>LFEF01030099.1_pt1 | contig 19011 bp, 17 predicted proteins | sample 619371 | NCBI WGS metagenome assembly LFEF01 (sample SAMN03014291, study PRJNA259931) | freshwater metagenome | biome: lake; feature: waterbloom | place: China: Taihu Lake | collected 2006-08 | depth 0 m m
CGGGAACCGGGGCGCAGGTGCCGCCGCATCTGCAGCGGTCGCTGGCCCAGCAGGCCGAGGCCGCACGGCTTGCCGCCCAGCAGGCCGCCCCGACGCCGCGTCCGCCGATGGTGCGCAACGCGTTTCTGCGCACACCGCCCCAACCGATCGCTCCGGAGCCGGTTGCGGCTCCCGTGACGGCGTCTGCACCTGCGCAGCCAGTTGCAACGGTTCCGGCTGCAAACCCGGCTGCCGCGGCGGGCTTTGCCGCCTGGGCGCAGATGACCAATCCGGCGCCGGCCATGCCCGAGCCACTGGTCGCCGTGGCACCTGTCGTTGCCGAAGCGCAGGCTGAAGCCACACGACTTCCGGTCGCTTCGCTGCTGTCTGACCACATCTTCTTCGAGGCCATGGTCGCGCCGGTGGAGGCGCCCGCGGAAATCGAGATGGCGCGGCCTGTTACAGAAAGGCCGGTGGCGCAGCAGTCGCACATGCCGGTCGCTAGTCCGCCGATGCAGCCGAGCGTGCCGCAGCCTGTCCGGACCATTCCCGAGCCGGCACCGCAGCCCGTTTCGGCCGTTCGCGCCGAAGTCGTGCGTTATCGTCCCGAGGATGTTTCCCCTGCTCCGCAGCCGGTCACGGCTCTGCCGCGCAAGCCTGTCTTCGAGCCGACACCGGGCTCGGTGGTGGCGCTTTACCGCGAGGTGGCAAACCGCGCCGTGTCGGCTGCGCCCTTCGTGCCGGCACAGGCCCAGCCGGCGATGACCGAGCCTGTCGCGCCGGTGGAGATGGCTGCTCCGGCAGCGGTTGAGCGGAACACGGCCCACTCTGCCCCGATCTCGACCGCACAGCCGCGCCAGCCGCTGTTCAAGGCGCAGGAGGCGCTGGGTGAAGGCGAATACGAGCTGCCCTATCTCGACTACCTGCAACTGCCGCCGGTGCAGACAGGCGTCACGATGACGGCAGAAGCGCTCGAACAGAGCGCCGGTCTTCTGGAAAGCGTGCTCGAAGACTTCGGCATCAAGGGCGAAGTGATCGACGTGCGCCCCGGCCCTGTCGTTACGCTGTATGAATTCGAGCCGGCCCCGGGGGTCAAATCCTCGCGCGTCATCGGCCTCTCCGACGATATCGCCCGGTCGATGTCGGCGCTGTCGGCCCGCGTCGCGGTCGTTCCCGGCCGGAACGTCATTGGCATCGAGCTGCCGAACCCGGTGCGCGAGACCGTCTATCTGCGTGAGCTGATCGAGACGCCCGACTATGCCGAAACGCGCTACAAGCTGCCGGTCTGCCTGGGCAAGACCATCGGTGGCGAGCCCGTCATCGCGGAGCTGGCCAAGATGCCGCATCTGCTCGTGGCCGGCACCACCGGTTCGGGCAAGTCGGTGGCGATCAACACGATGATCCTCTCGCTGCTCTACCGGTTCCGGCCGGACGAGTGCCGGTTGATCATGGTCGATCCGAAGATGCTGGAGCTTTCCGTTTATGACGGCATTCCGCATCTCCTGACCCCGGTCGTTACCGACCCGAAGAAGGCCGTGATGGCCTTGAAATGGGCGGTGCGCGAGATGGAGGACCGCTATCGCAAGATGAGCCGCCTCGGCGTGCGCAACATCGACGGCTACAATGCCCGTGCCGCCTTGGCGCGCGAGAAGGGCGAGACGATCACCGTCACCGTGCAGACCGGTTTCGACCGGCAGAGCGGCGAGATCGTCTATGAGGAGCAGGAGCTCGACCTCTCGCCCATGCCCTATATCGTCGTCGTGGTCGATGAGATGGCCGACCTGATGATGGTCGCGGGCAAGGAAATCGAAGGCGCGATCCAGCGGCTGGCGCAGATGGCGCGTGCGGCCGGCATCCACCTGATCATGGCGACGCAGCGCCCCTCGGTCGACGTCATCACCGGCACGATCAAGGCGAACTTCCCGACGCGCGTTTCCTTCCAGGTGACGTCCAAGATCGACAGCCGCACCATTCTGGGTGAACCGGGCGCCGAACACCTGCTCGGCCAGGGCGACATGCTGCACATGGTCGGCGGCGGGCGCATTGCCCGCGTGCATGGTCCCTTCGTTTCCGACGAGGAAGTCGAGAAGGTCGTCGCGCATCTGAAGCTGCAGGGCCGCCCCGAGTATTTGGGCACCGTGACCGAGGATGCCGACGAGGTGGAAGACGAGCCGGAAGAGGATGTTGCCGTCTTCGACAAGAGCGCCATGGGCGAAGAGGACACCAATGACCTCTTCGACAAGGCGGTGAAGGTGGTGCTGCGCGACAAGAAGTGCTCGACCTCCTATATCCAGCGCCGCCTGTCGATCGGCTACAACAAGGCCGCCTCGCTGGTCGAGCGCATGGAGCAGGAAGGCATTGTCGGCCCGGCCAACCATGTCGGCAAGCGGGCGATCATTGTCGGCGGACGGGAAGTCAGCAGCGACAGCGACTTCGAAGGTTGAGCCTTGTGCTGACTGTCAGGGCCGGAACTCGGCCTTGACCTCCTTCATCGCCAGGCGATCGACGATTTGCGGCGCCAGAAGCCTGAGCCAGCGACCGAGCTTCATCCGGGGCGTCATGAGCACTTCACGGCGCCCCTTTTCCATGCCCTCGCGGATGAGCCTTGCGCAGGTTTCCACCGGCATGGCACGGTCGTCCCGGATCATCGAGACGCCGGCCGGTGAGCCGCCGGGGCCGAAGCCCCGCTTGCGCAGATCCGTATCGATCGTGCCGGGATAGGCAATCATGACCCTCAGCCCCTTGTGGGCGAGTTCAGCACGCAGCGCCTCGAGAAAACCGTTCATGGCGAACTTGGTGGCGCAATAGGCGGTGCGACCCGGCACGCCGACGAGGCCGGCCACGGAACTGACGCCGACGACGAGGCCTTTCGAGGCAATGAGATGCGGCAGGGCGGCCTGGGTCAGCCAGACGACGGACCAATAGTTCATCACCATCAGTCTTTCCGACCAGTCGAAATCGGCATCGGTAAAGCCTTCGAAATTGGCGTGGGCCGACATGCCGGCATTATTGACGAGCACATCGATCCGGCCGAGCCGGTTGATCGTCTCGGCGATCAGGTGACGGCAGGCTTGCCGGTCCGTGACATCAGTGGGAATCACATCCACGCGGGTGCCATGGCCCCGAAGCTCGCGGGCGAGATCTTCCAGTCGCGCGACATTGCGGGCGGCGAGGACCAGGGCGAGCGTGCCCTTCTCCTTTTCGGCCATCTGGCGGGCGAGTTCGCGGCCGATGCCTTCGGATGCGCCGGTGATGATGACGGTTTTCATGTCTTTGTTTGCCCTCGCCAAATGGTTTCGGTGAGGGTGCAGGTCGGCACTGGTCCGGTCAAGCGCAGGATCAGATTCGATCGACCGTTACGGGGCTTGTGCCATGATGGGAGAAAGGGCCAAATGGGGCCTGCGCTGCGGGTTGCGGCGCATGGCAGGAGGAAGAGCATGAGTCGTCTGGATGGCAAGATCGCGGTGATCACGGGGGGAACGCAGGGGCTGGGCGCGGAGGTGGCGCGGCTGTTTGCCGAGCGCGGGGCGGCAGGCCTGGTGATCTGCGGGCGCAGCGTGGCGAAGGGCGAGGCCAAAGCGAAGGCGATCAGCGAGGCCTATGGCACCAAGGTGCACTTCGTGGCGGCCGATCTTGAAAAGGTCGAGGACTGCCGCAAGGTGATTTCAGCAGCCCGCGAGATCTTCGGGCGGCTCGATGCCCTCGTGAATGTCGCTGCGATCACCGACCGGGGCACCATTCTCGACACGGATCCTGCGCTGTTTGACCGGATGTTTGCGATCAACACGCGCGCGCCGTTCTTCCTGATGCAGGAGGCGATCAAGCTGATGCTGGAGACGAAGACGGAAGGCACGATCGTCAACATCTCCTCGATGTCGGCGATGGCCGGCCAGCCCTTCATCGCCGCCTATTGCGCCTCCAAGGGGGCGCTCGACACGCTGACGCGCAATACGGCCTTTGCGCTCCTGAAGAACCGCATCCGGGTCAACGCACTCAATATCGGCTGGATGGCGAGCGACGGCGAAGACCGGATCCAGCGCGAATTTCATGGCGCGCCCGACGACTGGCTGGCAGCGGCGGCGGCGAAGCAGCCCTTCGGACGGCTGGTCGACCCCGCCGAGGTGGCGCGGGCATGCGCTTATCTGTCATCTGCCGAATCCGGGCTGATGACCGGGGCGACGATCAACTTCGACCAGTCGATCTGGGGTGCCTATGAGGACAGCCCGCAACCGTCGAAGGCCTTTTGATCAGGCGACGACCGAGGTCAGGACGTCGTGCGGGCGAGGAGGTCGATGACATGCTGCGGCCCGGTTGGAACGATGCCGGTCGCGTTCAATGTCTTGATCGAATAGTAGCCGCGGGTGATGTGGTCCATGTTGACGGTGCCACGCACGCCTTCAAGCCTCAGCACGCGCTCCATATAGGCCGACAGAAAGGCGTAGTCGGCGATGCGGCGGCGATTGGTCTTGAACAGGCCGTGATAGGCGGCATCGAAGCGGATCAGAGTGACGAAAAGGCGGATATCAGCCTCGGTGAAGCGTGAGCCGAAGAGGAAGTCGCGACCATCGGAGAGACGGGTTTCCAACTCCTCCAGCATGGCGAAGACGCCGTTGTTCAGCTGGTCATAGACGCGCGTATTGAGCGCATCGATCTCGGAGGCGAGATCCTGCGGGTAGAGACGCAGGTCCGAGGGAACGAGACCTTCGAAGGCGGTGTCGAGCATGCGAACGATGTCGGCGCTCTCGTTGTTGACGATGGTCCCGGTCTTCTCGTCCCAGAGGACGGGTACCGTGGCTCGACCGGTGAAGTCGGGATCAGCCCGGGTGTAGAGTTCGTGAAGATAAGTGGCACCGTAAAGCGGCTCGTCGTCGGCTCCGGGATAACCGCCGAACTGCCAACCCTGGCTGGAGAGTGCCGGCGCAACGACGGTGACGGCGATCACGTCTTCCAGGCCCTTCAGGCTGCGCGCCATCAGGGTGCGCGAGGCCCAGGGGCAGATGTAGCCGACATAGAGGCGATAGCGTCCGGCTTCGGCGGGAAAACCGCCCTCACCCGTCGGGCCAGGCGTGCCATCCTTCGTGATCCAGTGCCGGAACGAGGAGGTCTGGCGCACGAAGCGACCCTTGTCATCGGCCTTCTGCACCGGTTGCCAGTCTTCCGTCCATTTGCCGTTCACCAGCATCGCCTTAGCTCCCTCGAGATGTGAGGCGCCCGGCCTCTTGTTAGGTCGAGTATGCGGGCGCCAGACGTTCAAGGAAATCGGAAGTTTCTTGAAGAACTGTTCGACGATAATGAACGGCGAAGTGGGAACGAACCGGCCAAAGCCGGTTCGTCAGGGATTGCGACCGATCAGCTCAGCGCCTTCTTCAGCGGTGTGATGTGGCGGAAGACGAGGAGGTCGAGGAGGAGAACCGCCAGGAGGACGGCGCCCGAAAGCGGGAAGAGCAAAGCGGTTCCCAGCATGACCAGCGCTCCGGTCTTCCAGAGCGGTCCGGGCTCGCCGACGGTCGGAGCCATCAGGCGGGCGGCACCCCTGGGGCGGCGCTTCCACCACATGACGAAACCGCTGACCGAGAGGAAGATGAGCGACAGACAGAAGACATTGACCAGGATGAGGTTCCAGAGGCCCATGTCGCCCTCGTGGAAGGCAATGCCGGCGGCCATGGCCTTGCCGGCAGCGCCGTAATCGTCGAAGCCGACATCGGCGAGGATGCGGCCCGTATACTGGTCGACATGCACCGTGCGATCGAGGAGCGGATTGGCGCTGTCATTGCTCATCGTGTCGCGCGAGATCGTCCAGACGGCTGTCTCGTCACCCGGGAAAGCGAGCTGGAAGCGCTGGTCGAAGCCGAGCGTGCGGGCAAGTGCCACGATGGCGTCGAGATTGACGGCTTGGCCTTCGGGCGTGCCGGTGACACCAGCCTGCGAGCCGGAGGCGGGCATCGGGGTCTGTTCCAGCGTCCACGGCACTTCCTTGACGCCGCCGTGGTTCATGCTGGCATGGGTCTTGTCGGAAAGGGGGACGTTGTCCCACTTCTCGGCCGGGAAGGTGCTCCAGGCCTGGGTGAATTTTTCACCCCAGATACCGGCCCAGGTGAGGCCAGAGATCAGGAAGACGACGAGGAAGAGCGAGGCATAGAAGCCGATCGTCTGATGCAGCGACTTCCAGAGTTGGCGGCCCTTGGACGCGAAGCGCGGGACAAGCACCGCGCCGAAGCCCTGGCCGTCACGCGGCCACCAGAGATAAAGCCCGGTAATGACCAGCACGATGCCAAAACCTGCGGCGATCTCAATCAGCCAGTCGCCGAGGCTGCCGATCAGCAGCGTGCCGTGGATGTCGCTGGCGAGATCGTAGAGACCATCCCGACGATCCCAGTGACCGAGAACCTCGGCGCTGTAGGGATCGACCGCGACCATGAAGGAGGCCTCACCCTGATTGATGCGGAAAAGGGCCGCCTGATCGGGGTCTCGCGGCGCGATGTATTGTACAATCTGGCCGGGGATCTCCAGGGTGGCGGCGCCGGCCTGGGACGAGACGGTGGCAACAGTGGCCTGTGGCACGACCGTATAGGTCTTTTCGCCGTCGCGGCCAAAAAGGGTTGCCGTCCACAGCATCATCAGGCCGGTGACGGCGAGCATGATCATGAAGGGCGCGACATAAAGGCCGGCATAGAAGTGCCAGCGCCAGGCGGTGATGTAGAAGCGGCGCGACAGGTCCTTGCCTGCCGTTTGCGCGGGAGTGAGATCTGAAACGGTGGTCATCCTGGGTCTCGTCTGTTTGGGATGGGTTCAAGGGGAGAGCGGGCGATCGCCGGCAGCGATACCCGAGAGCTTTTGCGGATCGAGAAGGGTGATGAGGTCGCCCTGTCTGATGTCGATGAGGCCCGCCTTCTTCAGGCGGGTGAGGCAGCGGCTGACCGTTTCGAGGGTCAGGCCGAGCCAATCGGCGAGGTCGCCGCGTGTGGGATAGAGATGAAAGGTGATGGCGCCCCGGCGCTTGTCGCGTGCCGGGCGACCGAACTGTCCGGCGAGATCAAGAAGCGCCGAGGCAACACGTTCGGATGCGGTCTTGCGCCCGAGCAACATGACGAGCGCCTGGGATCGGGCCAGCATTTCGGCGAAGACTTGGTCACGCTCGCCCTGGGCCATGGTTTCGGAGACGGCTTCCAGTCGGGTAAAGCCCAGCGTTTCTGCGGAAAAACGGTTTCGCTCACCGAAGCCGAGGCCGATCAGCCGGCCAGGCCCGATGAGATCGATGATCTGGCGTCTGCCATCGGGAAGGGTCTGGGCGGTGGCGACACAGCCATCGACGACCCGATATTGCGGCGCGCGGGCCGAGCCTTCGCTGAAAACCACCGTGCGCGGTGGAAGAAGCGGGCCGGTGACCTGCGGTATCCTGACTTCGGCCAGTGGAGCAGACAGGTTGGGGAACGGAGGCGTTGCCCCGTGGGGTGCGAGCATTTGCAGCATGACAGACATCCGATTGCGACCGGAGCTGCAGAGACTGCATGCCCGCCGGTCTGACGATGCGAACAACCGACGCGAAGCGCCGGCGACGACAGTCGATCAGACGGTGACGGGAGGTGCGCGGGGATGGCTGTCAGGCGGGAAAAGCCGGCGGTAATGTGCCTCGGCCGGCTGCGGCAAGGTCACGGACGCCGTGAGCGGCAGCCGGATGCCGGTCGCATCACCGGGCGCGGGCAGAAGCGCTGCTGCGGAGATGCGGCAGGCCTCGCAATCCGATGACATCGCATGGGCTTTGCCCTTGCCGTCTTCGGATGGCAGGCAGAGTTCCGGCAGGGTGCCATCCGGCAGCGTCAGGGCGGCAATTTCCTGCGGGGAGAACTGCGGGGCTGGCGAAACGACCGGCTTATGCGCAAGACCGAGCAGGACCAGTGCGACGACGCAAAGCATGCGTGTCGCCCGATCAAAACTCATCCGGATGCGCCAATCGGCCATTCGATCCCCCGACAGATTTGGCATGGATAGCACTCGTCCGGGTCGCTCACAAGCGGATGATTACACCCCATGACGTCGCAGGTAGGGGCGCTAAAACAGCAGCTCCTGAAGCTGACGGCGCAAGGTATCGCCGGGTTTTCAGGCGGCCGGCTGGCTGCGCATCTGGCCGGGCGTCTTGCCATAGGTGCCCTTGAAGACGCGGGTGAAATGGGAGGTATTCTGGAAACCGACCTGCAGCGCGATATCGATGAGCGAGGCATTGGTCTGGGTGACCAGCATCTTGGCACGCTCCATGCGCAGCTTGGTATAGATGCGGGCCGGCGAGACATCGATCTTCTGGGCAAACAGGCGCTCCAGCTGGCGGCGCGACAGGCCGACGGAGCGAGCAAGCTGGTCGATGGTCAGCTCGTTTTCCAGGCTCTGTTCCATCAGGATCAGAACCGCCTTCACCCGGGGATCGTCGCATTCGATCGTCAGCGGCCGGCGGACCTGGATGTCCTTGTTGGTGCGGGCCTTTTCGATCTGCAGGACTTCAAGCGCATTGCGCTCCGCGTCATGGCCGAGATACTGCCGCACAATGAAGGCGGCGAGGTCGGCGGAGCTGCTGCCGCCGGCACAGGAGCCGCGGCGGCGATCGAGATTGAAAAGGCGGTCGGAGCGGACCTCGTGATCGGGAAAGCGATCGCGGAACTCCTGGTAATGCAGCCAGCTGACGCAGGTCTGATGGTTCTTCATCAGCCCGGCATCGGCCAAGATGAAGGTGCCGGTGCAAAGCCCGATCAGCGGCACCTTCTGGGCATCGGCCTTCTTGAGGAAGGCGATGGTCTGGTCGTCGACGGCAGGTTGCCGACCGAGCAGACCGCCGACCACGACGATGTAATCGAAGCGGCTGGGATCGACGAAATCGCTTGTCGGTGCGACCTGCACGCCGCAGCTGGAGGTGATCAGATGGCGGGTGCTGCCAATGACCTGCCAATCGGCCAGCACGCGGCCGGAGCGGTCATATTCGTCGCTGGCGAGCCGGATCGTATCGATGAAAAGGGCAAAGGCCGACAGCGTGAAGGAACGCGACAGCACGAAGCCGATCTTCAGCCTTGGCCTTTTCGCCGCTTCGTCCGCCGACATGAGTTCAGTCTCCGCATTACAATCCCATGAAAACTATCAGGGGGGCGGCGTTGCCGCAATCCGAGCGACATGTCTCAAGGCACGGTAACACACACATCTGTAGGGCGTGACGACGCAAACAGGCAAGCGCGATGAAACACTCGAGACGGTCGGACGATATAGAGAAATGGCGGACAGAGAGGGATTCGAACCCTCGATACGCTTTCACGTATACACGCGTTCCAGGCGTGCGCCTTCAACCACTCGGCCACCTGTCCAGGAGGAGCGCGGGGAGAAAGCCACCGCGTCGGTCGGGCGGGATATATACCGATGAATTCCGCCGGATCAACCGAAATCTATCAGAATTTTGACATCGGCATGCAATTCCCTATCTATAGCCTCAGCACGGCGGGCGTGGACACGCCAGGCGGTGCTTCAGCCGGAGACATTGGTGGTGCGGTTCCTGTTCAGGGTCTTGAGTTTGCTTGCGCTTTGCGTCGCCGTCGTGCTCGGCGTGATCGATGCGATCGCCTCGGTTTCGGCCTCGGAGGTCATCTTGACCCCGCTTTCCGACGCGTGGATCGGGGCCCATCCGGGATCGCTGATGACGCTCGAGGAACTCGTGGTGACACGGCTCGGAGACGGTGCCTGGCTTGCGGTTCGCGATGTCGTGCTGCCCCAGCCTGCCTTTGCGGCTATGCTGGTGCTGTCGCTCGCCTTCTGGATGATCGGGTACAAGAAGCCTGTGCCCGCCGGCCGGTTTGCAGCCTGACGCCTGTCGACACAGGCGGCAAGGTGCAGTGCACAGCCGGTCGATTGTAAGTTTCAAGCGGTCCTGGCGACCCATGACACAGAGGCCGGTGCTTCACGTGAAGACATCGGCAGGCGCCCCGCCACAAGCGGAGCCCCTGACAATCAAACGGGCCGATCGACGGCCGCTGGAGGGTTCAGATGTTCCTGATCGACATGTTCAATAAAAAGACTGTCATGCCCACGGCCGAGAACGCCCTGCCCGGCCGGTCCGAGCCGATCCCGACGGCATCGACGCATTTCGTCTCGGGTCTGCCGCTGAAGGGACCCGTGCCGCAGGGTATGAAGACCGTTTATCTCGGGATGGGCTGCTTCTGGGGCGCCGAGCGCCTGCTATGGCAGACGCCCGGGGTTTATCTGACGGCATCCGGCTATCAGGGCGGGATTACCCCGAACCCGACCTATCAGGAAACCGTGACCGGCCTCACCGGACACACGGAAGTGGTCAAGGTCGTCTACGACCCGGCAAAGATCACGTTCGAAGGTCTGCTCAAGGTGTTCTTCGAGGCGCATGATCCGACGCAGGGCATGCGTCAGGGCAACGATATCGGCACGACCTACCGCTCGGCGATATATGTCGAGAACGAGGACGACCTGGCACTTGCCGTCGCCGTGCGGGACCGGTTCCAGGAGGCGCTGGTGAAGGCCGGACGCAACAGCCGGATCACCACGGAAATCGCGGCAGCCGGTCCGTTCTATTTTGCCGAGGACTATCACCAGCAGTATCTGGCGAAGAATCCCAACGGCTATTGCGGACTGCGCGGTACGGGCGTCTCCTGCCCGATCACGCCTGCGGCCTAAGGGCAATTGCTCAAAGCAGCAGCACAAATCTCATTGATCTGACTGATTTTTCAGCGCCAAGCGCTGAAAAATCAGCAGGCTTGTGAATCTTTACCAGATGAAAAAAATCTGGTGAATTTTGAAACGAGCCATGCAAGGATGAAAGCCAGCCAGGACCTCCGGAAAAGGGGGCGGCGGTTCCGCAGACATGTCTTTCCCCAACGGAAAGGCTTGCGGGAGGACCCAACAAGATCAATAGCAACAACAGGGCTGCACAATGAAGAAAACCCTCCTCAGTCTCTTTGCCTTGGCCGCGATGTCGACGACCGCACTTGCGGCCGATATCAAGCCGGCGCTGGTTTACGGCACGGGCGGCAAGTTCGACAAATCCTTCAACGAAGCCGCTTACAGCGGTGCCGAGAAGTTCAAGGCCGAAACCGGCATCGAATATCGCGACTTCGAACCGACCAGCGACACGCAGGGCGAACAGGCGATCCGCAACTTCGCCTCGCGCGGCTTCAACCCGGTCGTCGCCGTTTCCTTCGCCTGGACTTCGGCGATCGAAAAGGTTGCTGCCGAGTTCCCCGACACCCAGTTCGTGATCGTTGACTCTGTCGTCGACAAGCCGAATGTCCGTTCGGTCGTCTACAAGGAGCATGAGGGTTCCTACCTCGTCGGCCTGCTCGCTGGCATGGCTTCCACCACCGGCAAGGTCGGCTTCATCGGCGGCATGGACATCCCGCTGATCCGCAAGTTCGCCTGCGGCTACGAGCAGGGCGCACGCGCTGCCAAGGCCGACATCGAAGTCTTCCAGAACATGACCGGCACCACCGGCGCTGCCTGGAACGACCCGGTTCGCGGCGGTGAGCTCACCAAGAACCAGATCGACCAGGGTGCGGACGTCATTTACGCGGCAGCCGGTGCGACCGGTCTCGGCGTGCTCCAGACGGCTACCGACAACGGCAAGCTGTCGATCGGCGTCGACTCCAACCAGAACCACCTGCATCCGGGTTCGGTCCTGACCTCGATGGTCAAGCGCGTCGACCTCGCCGTCTACAACGCCTATGCCGACGCAAAGAACGACAAGTTCACGCCCGGCCTGCAGGCTCTCGGCGTTGCCGAAGACGGCGTCGGCTATGCGCTCGATGACAACAACGCCAAGCTGATCACCGAAGACATGAAGGCCGCCGTCGAAAAGGCAAAGGCCGACATCATCGCCGGCACCATCAAGGTGCACGACTACATGTCGGACAATTCCTGCCCGAAGTGATCTGAAATCCGAGCGCAGGACGGCTCATGGGTCGTCCTGCGCTTTTTTTATGTCTGGGAGACCGGAATGAGTGCAGCGAGCCAGGTACCCGCGATCGAACTGATCGGCATCGACAAGAAGTTCGGTGCGGTGCATGCCAACAAGAACATCAATCTGACCGTCGCCAAGGGCTCGATCCACGGCATCATCGGTGAAAACGGCGCGGGCAAGTCGACGCTGATGTCGATCCTTTACGGCTTCTATCAGGCCGATCATGGATCCATCCAGATCGACGGCAAGCCGATCACCATCAAGGACAGCCAGACCGCCATCAGTTCCGGGATCGGAATGGTGCACCAGCACTTCATGCTGGTCGAGAATTTCACCGTGCTCGAAAACCTGATGCTCGGCGCCGAAGGCGGCGCCCTGCTCGGCAAGGGCACGGATGCGGCGCGCGCGGCGCTGAAGAAGCTGGAAGAAGACTACGAGCTGGAAGTGGATCCCGATGCGATCATCGAGGAACTGCCGGTCGGTCTGCAGCAGCGCGTCGAAATCCTGAAAGCGCTTTATCGCGGCGCCGAGATCCTGATCCTCGACGAGCCGACGGGCGTTCTGACCCCGGCGGAAGCCGATCACCTGTTCAAGATCCTCGGCGTGCTGCGCGACCAAGGCAAGACGGTCATCCTGATCACCCACAAGTTGCGCGAGATCATGGCGATCACCGACACGGTTTCGGTCATGCGCCGTGGCGAGATGGTGGCGACCCGCAAGACCTCCGAGACCACGGTCGAAGAGCTCGCCGAGCTGATGGTTGGTCGCCGCGTGCTCCTGCATGTCGAGAAGAAGCCGGCCAATCCGGGCGATGTCTTCCTCTCGGTGCGTAACCTGACGGTCAAGGACAACCGCGGCGTCGTCATGGTCGACAATGTTTCCTTCGAGGTGCGCTCAGGCGAGATCGTCGGGATCGCGGGTGTCGCCGGCAATGGCCAGAGCGAACTTCTGGAAGCGATCACCGGCATCCGCAAGCCGACCTCGGGCGAGATCTGGATCAACGGCCAGAACGTGGCGGGTCTCGATCCGGCAGAGCTGCGCGGCATCGGCGTGGCGCATATTCCGGAAGACCGCCATCACATGGGTCTGGTGCTTCCCTTCGAGGAAAGCCAGAACGCCATTCTCGGCTATCATCGCGACGAGCGTTACGGGAAGGGTCCGTTCCTCGATCCGAACCTGATCCGCAAGGCGGCGGTGGAAGAGATCGAGAAATACGACATCCGCCCGCCGAACCCACGGCTGAAGACAGCCAACTTCTCCGGCGGCAACCAGCAGAAGATCGTCGTGGCGCGCGAAATCGAGCGCGACCCGAAGCTTCTGATCGTCGGCCAGCCGACGCGCGGCGTCGATATCGGCGCCATCGAATTCATTCACAAGCGGATCGTGGAAACGCGCGACGCCGGCAAGGCTGTGCTGCTCGTCTCCGTCGAACTCGACGAGATCCGCTCGCTCTCCGACCGCATTCTGGTGATGTTCGCCGGCAAGGTCGTCGGCGAGAAGACGCCTGACACAGGCGAACAGACACTCGGCCTGATGATGGCCGGCATTGCCGCTTGAGGTTTTGATGAGCACTGCATCCGTACCCCTTCCAAACTGGATCAACTATGCGCTGCTGCCGCTGATCAACCTCCTGCTTGCCTTCCTGGTCTCGGGCCTCGTGGTCTGGATCATCGGGGAAAACCCGTGGGAGGCGCTGAAGCTGATGATCGAGGGCGCGCTGGGCAGCGGTGAAGGCATCGGCTTCACGCTGTTTTATGCCACCAACTTCATCTTCACCGGACTTTCGGTGGCGGTTGCCTATCATGCCGGTCTGTTCAACATCGGCTCCGAAGGCCAGGCCTATCTCGGCGGCCTGGGTGCGGCACTCGCGGCACTGGCGCTCGATCATTATGTACCGTGGTATGTGACCATGCCGTTCGCCATCATGGCGGCGGCACTCTTCGGTGCGGCCTGGGCGCTGATCCCGGCCTGGCTGCAGGCCAAGCGCGGCAGCCACATCGTCATCACCACGATCATGTTCAACTTCATCGGCGCGGCGCTGATGGTCTATCTGCTGGTCAACGTGCTGATCGTTCCCGGCAAGATGGCGCCGGAAACCCGCACCTTCCTCGAAGGCGGCCAGCTGCCGAAGCTCGACTGGCTGATCGCCATGTTCGGCGGCACGCTCGGCCCTGCGCCGTTCAACGTGTCCTTCCTGATCGCGCTCGTCATGTGCGTGCTCGTCTGGGTGCTGATCTGGCGCACCAAGCTCGGCTACGAGATGCGCACGCTCGGCATCAGCCGCTCGGCAGCCGCCTATGCCGGCATTCCCTATGTGAAGATCGTGATGATCACCATGCTGATCTCGGGTGGTCTGGCCGGGATGATGGCGCTCAATCCGGTGCTGGGTGCGTCTGCCCGCCTGCAGGTGGAATTCGTCGCCGGTGCCGGCTTCGTTGGCATTGCCGTGTCGCTGATGGGACGCAACCATCCGCTCGGCATCGTGCTCGCCGCGATCCTGTTCGGCGTGCTCTATCAGGGGGGCGCCTGGCTTTCCTTCGACATGCCCAACATTACCCGCGAAATGATCGTGGTCATCCAGGGTCTGGTGATCCTGTTTGCCGGGGCGCTGGAATTCATGTGCCGCCCGATGATCGTGCGGATCTACCAGTCACTGACCAAGGCCTGAGGACGCGACCATGGAATCCTTTGACATGCTCATCAGCATCCTCGGCTCGACGATCCGTCTGTCGATCCCGCTGATCCTTGCGGCCCTTGCCGGGCTTTTCTCCGAACGCGCCGGGGTCTTCGACATCGGACTTGAAGGCAAGATGCTGGCATCGGCCTTTGCTGCGGCCTGTGTGGCCTATCTCACCGGCTCGGCCTGGCTTGGCCTGTTCTCCGGCATTGCGGTTTCGCTGGTCTTCTCGCTGATCCACGGCTTTGCCTCGATCACCAATCGCGGCAACCAGATCGTTTCCGGCGTGGCGCTGAATTTCGTGGCGGCGGGTCTGACCGTCGTGCTGGGCCAGGCCTGGTTCGGCCAGGGCGGTCGTACGCCGCAGATCTCCGGCGAAGGCCGTTTTGCGCCGATCACCCTGCCGGGTGCCGACATGATGCGCGACGTGCCCTTTATCGGGCCGATCTATTCGAACGTCATCTCGGGCAACAATATCATCACCTATATCGCCTTTCTCGCGGTGCCGATCTCGTGGTGGGTTCTCTATCGCACGCGTTTCGGCCTTCGCCTGCGCGCGGTGGGCGAAAATCCGGGTGCGGTTGATACGGCCGGTATCTCGGTGACCTTCCTGCGCTATCGCGCGGTTCTGGTCGCCGGCGTGCTCTGCGGCATTGCGGGCACCTATCTGGCGATCGCGCAGTCGGCGGCCTTCATCAAGGACATGTCGGCGGGCAAGGGCTTCATTGCGCTCGCCGCCCTCATCTTCGCCAAGTGGAAGCCTGTCCCGGTCATGTTCGCCTGCCTGCTGTTCGGTTTCCTCGATGCGCTGGCCAACTTCATGCAGGGCAAGGCGATCCCGGGGATCGGCGAGGTGCCGGTGCAGCTCTTCCAGGCACTGCCCTATATCCTGACCTGCATCCTGCTCGCCGGCTTTATCGGTGCTGCCAATCCGCCGAAGGCCGGTGGCGTGGCCTATACGAAGGAGCGCTGATCCATGGCTCACGATCTCTTCGAAGCGGCGCGCGGCGCAATGGCCTTTGCGCATGCGCCCTATTCCAAGTTCCCGGTGGGAGCTGCGATCCGTGCCGACGACGGCAAGATCTATACGGGCGCGAATATCGAGAACCTCTCCTTCCCTCAAGGGTGGTGTGCCGAGCCGACGGCGATCGGCTGCATGATCATGGGCGGGGGGAAAAAGATCATCGAGATGGCGGTTATCGCCGAGAAGCTGGCGCTCTGCCCACCCTGCGGTGGCTGCCGGCAGAAGATCTCGGAATTCGCATCCGCCGATACCAAGATCTATCTCTGCGACGAAGTCGGCGTGCAGAAGACCATGACCATGGACGAGCTTCTGCCGCTCAGCTTCAAGACGGATGTCATCGGATGAAGGCGGCTGTCGATCTTCTCGTGGAACAGCTCGACGGGCTGGTTCCGCGTCATGCGATCGTGCTGGGATCTGGCCTCGGTTCGCTTGTCAACGAGGTTCGGGATGCGGTTCGCGTGCCCTATTCCGAGCTTCCCGGTTTTCCGGTGAGCGCCGTCTCCGGCCATGCGGGTGAACTTGTGGCTGGCATGCTGGGCAAGACGCCGGTCATCATGCTGGCCGGTCGCGTGCATTACTACGAGCACGGCGATCCGACCGCGATGCGGGTTCCGATCGAAGTGCTGATGGGGCTCGGCGTCACGACGCTGATCCTCACCAATGCCGCGGGATCGCTGCGCGAGGACATGGCCCCGGGTTCGGTCATGCAGATCACCGACCACATCAACTTCTCGGGCAAGAACCCGCTGATCGGCGAGCCGAGCGATGCACGTTTCGTCGGCATGACCTCGGCCTATGATGCCGAATTGCAGGCGGCGATGCGGGCGGCAGCCGAGGCCGAGGGCGTACCGCTGTCGCAGGGCGTCTATATGTGGTTCTCGGGCCCCAGCTTCGAGACGCCGGCTGAGATCCGCATGGCGCGCGTGCTCGGCGCGGATGCCGTGGGCATGTCGACCGTGCCGGAGGTCATCCTCGCCCGCTTCTACGGCCTGAGGGTTGCAGCTGCCTCCGTGATCACCAATTATGGGGCCGGTATGACCGGTGGCGAACTGAGCCACGAAGAAACCAAGGACATGGCGCCGATCGGCGGCAAACGTCTGGCCACCATCCTGAAACGGATGATCGGCGGAGGAAATGACATTGGATAATCAAGAACTGCGCGCTGTCGCTTCGCGGGCGCTTTCGCTGCTCGACCTCACCAACCTCAAGGACGACTGCACGCCCGAACAGATCGTGACGCTGTGCGGCAAAGCGCAGAGCGCCTTTGGCCCGACGGCTGCGATCTGCATCTGGCCACGCTTCGTGATGCAGGCGCGCACCCTGCTTGGACCGGACAGCCCGATCCGGATCGCGACCGTCGTCAACTTTCCTTCGGGCGAGATGAAGACCGAGGATGTGCTGGCCGAGACACGTGATGCGGTTGCCGATGGCGCCGACGACATCGATCTGGTGATCCCCTACCGGGCGCTGGCGGCCGGTGACGACAAGGCCGTGACCGACATGGTGTCTGCCGTGAAGGGTGCCTGCGGTCCGGCGATCCTCAAGACGATCCTGGAAACCGGCGAGCTCAAGGACATCGCACTGATCCGCCGCGCCTCGGACCTTTCGATCGCGGCCGGTGCGGACTTCATCAAGACCTCGACCGGCAAGGTGGGCGTCAATGCCACGCTGGAAGCGGCCGACATCATGCTCCAGGCGATCCGCGACAGCCGCAAGAAGGTGGGCTTCAAGCCGGCCGGCGGCATCTCGACCGTGGCCGATGCGGCGCTCTATCTCAGTCTCGCCGACACCATCATGGGCGAGGACTGGGTGATGCCGTCGACCTTCCGGTTTGGTGCTTCGGGCCTGCTCGACAACATTCTCGCGGTGCTTTCGGGCCACCAGGCTCAGGCTCAGGTTTCGGGGTATTGACCATGCTTCCCCAGGAGATCATCCGTCGCAAGCGGGATGGCGGCACGCTGACAGGCGAGGAGATTGCCGCATTCATCGAGGGGCTCTCCAAGGAAACGATCTCCGAGGGGCAGGTGGCGGCCTTTGCCATGGCCGTGTTCTTCAAGGGCATGACGCCGGATGAAATCGTGGCGCTGACGCTTGCCATGCGCGATTCCGGTGACGTGCTCTCCTGGGCCGGCGTCGGCAAGCCCGTGGCCGACAAGCATTCGACCGGTGGCGTGGGCGACAATGTCTCGCTGATGCTGGCGCCGATCGTGGCGGCCTGCGGGCTAGCCGTACCGATGATATCGGGGCGTGGGCTTGGGCATACCGGCGGCACGCTCGACAAGCTGCAGTCGATCCCCGGCTATGACGTGATGCCGGACAATACGGTCTTCCGCCGGACGGTCGACCGCGCCGGCTGCGCGATCATCGGCCAGACGGGGGATCTCGCGCCCGCCGACAAGCGCCTCTATGCGATCCGCGATGTGACGGCGACGGTTGAATCCATTCCGCTGATCACGGCCTCCATCCTCTCCAAGAAACTGGCCGCCGGGCTCGAAAGCCTGGTGCTCGACGTGAAGGTGGGCAATGGCGCCTTCATGGCCAAGAGCGAAGATGCGGAAGCCTTGGCACGCTCGCTGGTCCGGGTGGCCAATGGAGCAGGCGTGAAGACCACGGCACTTCTGACCGATATGAACGAGCCCTTGGCCGACTGCGCCGGCAATGCAATCGAAGCGCAGAATGCCGTCGATTTCCTCAAAGGCCAGAAGAGCGGCACACGGCTTGAAGAGGTGACGCTGGCACTCGGGGCCGAAATGCTTGTCAATGCCGGCGTCGAAACCGATCAGAGGGCGGCGCTTGCGCGCTGCAGCGCGGTTCTCGGATCCGGACGTGCGGCCGAAATCTTTGGCCAGATGGTCAGCGAACTCGGCGGGCCCTCGGACTTCATGGACAAGGCGGAACGCTATCTTCCCCGTGCCAAGGTCGAAGTGGCCGTGTTGGCCGATCAGGACGGTTATCTGAACGCCTGTGATACGCGCGGCCTCGGTCTTGCCGTCGTTGCGCTCGGCGGTGGTCGCCAGCGGCCGAGCGACAGCATCGACCACGGCGTCGGGATTTCCGGTTTCAAGCCGCTGGGAACCAGGATCGCGAAAGGTGAGCCGATTGCCTTTGTGCAGGCCAATGACGAGGCATCTGCCGCCAAGGCTGCGAAGACGGTTGCCGACTGTTATCGGATCTCGGAGACAAAGCCGGCTGCCTCGCCCGTGATCGGCTTGAGGATCGGCGCAGAATAAGACCCATTGGCCTTATACCAAGTGTCGATGATAGGAACCGATAGGATCGGCTCGACCGCCCTTTCTGGCTAGGAGCGGTCCGAAGAGCGATGCTATCGCATCGGTCAAGGAGCTCGACGACGCCAGAACGGGCGGGAAGCCGACCAAA
>LFEF01027091.1_pt1 | contig 18853 bp, 21 predicted proteins | sample 619371 | NCBI WGS metagenome assembly LFEF01 (sample SAMN03014291, study PRJNA259931) | freshwater metagenome | biome: lake; feature: waterbloom | place: China: Taihu Lake | collected 2006-08 | depth 0 m m
TCGGCATAACTGGGGAATTTTACTTCGGCACTTTTGGGGAAAATTCACGCGGCATTGACAGCAGTGGCAGAGATCGCAAGCGGGGCGGCTCAAGGGAAACGAATAGAAATCTGGTACCAGGATGAAGCCCGGATTGGTCAAAAGAACAAGATCACCCGCCGCTGGGCAAAGCGGGGATCAAGGCCATCCGCACCATATGACCAGCGAACCCGCTCGGCCTACATCTTCGGTGCCATCTGCCCCAAGCAGGGTAAAGCGGCGGCGTTGGTCATGCCTTGGTGCGACACCTACGCGATGACGCAGCACTTGGCTGAAATCTCTCGGCACGTGGCCGATGATGCGCATGCCATCCTCATCATGGATCAGGCGGGATGGCACATGTCCAATAATCTCGTCATCCCAGGCAACATCTCGATCCTGCCACTGCCGCCGAAGTCGCCGGAACTGAACCCGGTGGAAAACCTCTGGCACTTCATGCGTGAGAACTGGCTCTCAAACCGCGTCTTCAAGTCCTATGACGATATCGTCGCGCACTGCTGTGACGCCTGGCGAAAGCTCCAAAGCCAGCCTTGGCGCATCATGTCCATCGGACGAAGAGAATGGGCAAATGGGTTCTGATCAGTGAGGACTCGTATAAGGCGATAAACTGTCGACGGCGCATGTGATCCTCTGAGATTGAAAGACCTGCATCAGCTTGCAAATCATTTAGGATAACATTCGAATAAATTCATTAACGCGCACTTAAAGCGCTTTGAACCTTTGTTTTGCTGAGGTTTCGGCTCTGACACGCTTCACCCCGCGTGTGGAGAAATTTGGCAATACCGCTGTCGTGCCTCTCGTTAAGCGGCGTGATGAGAAAGCAGTGCCTCGCACCAACCCGGGTACCGTGACGCCGAGTATCTGGTCAACGACAGCCTGGCCCCAGGAAGCTCAATGGCATTGCCGCCATCTCGCATATCTGCGGGCATGGTCGCCCGTAGAAGCTGCGGCCGCCTTCAAGACCTGAGAGATCGCGCAAGTCCAAAGGTTGCTGGAGCGTGGGACGGCGGCGTCGATGTGGAGCCATGAACCTCAAGCAGAACCCGCTAAAGGCGCAAGCTCGTGTTCCGATTGAAGGCACCATAACCAGCGGTGCAGAAAACGAAGAGCTCGCCTGCATTTCCGACAGTCTGTCGAGGACTTCCATGCCTGGACGAAAGCCTCGAAAATGGACGGCGGTGGGAGCCGCCGATCGCTGGAATATGCCTCGACGCAGGCAGTTAAGCCAAATGCCGTCAACCACATCGTCAAGCCACACCGCCGAACTGGCCCGGCCCAAGCCCGGGGAGATTTCGGCAAATGAACTGTGCTCCGGTACTCTGACCGCAGCTGACAACACAGCAATTCGAGCGAACGTGCATCGCTGTCTTGCGTCCAGGATCTCTGCAATCAGGGTGGCAGAGCATGTTCGCAACCCTGCATCTTATCAGAAATGCGCGCGATGCTCCCGACCAAGTCGACCTCTGGCCGACTTTAACCGAGTTGGTGCAGCAGGCTGCACGCGGCAATCCGGAGCAAACTCTTGCTATCTTGCCGTCAGGACTGTTACGCGCAACAGGTCAACCGTGGAGAGTGATGACGTCGATGCGTCTGCCACTTTGATCCATCACCGGCTCACATGCCCTGGAGTTCCGGCCTCCACCTCTTGTAGGCTTCAAAGTCACGCCAGGCGCCGCAACACACTGCCAAACGGAATTGATATCAGTGCATTGCCATCATCGTCACGAATACGCATGTGAAAGGCAGAGATATCCTCTCCCCGCATCACAGCTTCTGCCATCAAGTGACGCGCATCCTCCCGAGCTGCGGCAGTAGCGCCAGCAAGATCTGAAAACTCTGTGCCTTGCAGATCTTGTTGCGAAGAGTGGGCTCTGATGACATCGAAATAGTATCTCGGCATGATTTTTTTCCAAGGAAGGTTCTGGGATCTGCAATAGCTGCTGGGGTTTGCAAAGCAGCCAAGTTGTCAGGTCGAAGGCCACTTGAGACGATGATCGCTTATTGCGGCCATCGTCTCAAGTGGTGAGTTGCGTGATCGGATATCGGGTGAATCCGATCTGTTGCTCGACCTCGCGCGGCCACCAAAGCTTGGAACCGCGCGTCCTGCGGACAACGATATCGCTGGGCGATGTTCGTCCATTTACCGGCTGTCTCACCCAAGCATAAAGCCAGAGGCATAAGACACACGATCCAGTGTTGATCGCGTTCAGCGCAGCGGCACCTGAAAGTTCAGAACGCCTTGTCGCTGAGCTCTTCGAACGGCGGCACAATTTCAGCAGCCTCTTGGAAGATCAGCAGCAAGCCCGCCTGAGATCAAGAATTGATCCAGGACAGGGTGTCGGCTCGTTGGGACCGCTCCCTCGTTCTTGTCTCAGCCGCAGTTAATGTCATCGTCGACATTACCGGAAGAGCTGGAGCAAGTTGCTGGTCGAGCTATTGGCGATCGAGAGAGCCTGAGCCGCCAGCTGCTGCTGGGTCTGCAATGCCTTGAGCCTTGATGAGCTCTGGCTCATGTCGGCATCGACGAGACGTCCGATACCCTGGTCAATGCTGTCTCCAAGCTTGCTTGAAAACGCAGCCTGTAAATCGATCCTGGAAGACAGCGAGCCGAGCTGCGACGCAAGACGTATTGTCTGGGAAAGAACGCCCTCCACCACCTCGATCATGTCAAAGACCTCGCTGGCGGTGGTCGAAGACGTCAGCGCGATTTCGACACCCATCGTATTGTGGGCAGCACCCTTCGTATGCATCACCACATAGGCGGTCTGTAAGCCGAGCCCGATTGCGATCTGATCGCTGGTCAACAACCCGGATTCACCGGTATTGGCACCCCCAGTATCATCTATCAAAAGCGACAGATCCTCAACACTGCTCACATTCGCGAGGCCCGTGCCGAATTCCATAGACGTCACCGTTATGGCCCCATCAGCGTCACGAACAATCCCGCTGACAAGCTCTTTTGGCTCATTCCAGCTTTGCCAGTTGTCATCTGTCAGATGCAGCCAGTTCTCACCGGAAAACGTCGAATTCTCAACGACCGAGCGCATTTGGTCGCGCAGCTCCGACAGCTCGATATTGACCTTCGCTCGATCAACCCCATCTTCGGTTGCCATGACCAGCCGAGCCTTGAATTCCTTCATGAGATCGACCACCGCAGAAACGCCTGCATAGGCTGTGTCAGCTTTGGCAGCTCCAAGTCCAAGCGCATCTTGAGCCGAGGAAAGAGCAAGACTGTCAGATCGCATCCCAGTTGCCACTGACCAATAAGCGACATCATCAGATGCATCTCTCACGCGCAATCCTGACGAAACTTGCTGCTGCACCGTTGAGATACTGCTGCCGAGGGAGCGAAGGGCTTGCAATGCTGCGATTGCAGACGTGTTCGTTACAATGCTACTCAAGGTATACTGACTCAACTGTTGGATTTGATGGTTGATTTTTTGCAGGGATACCTAAATCGAATATGGTTAATTTAGAATTTCAGATATCAGAGTTTCACCTCAGCGTGCCCGTCAGGACCGATGGTTCAAACCAAAAATGTCAGGTTTGATGCAAAGCTGCATTGTCCCCCTGCCCGAGCGCCCTTCAGGTCGTGTATCATCTTCTATTCCGGTTATGACCACCCACGATTGGCCCTCCCCTTGCAAGACAATGGTTTCGCAAGATTGCTCGGGGCACAGCACGCAATCTCTTTCGGACCAGAAGGCTGCCCTGCCACAGGGTTCTGATCAACAAAACCTATCCCTCCACCCAATCCAGCAAAAGACAAAATGTCATGCCTCAAGCCGAGCGCGGCACAGCTTGTAAATGGACACGCATGAGCGCCATGATCATCGGCCCGAGCGAAAACTCACCGCGAGCCGCCTTGCGCGTCAGATCGCGAAGATAGCCACCAGGAGAATTGATGTGCCCTGCCCTTTCGAGCATGGCTGCAACGGCGACGGCTGCATTTTCGGGTCCCATGACTTCACAGGCATGCTGATAGGCCGAGGGACTGACCCCGAGCATGGACCGGACAACGACAGCAGCCTGCATCAGGTCACGCCAGTTGCCGATCGCCCCGCCCGGACCATAATCGATGATCTGCGGGCAGGCTTTCAGGATCATCGCCAATGGGAACGCCTTCAGCGGCTCGCTCCGCGTCCTGACCTCATGCCTCGCGATTTTCCCCTGCTCTTTTCCAGAGCTAGGTTCAACTTCATGCATGGATTCGGTATTTGAATTCTGTATGTGACGCTCATTTTCAGCGGCATTGCCGCTCATATTCTCAGAATTGAGAAACTCTTCCAGCTGTTTGGAAATTTCGAGACGCAGTAAGTCGAGATCGGCAAGTACCTGTTCGACAATCTCGATCGTCATGGTGCGAGGCAGCCGTGACACGATCGCCAGATAACGCTCCTCGAAACCTGCCCAGTCACCGTCTGCCCCCTCTTCCATTGCCGCCGAAATCAGCTTGCGAATATCACGTCGGCAAATCGTCAAAGCTTCTCTCGCAAGATGGAAACGGCGACGACCAGCTGCAACCTCCTGGGCAAGCTGGGCAAGCTCGTCCCTGCGCGCCAGAAGCGGAGCAAGACTGAAGCCGAAAGCATCCTCCACGCCGCCGTCCTTGCCCTTGTGTGCATAGCGCTTGCCGTTGGGACTATCCTTCCTGAGGATCAATCCGGCGTCGACCAGGAGAGCCAGATGGCGCCGCAAGGTCGCATCTGCCATGCCATGGGCACGCAGGCTGAGCTGAGCGTTGGAAGGAAAGACGATGAGCCCCGTCGCTTCGGACAGTTCGGCATGCGGATAAAAGCTCAAAAGCGCATCAAGAACCGTCAGGGCGCGGTCGGGAATCCCAATCAGAAGACGCGCTTCACACACGTCACGAAACACTTTCCACTTGTCGGCTGTCTTGCCTTCACTCTTGCCTAAGGCTTCCATCTGCCGGCTGACATGGGCGAGCTTGATCGATCCCCGCCCAAAGGGCGTGGTTATGGGTTGTCCATGCATTTTTCTTCACCTTCTTGAAGGCAACAGAAAACCGCTCACCAAAAACGGTGCCAAATACTCTTGACTGGATTACCCGGAGATGCGAATCTCAATCCGCTACGATATGAGGAAGGCTTCCGGGGCGGCGACGTCTAGGGGGCCTTTTTCTTTTGCGTTTCGTCTCCTTACGACTTTGACTGTGCCCGGAATTCGGCATGCAGCCGTTCCAGGTTTTCGGTAATGTATCGGCCGAAGCTGACCGCTTCCTTTGACTTCAGGGCGATCGAGTAACTCTTTCCCGATCCCTTGAACTCGGCGCTCACAGCCGCATCATCGGACTGCCAGCTGCCGGACGGACGTGTCTTCTTCGGAGCCTTGCGTGCATTTCTGAGATCCTGAACCAGCCGCTCGAATCGCTGCTCGGAGGCAAGATCGCCAAAACCGGCTGCTGCCACCGAGGCAAGACCTGCTGCCAGCGCATCCGGATGCTCGATCAGCTGGGCGAGATCCAGCCACCGGTCGCGACCGATGCCCTTGGCTGCCCCCACCGCATTGATCACGGTTGCCGGCACGCGGCTCGTCACCGACAGCATGCGCGTCAGAAGTGGCGCATCAACGGACAGCGCCATCTGGATCGTCTTGCGATCATGCCCCATCTCCTGAAGATGATGGGCGAAGCTTGCCCGCTCGATGAAGGACAGGTTTTCGCGGGCGGAATTTTCCTGTCCCTGGGCAATGACATGATCCTTGTCCGAAACAGACTTGACTACGGCCCTGACAGGTCGCTTTAGCAGTCTGGCGACACGAACACGCCGATGCCCAAAAACAATCTGATAGCGGTCGCCGCCTTGCGGATGAGGGCGCACGAGGATCGGGGTATCCTGCCCCCGTTCGCGGATTGCCTCCACGAGTTCCTGGAAGGCGTTCTCATCCTCTCCCATGCGGTCGGACACGAAACTGTCATCGATCAGCGATGGATCAAGCTCGACAACGGCCTCGCCGCTCAGTGCCTGATCGGCGATCGCGGCCTTTTCGGCAAGCTCGCTCAAGGAACTAATCATCGAGCGCGAAGCGCCCCTGTTTGCATAGCCGGGCGTCGTCTTGCGCTCCGGACGCGGGCCGTCCGCCGAGGTGATGTTGGCAAAGATGTCCTTACGCGCCATGATACTCATCCTTTTTCACGTCCAAGGTCATGAAAAATCGAGAGAAAATCCCATTCTGTACGGCTGACAACGGATTACCCACGCCGCCGCCCCCAGGCATTCTCCAAAAGTTCGACCACCTCACCATTGACGAGGTCCATGGCTTCGCGCGCGCGGTCATAGGTTGCCGAGGTGAATTGTGACCTCTCGACCTCATAAAGCGTCTGCTTGGTCAGGCCGGCATCGGAAACAGCCGTTGTCTTGACCATGTGGTTCTTCATCATCTGCTGAGCAAACATCGACTGCATGAATCCCACCATCTGTTGTTGCGGGACATCCATGGGCTCGAACCGCGTGATCAGGTAGCGGAACCAGTCAAGGCTGACATTGACGCCAGCGCCCTCGACACTCTTGAGAATGTCACCCAGCATCAGCAGGAACTGCGACATCGACATGATGTCGAGCATCTGGGGATGCACTGTGATCAGCACCGAACTTGCCGCTGTCAGAGCCGTCAATGTAAGATAACCGAGCTGCGGAGGGCAGTCGATCACCACGACGTCATATTGATCGTCGACTTCCGCAAGAGCCGTTCCAATGCGGGTGTAAAACAGCTTGCCTTCCATCGAGTCCTTGCGCTGCATGGCAAGGGGGGTCTCGTATTCATATTCCTGCAATTCGAGATTGGCGGGCACAACATGCAGATTGGGGAAGTTCGTCGGCTGGATGATTTCGGTGATCGAGCGGCGCTCCGTGTCATAGCGGATCGCTTCGTAAAAGGATGGCTTTTCGTCAAGTTCAGGCTGAATGCCGTATAGCGCTGTCAGCGAGGCCTGGGGATCGAGATCGACGGCCAGAACTCTGTAGCCGCTGAGGGCCATGTATTGCGCCAAGTGGGCCGATGTCGTCGTCTTGCCAGAGCCCCCCTTGAAATTGACAACCGCAATCACTTGGAGCTTTTCACCGCCTCGACGGTGAGGCACACGGTCGAGAAGCGCACGCAGTTGATCCATCTGTGCTGCTGTGTAATAGCGTCGTCCCGTCGATGTGACGAGGGGCTCGACCCCTTTTCCCTGGAGATGCAACTTCTTGAGATAGCTCTGGGATACGCCGACAAACTGCGCCACCTCAGCAAGCGGAAAAAGACGCAGCGTCTTTTGTGCATTCGGCGGAAACTTTTCCATCCGCAGCATATCGAGCTTGGTCGAGATCTCGCCACCCTGTTCCAGGATGATGTCGGCAAAGCTCTTCACCGAATCTGTCATCGCCCGTCTCACATTCATCTGCCAAGAAGCCTTCTGTCACGATATTTTCGCCTAAACGCGAAAATTATCGTGACTGTTATCCGATTCCCCCTGCTTGGCAAGCGGCAAGCCCGCGCGGACACGGCTTCGTCCGGAACCGGAGTTTGCGAAATCAATCCCGGGCTTTGTGAAACCACATGCGATTCCAGTCTGTTGGCGGCCCTGGTCAGCAAAACCTCAAAGCAGATCCCCCGACAGATTTGCAGTTGGACTGGCCCTCCTACACAGATCTGGAGTGCCGTTTCGACGACATTTGGGTCATGGATTCCGATTCCCATGCCGATGCAAGTGCGACTCAGCGGGCCTGCCAAGTCATCCACCGCTTAACAGATTTGCAGCTGGACGCCTGCCTCCCGCTCGTTCTTCCTGAGGCGACAGGAAAGGAAACGCGATACAGGTGATTGTGGTTGGCCAAAAGCGAAATGCACGAGACATGGTGCTCATCGACGCCATGCACCGTCTGCGGGCCAAGGTCTTCGCAGACAGGCTGCACTGGCGCGTCGATTGCCGGTATGGTGTCGAAAAGGATCGCTTCGACGACGCTGGTCCCACATACATTCTCCTCGTCGAGCGGGACGTCGAGGTCGTGGGTTGTGTCCGGCTGTTGCCGCCAGCACGGGCAAGCATGCTGTGCGATGTCTTTCCGCAACTCCTCGGCGATGCCACTCTCAACATCAATGGGCGTGTGATCGAATGCTCACGCTTCTGCATCGATCGGGATCCTTCACAACGCGCCTTGAAGTCCGGTGACGCGAACGAGACCCGCTCTCCCGTCGATCTCAGAACACGCTGGCTACTCGCCGCTATCCTCGAATGGTGCCTGCTCCACCGCTATGACGAACTGATCACGGTAACCGATGTCCGCTTCGAGCGACTGCTGCGCATCATCGGCTGGCCGCTCCGGCGTCTCGGGCGTCCACTTTTGATTGAAAAGACCGAAAGCGTCGCCGGTGTGCTTGCCGTCACACAAGAGGCATTCGAGGCGATGAAGCCTGGACCTTATCGGCCCCTCGTGGATCACTGCGCCATCACAAAGGGCGGTTCACCATGAACGGGCCCAGAGCGCAGGAGCGTCTCGTTTCCAAGCTTCAGGAAGCCTTCGGCAAGACGCTTTGGGCAACCTTGGCCGACCCTGAGGTCACCGAGGTGATACTCAACCCGGACGGACAGCTCTTTGTCGAACGGCTCGGGAGGGGAATGGAGCGCGCAGACGGCTTCGATGGCCGGCAGGCGGAGGTCCTGATCGGCGTGGTGGCCCATGCGCTTGGCCAGGAAGTCCATGCGAGGAAACCGATCGTGTCGGGAGAAATGCCACTTCTGGGGCATCGTTTCGAGGGCCTTTTGCCCCCGGTCGTTCAGGCCCCGACCTTTTCCATCCGGCGCCATGCCGTCGACCAGATGACCCTTTGCGACTATAGGACAAGCGGGGCCATGTCAGTCCATCAGCATGACCTTATCCGCGCGGCGATCAGGAACCGATGCAACATCCTGATCTGCGGTGGCACGGGGTCTGGCAAGACGACGCTGGCCAATGCGCTCATGCTGGAAATCCAAGAGCTCTTCCCCCGTAACCGAATTCTGTTGATCGAGGATACCGCAGAAATCCGGTGTGGGTCAGACAATGCGGTCCTGCTGAAGAGCAGCGAGGAGGTATCGATCGCAAGGCTCCTGAAAAGCGCGCTCAGATTGCGTCAAGACCGGATCATGGTCGGAGAGGTGAGGGATGGTGGCGCACTTACGTTGCTGAAGGCATGGAATACAGGACATCCAGGAGGATTGACAACCTTGAATGCCAATGACGGGCCTGCGGCACTGACGCGGCTTGAGCAACTCGTTTCAGAAGTCAGCCAGACACCGATGCAGACAGTGATCGCCGCTGCCGTCGATCTCATCATCGCCATGAGGCGCACCGATGAGGGGCGCAAGATCGAAAGCGTGCTTTCGCTGCAAGGGTTCCATGAAGGCCGCTACCACCTCGTTTGACAGGATGAACCGATGAACACCAAGATGAGACGTCGTACGTTCGGATGGAGCCTCACCATCGCCCTTCATGACTCGTCGGCGAGTGCGGGATCCGGTGGCGGGCTCCCTTGGGAAGCACCGCTCGAGCAGATCCAACCATCGATCACAGGACCGGTGGCCGGCTTCATTGCCCTGTCGGCGGTGGCGGTCGCGGGTGGCATGCTGATTTTCGGGGGCGAACTCAACGATTTCGCACGCCGCTTGATGTATGTGATCCTGGTGGCCGGCATCCTGCTCGGGGCCAGCCAGATCGTCGCCCTGTTCGGGGCCACAGGGGCGTCGCTAGCCTTCATAACCGGGCAGGGGAGGGTTGTTTGATGTCTGACATCGACACCGGTCTCAACACCCATGCGATCCATCGTGCCCTATCACGCCCAAATCTGCTTTTCGGCGCCGATCGCGAGCTCGTGCTTTTAACCGGCCTGGTCTGCGTCATCCTGGTCTTCGTCGTCATCACCGTCTCGGCGGCACTGCTCGGGATCACGGTCTGGACGCTGCTCGTTGCCAAGCTGCATGCAATGGCAAAGTCAGATCCGCAGATGCGAAGGGTCTATCTGCGCCACATCCGCCACCAGGCAGTCTACCGAGCCACATCCAAGGCCTTTACCTTTCGTTAAGGATGATCCGATGGTTGCACTTTCCAGATTTCGCCATTGCGAGCCCTCGTTTGCCGACCTCCTGCCCTATGCCGCCATGGTCGATGACGCGATCTTGTTGTTGAAGGACGGCAGTCTGCTTGCCGCCTGGTATTTCGCAGGCCCCGACAGCGAGAGCTCGACCAATCTCGAACGAAACAGAATATCACAGGAAATCAATGATATAATCTGCGGGCTTGGATCGGGCTGGATGCTACAGGTGGATAGCATGTGGCTGCCAAGTGCCGCCTATTTCGCTCCAGACCGCTCGCATTTTCCAGACCCCGTTTCCCGGGCGATCGACGCGGAGCGCCGGCAGCACTTCGAGAGCGAGAAACGCCACTACCAGAGCCGGCACGCGCTCGTCTTGACCTACAAGCCGCAGGAGAGGGCAGGGGAGAGGAGGGGAGGGGAGGGGAGCGACTGTCCTCCTATCTCTATGCCGCGGATGGCCGGCCGGCCGATTCGCCGGCCGACAAGGTGCTTGCAACCTTCTCCCGCACGATCCGGGAGATCGAGCAATATCTGTCGGGTGTGATTGTCGTTCAGCGAATGCGGACACAGACGATCAACGATCCTGACAGCCTGCGTCCCGTCCGTTTCGGCAGTCTGCTGCAATTCATCCGGTTTACCATCAGTGGCGAGAACCTGCCCGTACGGCTGCCGGATGCCGGCATGTATCTCGACTGCCTGGTGACCGCACAGCTGGAGCACGGCATGACGCCAAGAGTTGATAGCCGGCTGGTCGCCGTGATTGCGATCGACGGTTTTCCTGCCGAAAGCTGGCCTGGAATCCTCAATGCACTGGATCAGATGCCCTTGTGCTATCGGTGGTCGTCCCGCTTCATCTTCCTCGATGCACAGGAGGCGAGAACCAGGCTTGAGCGCAAACGGCGCCAATGGCAGCAAAAGGTAAGGCCCTTTCTCGACCAGCTCTTCCAAACGAACGGGCGCTCGCTCGATCAGGATGCCGCCGAAATGGTGGCGCAGACAGAAGTGGCGATTGCATAAGCCAATTCCGGTCTGGTCGCCTTCGGTTACTACACGCCTGTGATCGTGCTCTTCGATGAGCGAGCCGACGATCTGCTGGAAAAGGCGGAATTCGTGCGCCAGATGATCCAGGCGGAGGGTTTTGGTGCTCGCATCGAGACCCTCAACGCGACCGAGGCCTATCTCGGGAGTTTACCGGGCAACTGGCATGCGAATGTCCGTGATCCCCTAATCAATAACCACAACCTAGCCGATCTCGTGCCGTTGAACTCCATATGGTCCGGCCAGGCAGTGGCGCCGTGTCCAGTTTATCCCGAGGGTTCGCCGCCCTTGATGCAGGTGGCTTCGGGTTCAACACCCTTCAATTTCAACCTCCATGTCGACGATGTCGGCCACACCCTGATCTTCGGCCCGACCGGCTCTGGCAAATCGACGCTTCTGGCGCTGATTGCCGCCCAGTTCAGGCGCTACCGCAATGCCCAGGTCTTCGCCTTCGACAAGGGCGTGTCACTCCTGCCGCTGACGCTTGCGGTCGGGGGCACACACCACACGATCGGTGACGCGACCGAAGACCTGTCTCCGCTGTCCTTCTGCCCGCTTCAAGACCTTGACAGCGATGCCGACCGGGCCTTCGCCTCAGAATTCATCGAAATGCTTCTTGTGCTGCAGGGACTGAAGGTAACGCCTGAGCAACGCAACGCTATCAGCCGTCAGATCGAGCTGATGGCAGGCTCAGCTCATCGCTCGCTCTCCGACTTCGTGAGCGGTGTGCAGCTCAAAGAGATCAAGGAAGCGCTCCTGCATTACACGATCGACGGGCCGGTCGGCCATCTCCTCGATGCAGAGAGCGATAACCTCAATCTCCAGTCGTTCCAATGCATCGAGCTTGAGGCACTGATGGCCATGGGCGAGCGCCATCTTGTCCCGGTTCTGATCTATCTCTTCCGGCGCATTGAAAAGCGGCTGACCGGTGCGCCAAGCCTGATCATTCTCGACGAGGCCTGGTTGATGCCTGGCCATCCCGTGTTTCGCGAGAAGATCCGTGAATGGCTCAAGGTGCTCAGAAAAGCCAATTGCGCCGTCATTCTGGCAACCCAGTCGATCTCGGATGCGGAGCGCTCCGGGATCATCGATGTCCTGTGCGAGAGCTGCCCGACCAAGATATGCCTCCCAAATCCTCATGCACAAACCCCGGCGATGCGTCCCTTTCACGAGCGACTCGGCTTCGACGACAGGCAGATCGAGATCATCGCCAGGTCGCGTCCCAAGCAGGACTATTACTGCGTGTCGCTGCAAGGGCGGCGCCTGTTTGCCATGGGTCTCGGTCCCCTTACGCTTGCCTTTACCGGTGTCTCCGACGCCAAGCAGATCCAGGCGATAGACGCGCTTCATCGCCTCCACGGACAAGACTGGCCACGCCACTGGTTGATTTCAAGAGGAGATGCGCATACCCTGTCACTTCTCGATCCCTGAGGCCGGTTCTCTGCGACCTTCACTGATCTTTACGGTGCAGGGTTTGAGCCTTGCTGTTGCACCTTGCACCTTCGCTGGTGCTGCTGCAGGGCCGGCCACCGAATGGACCCAGCTTGCCAATAATGCCGAGCTCGTCGGATTGCTCGACGCCTCAGGCGTTGAGATCGAAAATCAGCTGACCCAGATCACCCAGCTTTCCCAGCAGATCCAGAACCAGCTGCAAATGTACCAGACAATGCTGCAGAACACCGCGCGCCTGCCCTCTGCCGTCTGGGGCGCGGTAGAGGCGGACCTTCTGAGATTGAGCGAGATCGCGGGGCAAGGAGAAGGCATTGCCTTTGCCATGGCAAATGCTGATCAGGTCCTGGCGCAACGCTTTCCGACCTATGCGCAGCTGAAGGATGCGCGCCCACAAGGGGAGAGCTTTGCGCAAACCTATGAAACGTGGTCGAGCACTAACCGCGCGACGATTGCGGCAAGCCTGAGAGTTGCCGGACTGACAGCGGACCAGTTTGAGGGCGAAGATCAGACGATGCGATCGCTGAGGCGGCTGTCTGAAACCTCTGATGGACAGATGAAGGCGCTTCAGGTTGGACATGGCATTGCCGTCGAGCAGGTTGCCCAGCTGCAGAAGCTCAGAGCTCTCTTTTCCCAGCAGATGGCGCTGTCTGCCACCTGGCTTCAATCCGAACAGAGCCTGCGCGATCTCGCCCAGGCACGCCGCGACACCTTCTTCAAGGCAACGGTTCGCGACATTGCGTCGGGACAGAAAATGGAGTCGCGCTGGTGACCGGTACAGACAGACAGACTGGGACAAGCAGAAGGTCGGGCCTCAATGTCCCTTCGCTTTGCGTTTTCCGGCAAGTGGTTTAGGTATGCTAGCTTCACGCTTTCCACGCCAGGGCTTCGTGCCATGATGGTTGGTGCCATGGCTGCTTGCACCAGAATGCGGGATGCAAGAGCGCCGGCTACAAGAACTCTCAGCAGCTCGGTTCTCGGCACCATGTTCGTGCGCACCATGGTCCTCCGACCGATATTCCTTTGCAACCCGGTTCTGGGCGCCCTTGCGCTTGGCGGGCTTTTGCTTGTCCTGTTGGCAGGACCCGTGTCGGCGCAACAGGGGGGCGCTGTTGAGCGAGCTCGAAAACCAGGTCGCGTCGGCAACACGTGACTGGCAGACGACGATCATGGAGGCGGCCCGTTCGCTCTTCTGGATCCTCGCCGCAATTGAGATCTCGGTGGCAGCGATCTGGCTTGCGCTTGCCGCCGCCACGCTCGAGAGCTGGTTTTCCGAGCTAGTGCGCCGAATCCTCTTTGTCGGTTTTTTTGCTTTTCTGCTCGAACAGGGCTCCAGATTTGCAAAGGCGGTGGTCGACAGCCTGTTTTCCATCGGGGCAGGTCAAGGCTCGGCGAGACAGCGACGGTCAGGTGCTGCGCTTCAAAGTCGAGGGCGACCCTGCTTCATTGTCATTCTCATTTATCAATGATCTTTACGAAAAGGGTGTCGGCGACCGAAATCTCGTCCTTAAAAGTTTCGCGATCAATGGTCAGTCCGTCGCGGAAGACAGGTTTTCCTCTGACCATGAGAGTCGGAAGTTCAACATGGCCAGCGCGACGACCATCACGCTGAGACGTCCGGATAGTGGCTGGTCTTTGATTCAGACAACAAGCAAGGAACCTGGGGCAGCGGAGGTGACTGCGCCGTCAGAGGTGTCACCAACAGCAATTGGTCAGGCTGCAAGTAGTACCGAGTCCGCACCGAGCGATACAGCTAGCACATGTTCAGCGGTTGAATTTGTTGTGCCGTTCGCGCGCTCCTCACTTGCCGTATCTGAAGAGGATTTTGTTCCGGTTCTGGCTGCGGCCAAAGCAGCTGGCTGCCGCATCAGGGTCATCGGCTATGCGGATCGAAGCGGTCCTACTCAGTTGAACAAATCGATTTCCGAAGCGCGGGGGAAAGCAGTCGTAGATCTTCTAATCCGCGGTGGCATTGATGAAGATAGCATCACCGTAAATGGCAGGGGTGAGACGCAGGAATTCGGCACAGCAGCTGCCAATCGTCGCGTAGCTATCTCTGTTGAGCCTTGAGGGCTCAGCGACCTTTTTTGGGGTCGATTTCGAAACAACTTGGAAGCGACAGCCATTTGATATTTATAAACTGTTAATTAAAAAGTTGCACTGCGTCATGTTTCATGGTTGAGTTAACCATTAGTAAAGATACCGCATGACAGTCGCCCGACTTTTTTCTATCAGAGATCCAGAGAATGAGCTTAGAAGCCTGAGAGTGGTGTGAGGACTTTATGTCGTTTCAATCAAGCGTAGCGCGTGAAATGAACAATCGCTGGGCCGCATCCGGCAACCTGGGCGTAAGTCATTCATCAGACAATACATATAAATCCAAGCATCTAATTGCCAAGCGATGTGTTGATGTTTGTATCGCTGCATCGGCCCTGATTTTCCTTATGCCGTTTCTTCTTCTCGTTGCGGCATGCATCAAGCTCGAAAGCAAAGGGCCCGTTCTCTTCTGCCAGCGCCGCTGGGGCAAGGACGGCAGGACGATACTCGTCTATAAATTTCGGTCGATGCGAACGGACGTTTGTGATGCCACCGGCGTCCAGCAGACGACCAAGGGTGATCCGCGGGTGACCCGTGTCGGCGCAATATTGCGACGCACCAATATTGACGAGTTGCCGCAACTTTGGAACGTTCTGGTCGGCGACATGTCTATCGTAGGGCCGCGCTGCCATCCGATCGGCATGCTCGCAGCTGGCATGCCTTATGAAATGCTGGTGCCCCATTATCACGATCGTCATGTCATGCGGCCGGGGCTGACCGGGCTTGCCCAGGTCCGCGGTCTTCGCGGGCCGACTGACCGTCCGTCAAGAGCCCGGGCGCGCATTGCCTGCGACCTCCATTACATCAATAATTTTTCGATCTGGCTGGATCTCAAAATTCTGGTGGGCACGGTTTGGTCTGAGTTCCGTGGCGGTACTGGCTTCTGACGTCTACAGCGTTCATCCAATTTTGCGGCTGGTGATTCCGTCAGGCACATGAAGTGTCAGGCAATGATAAGGCTGGCTGCGTGACGGCATACAAAACGATAGTGGCAATCGGGGTCTAGCATGAAAAGAATCTTGGTAACCGGCGGAGCAGGGTTCCTTGGAAGTCACCTTTGTGAACGTCTGCTGGATATGGGCAGCAGGGTCACATGTCTGGACAATTACTATACAGGTTTCCACTCAAACATCTCTCAACTGCTGAAACGCAACGGGTTCTCTGTTCTTGAGCAGTCCGTCATGGATGAAACCTTGGGCGAGTTTGACGAGATCTACAATTTTGCCTCTCCAGCTTCTCCGCCGCATTATCAGGCCGATCCAATCTACACCTTCAAGACCAGCGTTATCGGCACGATGAACATGCTGGAACTGGCACGTAGCTGCGGCGCTAAAATTCTCCAGGCGTCAACATCGGAGATCTACGGCGATCCCCTGGTGCATCCTCAAAGGGAAGACTATTGGGGGAACGTGAACACAATAGGTATTCGCTCATGTTACGATGAGGGAAAGAGGGGCGCCGAAACCCTGGTCTATGATTATCACCGGCAATACGGATTAAACGTTCGTGTGGTGCGTATATTCAACACCTATGGTCCCGGCATGAACCCTGAAGACGGTCGAGTGGTGTCGAACTTCATAATTCAGGCGCTTCGGGGTGAGGACTTGACCATATATGGTGATGGACTACAGACTCGCTCATTCTGCTACAGAGACGACCTAGTCGAAGGTATCATCAGGCTTATGAATGCGCCTGACAATGTGAGCTTTCCGGTAAACATCGGAAATCCGGGCGAGTTCACCGTAAGGGAACTGGCGGACCTGGTGCTTGAGTTAACCGGATCCTCTTCGCGCATCGTCAACCTGCCGCTTCCTCAAGACGATCCGTTGCAGCGCTGCCCTGACATCTCGCGTGCCAAGGAACATCTTGGCTGGGAGCCAAAAATTCAATTGCGGGAAGGGCTACTGAGATCCATCGAATATTTTCGTCAGTTCGTCCAGCCGGCTACGTCGCCAAGCGCAGTCCGTGTCACTAGTGGAGTTTAAATCATGAAGATTGTCATTGTTGGCTCGGGCTATGTTGGCCTCGTCGCGGGCGCCTGTTTTGCCGAGCTTGGGCATCAGATTGTTTGCGTCGATAACAATCCGGCGAAGATCGGGTCGCTTCGTGAAGGGGTGATGCCCATCTACGAACCGGGCCTAGATGTCTTGGTGATGAGGAATGCAGAGGCGGGTCGGCTCCATTTTACTGACGATCTAGGTGAAGCATTGATTAATGCGGATGCGGCATTCATCGCTGTCGGAACTCCGCCCCGTCCGACTGACGGCCATGCGGACATGAAATATGTCTATGCTGTGGCCCGAGAGATAGCCGAGAAAGCCACGGGCGATCTGGTTGTGGTTGACAAGTCGACGGTTCCCGTCGGAACCGGGGATGAGGTGGAGCGCCTGCTTCGAGCGACAAATCGCCCCTTCCGCTTTTCGGTCGTGTCCAACCCCGAGTTCCTCCGTGAAGGGGTGGCCATTGACGACTTCATGAAGCCGGATCGCATTGTGATAGGGGCAGAAGATGATTGGGCCAAGGGTGTGGTATCGGCCATCTACAGCGTGCCGGGTTTCGACAAGGCGCCCATCCTTCATACATCTCGAAGGACTGCGGAATTGTTGAAATATGCCGCCAACGCGTTTCTGGCGATGAAGATCACCTTCATAAATGAGATTGCTGACCTTTGTGAAGCCGTCGGCGGCGACGTCCGGGATGTAGCGCAGGGAATCGGAATGGATAGCCGGATTGGCGGCAAATTTCTGAACACTGGCCCTGGTTATGGTGGGTCCTGTTTTCCGAAGGATACTCTGGCAATCTCGAAAACAGCGCGTGACTATCGCGTCCAACTTAGAACAGTCGAGACTGTGATCCAGGTCAATGAAAACCGCAAGCGCGCCATGGCACTGCGGGTTGTCGATGCCTGCGGAGGCAGTGTCCGCGGCAAGACGATCGCAATTTTAGGTCTGGCATTCAAGGCAGATACCGATGACATGCGCGACAGCCCGTCCATACCCGTTATTCAGGCTCTTCAAGACTTTGGCGCCGATGTGAGAGCCTACGATCCCGAGGCAATGGAGAATTCCCGTGGGATTCTTAACCAAATCCATTACTGCTCGGATGCATATGATGCCGCCGACAAGGCAGATGCGGTCGTGATACTGACTGAATGGAACGAATTCAAGAACCTTGATCTAAGAAAGCTTCGGGCGAAAACTTCCGGTCGCCTGCTTGTCGACTTGCGCAATCTCTACACTGAGGACGAGGTTGCGAATGCCGATTTCGACTATTGGTGCATCGGTCGTCGCGCCACTTTCCAACGGGAGGCAGAACATTATCTCGCGGCAGAGTGAACCAGATACAGTAAAGGCTGCATTACACTCAATGAATGCAGGGGGGCGTGAATCAAGCACCTAGAGCGTGTCGCGGCAAACGTGATTCAGGATTCCTGTTTTTCTTGATCTGTGATTGACTGTGCCCATGGAAGGAGAAGCGCCATGGGCAAGCCGCATCCGATGGAGTTGCGTGAGCGTGTCGTCGCGTTTGTGAATGAAGGCAATAGCAACCGGGAAGCCGCCCGGCATTTCCGGGTTTCGCCCCGGTTCGTCAACAACATGATGATCCTGCATCGTTCCTCTGGTTCTCTTCGCCCCGCAAGACAGGGCCATCCGCCTGGCAGTAAACTTTCGCCGCATGGGCAATGGCTCAGCGAGCGTGTGGCTCTGCATGGCGAAGTGACTCTGGACGAATTGTGTCTCGAACTGGCCGAGCGCGGCATCGACGTCCACCGCGCCACCGTCGGGCGGTTTCTGCACCGGCTTGGGTTGAGCAATAAAAAAAAGCCTGAAGGCAAGCGAGCAGCGCAGACCGGAGATCGCCAAGGCGCGTGATCTTTGGATCAACCGCCGCAAGCGGTTCTTCGACAAGGCGTTGTCCAGGCTCATCTTTATCGATGAGACGTCCACGAATACCCGTTTGACGAAGCGCACCGGATGGTCTGCCAAAGGCAGTCGCTTTGCAGCCTACGCTCCCTTCGGCCACTGGAAGACGCAGACATTCATCGCCGGACTGCGCTGCCATGGCCTGACCGCGCCATGGATTGTCGATGCGCCGATGAACAGCCGCATCTTCGAAACATGGATCGAGACACAGCTTGCGCCGACACTGTCGCCCGGCG
>LFEF01037760.1_pt1 | contig 18853 bp, 18 predicted proteins | sample 619371 | NCBI WGS metagenome assembly LFEF01 (sample SAMN03014291, study PRJNA259931) | freshwater metagenome | biome: lake; feature: waterbloom | place: China: Taihu Lake | collected 2006-08 | depth 0 m m
GCCGAAGCCGCTGCCGAGGTGCCGGCCGGCGCGATGAACCTGGTGGAATTCACCGGCACCGGCAAGAGCATCCGGGTCGCTCCTGGCGAGACCGTGCACGCCGCCGCTGCCAAGCTCGGCCTGCACATTCCCAAGGCCTGCGGCATGGGCATCTGCGGCACCTGCAAGGTGATGAAGACCGCCGGCGACGTGGAGATGGAGCACAACGGCGGTATCACCGACGAAGACGTGGCCGAGGGCTACATCCTGTCCTGCTGTAGCATTCCCAAAGGCGACGTGGCCATCGACTACTGATGGTCCTCTGAAGACTTGCTTTAGGTGCTTCAGTTGCACTCAACCGGTGCCAAGAGGTTGAGCCCAATGCTGTTCGGTTACGTCTGAGCGGGTCGATTGGGGCCGACAATCCCTGCCAGAGCGGCAGTAGCCACCAGGCGTCATCAGAAGGTGGCGCTTCGGTCCCCTCCGGTAAGAAGGCCTAGGCTCGGAATCCTTCGGTGCAAAAAGACGAGGATCCCAAGCTCGAAACGAAGGCTCATTCAAAGCACACATGCAGGATATTTTCTCAAGCGCTGCCTCCACTTTCCTGCAACGTGAATCTCCTCGCATTCCTTCCTCAACAACGGTATACCGTCGCGTCCTGCGGCAAATTGCGCCATAAACGGTTTGAATGTACCCTGAAGTGCATAAGGTCTATAGCGCTTAACAAAAGCATTCGTTCAAGACGGTACTACTCCATGAGCTCGAAAAAGCTGCCACCCTTAAGCGCCATCGTGGCATTTGATGCAGTTGTACGGCTCGGAACTTTTACCAAGGCGGCAAGCGAGCTTCATTTAACGCAAAGCGCTATCAGTAAACAAATTAAGCGACTTGAGTTGAGTCTAGGTGCGCCTCTTTTTGAAAGAAAAGGGAATGAAGTTATTCTGACCAATAGTGGGTCTATTCTTTACAGGGCAGTCACCCAGAGTTTGCAGTGTATTAAAGAAGCAGTCCTGCAAATAGATGGTTCCTTGGTGCCCACTTTGTCAATAAGTGCCACTTCGGGGATAGCCAGCTATCTCGTAATACCGCTAATTTCACGTTTCAGGAAGCTTCACCCTAAAATCAATGTTCGAGTTATTGGGGCAGAGGACAGGTCAAGCATAGACTTTGCTGATGCGGATTTTGCAATTTTATACGGAGATGGCAATTGGAAGGATCTCAGAATTCATCGGATTGCTGAAGAAGAGATATTTCCGATCTGTACTTCCAGTTACAAGAAAGAACATAATATCGAACGCCTCTCAGATCTGGCCAACTGTGATCTGATAGAGCTTGAATCCAACGACCCAGCGACGATTTCCACTCGGCAATGGATGCGACAGGTTGGGTTTCAGGGGCAACACAGTGGTTCGATAATTAAAGTTTCAAGCTACGATTTAGCGATCAAGGCCGCGCTTGCCGGCGAAGGAGTCGCCCTGGCTTGGGCAGAAGCGCTCCCTGACGAGTTCAGAACAAATAAGTTATGCAGGGCGTGTGATGAGACTTACAAGACGGGGCACGGTCAGTACATCGCCTACCCTATGTCTCGGGATCTCTCTCCGATGGCAAAAACCTTATGGGACTGGGTGCTTGCCATTTCATCTGGACAGCCAGCCCAAGCTCACTCCTCCTGAATGCGATTAGCTTTCACCCTGCCTGGACTGGGGCCAGGGTACTTCTCATTCGCAATCGTCTTCTAGCTGCCTCCGTCGTTCGCCGGCTAGCGCTTGGACTGACGAGGCTAGGCGCCTTGCAGGCTATCTACAACTGTCCCGCTAGCTTATCTGGCATTAGAGACCACGAAGTAATGCCAGTCCGCTTCAGTGGGATCGGACGGGGCGTTTCAAACTGCGCACTGACTGCCATTTTTTCAAGCAAACGTCGGAGCAACCGCGGTCCAGTCGGTCGTGCATGCGCCCGCTGCATGCATGGCAGAAAGAAAATGCGCTTTTGCCCGCCTGGTGCAGGGCGTATTTTTAGAACCGCAACCGGACTACTTCGTCCATCCCTTCAAACAAAAACAAGTCCGAGGGAACGCCATGACTGCTCAATACCACCCCATCAAAGCTCCATCCGACCGCCATAAACGATCTGGGTAATTCCGGCGTTTCTACTGCTACCCCTTCCACCCCAAAAACAATAAAGAAGCTGGCGGAACCGCCGAGTGCGCCCATCAGCAACTGGAGGTTAAGATGTCAGTGCAGTCGACTAGCATTGGTGGTTCGTTGTCACCAACCACTTCTTCCGTAGTAGCAAGTTCCGGCGCCTGGACCACGCTACTTATTCTCATGGCGGTATACGCAATTAATATTGCGGACCGCTATGTTCTTTCGACGCTGATTGAGCCGATTAAGCATGAGTTTCAGCTCAGTGACGCATCTGTTGGATTTCTGACCGGTGTTGCGCTGGCAATCTTCTATGTGAGCGCCGGGCTGCCGCTGGGCGCATTGGCGGATAAGACCAACCGCAAGCGCATGATCGGAACTGCGGTGGCGGTATGGTCCGCCATGACAATATTGTGTGGCTTGAGCACGGGCTTCTGGCAGTTACTGCTTGCCCGCATTGGCGTCGGTATTGGCGAGGCCGGTGGCACCCCTCCTAGCCATTCCATTGTTGCAGACAAGTTCCGTCCAAAATTGCGAGCCTTCGCCCTCTCGGTATACGGGATTGGTGCAAGTGTGGGGGCTTGGTTCGGCGCATCGGGTGCGGGGTATCTGAACGATGCATATGGCTGGAGAACTACCCTGATTGTGTTCGGGCTTTGCGGATTGCCATTCGCCCTCTTGGTGTGGCTGTGCATCCGAGAGCCCAAACGCGTCCATGACGATGTGCATGGCAAGTCCAGTGAAAATGCAGCGTTCAAAGATACTGTCAAATATGTCCTCCAGCACAAAGCTTTGTTTCATCTGATAGCCGGCGCAACCGTCATTACCTTCTGGGGCTGGGGCATTCTGTGGTGGACAACTTCATTCCTCGTGCGCACCTACTCACTTTCTGTGGGTGAGGCTGGCGCAATTCTTGGTCCGATTCACGGTATTGCCGGCACAGCAATGATGCTGATTACCGTATTCGTGATGCTTCAGTTGAGAAATAAAGAGATGTCCAATCAGTCAGGCTTCATTGCTTGGACTACGCTGCTTGGTACTGCATTCTCAATTGCACTGTTCGCCACCACTAATTTGGATGTTGCCCATATTCTGCTGTGGCTCTTTATTCCGATTACTTATATCTACATCGGTCCCTCGATTGGCATATTGCAAAACCTTTTCCCTGCAGGTATGCGTGCCAAAGGTTCGGCAATTCTACTGTTCACGGCCAATATCGCTAACCTTGCAATTGCGCCGCAACTTATTGGCTTGCTGTCAGACTTTGTTGCGCCCCGTATCAGTAATCCAGACGAGTCACTTCGATATGTACTGCTTGGCTGTGCCTTCACTGGTCTCTGGGCTACTTATCACTACTGGGCTTGCGCTCGACATATGAAAAGTGAAGCACGATGACTAATGAAATTGTCCCGCTGAGCGTTAAAGAGTCGCAGGTCGTCCTAAGTCAGCGCCCACTTTCCGGAGGTTCGGCGGTGGAAATGGGCTGGAGCATCCCGGAATCGGATGAAGGGCCTCTCCTGGCAGGGTTTGCCAAATGGGATGGTGATAACTCCCCCTATAAAACGCTGAATTATGACGAGGTCCTGTTGGTACTGGAGGGGACTTTCGGATTCCAGGTTGAAGACGGAGAGCGCTTCGAAGGTGGGCCCAATACGACTTTGCGTATTCCGAAGTATACCCGCGTGAAGTACTTCGGATCGAACGCGAAAGTCTTCTTTGTCATCACGCCTCCATGCGAGTGAACGAAATTATGGAAGCACAGCAAATGGACATCAAACTTAGACCTCACGATGACCATACCAATGGCTGGTCAGCCATTCTTCCACCACGTCGCCCGCATGCGACCTTGCGCCAACTCATAAATGCCGACTGGCTGATCATTGGGGCTGGCTATGCAGGGCTTGCTGCTGCTAGGCGCTTGGCTCACAACCGGCCGGACGACAAGATTGTCGTGCTTGAAGCCGGTGAAGCAGGGGACAACGCTTCTGGCCGGAACTCCGGCTTCGCAATTGATGTCCCCCACAATGTTGGGAGCTCCACGGCAGAACTGGAAAAGGCCGCTAACTATAAGCGGCTGATGAAAGCAGGTATCGCCTACCTAGACGGTATCGTTAACGAGCACCAGATCAAGTGCGATTGGAGCGTAAAGGGTAAGTACCACTGTGCTGCTGCTCCACACCTGGCTGATACCTTGCTTAAGCAGCATGCGCATGAGCTTGAAACGCTAGGTGAACCCTACGAATGGCTGGAGCAAGCACAGCTTAGAGCGCGTCTGGGAACCTCTTTCTTCCATGCTGGAATTTATACACCAGGGTGCATACTCCTGAATCCATCAGCATTGACCAGGGGGCTGGCTGACTCCTTGCCTCAGAACGTTTTGATATTCGAAAACAGTGCTGTGACAAATTTGGAGTACGGAAAGCTTATATTGGCAAGTACTGCGCATGGTTCTGTCAGTGCGCGTAAGCTGATTTTGGCAAACAATGGGAGCGCGTCCCAGTTACCTGGGTTCGAGCGGCAGATGTTCAATGTTGCGTCCTATGGCAGTCTGACTCGCCCATTGACGCCGGAGCAGCGTTCTCGCCTCGGCGACATTGAGGAGTGGGGGGTGACGCCTGCGAATGCAGTTAGTGGCGCGACGATGCGATACACGCAGGACCATCGCATCTTGATACGTCAGCAATTCGATTTCACGCCGAACCTGCAGGTCACTGAATCTGTTCGATCTCGCGTCCGAGAGCAGCACAGGGACGTGTTTCTTGCGCGATTCCCCGAACTCTACGATGTATCGATGGATCACTTCTGGATGGGCTTTTTCAGCATCACCCGGAATGGTGCGCCGTGTTGGGGGAAAATCGACAAAAACGTATACGCCGCGGTCGGCTGTAACGGTGTAGGTATTGCGAAGCAAACAATCGCAGGTTTGACGCTTGCTGATCTTGCTTGCGGCGTGGAAAACAGCTTGATTGACGATATGCTGGAGTTGGGAAAACCAGAAAAATTGCCTCCAAGGCCGTTCTTGGATATTGGTGTGAAGGCTTACCTGGCGAAGGAGCGCTGGGTTGGGAGGCAGGAGTACTAACAGTAGGAGTCCGTGGGGCGGCCATGAGCATTTTACGTAAACGTCTTCCTCCTTTGCAGAATCTTGAAGCTTTTGAAGCTGCGGCCAGACATCTCAGCTTCACTAAAGCGGCCGAGGAGATAAATCTTTCGCAAAGTGCTGTCAGCCGCCAAATCAAACACCTGGAAGACTGCATGGGTGTCCAGTTGTTCACGCGGACGCACAAGACTCTTGATCTAACCAAAGCAGGAAGAATGCTGTTAGGTGGGATTGAGAGAAGTTTGTCCGAACTGCGTAGGACAGTAGAGACCATTGAAAATGAAAAGAGTCCGACTGTCACCATTAGTGCGAGCATGGCGATTGCCAGTTTTTGGCTTCTACCCGGTATAGCTGAATTCAAGGAGCAGCACCCGGACATAAGAGTCAGAGTCATCGCTGGTGACGGCGAAGACTATGCTGCCATACAGAATAATGAAACGGATTTTACTATTCTGTATGACCAGGGTCAGCGAGGAGGCTATGTCTCCATCGGGCTATTCGAAGAGGTCATCTTTCCGGCCTGCACTCCGGACTATTTAAAAGGTCGAGCAATTGGCAGTATTGAGGACCTTTCTCGTGAAAGCTTAATTGATTTTGAAGTTAAGCACTTGCGTACCGTGAAAGGATGGCCGGATTGGTTTAGTCGGGTTGGCTGCGAAACTAGAGGTATTAATTATACTATTTCGGTTTCGAATTACGATCTTGCTTGCCGTGCTGCCTTTGCTGGGCAGGGGGTCGTACTCATGTGGGCTTATGTTGCACCACTCGCCGAGCTTAAAAATGGCGCTCTCGTTAGACCCGTCAAGGAGGTGGTGAATACCGGGCACGTTGAGCACCTCGTGTATAGCAAGCCACTTGAAGAGTCTCGCGCGCATATGGTTTTCAAAGACTGGATTTTGGATTATGCGAGAAGGACTAATGAAGCAACCCAGGATTATCTGAAACAGGTTTAATCCAACCAGTCAGTTATCTCTAAACTGGATAGATCCGCAAGTTTCAACGCAACAAAAACTTCTCATGGCCTTTACGAGAGGCTCGCGGCTGTCCGCTTCGGCAATAAACGCATGACACAATCGAGCGTAGATAAACTATGAATCGACAAGAACCGCTACGTCTGCATGTCCCCGAACCACCTGCTCGTCCAGGATGTACTTCCGACTTTTCCTACTTGCATTTATCGGATGCAGGTACAGCTCGAATGCCAGCACTCGATGTCACCGCCGTAGAGACTACTGACTTGGCCTATGGCTTGGTGCGCATCCTCAACGAACAAGGCGAGGCCGTAGGGCCTTGGGCTGAATCCCCCATAGCGCCAGAGGTCCTGCGTGAAGGTCTGCGCGTCATGCTGAAGACCCGCATCTTCGATGCGCGGATGGTCATGGCCCAACGTCAGAAAAAGATCTCGTTTTATGTCCAGTGCCTGGGCGAAGAAGCCATCGGCAGTGGTCAAGCCCTGGCTTTGAATCGCGATGACATGTTCTTTCCCACCTACCGTCAGCAAAACATCCTGATGGCGCGGCAGTTCCCGCTCACGGACATGATTTGCCAATTGCTCTCGAATGAACGCGACTCCCTGAAGGGACGTCAGCTGCCTGGTATGTATTCGTCGCGGGACGCGGGTTTTTTCAGTATCTCAGGCAATCTGGGTACGCAGTTTGTTCAAGCTGTTGGATGGGGAATGGCGTCGGCCATCAAGGGCGATACAAGGATCGCCTCTGGCTGGATTGGTGACGGTTCAACCGCCGAAACGGACTTTCAAACGGCCCTGACATTTGCTCACGTGTATCGCGCTCCAGTCATTCTGAACGTCGTCAACAACCAGTGGGCAATCTCTACTTTCCAAGCAATTGCCGGTGGAGAATCCACGACATTCGCTAATCGCGGCGTTGGCTGCGGCATCGTTTCTCTCCGCGTAGATGGCAACGATTTCCTGGCGGTTTACGCGGTATCTCGGTGGGCGGCTGAGCGCGCGCGTCGAAACCTCGGGCCGACATTGATTGAGTGGGTGACCTACCGGGCTGGCCCGCACTCCACCTCGGATGATCCGTCCAAATACCGCCCTGCTGACGATTGGTCGAACTTCCCGCTGGGGGATCCAATTGAGCGCCTCAAACAGCATCTGGTTCGAATCGGCCATTGGTCCGAAGAAGAACATCAGCAACTCTCCGTGGCGCTGGAGGCTGAGGTTATCGCTGCTCAGAAGGAAGCTGAACGCTACGGTTCGCTCAACGATGGCCACATGTCCAGCCCTGCCACGATCTTCGAGGACGTTTACAAAGAAATGCCAGATCACCTGCGTCGTCAGCGCCAGGAACTAGGAGTGTGACTCGATGAATGCTACTAACAACAACCTTCAGACAGATCACGCCAATGCGACCAGCACGATGACCATGATCCAGGCCCTGCGGTCGGGCATGGAAACGATGTTGGAGCGCGACGAGAACGTGGTGGTCTACGGCGAGGATGTCGGCTATTTCGGTGGGGTCTTCCGTTGTACCGAAGGGCTTCAGAACAAGTTCGGCACCTCGCGAGTTTTCGATGCACCGATCTCGGAAAGTGGCATTGTGGGAACCTCCGTTGGCATGTGCGCCTACGGTCTTCGCCCCGTCATAGAAATCCAGTTCGCCGACTACGTTTACCCCGCCTTCGACCAGATTGCTTCAGAGGTTGCCCGTATACGGCATCGGTCAGCCGGCGAGTTCACGGCCCCTCTGACCATCCGTATGCCCACTGGTGGTGGTATCTACGGCGGCCAGACGCATAGCCAAAGTCCAGAGGCGATCTTTACTCACGTGTGTGGTCTGCGCACGGTGATGCCATCGAACCCCTATGACGCGAAAGGGCTACTGATCTCTGCCATCGAATGTGATGACCCAGTGATTTTTCTCGAACCAAAGCGCCTGTACAACGGCCCGTTCGATGGGCATCACGATCGCCCGGTCGTGCCCTGGTCGAAGCACGCGGCCAGTGCAGTCCCGGAAGGCTACTACACGGTACCGCTCGACAAGGCCGCCATTGTCAGGCCGGGCGAAGCCGTCACTGTCATTACGTACGGCACTACTGTTTATGTCGCTCTCGCAGCAGCAGCGGAGACTGGAATCGACGCTGAAGTGATCGACCTGCGCAGCCTCTGGCCCCTGGATTTGGACACGCTGGTCGAGTCGGTCAAAAAGACCGGCCGCTGTGTTGTGGTGCATGAGGCCACTCGTACCTGCGGCTTCGGTTCCGAACTGATATCGCTAATCCAAGAGCATTGCTTCCACCACCTGGAAGCTCCTATCGGGCGTGTTGCGGGCTGGGACACTCCCTATCCCCATGCACAAGAGTGGGCGTATTTCCCCGGGCCGAGTCGGGTTGGGGCGGCACTGAAGCGGGTGATGGAGGTTTAAATGGGCACCTATGTGATCAAGATGCCGGACATCGGCGAAGGCATTGCCGAAGTTGAGCTGGTTACCTGGAATGTGGCGGTTGGCGACATCGTCACGGAAGACCAGCCTCTGGTAGACGTGATGACCGATAAAGCCACGGTGGAAATCCCTTCGCCGGTGAACGGCAAGATTCTTGCGCTAGGCGGCAAACCCGGTGATGTCTTGGCTGTTGGCAGTGAGCTGATTCGCTTGGAGGTAGAGGGTGCGGGCAATACTCAGGGTGATCTACCACCTCCCGCTCCAGAAGCCGAGCCGGCTCCGGCTCCGGCACAAAACCCAGTGGCAGCCGCGCCTGCTCCGGCGGCGCCAGAGCAGCCAAAGGCTGCTGGGGCACCGGTGAAGGCAGCATCTTGCCAGGCCTCCAATCCCAAGCCCTTTGTGCCACGCAATGAGAATGAGTGCCCGCTGGCATCTCCTGCTGTGCGAAAGCGTGCCTGGGATGCCGGTATTGAGCTGCGCTTCGTCCAAGGCAGCGGTCCAGCCGGAAGAATTCTGCACGAAGACCTCGATGCTTATGTGAGCCAGGCTGGACTGCCATCCACTTCACTCGGCATCTATACCGCTCGCACGGATGAGACCCAGATCCCGGTGATCGGACTGCGCAGAAAAATCGCCCAGCGCATGCAGGACTCGAAGCGGCGCATTCCGCATTTCACTTATGTGGAAGAAGTCGACGTCACTGCCTTGGAAGAGCTGCGCATTCACCTGAATGGCAAGTACGGAAACAGCCGCGCGAAGCTGACGCTCCTGCCCTTTATTGCCCGGGCCATGGTGGTCGCCTTGCGCGATTTCCCGCAGATCAACGCTCGCTACGACGATGACGCGGACGTGGTGACACGTTTCGGTGGCATACACCTGGGTATTGCCACACAAAGCGACGCCGGGCTGATGGTGCCTGTGGTGAGGCATTCCGAAGCCATGGATATCTGGGCTTTTGCCCAGGAGGTCGTTCGCTTGGCCGACGCTGCTCGCAGCGGCAAAGCTCTACGCGAGGAACTTTCGGGCTCCACCATCACGCTTACCAGTTTGGGATCCCTGGGTGGCATCGTTTCGACCCCGGTGATCAATGCTCCCGAGGTAGCCATCGTTGGGGTGAATCGAATCGTGGAGAAGCCTGTAGTGCTGAAAGGGCAGATAGTAGTTCGCAAGACCATGAATCTCTCCAGTTCGTTTGACCATCGTGTGGTCGATGGAATGGATGCCGCCCAGTTCATCCAGGCTATCCGCAGTCTGCTGGAGCAGCCGGCCACCTTGTTTCTGGAGTAAGTCATGCAATCGAATCAACGAACCACACTGCTGATCATCGGCGGCGGGCCTGGCGGCTATGTTGCGGCAATTCGTGCAGGACAACTCGGCATTCCTACGATACTGATCGAGGGCCGAGCACTGGGTGGAACCTGCCTGAACATCGGCTGCATTCCTTCAAAGGCACTGATCCACGTCGCAGAAACCTACCACGCGACCCAGCATGCTCAGTCGTTGGGGATCTCCGTGCCGCAAGTGAGCCTGGACATCAGCCAGAGCATCAGTTGGAAGGATGGCATCGTAGATCGTCTTACCAGCGGGGTTGCCGCTCTGCTTAAGAAGAATGGCGTTTCCGTGATTCACGGATGGGCCAAGGTGCTAGATGGCAAGACCGTTGAGGTGAACGGACAACGGATCGAGTGTGAGCATCTTCTGCTGGCAACTGGCTCGACCAGTGTTGCGCTTCCGATGCTGCCATTCGGCGACGGAGTGATCTCTTCCACTGAGGCTCTCTCTCCCAGCAAGTTGCCCAAGCGCCTGGCCGTAGTGGGCGCCGGTTACATTGGTCTGGAACTGGGTACGGTGTATCGCAAGCTCGGCGTTGAAGTGCTGGTCGTTGAGGCCAAGGAGCGAATCCTCCCCGCCTATGATGCGGAACTGACTGCACCGGTTGCGCAATCGCTCAAAGCACTGGGTATCGAGGTCTATCTACAGCACAGCGTGGAAGGATACGACCCTGTAAGCCAGCAACTGAAGGTCAAAAACAACAGCGGCGAGGTTGTGGTGCTTGAGGCGGATCAGGTTCTGGTCGCAGTTGGACGCAAACCCAATACGCAAGGCTGGAATCTTGAAACGCTAGATCTTGCACGACAGGGTTCAGCAGTTGCAGTCGATGATCAGTGCCGGACGAGTATGCGCAATGTCTGGGCGATTGGTGACCTGACGGGCGAGCCTATGCTTGCGCACCGCGCCATGGCCCAGGGCGAAATGGTGGCGGAACTTATTGCCGGCAAGACGCGGCATTTCCAGCCTGCCGCTATCGCAGCTGTTTGCTTCACCGATCCTGAGTTGGTGGTTGCAGGGTTAACACCTGAGCAGGCCAAGGTACAAGGACTGGACGTCATCACCGCGACCTTCCCGTTTGCAGCGAACGGTCGGGCGATGACACTTGAGTCGAAATCAGGCTTCGTGCGAGTCGTCGCTCGTAAAGACAATCACCTGATCTTGGGCTGGCAAGCCGTGGGAACCCAGGTGTCGGAACTGTCCACCGCGTTTGGGCAATCGCTCGAGATGAATGCTCGACTGGAAGACGTAGCCGGGACAATCCACGCGCATCCGACCCTTGGCGAAGCCATTCAGGAAGCCGCGCTCAAGGCCCTGGGACACGCACTGCACATCTGACGGGAAGTTTCGGCACCAGCAGATAGGGGCGGAAAACACCTATCTGGATGTTGTGCCGAACCTATCTGCGAACCCGCCCTCGCTGACTTCGTGAAGCAGGGCGGTAATTCGCAGTAGCAATGTCCGAGGAGTGCCGTCGTTTGCCTTGGGCGGTTGGACAACGGCTCTTCTCGTACTCACGGATCACGTCAGTGCTCCGTGCGCTTCCATGCTTTGGCTGCGAGTTGAAGCATGGGGTTACCCTCCTAGTCGACGGCTCAGTGCCTGAGACCTCGCCGCCGCATGCCGGCGGTTTTTTTATGTCTCGCGATCGCTCAGCTGCAGGGTTTAGTCCATTGAGAAACACTACGCCCTGGCAAAGTTCAGCATGCAAATTCAACATGCAGTGCCCTAAAAATGATCGTTTGTTCGGCCTGCCCGCGAAAGCAACACTGGCGCCTCCTCATACAAAAACAATAGAGGTTTGCCAAAGTGTCCCACCGTACCTGCGCCCTGACCGGGCTATCCGCGACCGCACTGATCCTGCTCAGTCTGCCTCTCATGGCAGCCACTGATGCCAAGCCGGCGGAGGGCTTCGTCGAAGGCAGCTCGCTGAAACTGATCAACCGCAACTTCTACTTCAATCGTGATTTCCGCAGCCGCGGCGACGGCCTGTTCAATGGCCGCCAGCAAAGCTATCGCGAGGAATGGGCCCAAGGTTTCCAGGGGTTCTTCAGCTCAGGATACACTCAAGGGTCGGTCGGAGTCGGGGTCGACGCCCACGCTCTGCTCGGTGTGAAGCTGGACAGCGGCGGCGGTACCTCGGGCACCAACCTGCTGCCGCTGGACAGCCAACGCCGTGCTGAGGACAACTATTCCGCAGCCGGCGGCGCCCTCAAGCTGCGTGCTTTCGACACTGAGCTGAAACTGGGCGACCTGTTCCCGGTCACTCCGGTTTTCCAGCATGGCGATGGCCGCCTGCTGCCCCAGAGCTTTCGTGGCGTGTCGATCCAGAATACCTCCATCGACGGCCTGGTGCTCCAGGGCGGTCGTCTGCATTCGGCGCGCAACAAGGCCAGCAGCAACCACGACGGCGAGTTGACCACCGAGTACGGCGGCACCACCTATGACTCCGCCAGCTATCTCGGTGGGGACTACGAGTTCGCCGACGGCACACTGCTGAGCCTCTATCAGGCACAGTTCGAGGACGTTTGGAACCAGACCTACGTCAGTCTGGGCAAGACCTTCACCTTCGACGATGCCCGCGCCCTGTCCCTCGGGGCCACCCTCTACAGCACCCGCGACGAAGGCAGTGCCCGGGCTGGTGAAATCGATAACGACAGCTGGAGTGCATATGCCCGTCTCCGTGTCGGCGCCCACTCAGTCATGCTGGCCCACCAGCGCATCAACGGTGACCAGCCCTTCGACTACCTGGGAGACGGGGATTCCATCTACCTTGCCAATTCGGTGTTGTACTCCGACTTCAACTCCCCCAACGAGCGTTCCTGGCAACTGCGCTACGACTTCGACATGGCTGCCATTGGCCTGCCCGGCCTGAACTTCATGACGCGTTACCTGCGCGGCACTGACATCGACAACTCGAAGGTCGACCCCAACGGCGCCTACGCCTACTACGCCGTGCTGGGTGATGGTGGCAAGCACTGGGAGCGCGACTTCCAGCTCCAGTACGTGGTCCAGAGCGGCCCGGCGAAGGACCTTTCCATCACCCTGCAGCAGACCATCCACCGATCCAACTCGGCCCAGGCCGACGGCGATGTTGATCAGGTACGAATCATTACCCAGTACCCGCTGGACTTGCTGTGATGGGGCATGACCCGGCTCTTCCGGGTCAGGAGGCTGGCCACTGCTCGGCAGGTTATCGCGAGCATGCTTCATTCAGCTTCCGCCCGGACACCGGCACCAAGTGCCTGTTGGGCCACGCTCAGGCTCGGTCCGATGTCGCACAACCAACCACAAGAAAGGAGATGGTTTCACATGTCAGGTAATCGCGGTGTCGTTTATCTCGGTTCGGGCAAGGTCGAAGTCCAGAAGATCGACTACCCCAAAATGCAGGACCCTCGTGGCAAGAAGATCGAGCACGGGGTCATCCTGAAAGTCGTCTCCACCAACATCTGCGGCTCGGACCAGCACATGGTGCGCGGCCGTACCACCGCCCAGGTCGGCCTGGTACTCGGCCACGAGATCACCGGCGAGGTGATCGAGAAGGGCAGTGACGTGGAGAACCTGAAGATCGGCGACCTGGTTTCCGTACCCTTCAACGTCGCTTGCGGCCGCTGCCGCTCCTGCAAGGAAATGCACACCGGCGTGTGCCTGACCGTCAACCCGGCCCGCGCCGGCGGCGCCTACGGTTATGTCGACATGGGCGACTGGACCGGCGGCCAGGCCGAGTACGTGCTGGTACCCTACGCCGACTTCAACCTGCTCAAACTGCCGGATCGCGACAAGGCCATGGAGAAGATCCGTGACCTGACCTGCCTCTCCGACATCCTGCCCACCGGCTACCACGGCGCCGTCACCGCTGGCGTTGGCCCGGGTAGCACCGTATACGTGGCCGGCGCCGGTCCCGTCGGCCTGGCCGCTGCCGCCTCCGCCCGCCTGCTGGGCGCTGCCGTGGTCATCGTCGGCGACCTCAACCCCGCCCGCCTGGCCCACGCCAAGGCCCAGGGCTTCGAGATCGCCGACCTGTCGCTGGACACCCCGCTGCACGAGCAGATCGCCGCGCTGCTGGGCGAGCCGGAAGTGGACTGCGCCGTCGACGCGGTGGGCTTCGAAGCCCGTGGCCACGGCCATGAAGGCGCCAAGCACGAAGCCCCGGCCACCGTGCTGAACTCGCTGATGCAGGTCACCCGCGTGGCTGGCAAGATCGGTATCCCCGGCCTCTACGTCACCGAAGACCCGGGTGCGGTGGATGCCGCCGCCAAGATCGGCGCCCTGAGCATCCGCTTCGGCCTCGGCTGGGCGAAATCCCACAGCTTCCACACCGGCCAGACCCCGGTGATGAAGTACAACCGCGCGCTGATGCAGGCCATCATGTGGGACCGCATCAACATCGCCGAAGTGGTGGGCGTGCAGGTCATCAGCCTGGACGACGCGCCGCGTGGCTACGGCGAGTTCGATGCCGGCGTGCCGAAGAAATTCGTCATCGACCCGCACAAGACCTTCAGCGCCGCCTGAGTCGCCGTCCTACCCCGACGCCGTGGGTGTGTCAGCCGCGGCGTCTGTCCCTCAAGGAGCCTTCGGGCTCCTTTTTTTCTTGTCGAGAAGAGCTTTCCTGTAGGGCGAATTCATTCGCCAAGGGCAGCGCAGGTGCCCCCAGGGGTGTCCCGGCAATGGCAGACCTTCGGCCTGCTTGGCGAATGAATTCGCCCCTGCAGGTTATCTCGCCCCGCATTACTCCTCCTCCAACTCCACGAACCGCTCCAGGTCAACCACATCCAGCTTGATCCGCCCGACAAAGGCGGAAAAGGCCAAGGCGGCGGCCACGCGGCGCAGGTCGGCGGCCCAGGGCGGCACGTAGCGCGGCTGCTCCAGCCAACCGGAGTCGAACAGCGGCGCCAGGCGCACCACGTCGCCCGCGCTCATGCCCCCGGCGAACAACTGGCGCAGCAATTCCAGCTGGTTGTCGCGCCTCGCCACCCGCAGCAGAGTGTGCACGCCGAGCATGCCGATCATGTAGCAGGCGTCCTTGTTCGAGCTCAACTACCCGAAGAGCGAAAGTACGCGTCCGTCGTATCCGCTGATAGCGATGCTGCGTGTGCATCTGATGCAGAACTGATTCGGCTACACCGATCCTGCGATGGAGGAGGGCTGTTCGAGGCACCCATCCTTCGCCAGTTCGCGGGGCTAAGCCTGGGCACATTCCCGACGAAATAATCATCCTGAACTTCCGTCGTTTGCTGGAAAAGCACGAACTGGCTGCAGGGATTCTGGCCGTGATCAATGGCTACCTGGGGGATCGCGGCCTGTCGTTGCGCCAAGGCGTCATTGTGGATGCGACGCTTATTCACGCGCCGTGTTCGACTAAGAACAAGGACGGTATGACGCGCTGGAGCCGGAATCGATGCGCGCTGGCTAAACTACTGCATGTATCCATCGGACAAGATCCATGGACAAGATTCGCACCTTGGCATTCGTTGCACTCTGGCTCGCGATTGGTGTTGCTGTGCCGGAGGAACTGCGCCTGGTTGCAAATAGCTGGCCGCCATTCACCGACCAACGCTTGCTTAACAATGGCCTGGCGGTTGATCTGGTAAACAGCGCGCTGCAGCGCGCCGGTTATACGGTCACGTACACTGAGGTACCCGGAGCGCGCGCCCTGCGTGGCTTACAAGACGGTACCTATGATGTATTGGTCGGAGCTTGGTATAGCAGCGAGCGCGCCCAATTTGGCCGGTTCTCTGAACCCTATCTGATCAACCGCATCCTCTTTGTCCAGCGCAAGGGAAGAAAAATTGGTTTTGAGCGCCTGGAAGACTTGCGCCACTACAGCATCGCGGTGGCGCGCGGCTATGCCTATGACGCCCGCTTCGACAGCGACCCGCTGCTGCACAAGCAAAAAGTGCTCGACTTTCGGATGGGCGCGCGGATGTTGGCGGCCGGGCGGGTCGACCTAACCTTGGAAGACGAATATGTGGCGCGCTATTACCTCAATCGCGAGCTAGTCGACTTGCGTGACCAGTTGGAGTTTCTGCACAAGCCGCTCAGTGAGAATGGCCTGCATATCCTGGTGCGCCGCAGCCACCCTCAGAACACGGCTATTGCCGCGGCCTTCAACCAGGCAATCCGAGCCATGCGCGACGACGGGAGCTACGCGGAAATCTTCAAGCGCCACGGGTTTTAGGTCCAGTTACCCGAAAGCAGCCGAAGTCACCATTGGGGGACTGGCCCACAGGCTTGGGCAACGCTCTACTGCAAGATGAGAGTGGATGGTCTTGGTGTTTGGGGTCGATTGGCTGCTTTCAACGATCGACGAGGGCTGAAGTTAGCCAGAAGGTATGACTACTTCAGACGATTCTTAGCCGCGTACATACCCCCAGCAAGCACTAAGGCTGCGCCTGTTAGCGTCCAAATGTCGGGAAACTCTCCGAACACGATCAAGCCAACTAACGTAGCAAAAACAAGAAGTGAGTAGTTGAACGGCTGAAGGAGCGCAGCAGGTGCATACTCCAGCGCCTTAATTAAAAGCAGATGCCCAATCATCCCGGCTACTGAAAGAGCACTGAGTAGCACCCATTCTTTAGGTGATGGCGGCAGCCAAGCAGGAATGCCGAAGCAAGTGGATGCAATTGCTCCGACCAACGCCATGTAAAGCATGTTTGTGGAAAATGAATCAGTCTGACTGGTCTTACGGGAAAGCAGGTTGTAAACGGCGAAAGTAAAAGCAGCCAGTAGTGGTATCAACGCTGCAGAATCAAAAACGCCGAAGCCGGGGCGCAGGATCACCAGAGTACCGGAAAAGCCCACCATAGCGGCAATCCAATGGCGTAGCCCAACAGTTTCGCCGAGGAAAGCTCTCGCTAATGCTAGTGTTATCAGTGGAAATATCGCCAAGAGAGCGTGGCTCTCAGCTAGTCCAAGATAGTGAAGGCCCCAACCGAACAGTGCCGACTCCCCGACGGCCAATAGGGAGCGTAGAATCTGCGTCCAAGGCAGTGAACTGCGCACTGCAGTCCTCAAAGAACTTTTCCACACAGCGAAGCCAACGGAAACTAAAAGAAAAACCCAATAGCGCATCATCACCAGTTGTGCGATTGAGAAGTCTTTAACGAGATATTTTGTTATTCCATCCTGGGAAGCAAATACCAACATTGCCAATAAGCAAAAAAATACCCCGCGACGAGTCTTGTCAGCCTCCGATGTGCATTCTGATTTCACCTGGGTATTCATAAATTAGGTGACCTTGGGATGGAGTATGTGTGCCGGTGTAGTTTTCTTAGGAAGGTTGACCCTCCCTGGTCTTCGATAGAGATGAAAGAGTTACTGAGTAGTTCGCCACTACCTTTTGGTGGTGTGCGTTACCGAACGCTGAACTGAGAACGAGCGCGAAATTGACCTGGGGCGATGTCAAATTTCTCGCGGAAACAGCGGCTGAAATGCGGGAGGGTAGCAAATCCACTTGCTACAGCTATTTCGGTCAAAGACTTGTTGGTGTGCTGCAACAACTGGCGCGCGTGGGTGAGCCGCAATTCCATGTAGTAGCGTGGTGGTGTGGCCTTCACGTATCGGCGGAACAATCGCTCAAGGTGTCGCCGGGATATGCGAGCGTAACGGGCTATCTCACCGATATCTATCGGATCCTCGATATTGCTGTGCATCAGCTCTAAGGCAAGCTTAAGGGTTCTCGGCAACGTTGGGTCAAAGTCTATCGACACAACTGAAACATCAACAGCCTCCCGCATTTTATCGCAGCCCAAAACCTCCTCGACAGCATTCAGAAGTTCCTGGCCGCCACTATGCCCGGCGGTGGCAAAAACTGAGTGCAACACCTGACCTTTCCGGTAGGGTGTTGCCATGTCTTATCACGAACTCAGCATCGAAGAGCGCTCCAACATCCAGGTCGGTCTGCTGCGCGGCATGAGCCAGCGCGCCATTGCCCGAATGCTCAACCGCAGCCCCTCGACGATCAGTCGCGAGATCCAACGCAATCGCGACACCCAAGGCGCATACACCACCCTGCATGCCCAGCGAGCCATGCGCGAACGTCGATTGCCCTGCCGGCCTCGGAAAAAGCTGGTGCCCGGCGACGAAATGTTCGAGCTGGTCGCCCACCTGCTGCGACAACGCTTTTCTCCCGAGCAGATTGCCGGCAAGCTCCGCGCTATGAAATCGCCGAACTTTGAAGACACCTACGTCTGCCGCGAGACGATCTACAACGCGATCTACGCCCTGCCAGTCGGTGAGCTGCGCAAGGAGCTGATCATCTGCCTGCGACAAGGCAAAAGTACCCGCAGGCCGCGCTCTGGCGGTGTGGACCGGCGTGGCCAGATCCCCGATATGGTCAGCATCCATGTGCGCCCGCCGGAGATCGAGAATCGCGTGATGCCCGGTCACTGGGAGGGCGACCTGATCAAGGGCAAGGCCAACGCCTCGGCAGTGGCCACCCTGGTCGAGCGCACCAGCGGCTACCTGATCCTGGCGAAGATGAACGATGCGACGGCGACCTCGGCGGTGGAAGGCTTCAGTGCGGCGCTGAACCGCATGCCGCTGGCGGTGCGCAAGAGCATGACCTACGACCAGGGGCGGGAGATGGCCCGGCACGCTGAAATCACGCAGAAAACCGGGGTGGCGATCTACTTCTGCGACCCGCACAGCCCCTGGCAGCGCGGCAGCAACGAGAACATCAACGGATTGATCCGTCAGTACCTGCCCAAGGGCACGGACTTGTCGGTGTACAGCCAGGAACAGCTGGATGCCATTGCTTATGAGCTGAATATCCGTCCACGCAAGCGCTTCGGCTTCAAGTGCCCCATCGAGGTCATGACAGAACTGATGGGCAAGCATCACGAGGCACCTGCCTCACTCCAGTAACCGTGTTGCACTCAGCTCCTGCAACCGCC
>LFEF01000635.1_pt1 | contig 18753 bp, 21 predicted proteins | sample 619371 | NCBI WGS metagenome assembly LFEF01 (sample SAMN03014291, study PRJNA259931) | freshwater metagenome | biome: lake; feature: waterbloom | place: China: Taihu Lake | collected 2006-08 | depth 0 m m
TTTTTAATATAATCGTAATCTGTTCAAATCCATTTCGACTAAGTCGATAAATTTATCTGTGAAAATCTTTTCTATCCGTCCCGATAGCTATCGGGATCCGTGTTCTATTACTATTGACATCTAATATCTTCTCCAATACACCATTCAATTCAATCAAATCAGCTTCTGTGCTTTTAAACGTTTTTCGTTGTCGTTTGATAAGCATAACTGCTTTTTCAATCAGAGCAATGTCTTTTCCGGTTTTTTGATGTACTTTTTTGATGAAATCATCATCTAATTTCTGCGTATCAATCAAATAATCTTGTCGCAACTTTTCAAGGAAAAAAATAATTTTCTTTTCCATAATCGTATCGTGATTGCCTTCTTGGAAATACAAATTTCCAATGGTCTTCGTGAAATCAACAGTTGTATTTTCCAATGGTTTGATAATCGGAATAATTCGTTGTTTTCGTTTGGCGTTGAAAATCATAAAGATAATCATTCCAATTAAAAATATATACCAGGCCCATTTCAGTCCTTCATTACTTAAAATAAACCGCATTGGCGAATTGGAAACGTCGTTATTATAGGTTTTATTAGGATACCAATACACAGCCCCTTTTGGAAGATACGAAAGCACTTTTTCGGCATATTGATAATTTCGGTCTTTCAAAAGATAATAATTGGTAAAGGCAAAAGGTTGGGTGTGCAGATAAAAATTCCCCTGTCCGTATGGGATTTTTACAAAATTCACAAAAGTAGAATCTTCTGCTTTTTGATAACCAATCACCGATGTTTTTAACGTATCAAATGAAGAAAAATGATTACCGGAAACACCCATTTTCATTTGATATTCTTTTTCATCTATCTTTTTATTGGCTAAAAAGACCTCGATTCTATCTTTAAAAAAATGGTTGTCAATTTGAAATTTCAAGGAATCTTGTAGTTTTTCTGAAAAGGAATTCATGCTCAAAAAGGCATCGTTACCGTGGGAAACAAAATACAAAATTTCATCCGTTGAAGATTCGTCTATAGTATAATAATGGTCAATTGAAAAAAATGTTCCCTTGATTTTGTAGGTGTTAACCAATGTGTCAAAATCATAGTGTGCATCAAAAAATTCATAAGGAGTTACCCGGATTTGAGCAAGTGAATCTTTTTTAAATAAATGTCCTTTTTCTTGGTCAAATACTTTTAACCCAAACGGAATTTTAGAATTGATATCAAAACTGGGTGTCCAATTAATCGGTCTGGGTCGATTGGCATCTACAAAAACGATCAACGCCATCATGGCGACCAAAAAAATAATGTATATTTTAATCGTTCTGTTCATTAAAGCGATTGAATCATTTTTTCAAATTTGGTTTTGGCTTTTTCAAAGGTCGGTTCATCCAATTCAAATTCTCCATACCAAATATAATTGTATAAATAGGAAGCATATTCAAAATCAGATTGGAAAGCTTCGTTTTTAATTTCATATAAATAATCAGAATTGGTTTTTTCCAAATCCCATTCAATGATGTTTTTATCCGACATTTTTTTCAAAAGCCATAGATAATAGTAGCGAATACTCAACCGTTGCTCACCGGATTTTAAGGTGTCTTTGATGAGTTTTTCAAAATCTACCAAGTGAATATTTTTCTCAATATCTTCATGATGTATGACTTTCTTATCCGATGATTTTCCGAAAATCCATTGTCCTTCACCATTTAGAATCGCTTTTACAATCAGATAAATTACAAAAATAATGAGCAGTACTGCCAATGTTTTTATGACAATATCTACAACTTTCCCTGATACTGTGTCACTGCTTAAGTTAAATAATCGCTTGAAAAAATCAGCCAACCATTGTTTAAATCGATCCCACCAAGTGGATTCTTTTACGGCTTGTTCATAAATGTAATCGTCGTCTTGGTAGTTGTCCTTAAACTGTTGTTCAAATGTTCTGTTTTGAATGAATGAGGAATCAATTTTAATGTCTTTTTCAGTAAAAAGAATCTTTTCTTCCTTTACTTCCACAGATAAACTGTCTTGTGCAAACGATGGTAAACAAGTTAAAAATAAAAGTATGTAGAGTAATTTATTCACCGTCTGTTCCAATCAAATCAATGTCGTTTATAGTGTTTTTGTTTTCGTTTTCTTCCCGTAGACTGTAATAAATGACACCATTGTTCACTACTAATAAATTATTTAAAACATAGCTCAACAATAGTGAAATACACATCACAATCACCATCATGATGCCAAAAGTAGAAAAAGCTTCTTCTTGAGAATTTTGATTTTCCAAACTGGTAAACATGCTTGCAATACCGATTATGTATGGAATGGCAGAAAAAATACTTACGACAATTTGAATGATGACATACATAATAATTGTTGAACCTACAATCGGCCAAAAGTTTTGGGTCAATTTTGAATAGCCTTTTCCTAAAGCATCAAAAACCCCAATTTCAGCATTCATGTATTCATAAAAACTAAATTGAACAAAGGCGATAAGAGCAGGAATTAAAATGATTGCCAAAACAAATCCAATGATTATAAACATCATCGCAACCAATAATCCCATAATCAATAATCCAACTGTTATACTAAGTAGAAAAATGACTAAAAAGAAGATGACCACTTTACCGAATGAAGATTTAAATTCATCAATGATTTCTTTAGCCTCAAAATGTTGCCCTTTGTGTTTATCTAATAGTTTTAAATAAAGGACAGGAAAAGTGTAATTAACCAGCGATACAAAAAGAATCAGCAGAAAGAAAACAATAAAAACACCAATGATCAATCCAATATTATTATTGAAATAATCATCCAGAAAATTAGTCGAAGTAGAACCAATATTGGAAAAAATCAGTTCAAAATATACTTTGAACACAAAATAGGAGAGAGCTACCAATAGAATCAATAATGTTCCGTTGATAATAAAATAATTTCTAAAGAAATGAGCACCGTTTTCTTTAAAAAATAAGAAGGTATCACTGATGTATTCGCTAAAATTTCTTTTCTTAAACAGTTGAAACATAACTTACGATTTTAGAGTAACTGACTTCATTTTTTTGTTAACAATAAATGGAAATACGAGAAAGTAAAATGAAATCATACTCAATGTTCCCAGAATAATGATGACATTCAACCAATTGGGCATTTCTAAAGCATATCGGGTTACGAATCCTTCTAAAAATCCGGCTGCTATCGTAAAAGGAATCGTACTCAAAAATATTTTTAAACCGTTTTTAAATCCGATTTTAAAAGAATTCATTCTGGAATAGGTTTTCGGGAAAAGAATGGAAGCTCCTAACATAAAACCGGCAGCGGTTTCAATTACAATGGCAAAAATTTCCATGGAACCGTGAATCCAAATTCCGCGAACACTTTCCCAAAAAACACCCTCTTGGTAAAAGAAATACTGGAAAGAACCCAACATAATACAGTTTTGCAACATGATGTAAAATGTACCAATTCCCAAAAAGACGCCCCAAATGAAGCATTGGGCACCCACGTACAAGTTATTCATGGTAATGGCAATAAATCCGCCCCAATTACTACCGCTTTTATAAACCGCAACCGGATTTCCGTTTTTGATGTTCTCAAGGGTCATGTTGACGTATTGATCACCCAAAATCAGACGAACAAAATCAAGATCATATTTAGCCGATAAAACGCCGATTCCGGTGCATAAAAAAAACAAAACAAAAGCATATACCAAATATCTTCGGTATTCATAAACAATCAAAGGAACTTCGGTAGAAAAAAAATAAACCACTCTATTTTGCTCTGTTCGCTTGGTTTTATAAATCTTTTGATAAATTTGTGATGCAAGATAATTCAAATACACAACTGTCTTACTTTTAGGGTAGTACGTTTGTGCATACGACAAATCATTGACCAAATGGATATACAAACTAGCCATTTCATCAGGATTTTTCTTAGCTTTACCAAAAATAGCTTGCTCAAATTCAAGCCATTTTGCTTTATTTTGCTTTATGAACGCAACTTCTCTCATCGTTTGCTAAAATATAAAATATGTCAGAATTATCCATAACCACCACTCAAAATGTTACGATAAATTTTACCGCTGCCACTGTTGGGCACAGAATGTTAGGTTATTTATTGGATTTATTGGTAAAAATTGCCTATTCAATCGTGGTTTGGGGAATCTTTTTTTACTCCTTAGGGTTCAATGAAAGGATGTTTGGATTGGATACCTGGTCGTATTTTGCCATTGTAATTGTGATTTATTCACCTGTTATTTTTTATTCCTTATTATTTGAAAGTTTATTGGACGGACAAACCATCGGCAAACGATTGATGAAAATCAAAGTTGTCAAAATTGATGGTTATCAAGCTACCTTTGGAGATTACTTAATTCGATGGTTGTTCAGAATTATTGATATTAATTTGAGTAGCGGTGCGATTGGTTTAATTGCCTTAATCACCAGTTCAAAAACCCAACGATTGGGTGATATGACTGCCGGTACAGCGGTTATCAGTCTAAAAAACAACATCAACATCAACCATACTATTTTAGAAGAAATTGATCAAGCGTATGTGCCAACGTATCCTTTAGTAATCAAATTGAGTGATAATGATGCTCGAATCATTAAAGAAACCTTCAACACGGCAGTTGCCAAAAGAGACTATGCGACGTTGATTAAACTTCGCACCAAAATAGAAAAAGTTACCGGAATCAAAAATACTTCCGGTAACGATACCGATTTTATTCGAACGGTTTTAAAAGATTATAACTTCTACACGCAAAACATGTAATTATCCCTTATTTTTTGTGCGAAGGAATAGCATGGCAATTACGGTGGTTAAAATACCCATAACCAGTGAGCCAATTGCACTTTGTTTAGCGTAATTAGGATAATTAAATTGTGCTTCTGCTTCTTCTGAAGTAGCAAAATAACCAATCTCAACGGAGCGTTTAATTACATTTGGGAAATACTCTGGTGTGATGACATAACTAACAACCCACTGGGTAAGCGGACTAATCAATGCAATGAAAACAGATAAAATAATTCCGGATACCAAGCCTTGTGTGTAAGACATTTGTCCGTGATAAAAATTTTTCTTCTTGTCTTTCAAAGCTAAAACCATCATCCAAATCGCCGGAATAGCAAATAGATTGGTCAAATAGAGATGATAATCAATGTACGTACTGTGTAAGCCGGAAATTTTTTCTAAAAACATCCAAGCCAAGGTCATCAAAGAAAAAAAGATGGCCCACTTGATTTCAATGGTTACATTTTTCATATTGGTTTAGGTTAGTTTAGTCAAATTTAAGCAATTTACTTTACTTCTAACCAACTACTTACTGAATTTATTCTTCTAACAAATCCGGACGTCTGTTTTTGGTATGTTCATACGATTGGTTTTCCCGCCATTTATCGATTTCGGCAAAATTGCCACTTAATAAAACGTCAGGCACTTTCCAACCTTTGTATTCTGCAGGACGAGTATAAATGGGTCCCGACAATAAATTATCCTGAAAACTATCGGTCAATGCCGAAGTTTCATTACTCAAAACCCCCGGAATCAATCGAATAATGGCATCACTTAAGACAGCTGCTCCTAATTCCCCTCCTGAAAGCACAAAGTCGCCAATCGAAATTTCTTTTGTGATAAAATGATCGCGAACCCGTTGATCAACCCCTTTATAATGTCCGCAAAGAATGATGATATTTTTTAAAAGTGACATCGAATTTGCCATTTTCTGATTCAAGGTTTCTCCATCTGGAGTCATGTAAATTACTTCATCATAGTGGCGTTCACTTTTGAGTTGGCTTATACAATCGTCTATGGGCTGAATCGTCATCACCATTCCGGCACCACCGCCAAATTGATAATCGTCCACACTTTTTTGTTTATTGGTGGAATAATCACGCAAATTGTGCAAATGAACTTCTACCAAACCTTTGTCTACGGCTCGTTTTAAAATTGATGCTTCAAACGGACTTCGCAATAATTCAGGTAAAACGGTGATGATATCAATTCGCATAGTTGATTTTTAAAGAGACAAAGATAAGGTTTTACTTTTTAGATGCTTTGATTGAATAAACCAAAGGGACTTTATTTTCGAATACTTTAATTCGAAATTTTCCGGTTTCAAACTCTTCCATATCATTCAAACAATTGTATGGGGAATAATCGTATTCATTCAAAGAATCAATAGATAATCCATTGTTAATCAGTGAATTTACCACTTCAGAGATGGAATGGTTCCAAGAAATTGTTTTCTGAATCAAGGATGCTTTTTTATCAGCGTAAGTCCCTATTTCCTCTTCTATGATTGGGTCAGATTTGAAATAATTGTAAAATATCTTTTTAAAATCATTATCAAACATCCACACTACAGGATGAAATTCAACAAAAACAAATTTACCGCCCGGCTTTAAAAAGTGAGAAATAATTGCAGCCCATTTATCTAAATCGGGTAACCATCCAATAGTTCCATAACTGGTAAAGACAATATCAAATTTTTCATTTAAATAATTTGGGGTATCATATATATCACAACAGATAAAAGTGACATCTAGATTGAGTTGTTTTGAAAATTCTTTTGCTTTTTCAATAGCTTGTTCAGAAAAATCAATTCCTGTAACATTCGCACCTAATCTGGCTAAGGAAAGCGTATCCTGTCCAAAATGGCACTGAAGATGTAGTATGTTTTTTTTACAAACATTATCAAGTAAATCAATCTCAAAACTATTTAATGAGGATTTCCCATTTAAAAAAGATGTATTGTCATAAAAATCGGAAGCAATATGAATTGCTGTTTTATTATTCCAAGTTGCTTTGTTGATTTTGATATAATCGTTTGATTCTTCCACTTTTTTGTAATTGATAGAATCAAAAATACAATTTTAAAGTAAATCCACAATAAAATAGTAAATTTGCACTTCAATTCAAAAAAGTAAACAATGGAAAACGGAATTTACGCTAAATTCAATACCTCAAAAGGGACAATTTTAGTCAAATTAACACACGATAAAACACCTGGCACAGTAGGAAACTTTGTAGGTTTAGCAGAAGGACAATTAGAAAATGAGGCCAAACCTATGGGAAAACCCTATTATGACGGTTTAAAATTCCACCGCGTAATTTCAGATTTTATGATTCAAGGCGGTTGTCCGCAAGGAATTGGAACAGGCGGACCGGGTTATCAATTTGATGATGAATTCCACCCTGATTTACGTCACGACGGACCAGGAGTTTTATCCATGGCCAATGCCGGACCGGGTTCTAATGGTTCTCAATTTTTTATTACCCATGTAGCGACACCCTGGTTAGACAAAAAGCATTCTGTTTTTGGAAATGTAGTAGAAGGGCAAGATGTGGTAGATAGTATCGCTCAAGGTGATGTAATTGAAAGTCTAGAAATTGTTAGAGTAGGCGAGGAAGCTCTAAAATGGAATGCCATCGAAGCGTTCAGAACTTTTGAAGGTTCGCGTGAAAAAAGAATCGCTGAAGAAAAAGCAAAAGCAGAAGAAGCGTTAGAAAAATTAGCAGCCGGTTTTGAAAAAACAGAAAGCGGTTTACGTTATAAAATCATCCAAAAAGGAAACGGAAAGCAAGCTGAAAAAGGCAAAACCGTTTCTGTACATTATTCAGGTTCATTAGAAAACGGAATGGTTTTCGATTCTTCCTATAAACGTAAACAACCCATCGATTTCCCTCTGGGAATGGGTCATGTTATTGAAGGTTGGGATGAAGGAATTCAATTACTCCAAGTAGGCGACAAAGCTCGTTTCGTTATTCCATCGTATCTAGGGTATGGTTCTCGAGGTGCCGGCGGAGTTATTCCACCCGATGCAACGTTGATTTTTGACGTGGAATTGATGGAAGTGAAGTAGTTGGGAGTTAAAGGTTTCAAGTTTCAAGTTTCAGGTTTCAAGTTGAATTGTGTTTTAAAAGAAAATTTTCACCAAATGAATCCTTTTAATCCATTATAGCTAAGCTATTAATATTCGCGGAAATCCATTAAATCTTTATAATCTGTGTTCCATTAAAAAAATAGAAGCATTCTGAAAAGAGTGCTTTTTTTTTGCACTACTTTTGTCATTTCGCAAGATGACGAAGTCGAAATAGAAATCTCCTGCAACGCAGGCAGTATATGATTTAGTTTTTTAAATTGATTTTGGAATAACTTTTGCTTTCTTATCTTTACCACATCAACAAAATAATGAGATACTTTTTTATCTTTTTTCTGATTCTAACTAACACAGTGAATGCTCAAATCATCAGTGCACCGCATTGTGGCTATGATTTTACTTCTTATTTAGTAGTGAATGTGCATGAAAAAGGGAAAAAAGAAAACATAAAAAATCTTCGAATTACCATTGTTGATAGTGTTGGCAACGAAGTTATCAATAAAAACAACCGTTGGAGTTGGGTAAACAATAATAAACCTTTACTTTTTACTCCCAATTATAAACTCAACAAAGCCGGAGAAAAAGTACCCAACGATGATCCTGATGCCAAATGGTTTTTTCCTTTTGCTAAAGATAATTACTTACTATCTGTAGTCAATACTTTTCTAGCGGATAGTTTTTCAATAAAAATTGAAGACATTGATGGTGAAGAGAATGGAGGTTGGTTTGAAACACAAATTATTCAATTGTATCCTTTCAACATGTATATTTTGTGTTCTTCTGAAAACGAACGTCAAGCACAACAATTCGGGCCCAGAACGAATCGACCGATTGAAGTAACTTTAGAAAAAAAATAAAGCCGTTGATTTTTGTTCAACGGCTTTCTGATTTATTCAATTCTAAATCCATCCGGAATTACCGCTCCTTTTTTGATAACGATAATCCCTTCCTTAATGGTGTAAAGTTTCGTATTTACATCTTCTAAATGTTTACCACCATTCAAATATACATCATTCCCGATTCTACAATTTTTATCTACAATTGTATTGTGAATAAAACATCTTTTTCCAATACCTATATTTTTGATATTGTGAGCGATATTATGGTTCAATTCATCTAAATTTTGATAGTAATCACTACCCATGATATAGGAATTTTTAACCAATGTTCCTTCATCTATTCGCGAACGAATACCTACCACAGAATGTTCAATAGTAGCCGAATTAATAATACAACCTTCCGCTACTATAGATTGCTGTATAGTCGTTTTGCCCAGTATTTTTCCGGGTGGTAAAACCCTTGCACGGGTATATACTTTACTATTATTATCAAACAAATTAAATTTTGGAATATCATCCGTCAAACCTAAATTCGCTTCAAAAAAAGAATCAATATTTCCAATATCCGTCCAATATCCTTCGTATTGATAACTTAGTACTTTTTGGTGACCTATCGCTTGTGGGATGATTTCTTTTCCAAAATCTTTGGTATCCGGATTGTTCATCAATTCAATCAATAAATCCCGATTAAAAATATAAATACCCATTGAAGCCAAATAATGTCTGCCTTCTTGTCGCATTTCTTCACTCACATCCGATGTCCATTGTGGCAATAAATCTGCTTTTGGTTTTTCGATGAATGATGTAATCCAACTATTTTCATCGGTTTTTAAGATACCAAATTCAGGGGCTTCTTTTGCACTTACCGGTAAAGTGGCAATCGTAATGGCTGCTCCACTTTGTTGATGTGCTGTAATCATGTGGTTAAAATCCATTTGATACAACTGGTCACCGGAGAGAATCAAGGCATAATCGAATTCGTGATTCAAAAAATGTTGCATACATTGCCTTACCGCATCCGCTGTTCCTTGAAACCAAGTAGGGTTGTCCGGTGTTTGTTCAGCGGCTAAAATATCCACAAAGGCGGTACTGAAATAGCTGAAATGGTAAGTGTTTTTAATGTGTTGATTCAACGAAGCGGAGTTGAATTGCGTCAATACAAACATTCGTTTAATATCGGAATTGATACAATTGGAAATCGGAATATCAACCAAACGATATTTTCCCGCTATAGGCACGGCCGGTTTTGATCGGCTTTCCGTCAACGGATACAATCGTGAACCTTGTCCACCTCCCAAAATAATGGCTAAAACTTCTTTTTTATTCATAACATTAATTTTTTAAAGATTGGTAAACCCCTATATATTCTTCTGCCACTTTTTCCCAAGAGTGGTCAATTTGCATGATGGTTTTTCGGGTTTGGTCAAATAATTTAGTGTCATAATACAAATCAATTGCTCGAGTAATAGAATGGTTTACATCAAAGACACTGGTTTGATCGTGACAAATTCCAAAACCACCATCGCCAATGTCTAACACGGTATCTTTCAAACCGCCCGTTCTTCTAACAATTGGAATGGTGCCATACCGTAAAGCATACAATTGATTCAATCCACAAGGTTCTACCCGTGATGGCATTAATAAATAATCGGCTCCGGCATAAATAATATGGGCTAATTTTTCATTGTAACCAATATAAGCATTATAATTACCTTGATAAAACGGAAGTAATTGAGTCAATTGATGTTCAACATGCGGATCGCCTGAGCCTAAAATCAAAATGTTAATTTCGTTTGGATTACGACTTAAAGCAATACTACACATTTCGGGTAACAAATCGGCTCCTTTTTCGCCAACCAACCGTCCGATAAAGGTGAAAAGTGGTTTGGTAGGGTCTAAATTAAATTGTTCACACAAGTACGCTTTATTTTTCGCTTTTCCCGTTTTATAGTTTTTGGTAGAGTAGGTGTGTGGTAACAATTCATCGGTGTTTGGGTTCCACACTTCAGTATCAATTCCGTTAAGGATACCCAAACTCTTCGGACGTTCAAAACGCAAGAGATTTTCTAAACCGTTTGCTTTTTCACTCAATTCATCCAAATAACTGGGTGAAACGGTGGTGACTTTCCACGCACATTTTATGGCAGAAGCCAACGGATTAATGATACCATTCCATTCTAAAAAACCTAAACGACTCGAACTAACTTGTGGTAAATAATTCAATTTATCAAATCCAAACCAGCCTTGATATTGCCCGTTGTGAATGGTTAAAACGGTTGGAACACGATTCAATTGTTGATAAATGGGAGCATGAGCCATCATAAACGGAATCAATCCGGTGTGATGATCGTGGCAATGCACAATATCCGGTACTTGATTGGTTTCGGTTAGCCAATTTAAAAAAGCCACTTGAAAAGCAGTAAATCGCTCCGTATCATCTTCATAGGAATAAACATTCGGCCGGTCAAACAATTCAGGAATAGCAATTAAATACAATTCAAAACCGAGTTTGTTGGTTTTTTCTTTTAAGATGGTATAAGTAAACACAAAATACCCCAATCGCAATTGACCTTGATGCATCACATCAAATTCATTTTCTTTGGCAAATTTATTGTCATAACCGGGCATGACCACTTTGGCATAATGGCCTAGTTGGTTTAAATATTTGGGTAACGCACCCACAACATCACCTAAACCGCCCACTTTGGCTACCGGATAACACTCTGCACTAAGGTGAAAAATTTCCATTTATTTTTTCCATTTTATATTACATCCCATACTTGGTTTTTGAACGGGATTCACGATTCGATTGTATAAAACACTGTCAATCGCTCCACGCAAATCACTCCCACTTAACGGAATACCATTTCCGGGACGAGAATCATCCAATTGACCACGATAGACCAATTGATTGCGATTGTTGAACAAAAAGAAGTCCGGAGTGCAAGCCGCATCATACGCTTTGGCTACTTCTTGAGTTTCATCATATAAATACGGAAATTCGAATTTATGTTGAAAAGCAAATTCAGTCATCATTTTCGGACCATCCTGCGGATATTGCAAAGCATCATTACTGCAAATAGCGGCCATACCCAAACCTTGCACGCGATAATCATTGGCAATCATGATAATTTCTTCCATGACATGATGCACAAACGGACAGTGATTGCAAATGAAAAAGATAAGTGTTCCTTTTTCTCCTTTTACATCAGCAAAAGTAAATTCATCATTTGAATTGGTATCCATCAGTTTAAAATCGGGTGCAAGCGTACCCAATGGAATCATTGTTGATTCAGTATTAGCCATGATAATAAGAATGCATTTTGTTTTGTTGAAAGTTATGAATTTTTCGACAAATACCCTTACTTTTGAGTTTATTTTTTTATCAAGATATAAATATGATTAATTGGGAAGATTTTGAAAAAGTAGAAATGCGTGTAGGAACCATCATCGATGCACAGGATTTTCCGGAAGCCAGAAAACCGGCCTTTCGTTTATGGATTGATTTTGGGGAAGAAATAGGCATCAAAAAGTCTTCTGCTCAAATCACACAATGCTATACAAAAGAAGAGTTAATCGGCAAACAGATTGTAGCCGTGGTCAATTTCCCTAAAAAACAAATCGGCAATTGGATGAGCGAATGTTTAGTGATGGGATCTCTGGGAAAAGACAATAATGTAATCTTACTTTCCTCAGATAAAAAAGTGGAAAATGGTTTGCGAATTGGGTAAAAAAAATCCCCTCTTTTCAGAAGGGATACTTTTTAAATATCATCAAAATCAATATCGGTAAAACTTCCTTTGGTGTTTTCACCGTCTTCTGAAGAAGTAGATTCATATTCTTTTTTGAAATCTCTTTGGTGACGTTCAGAAATTACTTCCTCACCTTTGTGATCCAAAACATAAGCAGTCATCTCATTTAAAATGTCTTTGAAAGCTACAAAATCTTCTTTGTACAAATAAATTTTGTGTTTCTTAAAGTGAAATGAACCATCTTCTTCTGTGAATTTTTTACTTTCTGTGATGGTGATGTAATAATCGTCTGCTTTAGTGGCTCTAACATCGAAGAAATAGGTTCTTCTTCCTGCTCTTAAAACTTTAGAAAAAATTTCGTCTTTTTCTAACATGTCATTTTCTCTCATAATCGTTCGCTCAAATTTTAGGTTGTAAGTGAACCAAAAATCTAAAAAATATTTGAAATAGCAAAAAAATTATGACAATTCTTTTTCAGAAAGTTGTTTCCAATAGAGTTCTTTATAATACCCCTCCTCATTTAATAATTGAAAATGAGTACCTTGTTGTATAATTTCACCGTCTTCTAAAATGATAATTTTATCCGCATTTTTAGCAGAAGATACCCGATGACTCACAATTATAGTGGTTTTATTTTGGCAAAATTGAAATAGATTGGTTAAAATTTGTTCTTCCGTTTCGGTATCTACTGCTGATAAACAATCATCAAATAACAAAATATCGGGATTTTTCAATAAGGCTCTCGCAATCGAAACACGCTGCTTTTGTCCGCCGGATAAGGTGATTCCTCTTTCTCCTAAAACAGTATCATATTGGTTTTTAAATTGCATGATGTTGTCATGCACAACAGCTAATTTTGAGGCCTCTCTCACTTCCTCATCTGTAGCGGTTTCTTTTCCGAATTTGATGTTGTTTTGAATGGAATCCGAAAACAAAAAGGCATCTTGTGGAACAATACCAATGCTGTTTCGTAAACGCTCTAAGTTGAGCGTATGAAGTGGTTTTCCATCCATTAATATTTCTCCTTCTTTTATATCATACAATCGACACAACAAGGAAAGTATCGTCGATTTTCCTGAACCGGTTTTACCTAAAATAGCCAATGTTTCTCCTTTTTTTATCTCAAAGGAAATGTGCTTCAAGGCTTTAATCTGCGTATCTTCATAGGTGTAACTCACATTTTTAAAGGCAATCGTTCCATGAATTTCTTCTTCTTTTGTAGAATAATTTTTTATCTCCGGTTCAATCTTTAAAAATTCGTTTATCCTTTTTTGAGAGGCTTCCGCTTCTTGCACTAATGAAGAAACCCATCCAATGGAAGCTACCGGCCATGTTAGCATGTTGACATATAAGATAAACTCCGCAATGGTTCCGATATTGGCAATGGTTCCATTAATATACATCATTCCGCCAAAATAAATAACCACAAGGTTGCTTAAGCCAATTAATAAAATCATTAACGGACCAAATAAAGCATTTACATAAGCTAATTTCATGTTTTTATCGCGACTTTCTAAAGATAGTTCACCAAACTTATCGTATTGTTGTGATTCTAATGCATAAGCTTTAATAACGCGAATACCCGAGAAAATTTCTTGTGTAAAACTGGACAAAGTGGATAAATTTTCCTGATAACGGGTACTTCTGATGTTGATTTCTTTACTCAACTTAAAGATGAAATAGGAGAGAAGTGGCAAGGGTAATAAAGTGTACAAGGTCAATTGTGGCGAAACATTGTACATATAAATAATAACAATCACAAAACGAATAATGGTGTTGATGGTGTACATAACTGCCGGACCTACATACATTCGCACTTTACCCACATCTTCCGATATGCGGTTCATCAAATCGCCGGTGCGGTTGTTTTTATAAAAATGCTGACTCAAACGTTCGTATTGTTGAAAGACTTCATTCTTAAGGTCAAATTCTACATATCGTGACATGACGATTAAGGTTTGACGCATTAAAAAAGTCAGCACACCCGCAATTATCGTTGCTCCTAAAATCAATCCTAAACTAATGAGCAGTTCTTTGCGAATAAAACTAATATCTGAAATGGGGTTTTTGAGATACGCATCAATAATATTCATGGAATGACTCACTAATTTCGGAATAAACAATGAAAAGATTTGAGCCACTATGGTGATGAAAATTCCTAATAGAAACCTATACTTGTATTTGACGAAATATTTGTTTAAATACTGTAATTCTTTCATAGCAAATTATAGATTGGGGTGTGATTGTGTTTAAAAATGTTAAATAATTGAGAATAATAAAATGTAATGCGATTATAAGGTTTCTATTTTTTATTAACGTATTATTAAAATTTTGAAATTAAATTGCAATCTTTTAAATTATATTCTACTTTTGTTAGGTCTTTTTGACAAAGTCATAATTTTTACTTTTAAATTTTTAACAATGATAGCAGAAGTTACTACTCCTAAAGAGCTACAAAAAATGGATCCTGTATTTGGTCAAGTATCATTTGATAACCATGAGCAAATTGTTTTTTGCAATGACAAAGATACTGGATTAAAAGCAATAATTGGTATTCATAACACAGTTTTAGGACCGGCTTTAGGAGGAACCCGAATGTGGAATTATACCAATGAGTGGGAAGCTCTTAACGATGTATTGCGTTTATCTCGTGGGATGACGTTTAAATCTGCTATTACAGGTCTTAATTTAGGGGGTGGAAAAGCCGTTATCATTGGTGATGCCAAAACACAAAAAACACCTGAATTGATGCGTAAATTTGGGGAGTTTGTGCATTCATTGAGCGGAAAATATATCACAGCTGAGGATGTAGGCATGCAAACAGAAGACATGGACACTGTTCGTGATGTGACTCCTTATGTAACCGGAATTTCTGAATCCAGAGGTGGAAGTGGAAATCCTTCTCCGGTTACGGCGTTTGGTGTGTATATGGGAATGAAAGCGGCAGCTAAATTCAAATACGGTTCAGATATTTTGGGCGGTAAAAAAGTGTTGGTTCAAGGTATCGGTCACGTGGGTGAAACACTCGTGGATTACTTAACAAAAGAGGGTGCGATGGTTACCATTGCGGATATTAATGAAGCTCGTTTGAATGAAATAGGAGCCAAATATGGTGCAAAAGTGTTCAACGGTCCTGATTTGTACAGTGCTGAGGTTGATATCTACGCTCCTTGTGCGTTGGGTGCTACCATCAACGATGAGACCATATATAAATTGAATGCTTCAATCGTGGCGGGTGCGGCGAATAATCAATTGGCGAATGAAAACGTACACGGTAAAATTTTACAGGAAAGAGGTATTTTATATGCTCCTGATTTCTTAATCAATGCAGGTGGAATTATTAACGTTTATGCTGAAATTGAACATTACGACAAAGCAGAAGCCATGAGAAGAACAGAGAACATTTATAACACTACGTTAGAAATTTTAGACTTTGCTGTAAAAAATAACATGACCACACACCAAGCAGCGTTAACATTTGCTCAAAACAGAATTGAACAACGAAAAAAAGAAGCCGGAAAATAATTTTTGCCTTTTTTTTCAATAAATAATCTTATTTTTGTGACGCTCTTTTTAGGGCGTCACTAATTTTTAAAAGTTCTTATCAAGTGTTAAACAGAAGACATATACGCGTTAAAATTCTACAAACGATTTATGCCATGCATCAAAGTGGTTCTGAAGAGTTAGAAAAGGAGGAAAAATTCTTATTCTCCAGCTTAGAAAGCATTCAGAATTTATACTTGATTATAGTCTCGGCATTGATGGAAATCAGAAGAAAAGAAGAAGAATTTTTAGAAATTGCAGCCAAAAAACACCTTGCCACCGAAAAGGATAAAAATCCTAACAAAAAATTCATCAAAAATCGTGTCCTGGTTTCGTTAGACAAAAACAACTTGTTGGCGGATAATCTTGAAAAATTTAAAATCATCAATTGGAAACAAAACGACGACATGATATTATTGTTGTTGGATGAAACCAAAAAAAGCAAGTTGTATTTGGATTATTTGGCTAGTAAAGAAAATTCTTTTGAAGAAGATAAACAGTTTGTAGCAAAATTATTTGAAGAGGTAATCGCCACAAATGAAAAATTATTTGATTACTTAGAAGATTTTCGATTAACATGGGTAGATGATATTCCTTTGGTGAATACCATGTTTTTAAAACAACTGAAAACCCTGGAAGAAAGCAATCTTTTCATTTTAGGAATTCCAACCTTATACAAAGATGCCGAAGATAAAGACTTTGCAAAGGATTTATTCCGTAAAACGGTTTTAAACGAACAGGATTTGGCCAAAGAATATTTAGACCGAACACCCAATTGGGACCCTGAACGTATTTCTGAAATCGATACCATCATGTTGAAAATGGCGATTTGCGAATTTTTACGTTTCCCCTCCATTCCTATCAAAGTAACCATTAATGAATATTTGGAAATAGCCAAAGAATATGCCACACCGAAAAGTAGTATTTTCATCAATGGAATTCTTGATAACCTGGTAAAAGAATATCAAAAAACAAATAAACTCAATAAGACCGGACGCGGTTTAATGTAAAACTTAAAACTACAGAAAATGAAAAAGAACTCATTTTATGCTTTTGCTTTTGCAGCACTTTTAGCAGTAACGGCTTGTAAAAAAGAAGATGCTTTATCTAAGGTTGATCCCAACAGTAAAGATGTTGAAATGAATTATGTACCACTACCGGGCAGTGAAGCAGCAGTAGCGGCAGAAGCCAACACTCCGGCACCAACTACCGAAAAACCCGCAGACGGTAAATATCCGGTCATGACATTTAACAAGAAAGAACATGATTTTGGAGTGATTAACGAAGGCGATAAAGTGGAAACCACATTTACTTTTACCAATACAGGAGAAGCGGATTTAATCATCACTAACGCCTCTGCTTCGTGTGGGTGTACCGTTCCGGAGTATCCAAAAGAACCGATTAAACCGGGTAAATCAGGCAAAATGAAGGTTTCATTCGATAGTAACAGTAAACCCGGAATTCAACAAAAATCGGTTAATATTACAGCTAATACAGTAACCGGACGCGAAGTGCTTTCTATCAAAGCTAACGTAACGCCAAAACCAAAACCAACGGAAACAACAGTAACTCAATAACTCAATTATAATGGAAAATATCCAGTCTTTATTACCTTTTTTGTTGATGTTCGTGGTGATTTATTTCTTCATGATTCGTCCGCAACAAAAAAGAGCCAAACAAGAAAAAGAATTCGAAAATAACTTAAAAGTAGGCGACCGTATCATTACGAAAAGTGGAATTCACGGAAAAGTAGCTGAACTATCAGAAGGTACCGTGGTAATCGAAACCATGGCCGGAAAAATCAAAATGGAACGCTCAGCCATTTCAATGGAATTGAGTGCTAAATTGGTAGAGAAAAAATAATTATTTACGATACTTATCATTCAAACCGATGCCTGCTAAAAGCATCGGTTTTATTTTTTCAAAACGGTCAAGCTTCGTTTTTTCTTGCTTAGCGGAATCGATATATTCGATGAATTCTTTCTGTTTAAAAGGTGAAAAGGAAGTAAACTTCTCAGCCAATGCTGCACTTTGGTTCAATTGAGACAGAAAAAAATCAGATGGTTTTACTTCTTTTTTTTCCGGCTTTATGGAAAGTCCGTTTTTTTCATTTTCTATAGCTTGATTCACATAGTGAAGGACCAGTTTTTCATTTACTTCCTCTTTCGAAGTAAATCGCCATTGGCGTAATCCTTTCGTAATTCCTTCACCGGCATTGACCAATACTTTTTTTTCATCCGAAAGAAAAACACCGTTAAAAAACCAAATGGTGAAATAATCTTTAAATCCTCCAATTCCAATGATATTGCGGTTGTTCCATGTGTAAACAATACCGCCCCATTTTACCGTTTCTACCAACTCGGTTTTTTCGATAATGGATTTAAGTAATTCAATTTCTTCCAACCATTTTTGGTTTCTGTTCCGGGTTTTTTGGTCTTCCATAGTAATAAAAACACAAAGCCACTGATTCGCAGATTTGAAATAAGTAAAATCAGTGAATCAGCGGCTTTAAAAAACAAGTATTTATTTTTTCGGCTCTGCCGTTAATTCCGCAATTTTCACAATCACTTCCACCGCTTTTTGCATGCTTTCTACCGGAATATATTCATACTTTCCGTGGAAATTATGTCCACCCGCAAAAATATTCGGACACGGCAAGCCTTTGTAGGACAATTGACAACCGTCAGTACCGCCGCGAATTGGCTTGATAATCGGTTTGATGTTTAGTTTTTTCATTGCCTTTTCAGCAATTTTTACAATATGAAA
>LFEF01029921.1_pt1 | contig 18706 bp, 16 predicted proteins | sample 619371 | NCBI WGS metagenome assembly LFEF01 (sample SAMN03014291, study PRJNA259931) | freshwater metagenome | biome: lake; feature: waterbloom | place: China: Taihu Lake | collected 2006-08 | depth 0 m m
TTTCACAAGTAATGGCAGAGATGGTTAATTGCCCTCACCCCTAACCCCCCCCTGCCCCCCCGACATCGGGGGGGCAGGGGGGGCAAGGGGGGGTAAGAGGGAATAGATAATCAGTCTTTAATAACCGGATTTAGTGTGAGCAGGAATTTTATTAATGGAATGGCCATTATGATTGCCTTTGGTGGGGGCAATAATATTAGCTTCTAAAGCTGAAGTCATCTCGGCCAACATTTCTAGATTGAAACGATAGCCGACGTTGCGGACAGTTTGAATTAAATTAGGTTGCCTGGGATCGGTTTCGATTTTTTTTCGCAGAGAGAGAACATGAGTATCAATTGTCCGGGGATTATCGATTTCCTCGGGCCAAGCGCGACGCAGCAAATCGGCTCTTGATAGGGGTGTTCCCTCCGCTTGGGCTAAAACGTAGAGTAAACTAAATTCTTGGGGCGTTAATTCGATATACTCCCCGTGAAATTGTACCCGTCGTTGGGCTAAATCTATTTTTAATTCCCCATAATCCAAGTGTAGGGGAGCGGCCACACCGCGTAAACGACGGGTTAACACTTCTACCCTAGCCATAAATTCTTGCATTCCAAAGGGCTTTTTCAGGTAGTCGTCGGCCCCTGCTTTTAAACCATTGACCACATCTTTTTCGCCATTACGGGCCGAGAGAATCAGTATTAAAGACTGTTTTTGTTGATAAAGCCAACGGCAGAGTTCGATCCCATCCCCATCTGGCAAGTCGGAATCGATAATTGCTAAGGTTGGTTGACGATGAAGGAAAGCTTGACGCGCACTTTGCAGGGTTGCCGATTGATTAACCAAATAACCGGCCTGTTGCAGATGCCAAGCTAATAGCGATCGCAAGTGCGGGTTGCCCTCAACAATAGAAATATGGATCGATACCACTTGAATTTCTGCCCCATTACTGCACAGATTGACACATTGTCAGGATATCAGAATTAATGTCAAGATGTTGTAACAATCGTAACATTCGTCGGTCGTCAGCTTTGAATCAGTTGTCAGTGATCAGTTATCAGTTATCAGATGTGAGTTTTCAGTTCACTGATTACTGTTTACTGATCACTGTTCACTGAAAAAAAGCTCCCCTCTCCTCTTATGCTCAAAAAAAACTCGTTTACTTTTCCGTAAACGAGTTCACTTTCCATGATACGATTAATAGTCCTTTGAGTTATTTGGCAACTGCTACCGGTGCTTTGACGGGCTGGGGCTGGGGCTGCAGGTCGCGCAAACTTGGGAAGAGGAAGTGGTTTTCCTCCACATATTGCGCTCCAAACAGTCCTTTTTCAGCCCAGAAATAGCGATCGGTTGTATGCTCGTTACGCTTAACAATCAATAAAGCTGGTGGGCTAATGCCTATAGCTTGAATATACTTACGCGCCGCAGTTACGGGTTTATCTTCGCCACTTTCAATACTATACTGGGGTACAAGTTCAAGTATCTTACGTCCTTCTTGACGACGGCGACTTTTACGTTTCCGTTTTCTGGCCAACCCAATTACCTCCTGTTTTGGCTAATCGTTGTAATGATAGTTACAAAAGCCGTAGCGATTATATCCCTTCTAGACCAAGAAATCAAGTGTCTCTCACCAACCCAATTACAAACAAATTTGACTGGAAGCTAGACTGAGACTATGTTTAAGTTTTTGTTATAAAAACACACCCCCAAATCCCGATACAAAACTTATTATTCTTAAACTTTTTTTAATACATACCGTGATCCACCCCGAAAATAGTGAGCAAACCCTTGTCCTAATTAATTGCTTTTTACTGGCTGCCCTCGACCCAAGAGGATCGCCCTTCTCTCCTGTGTAAACTGGGAAACAAAACTCGCAACCCTAGCTGTATCTAGGTTTTCTGACTTTTTACTTTTTACTTTCTTGGTATGGCCTTCTCCTCCCCTTCCCGGACTCCCCTTAGTGATGATTTTATTGCCCTCTGTCAGGCACAGATGGAACTTTTGCGGGAGCAAATGGAAGCGGACAGAAGTGCGGTTTATTTAACTGAACCTTTATCGAGTAATTTAATCCCAGTCGTTGTTTATCCTCCTTTTAATCCCCCTTATCCCCAAAAAAAGCGGCTTTCCTTACAACCAGGGCAACCAGAGGCAGACTTGTTAACTGCGGTTAAGCTAGAAGATTTATCCCACCTCTGGAGTAATCAGGAGACCGTCAGCAGTCATCGCTTGTTTTTACCCTTAATGTATGAAGAGGGCATGATCGGATTATTGGTGACAACCAGAGAAAAACGACCTTGGCAAAGTTGGGAATTAACCCAGATGGAAAAAATCACCCAAACCCTCGCTTTAGCCTGTGTACTCGATCGCCAATTAGGAGAAGAACGTTATTATCGACAATGGCAAAGTCAGCGCCTCGATACCTTTCTCCATCAAATCCGCAATCCCCTCACCGCTTTAAAAACCTTTGGTAAACTTCTGCTCAAAAGACTTTTAGCCGAAGAAGGTAACGATCCCGCCATTACCGGTATATTGAGGGAAAGCGATCGAGTTCGGGACTTAATTGCCGAATTTGAGGCACAAATTCAGCAAGAAAGCGAAAATTACCCCACTGTCGATATTCCTCTCCTGCAAGGGCAATCTTCCCCCACCGCCTTTCTCTTGCCTGCTGGCAGCGGCCCACTAACTCCGATCGATCTCCATGATCTTCTCGATCCGCTGCTCCTTTCCGCCCAAGCGGTAGCCAAAGAGAGAAATCTCAGTCTAGAAACGATTCACGGGGAAGACATACCACTTATTCGCGCCAATATCCCCAGTTTGCGGGAAGTATTCAGCAATTTAATCGATAATGCCCTCAAATATACTCCCGCCGGCGGAAAAGTCACCGTCGAGGTAAAAAATGTTAAGAATAGTGTAGAAATTGTTTTTAAAGACACGGGTTATGGTATTCCGAGGAGCGATCAAGAAAGAATTTTTCAACGTCACTACCGGGGAGTGCAAGCGGGGGGAGATATACCTGGTACGGGATTAGGTTTAGCGATCGCCAAAGAATTAATTACCAGCATGGGGGGGACGATTGAATTTATCAGTCCCAATCCCGAGCCAACAAGTTCCCTCTACCCCGGCACAGTTTTTCGGGTTAGTATGCCAGTTATGCCCGACGATAACCTCAGTATAGGAAAATGATCGGGCCCGTAAATTCTGCCTATTTTCTCGATAGTGAGATTCCCTGAGTGATCGGTTAAAATATATCGAAAATATCAGTGTCACTGGTAAATTGGCTGTGAAGCAAAGAATTAACTAATTATGGCGACTATCGAACAATTGGAACCCGCTAATAAGGCCGATGTGCTAGTATATATGCCCTACTATGCCAAGGACAAACATAGTATCCTGCCCTATGCGATCACTTTGTATCAAGGAGGATCTTTAGAAGGTCGTCGTCGCATAGAAAACAGTGAAGGGATTCCCTTTGTGGCCTCTTGGTATGTATCAAAATTGCCCTCGGAATTGACCCGTTGTCGTTTACAATTTGAAGGACAGGCCGACCTAAGCTATGAGATGACGATTATTAACTCCCAGTTGATCGAATATCTCATCGATGCGATTAAAACCTTTAAGCAGCTAGGTTCGGCCGACTTTTCGCAGGGATTTTATCGGAAACTCCTGCGATTTGAAGAATAAAAGTCGGGATTTTACGGGTTAAAAGGAGCAAATCGTGGCCAAATCAGCCAAATCTATACTTATCTCTTCCCTAGAACCCCTTAGTGGTAAATCGGGAACTGTCGTCGGTTTAGCGCATCTCTTGCGACAAAAAGGACTAGAGATAAGTTACGGCAAACCAATGGGCAATTGTCCGGGCTACGTCGATGGGCAACTGGTCGATGAGGATGTAGAATTTATTCGGCAATTACTAGAATTATCCCCCGAGCAGCTGCGTTTACCGGTGATTTACACAGATGTGGATTCCGTTGCTAAACGTTTACAAGGTACAGATAAACAGGACTACGGCAATATTCTTGCCGGCTATCTCGATCGGGTTAACAGTGATATTACCCTCCTCGAAGGGCCGGGGACCCTCTGGGAAGGCAGTATTTTTCAGTTATCGATGGGGGAGATGGCCAAAATTCTCCAGACTCCGATCCTATTGGTGGCCCGCTATAGTTCTCCCCTGATTGCCGAGAGTCTGCTGAAAGCGCAACGGGAATTAAATAATCAGCTGCTGGGGGTAGTAATTAGCGATATTCCCACGGATGATTGGGATGAAGTACAATCCCTCCTGAAACCCTATCTCGCTGGCCAAGGCGTGGAAGTTTTGGGACTGTTACCCGCTAGTAAACTGCTGCGTAGTATTAGTGTTCGGGAAATTGTCCATCTTTTAGGAGCAAAAGTGCTATGTCGGCCCGATCGTTTGGATTGGATGGTGGAAAGTTTAGCGATCGGGGCCATGAATGTCAACGCCGCTTTAGAATATTTTCGCAAGGGGGAAAATATGGCCGTGATTACGGGCGGCGATCGCACAGATCTACAGTTAGCTGCCCTAGAAACTTCCACCACCTGTTTAATCTTAACCGGTTCCATCTCTCCGGATCCCCTGATTCTAGGCCGGGCCGAGGATTTAGAAGTACCGATTCTCTCGGTAAATTTAGATACTCTCACCACCGTGGAAATCGTCGATCAGGCCTTCGGGAAGATTCGCTTACAGGAACAGGTAAAAGTTGCTTGTATTCGAGAATTAATGGAGGAACATTTTCAGATTGATCGCCTGTTAGAAAAGTTAACAATAGGGGCGTAATTTCTCCCCAGCTGCCGAGAATATGGCTCCATCATCCCCCCCTGTGTCCCCTCCGATCAAAGAAAATGACTGGAGATTATTATTAAGACTACTTCCCTACGCAAAAAAGCAAAAAGCCCTGCTATTTTGGTCATTAATACTTCTTTTTCCCCTATCTCTCACGGGGGCAGTCCAACCCTTAATTATCGGTCAAGCGGTCTCCCTTTTGCAAAAGGAACAAACTTGGGATTTTTTGGCTCAAATGCCCTTAACAGCAGCCATCAATACCCTAATTATTATCCTGTCGGCTGCGATTATTTTACGACTGATTTTAGGGACAACACAAGGTTATCTAGTGCAGAAAGTCGGTCAGTCAATTACTGCTAATGTCCGGGAAGATTTATTTACCCATGTCACCTCCCTTTCCTCTAGTTTTTTTGATCGCTCTCCCGTGGGACGTTTAGTCACTCGTTTAACCAGCGATGTGGAAGCATTAGGAGAAGTTTTTGCTAGTGGGGCGATCGGAGTTGTCAGTGATCTGGTCAATATTTTAGTTATTATCATCACCATGTTTACCCTGCAATGGCAATTAGCTCTATTGTTGGTGTTGATGTTATTTCCCGTCACTGCTTTAATTATCTTTTTTCAAAAACAATACCGCATCGCTAACTATCAAGTACGCGAGGAATTATCAAAACTTAATGCCCAATTACAGGAAAATGTAGTCGGAGTTAATATTGTTCAATTATTTCGCCGCGAACGCTTTAACGCTGAAATGTTTCGCTCTATCAATACTCACTATCGTCAATCCCTAGATAAAACAATTTTTTACGATTCGGCTGTGTCGGCCACTTTGGAATGGATCGGATTAATTGCCGTGGGAGGAGTATTATGGTTAGGCGGGATTTTGATTCTCCAGAAAACCATTGATTTTGGGGTTTTATCGGCTTTTATTTTATTCTCCCAACGTCTCTTTAATCCCCTGCGTCAGTTTGCCGAAAAATTTACCATGTTTCAATCGGGTTTTACTGCTATCGAACGCATTGGGGAATTAATTAGTATTCCCATTGAAATCGCCGATACTAACAGTTCTAAAGAGCTTTATTTCCCAGAAAAACGTCAAACTGGCGAGATTATTTTTGAGAATGTTTGGTTTGGTTATAAACCCGATGAATATATTATCAAAGGTCTCAATTTTACCATTCATCCCGGGGAAAAAGTCGCTTTAGTCGGTCCGACTGGTGCGGGAAAAAGTTCAATTATTCGTCTTCTTTGTCGTCTTTACGAACCAAGTAAGGGCAGAATTCTAGTGGATGGTATCGATATCCGTTATCTTCCCCAAGCGGAATTAAGACGTTATATCGGTGTCATTCTCCAAGAAACTTTTCTCTTTGCTGGAGATGTTACTCGCAATATTACTTTAGGGGAAAATTATGATTTTGAGCAGGTGAAGGCAGCAGCTAAATTAACCAATATCGATCACTTGATCGAGGAGTTACCCGATGGTTATAATACCCGTTTACGGGAACGGGGCGCAAATTTATCGGGAGGACAAAAACAATTACTCGCTTTTGCGAGAGTCGCTATTCGTAACCCCGAAATTTTAGTTTTAGATGAAGCTACCGCTAGTTTAGACGTGGGGACAGAAGTATTAATTCAAGAAGCTTTAGAACAGATTTTAGTCGATCGTACTGCTATTATTATCGCCCATCGTCTCTCTACTATTCGCGATGTCGATCGAATTCTTGTCCTTAAACGCGGGGAATTAGTCGAATCGGGAACCCATGAAGATTTATTAACTAAAGACGGCCTCTACGCTAGTTTATATAAACTGCAAATGTTAGGCACAGATAGTTAACAGTTATCAGTTATCAGTTATCAGTTATCAGTGATCAGATTAAAGTGATAAGTTTTAAGTTTTAAGTTTTAAATGATATTATTCACCGATCAATCTTCACTAATTACTGTTTACTGGTAACTGTTTACTGTTTACTGTTTACTGATAACTGACAAACCCCCCACACCCCAAAATGCCTTCGCCAGAATCCGCTCCATTGGTATCACAACTGCAAAAAAAAGTCAATAGTTTGGATGTACCATTTTATGCGCCAGGGCATAAGCAGGGGGAAGGAATCGGGGAAGATTTAAGTAATTTACTGGGAAAAAGCGTCTTTAAAGCCGATTTACCCGAATTACCCGACCTTGATAATTTGTTTGCCCCGACGGGAGTGATTAAAGAAGCGCAAATTTTAGCAGCCGAGACATTTGGGGCAGATAAAAGCTGGTTTTTGGTCAATGGTTCCAGTTGTGGCATTATTGCGGCGATTTTAGCCACTTGCGGCGAGGGAGATAAAATTATTTTGGCGAGAAATATTCATAAATCGGCAATTTCGGGCTTAATTCTCTCCGGGGCGCGACCTATCTTTATCAATCCCGAATATAATCCCACTATCGATCTAAATTTAAATATAACCCCCCAATCCCTCGAAAATGCCCTGAAACTTCATCCCGACGCCAAAGCGGTGATGGTAGTCTCTCCCACCTATCAAGGGGTTTGCTGTGACTTAGAAACTATCGCCCAGATTACCAATCATTATTCTATCCCGCTGCTCGTCGATGAGGCTCACGGGGCGCATTTTGCCTTTCATCCCGATTTACCTCCGGCTGCCCTGTCTCTCGGCGCCGATATGGCTATTCAGTCCACCCATAAGGTTTTAGGGGCATTAACTCAAGCATCGATGTTACACTTAAAAAGCGATCGCATTAGTTCCGAAAAAGTCGATCGAGCCTTACAATTAGTTCAAACCACTAGCCCTAGTTATCTACTTCTCGCCTCCCTTGATAGTGCTAGAAAGCAAATGGCGATGCAAGGACTAGATTTACTGACCAAAACCCTCGATTTAGCCGCTACTGCCCGAAAAGAACTCAATAAAATCCCTAATATCTCTGTTTTAGACTTTCCCCATTCTATCCCGGGTTGTCACTGGTTCGATCGCACTCGTTTAACGGTAATCGTCAAAGATTTTGGCTTAACTGGTTACGAAATAGACGATATTTTGCGAGAAAAATACGCCGTCACCGCAGAATTACCGACTTTAAGCCAACTTACTTTTATTATCTCCATCGGCAATCATCGCGAACACATTAATCGCCTCATTACTGCTTTTCAATGCCTTAAATCCCCTTCCTCTACCAGTTTACCCCCCACTCCTGCCCCAGTCACGGGAAATTCGACTATTTCTCCTAGAAAGGCTTTTTTTGCCCCTACAGAGATAGTATCCCGGAAAAATGCCCTCGATCGTCTTAGTGCTGATGTTATCTGTCCCTATCCCCCCGGTATTCCCGTTTTGATGCCGGGTGAGTTAATTTCTCAGGAAGTCCTCGACTATCTGCAAACTATTTTAGACCTCGGTGGCACAATTACTGGCGGTAGTGATGATAATTTTGAAACTTTTAGGGTTTTAAAATAATCGCAAAATTATCTGATATATTAACCGGAAAAAGGCGGTAATAGCAATTGCCCCGATGGCTGCCATCACGGCAATGATAGCAATTTCAGGAAAACTTAGGCTGCCTTGCAGTTGCGGAATTAACAGGAAGGCGAGGGTAATTGCTGCTAGAATCGGTAAATCTCTCCCTTCAATTACTTTTTTAAATAATGCCAAAACTAAGCCACCTAAAATCATAAAGGCGATGACAATTCCTGCCGAGGGGACTAAACTATTTAAGGCAATTACTAATAATGTCCCCTCAAATCCTGTAAAGGCAGCATTAGCGAAAGTTTCCCCAAGAGAAAAGCGGAAAGTTTTTCTCATCACTGGGGAAGCTGGAGGAATTGGGGAAGGTGGAGGAGATGGGGAAGATGGAGGAATTGGAGAAGGTGGAGGAGATGGGGGAGGAGGATTTAAAGCGCTTAAAACTTCTCCACAGGATTGAAATCTATCCCGGGGATTTGCTAGTAACATTTTATTGAATACTTGGGCTAAATCTGCACTGATATTAGGGGCATAATTTTGCCAATTCCAGACCTGTTTTTGCGGATCGTATAGATCATCAGGATCGCGATTAGTTAAGAGTATAACACAGGTAGCTGCTAGGGCATATAAATCTGTGGCTGCCGATACCTGATTGCCTAATTGTTGTTCGGGAGGAGCAAATCCAGCTGAGTAAATTGTTGTGGATTTCTGTTGTGTATTATTGGGATTATTGGTAGCCTGTTTTACTGCCCCAAAATCGAGTAAATAGAGGCGACCATTTTTGTCGCGCATGATGTTAGATGGTTTTATATCCCGGTGAATGGAACCATTTTCATGAATAAATTTGAGGATAAGAAGTAATTCTTTGAGAAGGTTTTTAACTTCACTTTCTTGAAAGGGTTTTTGTTGCTGTTGGAGAATTTCTTCTAGGTTTTTACCGTCGATATATTCCTGGGCCAGATAGAAAAATTGCTCTTCTTCTCCCGTTAATTGATTCTTGACTTTTAAAGGGAAAAAAGCATAGAGATCGGGGATTTGGGGATGTTCTCTTCCTAAATCTTCTAAAACGTGCGCTTCTTGAAAAAATAAGTTTTTTGCTTTTTCTAAAGCTTGCGGACTTAAATTACCGGAAGGTTGAAATTGTTTGAGTACACATTTAGCTTTTTTGGGACTATAACGATCTACTGCTAAAAATGCCGCTCCAAATCCTCCTTTTCCCAATAGACGTTCTGGTAAATAACGTCCACCCAAAATTAATGGCATCCCGCAAGTAATACAATATTTCTGCTCGATCGAGGTTAAAAGATTGCTATCGTCTAGGTCTAGGCATTGATTACGCGGTCTCGGACAGTGTGGACGCGTGCAAATAACTTCCATAGTCACCGTTTCCCGTGGTACTGCTCTTAGTTTAGCTACTACCGGCAATTCGGGTTAAAATTTTTGTTCTTGAGAAAGAGTTAAAAAGAGCGTTCGTAGGCCGACACGGATTCCCATTATACTACAAGGTTAGCAGAAATTTTGGAGTTTGTCAAGTCTTTGGCCACAAAAAAGGCTGAAAAAAATCCAGCCAGATAAGGGCGTTTATCGAAAAAATCGGGTCGCGCATATCACCCAAGGCAAGGGTTCTGGCCACGACTTGAGCGAAACGGTCTTGAACCATCTACTCCTGTGTCACCTCGTTTTCAGGCTCTTGAAAATATTGCTTTTTTTTCCCAAAGACAGTAAACTCAAATGTATTGTAAATGTATTTCAGATGAATTATGACTCTATATCTAGTAGAGGATGATCGACAAGAAAGGACAAAAGAAGAGGTGAGCGAGATATTGGAGCGCATTGCCACACTGGCATCAAAATCCCAGGGAGAGTTAATCGAAGCCCTAATCGGTGAAACAGAAGGGCGGTTATTCCTGATTATCAAAGCGATCGATCGCGCCTCCCTCGAACAAGTACTAGAAAACGCTGGGCTAAGTTGGCAACTAATCAAGGAAATGCGCTTGATTGGGCAGGACTTAGCCACTGTGCGAGAGCGCAAAGACAAAGCCAACTATCTAGTACAGTGGAATTTACCCCCGGGGCTAACCATGGAAACTTACCTGCAACGAAAAGCGGAGAAAACCCCCCTTTATGCTCAAGTGCCGGAAGTCAGTTTCGAGCGTACATATATTTGCGAAGACTTGAGTAAATGTCTCTGTTTCTACGATAGTCCCGATGAAGCGGCGGTAAAAAGAGCCAGAGAAGTGGTCGGCGCACCTATAGATAGTTTGACCTCGATTGAAAATATTCACCCCTAGGAGAGAACAATTATGCTCGATCGAGGCTCCGAAATCCTTTCTTTTCTGGAAGAAAGAGCCACTGACCTCAACAACGGTACAGCTAATCTCAACGTCGGTTCGGCCCTAACCAAGCTAGGAGAATCGGGCTGGTTCGGCTATGCTATACCTGAAAGCTTAGGAGGCCGGGGTGGCTCCTTATTACAGGCAGTAGAGGCGATTTCCTCTGTGTCCCAATGCTGCCTGACCACCGGTTTTGTTTTCTGGTGTCAGCGCGTCTTCATCCAATATCTGGCCGCCAGTAATAACACTTACCTACAAAACAAAATTCTACCTGCTGTTCTCAAGGGAGAGATAGCCGGAGCCACAGGACTCTCCAACGCCATGAAGTACCTCGGCGGGATCGAGGAGCTGCGTTTACAGGCAAAGATCGAGGGAGAAAACGTCACTGTTAATGGCTTCCTGCCCTGGGCCTCTAACCTCGACTCTAACGGAGAATTCATAGTAGCCGTTGCCGCTCAAACTACATCGGGAGAAACTCTTATCCTCGCCCTTCCCTCCTTCGCAGAGGGGTTAAAACGGGGTGAAGACCTACAATTATTGGGTTTACAGGCTTCCCGCACCAGTACCCTTGAATTCGATCGAGTTCAGTTATCTCACGACTGGATTATCAGCTTGGAAGCAGCAAAATTTTTACCCTCAGTCCGCCCCTGTTTCTTGCTGTTACAATGCGGACTGGCCCTTGGCATTACCCGTAAATCCCTTGGGGAGACAGAGAAAAGTTTAGGGGGAAAGGCAGCGGTAGCCAGCGATCGTTATTTCTTCGCCCGGGAGCGTCTGACTCGTCTAGAAAAGACAATCGAGCAATTCAGCACCCTAGAAAGCTTCGATCTCGGACGAACACGCCAACTATTCACCCTCAGAGTGGACATTACCCGGTTAGCGGTGGAATCCGTAGGGTTAGAAGCGGAAATTAAGGGAGGAAAAGGCTATTTCCGTAATAGCGACACGGCCCGACGGCTGCGCGAGGTCGCCTTTTTACCGGTGTTAACTCCGAGCCTGATTCAACTAGAAAGAGAATTACAACGTCAGTCCTCTACCGATAAAATTCTCCCTGGCGAACTCGAGCGAGCGGGGGTGAGAGAATGAGCGTCGCCACGGATTACCCCGTCCTCACCCTCAAAAATCTCCATAAACGCTATAAAACCCGCCATGGCTACCGTACCGTTTTTGAGGATATTAACCTACAGGTGCGCTCCGGTGAGGTGGTTTGTTTGCTTGGGGCCAGTGGTTGCGGTAAATCTACCCTCCTTGCTACCGCCGCTGGTTTGCAGAGTGCCGATGGCGGAGAAATACAATTGCACTCACGACCCTTACAAGCCCCAGACATCCGCAGCTCGATCGTCTTTCAATCCCCCGCCCTTTTACCTTGGTTAACCGTTTGGCAAAACGTGGCTTTTGGTTTGAAATTAAAGCGGATGCCCCGCCTCGATCATCAGCAATTACGCGAAAGGGTTCACACCGCCGTTAAAAGCGTCAAACTAGAGGGCTTCGAGCGTGCTTATCCTCATCAACTATCCGGCGGTATGGCTCAGAGAGTTTCTCTAGCCCGCGTCCTCGCCCGCCGCCCCTCTCTCCTCCTCCTGGATGAGCCGTTTAGCGCCCTCGACGCGATCACCCGTTTCGAGATGCAAAAACTCCTCCTAGAAGTCATAGCTCTCTATAACAGCACGGTTCTCCTCGTTACCCACGACATCGACGAGGCCTTATTAGTAGCCGATCGAGTTCTTCTCATGGGCCGTCATCCGGTGGGCATCCGCCGAGAATGGACCATCTCGATGCCGAAACCCCGTTTCGAGTCAGCCAAGCTTTTGAGTGATCTACGCCAGTCAATTTTTCAAGAATTAGCCCTTGTCATGACACTGTAAATCCATGAACCTACACCATAATTGTGCTTGTTGCGGCATGAGCCGTCGAGATTTCCTGAAACTTTCGGCACTGTTTACCAGTTCCTTCGGAGCAGCGATCGCCGCCGATAATTGGAATCTCCCCGTTCACGCCAATGCCAACGATCAGCCTGTGAAAATCGGTTATCTACCGATTACGGATGCCGCCCCCCTATTGGTAGCCCACTCCCGAAAACTTTATCAAGCGGAAGGTTTAACTACAGAACAACCGCGCCTATTCCGTTCTTGGGCGCAGATTGTTGAAGCCTTTCTCGCTCGGCAGGTGAACGTTATTCATGTTCTTTTTCCCACCTCGATCTGGATTCGTTACGGGCGCAATTTCCCCGCTAAAATCGTCGCTTGGAACCATACCAACGGTTCAGCCCTCACCGTCCTTCCCGATATTGAAAATCCCAGGGAATTGGGAGGTAAAACGATCGCGGTTCCTTTCTGGTATTCGATTCATAATTTGGTCTTGCAACAACTCTTACAACGTAACGGGCTGAAAATAGTTCGCAAAGCCAAGGACGCGCCGATCGCTTCTAACGAGGTTAATCTAGTGGTTCTCCCGCCCCCGGATATGGTATCAGCCCTCGCCAATAAGAGCATCGGCGGTTATATCGTTGCTGAACCTTTCAACGCGGCGGCGGAAAATCTCAAAACCGGTAGGGTTCTCCGTTTCACTGGCGATGTCTGGAAGAATCACGCCTGTTGCGTCGTCTTTGTTCACGAGGAGGATATTAGGCAACGGAAACAATGGACGCAGAGGGTGGTAAACGCCCTCGTTAAAGCCCAACTCTGGTCCCGGGGCAATCGCTCCGAAGTAGCTCGGATTCTCTCTAAAGATGGTGGAAAATATACCCCTCACCCGCTGCCAGTATTGCAACGGGCGCTTACTTACTATGATCGCAATTTCTATAAAAAAGACGGGGCGATCGAGAATCCAGCTTGGCAGGTCAACCGGATCGATTTCCAGCCCTATCCTTTCCCTTCCTATACGGAGGAACTGGTACGCTTGCTCAAAACCACTCAGGTAGAAGGAAATACGGATTTTCTCCAAAAACTGCAACCCCGACAGGTGGCGCGGGATCTCGTGGATGACTCTTTTGTCCGTAATGCCTTGCAACAGGTGGGCGGACCGAAAGCTTTCGGCTTACCGAATAATCTCTCCCGCATCGAGACGATCAAATTTTAAGGGTCCTAACCTATGAAGTCACAATCTTTGACCTCCCCGCCAAGAGCTTTACTACCCTTATGGGGTATCGGTTTTGGATTATTGCTCTGGTGGCTATTTACCAGTCCTCTATGGCACTCAAACCCGATTTTAAATGATTTTTCCCCTGAGCGATCTTTTGTCGCTTTATTACGTCTTTTTGTTGGGGGGGAGATTATGCCCCATATCCTCACCAGTTGCCGCCGGGTTATTGTGGGCTTGGTTCTCGCTAGTGCCATCGGTGTGCCGTTGGGGGTATTAATCGGGTTGTATCGCTCCCTTGAATCGGCTTTGTCGGCTGTATTTCAATTTCTACGCATGATCTCGCCCCTTTCTTGGATGCCTTTAGCGGTGATGGTTTTGGGAATTGGTGATCTACCGGTGTATTTTTTGCTGACGGTGGCGGCCATCTGGCCGATCCTTCTCAATACGGCTGCTGGGGTTAATGCGGTTGATCGCTCTTGGTTGACTTTAGCCCGCAGTCTCTGTGCTACCCGAGGGGAAACGGTTTTCCAGATTATTCTGCCTGCGATCCTCTCCCATCTCCTAACTGGTTTCCGTTTGGCTATAGGTATTATCTGGATCGTTCTTGTACCGGCGGAAATGCTGGGGGTTAGTGCGGGTTTGGGTTATTATATTCTCGATACACGCGATCGACTCGCTTATTCGGAGTTGATGGCGGTGATTCTCGTTATTGGCGCGATTGGTTATCTGCTCGATTGGGGTTTGCGTCTGGCCCATCGCTCTTGGACGCATCAAGATTAGCCTATTGGTTCAACTATGGGGGAAGTGGGAAGGGGGAAGTCTTGGCGCTTTTCCTTAGTTGAAAGAGCGGGCCAGACGACTAACACCAGTGTGTAATAACTGTTCCAAGCTTTGGCGATCGCTAATGGCTTGAAAATTGATCACAAAACAGGTTAAACCTAGTCCAAAGAGGATAAAAGTGGGGGCCATAACCACACCAATCATCAACCAGGTGGCGACGTGGAAAAACATGGTGACAGCGAACAACAAAGCTAGGGAAGCAATGGGGAAGATTTGACGGGTAGGACGACCGAAATAGAGAAAAAGAACCGTTAAAAGGGTGGTTACTAAGTTAGCGGGTACTAAAAAGGCACAAATCGAGACGCAATAGTTGCGGGAAAATTCAGCGAGAGTATTAAAATCTATCATTAATATTACTTTACAATTGCCTGAGTCTTAGTACTCTCGATTGTAGCGAAAAATTTAGATGATCGGGATGAAGGTGACTAAAGAGGGATAAAGCTGTGGTGCAATAGATTTTGGAGAGGGAGCTAAAACGAGGATCGGGGTATAGATCCTCCGGTTATAATGAAATCTGGGAAAATGACACCGCCCTTCGGCTTCTCTCAGGGTCAACCCCATCCCGAAAACTCTTACCCCTTGCTAGGTATAATCGATCGCAGGAAAAATTTTATGAGTAAATTTGTCTTTGTCACTGGGGGAGTCGTCTCCAGCATTGGGAAAGGAATTGTCGCTGCTAGTTTGGGAAGATTGTTGAAAAGTCGGGATTATTCCGTCTCAATTCTGAAATTAGACCCCTATATCAACGTGGATCCGGGTACGATGAGTCCTTTTCAACACGGAGAGGTATTTGTCACCGATGATGGGGCCGAAACCGACCTCGACCTTGGCCACTACGAACGTTTTACCGATACGGAACTCTCCCGTCTCAATAGTGTGACTACCGGCTCGATTTATCAAGCGGTATTGAATAAAGAGCGCCGTGGTGCTTATATGGGGGGAACGGTGCAGGTAATCCCCCATATTACCAACGAAATCAAGGAAAGGATTCTCCGGGTGGCCAAAGATACCAACCCCGATATTGTCATCACAGAAATTGGTGGTACGGTGGGAGATATCGAATCTTTGCCTTTTTTAGAAGCAATTAGGCAATTTAGGAAGGATGTAGGTCGAAATAACGTGGTTTATATGCACGTTACCCTAATTCCTTGGATTCCGGCCGCTAAGGAGATGAAAACGAAACCGACGCAACACTCGGTCAAGGAATTAAGATCGATCGGCATTCAACCGGATGTGTTAGTCTGTCGTTGTCATCTACCCCTACAACCGGGTTTAAAAGAAAAACTCTCAGCTTTCTGTGATGTGCCGGTGGAATCGGTGATTACTGCTCAGGATGCCAGCAGTATCTATGAAGTTCCTCTCAATCTGGAAAAAGAGGGATTAGCGCAACAAACCCTAGAATTATTAAACCTGGGTCCCCGATACCCCCATCTGGAGGAGTGGGAAAATCTCATCCGACAGATGCAATCCCCTAGTCAAAAATTAGAGATAGCTATCGTTGGTAAATATGTGCAATTGGGGGACGCTTATCTCTCGGTGGTAGAGGCCCTCAAACACGCTGCTATTGCCCTTAATAGCGAGATAGAATTGCGTTGGGTAAGTGCCGAAGATGTGGATAATGATTCGGCCGAAGCTCATTTAAGCGGTGTTGACGGTATTGTTGTACCCGGTGGTTTTGGTATTAGGGGTGTGGATGGCAAAATTAAGGCGATCGAGTATGCTAGGGTCAATAATATTCCTTTCTTGGGTCTCTGTTTAGGGATGCAGTGTTCGATTATCGAATGGGGTCGCAATGTGGCCCGATTGGAAAGGGCTAATAGTTCCGAATTTGAAGAGGATACACCGAATCCAGTGATTAATTTACTGCCAGAACAGGCAGATGTGGTAGATTTAGGGGGAACAATGCGCTTAGGTCTCTATCCCTGTCGTTTAAATCCCGATAGTCTGGCTTTCTCTCTCTACGGTCAAGAGGTTATCTATGAGCGCCATCGTCACCGTTACGAGTTCAATAATGCCTATCGTAGTCTCTTTTTCGAGACTGGTTATCTGGTGAGTGGCACTTCTCCTGATGGTCGTTTGGTGGAAATTATCGAACTACCAAAACATCCTTTCTTTATTGCTACCCAATTTCACCCCGAATTTCGCTCCCGTCCCAATAAAGCTCATCCTCTCTTTTATGGTTTCATGAAAGCAGCCCTCAAGAGTGCAGAGCAAAAGTTCTCCCTTAGTGGTCAGCATTCGGCTATTAGTTAGGGTTTGCCGGTCTGATTGGCTCTAAATCTGGTTTTTTTGGGGGGAACCCCCCGAAAATTTGTCATCTTAACCCCAGTTTGGCCTAGGGTTTTCCGAATTGACGTTGATAAACTACTTCTTCCTTGCCAGATTCCAGTTTAATATCGGAGCGAGGATAGGCCACACATAACAAAGCATAGCCTTCTTTTTGCAGGTCGGGGGATAATCCCATGCCCTCACCTTGTTCGACGCTACCCTGGGAAAGTTGAGCGGCACAGGTAGTACATACGCCCGCATTGCAAGAACTGGGTAAGTCAATCCCCGCATCGTAGGCCGCTTGTAGTATAGTTTGATCTTCCCTAACTTCGATCGTTTGTGTTGTTCCTAAATGAGAAATTTCTACTTTGTAGGTTGTGGTCATAGCTAATGAATGATGCTTTGAACGTCACCCATTTTATCATTCTAGATACCCCAAACAAAATCGATCGCACTAATCCTACGATGAGCGATCAAATGACTGATCACAAACAACTGACAACTAAACCCTAATAATTCCATCTTGGGCCTTTTTCGCCACCGCTTCGGCTCTTCTGGTTTTCCTGTGTTAATTTTTGTTATGAATTAAAGCAAGCAAACAGCTTAAGTCGAAGATGTTCAAAATTGGTAAATCCATAACTTATTCTTTTAATAAGCTTTATTTTGGTATTCATTCCCTCAGTTAATCCATTGGTTGTCTGATTTTCAAAGTAATTACAGATACCCGCCAAATGCTTCTGAATCATACCAGCACTACTTTGATCTAATATTCCGCCTATTCTTATCCATTTTTCCAATTTTCTCTCAGCACCTCTGAACGTTCTACAACTGTTTATCCCCTTCAAATGCTAGTTCCAAATCATTGCCCCTTTGCCAACTGAAATATCCCGCATTATACCATATCCTGATGGCGGAATAACAATTTTTTCTATGCGATCGCGTCTTGCCAAAGTTTGATTAATAGAGAGAGCTATAAGCGATCGCCGCTGATAGGTAAAGGGTATGTCACTAAAGTAACACACCTTTATTAGTGTTGGGTTTCGTTGTTTCAATCTAATCGAGAAGAAGGGGCTGGATCATTGGGAGCTATTCCTTCATCTTGATCTAAGATCAATAATATTTTCATTTGTTGAGTTACACTAAATAAGCGCAATCGAATATTGAATGAAAATTGAATCACTTGTAATGATAGGGAGATTTTCAGCCATAGATTGAGCAATAATAATGCGTTCAAAAGGATCTCTATGGTGAAAAGGTAGAGAAGCATTAATTTTTAGATGCCCTAGTTCAAGATTTAGTAAAACAATCCTACTTTCGTTCACTTCTTTCTCAATAAACTCTTCCTAGTAAGGAACTAACCTTAACTTTACTAAATTCTATTTAATAGACATTTCCCAAAGACTGGCGATACTAAGATAACTAAAATTGTTCTCATCTTCAATTAAATCTTTGAGAGCATTGCTTAATCTAGGATCGTCATTAACGGCTCTTCGTTACTCTTTATGCTAAATCAACAGACAAGATGCCAAGATAACATACTTCTAACCCAAAAATTCCGAAAGTTTCTAAAGCCATAGCCTCTTCGTTTTATTAGTTTAAGTTTATTGTTGATTCCCTCGACTAATCCATTCGTTGTCCTTCGCTCGAAATAACTAATGATTTCTCCAAACCAGTTTCGGATTGTTTGACAACTCTTGGTAAAAACACTGGAGGATTTTGCCAACCATTCCGAGATGGATAGCATTCCCTCTGTCGGATTCTTTGAGGTTTCGTAAATCCTTCTGAATTCTTCCTTTAATTCGTGCATCTCTTTCAAATTTAGCCAAGTTTTTTTGATAGCTTCTAGTTTGATTTTTTGGGGTTCCGTTAAATCTTCTTCATTTTTTAACAGGCTATATTTACTTCGCTTTAAAACTTCTAGCTTCGCTTCTTTTTCCGCTTTCTGTTTTTTATTTTTC
>LFEF01001086.1_pt1 | contig 18702 bp, 16 predicted proteins | sample 619371 | NCBI WGS metagenome assembly LFEF01 (sample SAMN03014291, study PRJNA259931) | freshwater metagenome | biome: lake; feature: waterbloom | place: China: Taihu Lake | collected 2006-08 | depth 0 m m
TTATATTTTTTTTACCACCTGTCCCGATAGCTATCGGGAGAGTCAGGTGCTCTAACCAACTGAGCTATAGGACCGGTTTAGAGAGTGCAATATTACTACTATTTTTGTTTTACTCAAAATATAAATCAATTTTATTGTTGTCATACCTTTTTATAAAATAGGAAGAACATCTCAATTTGTTGATTTATAATTAGTCAAAAAGTAATTACTTTTGTAAAAAAATGTTAGATGCGTAAAATTTTCTACCTCAAAACGTGTGATACGTGCAAAAAAATCATCAAATCACTGCCCAACACAAACAACTTTATTTTCCAAGATATTAAAGAAGAACCCATAACTGTCAAGCAATTGGAAGAAATTCATCAGCTAACCGGAAACTATGAAGTGCTTTTTAGCAAAAGAGCTAAATTGTATAAAGAAATGGGCTTAAAAGATGAAAAACTCACTGAATCCGACTATAAAAGATATATTTTAGAACATTATACATTCTTGAATCGTCCGGTTATTGTGATTGACAAATCTATTTTTGTTGGAAATAGTCCTAAAACCGTTCAAGCAGCCATTGATTTTTTAGCAAATGAGTAAAAGACACTGGGCGTTAATGGCGGCCACCTTGGTTTCCATTATTTATGGGGTTACTTTTACCATAGCCAAAGATGTAATGCCTGAGTTTATAGAACCTTTTGGGTTTATTTTATTGCGAGTAGGTGGTTCTGTTTTACTCTTTTGGTTGGTTTCTTTTTTTGGTCCGAAAGAAAAAATTGCAAAATCTGATTTTCCAAGAATTATTGCTGCTGCTTTTTTTGGTGTTGCTTTAAACATGCTAACATTTTTTAAAGGTTTAAGCTATACTTCGCCCATCATGGGAGCGGTTTTGATGGTTACCACCCCAATGATTGTGCTTATCCTTTCAGCCATTATTATGAAAGAAAGGATGCTAAAAAGAAAAGTATTTGGTATCATTTTGGGCTTAGCCGGAACTGTCTCGCTTATTCTTTACGGAAAATCGATGATAAATGCTCCAAACGAAATGTTAGGGAATTTGTTGGTGTTTATCAATGCCGTTTCCTATGGTTTTTATCTTATCATTGTCAAAAAACTAATGGATAAATACAACGCATTTACCTTTGTAAAATGGATTTACAGCTTTGGCTTTTTGATGGTTTTACCTTTTGGGTGGAACGAATTTGACGCCGTAAATTGGTCATTGGTTCCAATTGATATTTTCTGGAAAATTGGTTTTGTAGTCATTTTTTCAACCTTCTTAACCTATTTACTGAACTTGGTTTCCATGCGGGAATTGAAACCTACTACTGTTGCTGTCTTTATCTATCTTCAACCTTTATTTGCCACTGTTTTTGCAATCAGTTTAGGAAAAGACGAATTAAGTTGGGTGAAAGTAGGTTCGGCTATTTTGATATTCACTGGAGTTTATTTGGTAACACAAAAGAAGAAAGTAATTAGTGAATAGTAATTAGTAATTGGCATATGAAGCTTTAAAGCTAGTCACTATTCACTCATTACTAATCACTTTTTGATTATCTTTGAAAACATTTTTTAATAGCATGATACAATCAATGACCGGTTTTGGAAAAGCCTCTTTGCAACTTCCAACCAAAAAAATAACCGTAGAAGTTAAATCGTTAAACAGTAAAGGATTGGATTTGAATGTCAGAATGCCATCTGTTTATCGTGAAATGGAATTGGGATTACGCAACATCATTTCACAAAAATTAGAGCGAGGCAAAGTTGATTTTTCCATTTATATAGAAATTACCGGCGAGGAAACTTCCTCTAAAATCAATGTTCCGATTGTGAAAGGCTATATCAATCAAATGAAAGCGGTGATTCCAAATGCAGATGAAACCGAATTGATGAAAATGGCCGTTCGGATGCCGGATGCGTTAAAAACAGAACGCGACGAAATTGATGAAAACGAATGGAAGCAAATCCAAACCGTTATTGATGAAAGTTGATGATGCCATGAAAAATATTGCTTCATTTCGTATCGACGAAGGAAAATCGCTAGAAAACGAATTCATCATGCGAATCGAAAACATTCGGAATTTTATGAATCAAGCGGTGAGTATGGATACCGAACGAATTGAAACCGTAAAAAATCGACTTCGGACTGCTTTGGCAGAATTGGAAGCCAATGTGGACGAAAACCGTTTTGAACAAGAATTGATTTTCTATCTTGAAAAATATGACATTACCGAAGAACGCGTTCGTTTAGAAAATCACCTCAATTATTTTATCGAAACCATTGCCGGAACCGAAGCCAACGGACGAAAATTAGGTTTTATTACACAGGAAATCGGTAGAGAAATCAACACAATGGGTTCTAAATCCAACCATTCAGAAATGCAAAAATTGGTGGTGATGATGAAAGATGAATTAGAGAAAATTAAGGAACAGGTTTTGAATGTATTATAGAGTAATTAGTGATTAGTGAATAGTAATTAGCCGATACTTACTATTCACTAATTGCTAATCACTAATCACTTAAAAAAATATGAATAAAGGAAAACTGCTTGTTTTTTCTGCACCATCAGGTTCAGGAAAAACCACTATTGTTCGACATTTGTTGGCTCAACCCGACTTGAATTTGGAATTTTCGGTTTCCTGTACAACAAGAGAACCACGAGGTGAAGAAGAACACGGAAAAGATTATTATTTTATATCGCTTAAAGAATTTAAAAACCACATCAAAGCGGAAGAATTTGTAGAATGGGAAGAAGTTTATCGCGATAATTTTTACGGCACACTAAAAAGTGAAGTCGAACGCATTTGGGCCAAAGGAAAAAATGTCATTTTCGACATTGATGTAGCGGGTGGATTGCGTATAAAAAAGAAATTCCCGCAAGAAACCTTAGCTGTTTTTGTGAAACCGCCAAGTATAGATGAATTAAAAATTCGTTTGAAAAAGCGTTCTACAGAATCGGATGATAAAATCAACATGCGAATTGCAAAAGCATCGGTTGAATTAGCCACGGCACCTCAATTTGATAAAGTGATTAAAAATTATGATTTAGATGTGGCGAAAGCGGAAGCGTATGAATTGGTAAAACAGTTTATAAATCAAAATGATTAAAATGAAAATCGGATTATATTTCGGTACTTTCAATCCTATTCACGTGGGGCATTTAATCATTGCCAATCACATGGCGGAGTATTCTGATTTAGATCAGGTGTGGATGGTGGTGACACCGCACAATCCGCACAAGCAAAAAAGTACATTGTTGGATGATTACCATCGACTAGAAATGGTTCATTTGGCGACCAAAGATTATCCGAAAATAAAACCTTCTGATATCGAATTCAAATTACCTCAACCGAATTATACCATCAATACCTTAGCTCATCTTCAGGAAAAATACCCTAACTATGAATTTGCTTTGATTATGGGTGAGGATAATCTGAATTCGCTTCATAAATGGAAAAACTACGAAGTTATATTGCAAAATCATAACATTTTTGTTTATCCACGATTGAATTCCGGTGTGATTGACGAACAATTTATTAATCACCCAAAAATTCATCGTGTAGGAGCTCCGGTGATTGAATTATCTTCTACTTTCATTCGCGAAAGCATCAAACACGGTAAAAATGTGAGAGCCGTTTTACCCGAAAACGTGTGGGCATTTTTAGATCATAATTTGTTTTATAGGAAGTGAAAATTGTAAAATATATAAAAGAAGAATTACTTGGATTATTGCTATTGGATTAACTTTTTTAATTGTGTATAATGAGGAGATTTCAATTTATTCGGGTAATGGCTTTGTAAAATATTTTACGGTAGCTTGTCCATTTACTATTATTATTTTATTGTTTGTTTACGGACAAACTTTGTATGGAATCGAGGAAAATTTGTGGGATGATTTCAAAAAAAGTAAAGATGTTCATATTGATAAAATGATGAAAACAATCAAAATCACATTTATTTTATTAATGATTTTTAATGCTTTTTGGTTGTTTTTAATAATGTTTAATTTAACTAAATCCACTTCTTTTAATCATATAAAATCAATTTTATTGATATCTATACCAATATCAATTGTATTTTTTTTATCCAAAAACTTTTATTCTTTACAGAAAGAATACAATAGTTAAGTTAACACTCCTTTACCACATGTTCCTTTAATCGTTTTGTAACTTTGTATGCGTTTGGGTCGTAACCCTTTTAAACGCTTAAACTTTATAAACTTTTAAACAACATAAAATGACAAACTTCGAATTATACAACCCAACCAATTATATTTTTGGTAAAGGTCAAATAGCCAGATTATCCGAGTTAATTCCTGCCAACAGCAAAATTTTATTGGCTTATGGTGGCGGAAGTATTTTTAAAAATGGAGTTTACGACCAAGTGAAATCCGCACTTTCATCAGTAGAAATGGTAGAGTTTGGAGGAATCGAACCCAATCCTCGCTATGAAACCTTGATGAAAGCGGTAGAAATCATTCGCAACGAAAAAATCGCTTTTATTTTGGCCGTTGGTGGCGGAAGTGTGATTGATGGCGTGAAATTTATTTCGGGAGCTGTGAATTTTGAAGGAGATGCGATTGAAATTTTGAAAAAACGAATTTTATTTAAAGATGTTTCAAAAGTCATTCCGTTTGGAACGGTTTTAACTTTACCGGCAACCGGAAGCGAAATGAACTCGGGTGCGGTAGTGACCATCGATGCTACGCAAGAAAAATTAACCTTGGGCGGAAGTGCGTTGTTTCCAAAATTCTCCATTTGCGACCCAACTGTGGTGGCTTCTTTACCCAAAAGACAATTGGAAAATGGCGTAGTCGATGCTTTTACGCATGTGATGGAACAATATTTAACGTATCCGCATGATGCTCTTTTGCAAGACCGCATTGCCGAAAGTATTTTGCAAACGCTGATTGAAATTGGACCGGAAGTAGTTCAACATCCATCGGATTATAAATTAGCTTCCAACTTTATGTGGTGTGCCACGATGGCCTTAAACGGATTGATTCAAAAAGGGGTGCCAAGTGATTGGGCAACCCACATGATTGGACACGAACTAACCGCTTTATATGAAATTGATCATGCCAGAACTTTGGCTATCATAGGACCAAATTTGTACCGAACCATGTTTGAAACCAAGAAAGAAAAATTAGCTCAATACGGAGAACGCGTTTGGAATGTTGAAGGCAATTCAATTGAAGAAAAAGCAACGCAAGCCATTGAAAAAACGGTTGAATTTTTACATAAAATGGGAATGGAAACTAAACTTTCGAATTACACCACTGATTATGAAAAGACAGCTGATTTTATTGTAGATCGTTTTGAAGAAAGAGGCTGGAAAGCGATGGGCGAAAAACAAAATATCACGTTAGAAAAAGTGAGACAAATTGTTGAGATGAGTTATTAGAAAGAGTGGCTGAGTGGCTGAGTGACTGAGAAAAAAATGTAATCATTATTGTATTCATTAGAAACTCAGGTTTTCATTCACTTAACATCTCAACTTTTCAGCTAGTCAAAAAATAAATCAAAAAGGCGTTCCCGAATCAACTTCCGGAACGCCTTTTTTTCAAAACACCAAAACAAAATTTAACTAACTCTAACTTGACTTGTACAAGTGATTTTAGTCATTAACGTCAGTTTTTTTGTTTTATTGTTTTGATTAACAATATTTTATGATTTACCAGATTTTTACTCTTTTCTCTTCCACAAGATACATTCCGTCACCCGGTTTGATGTTAAACGCTTCGTAAAAAGCATCTACATTTTGAAGCGGAACATACGCTCGGTATTGACCGGGTGAATGAGGATCCGTTTTTACTTGATTTTTAATCGCTTCATCTCTTGCTTTACTTCTCCAAATGGTTGCCCATGAGATAAAGAAACGTTGTTCAGGGGTGAAACCGTCAATTAATCCTGGATTACCGACTTGTTTTAAGTGAATTCTCAAACCGTCTAAGGCGGCACTTACTCCACCCAAATCGCCAATGTTTTCTCCTAATGTAAATTTTCCATCCACAAAAATCCCCGGTAAAGGTTCCAATTGCGAATATTGATCGGCCAAAGCTCCTCCTAATTCTGTAAACTGTTTTAAATCTTCTTCACTCCACCAATTTACTAAGTTTCCATCTGCATTATAACGCGAACCACTATCGTCAAAACCATGTGAAATTTCGTGACCGATTACAGCTCCAATTCCACCATAATTTACGGCTTCATCTGCTTTATAGTCATAAAAAGGCGGTTGAAGAATAGCAGCCGGAAAAACAATTTCATTAAACGAAGGGTTATAATACGCATTTACCGTTTGAGGAGACATTCCCCATTCTGTTTTATCAACCGGTTTATTCAATTTTGCAAAATTCTCTGCATTTCTCCATTTGGTAATATTTTTCATATTATCAAAATAGGTACCGCCCTGTGCAGGTGCAACAATAACCACTTTAGAATAATCCTTCCATTTGTCGGGATATCCAATTTTTACATTGATTTTATTGAGTTTTGTGATTGCATTTTTCTTGGTTGAACTTGCCATCCAAGGCAAAGCATTGATTCTGTTTTCATACGCTAAGAAAACATTTTGAATCATCTTTCTGGCTTTTTCCTTTGCTTCAGCAGGAAACATTTTTTCAACATAGATTTTTCCTAACGCTTCACCTAAAGCCCCGTTTGCTATTTGCAAAGCACGCTCTTCAAAAGGCCGTTGTTTGATGGCTCCTGTCAAGGTTTTTCCGTAGAATTCCCAATTGGCATTACCGATTTCGGTTGATAACATTCCAGCGGAACGGTTTAACAAAGTCCAACGCATATAAGCTTTCCAATGGTCAACTTTATTTTCTTTAAAAATGGTTTCCAATTCTGTCATATAACGTGGTTGAGAAACAATTAAAGTATCTACAACCGGAAGTCCAACTTTGTTCAAATAGGTGGCCCAATTTACAGCTGGCGTCAATTTTTGCAATTCAGCAATTGTCATTGGATTATACGTTTTTCTTCTGTCTCTTCTTTCAACACGATCCAATCTTGGTTTAGCCATAGCCGTTTCTAACTCCAATACTTTCTGAGCATTTGCTTGTGCAACGGCTGGTTTTTCACCTAAATAGGCAAACATTCTAGCTACATGAGCTACATATTTTTCTCTTTTTTCTTTGCTGTCTTTGTCTTCGGAAACATAGTAATCCCTGTCGGGTAATCCTAAACTTCCAAGTCCAACATTGATAACATTTCTATTGCTGTTTTTGGCATCCGATCCCACTCCAACTCCAAAAAAACCTATTCCGCCTTGGGTTTCCATTTCGATTAATAAATTGTTCAAATCAGCTACTGATTTTACAGCATTTATTTTATCCAAATAAGGTTTCAAAGGTTTTACACTTTGTTTATTTCTCGTGATAGTATCCATCACCGAACGATACAAGTTTAAAGCTTTCCCTTGGTCAGAATCAGCAGTATAGGCAGGATTTTTTAAAGCTTCCTTTAAAATTTCCATCATATCTTTATCCGTTTTTTCACGTAATTCATCAAAACTACCCCAACGGGTTCTGTCAGCAGGAATTTCGGTGTTGTCTAACCACGTTCCGTTTACATATCGAAAAAAATTATCACTTGGTTTTACTGTTTTGTCCATGTGATTCAAATTGATTCCGATGATTTCTTTTGCTTTTTCTTGTGCTGTAATGGATAAAAATCCTCCTGAAAGAAATACTATAAGGAAAAAAACATTCTTTTTCATGTATTATTTTTTAATTATTCTTTGTGTAAACTGTTGATTTTCTGTTTTAATTTTTACAAAATAAATACCTTGTGCATATTTATCAAGGTTCAATTTTATTTGTCTATCTTGAATAAAGAATTGATTTTGAGTATGAATTAACTTGCCGGAAACATCACAAATTTCAATTTCCTTTGGTTCGTTTTCATCAAAATAAACAGTGATTTCACCAGAAGTTGGATTAGGAAATACAACCAATTTTTGAATCGAATTATCCATAGTACTTAATGTACCTTCAATTACAAAATCATCAATAATTACACCTTCTTGATTAACCGATTCATCAGAATGAAACACAAATCGAAACATTATATTTGTTGCGGAAACAAATTGATCAAGAGCATAACTATACTCCGAAATGGTAGAATTTGTTCCTGTCCATTGAGCTCCAGTACAGTTGAAACAATTGTTCCCATTTTGATTATTTTGACTACTGTTGTACCAATTGGAATCATTTGCAGAACCTAGAACTGTCCAGTTTTCTCCTAGATCGGTTGAATATTGAACGTACAAAATATCCCAATTTGTTTCTAAATCATAAGCCATTTTAAATTTCATCACAGGATTGATAATTTCTGTCAAATTATAACATTGTGAATACAAAAAGGCTTGTGTGTTATCGGTATAATTTCCATTTAAGTTAGTACCATATACATTTGTACCCGAAGTTGTGGTATTTAAAAGGGTTCCCGATGGCACTCCTCTTTGCCATAGCGTACTGCTTCCCTCTTGTGAAGTTAACAAATAAGAATCTTCCGTTTCAAAGGTATTTACTTCACCAACGGTTCCTGAATCGTTATTTAGAAATGTAATTGAAACAGAATTATTATTAGAAAAAGTATCATTCGCAAAAATTACATTTGCATTAATGGTTGTATTTCCTCTAATCCAATTTTCATTGGTAACAACAACTTGAATTGTTTCATTAGGTTGTAATGTTCCATTCCAAATATAGTTGAAATCTTGTCCGTTTACTATATAATCAATTTGAAAAGAGGAAATTGATTCGGTTCCTAAATTTCTAACTAAAAAAGTTAAATCACTTCCTCCACAATTAATAACTTCTAGAGAGGGAGTGGCAACGCCTAACAGTGCTATTTCATTTGGAACAACCGCTTCGGGAATTGTTGATTGCCATACACCTCTTCCATACGTTGATGCAATAATCTTTCCGTCAAGCGGATGAATTTCTAAATCGGTAACTGAAACGTTAGGCAAATTTGTGTCAAAAGGAATCCAACTCGATAAAGTATTGTCGCGATAGTAAACCCCTAAACTTGTACCAATATAAACCGGATCATCAGGATGATTGGGTTGATGAACGATTACATTTCTACCAATATTCGGTAGACCTTGATGAAATGCAGAAAATCCTTGACCTCCATCAACAGATTTGAAAACGCCTCCTGTTAGACCTGAAGTTGTTACATATAAAATAGAGTTGTTGTTATTGTTTACAGCCATACCCGTTATAGCAGAACTAAATGAATATAATAAACTAAAGGAAACACCTCTGTCGATACTTTTATATAAATTATTTCCGTCGCCAACATACATTATATCATCATTTGTTGGATCAATCATCATTTTTTCTATATTCCCAGAGGAAAAATTGTTTGTTGAAAGTAACGTCCAAGCATTATTTACTAACTTGTACACACCGGTAAAACCTGAAAATAATTCTCCGGTTGAATTGATTACAAGCGGAGTAACCCAGTTTCCTTCTTGCCCCTCAGGTGCATCAACAGAGCCGGACAAATTTGAACCGGCATTGTTAGAATAATATAATCCTCCGCCGTTTTGAATAAAACCATAGTATTTATTGCTGTTGGTAGGATCAATAGCTGTTTCCATTCCGTCGGCACCATAGAAGTTTTTCCACAAATTAGAACTCAACGCATAACCGCCATTGTCTTGTAAACCTCCTGCGATTTTAGAAGACGTTTGTTTGGAAACAGATATTTTATAAAATTGTCCTATTTGTGCTGTTGCTGTTAAATCGGTGAATGATTCTCCATTATTGGAAGATACATAAATACCTCCATCGCTTCCACAATATAAAACACCATCATAAAAACGTAAAAAATGGATGTCTGCATGTGTGTAAGTAGCTTGAAAAGGATTGGACCAATTATTAATTTTAACAAAAGAATTTCCTCCGTTTGTAGATTTCCAAACGTTCAAAACACCGGTATATACTTCTTCCGGATTCGTATCTGAAACTGCTAAAGCGAGCGTAAACCATGCTTGATTTGCTTCAAAAATATCTGTATTGTTGTCTGTTTTCGTAAAATTTACTCCTGAATTTACCGATTTATAAAGTCCTTGGTGGCTCCAATTTGTTCGAGCACTTAACACATATACATATTCAGGATTGGCTGGTGTAACATCAATTGTTAATCTACCGGAATTAGAAGGCATTCCGGATGTAATTTGCGTAAAAGAATCTCCTCCATTTGTAGAACGATGAAAACGATTTGTCGTAACCGCATACACTATATCCGGATTACCGGGTTTTAATTTGACATCTTTTACATTTCCATTGAGGGTTTTTGTCCATGATACTCCGGCATTAGAAGTTTTGTATAATCCAGCACTCGTAGCCACCCACAATATATTCGGATTTGTTGGATGCATAAACATATCAGCAGCCACTGTAGAAGTATTGGTAAATGTTAATCCTGTAGTATTCCATGTCATTCCACCATCTGTGGATTTCATAACACCAACAGAATAGGTGTCATTAGCATCTTTATCACCTGTGGCAATGTAAATGATATCAGAATTGGAATGGTCAACTACAATCCCTGAAACCCCAATTTGAGGTAAATAATCTGAAAGTGGTATCCAATTCATTCCAGCATCTGTGGATTTCCATATTCCACCGGCGGGTGTGCCGATATAGATTGTATTAGCATTATTTGGATCTACAACTATAACATTTACGCGTCCTTGACCAGAAGACCAAGAGCCAGTATTAACATGATTAAAAGGCCCAAGAGGTTCCCAATTACTCTCAACATCTTGAGCTGAACGCAACATTTTGCTTTGCTTTTTTTGATTCCAAGCTTGCCACATTTGTTCGGGTGTTAACAAAAAGCCGTTTTCATTCACTTTATTTTGCCAATGGGTTTCCCAACGCATAAAAGGTTTGTAGCCACTCCCTTTCTTTTTATAATCTCTTTCGGCCCAATAGCTTTCAAAAGCCATTTTTATATCATTGAGTGAAGCTTCTCCATTTTGATTTTTGACTACATTATCCATCCAAGGAGCAGAAGGATTAAACTGTGCAAAAACCACAATGAACTGAAAATAAAAGAATAAGAACGCAATTTTTTTCATTAGAAATAATTTTATCCAAAAATAAATAAACCATTTTAATTGTAAGTAAGAATTTAACAGTTAATTAGAAACATTCTAACTTTTATCCTTTTTACCTTTGTAAAAAATAAAGTATGAAGATTTCAAAAAGTGTAAAATATTATGCAATAGGTGTTATTATTTTTTCGGTTGCCTTTTTATACATCGCTTATCAATTACTAAAACCTCAAAAAACACTCCCTATTTATAATCCATCAGATGTAAACCCGGAGTTGGTTGACAGTACAGTTCAACACGTGAGTAAATACCATACGATTGCTGATTTTAAATTCACTAACCAAAATGGTGAAACGGTAACCCAAAAAAATTATGAAGGGAAAATTTATGTAGCAGATTTCTTTTTTACCACTTGTCCAACTATTTGTCCAATTATGCAAGATAATATGGTTGTGTTGCAACAAGAATTTAAAGACAATCCTAACGTAATGCTTTTGTCACATACGGTAATGCCACACATTGATAGCGTTCCGGTTTTGAAAAAGTATGCTATAGAAAAAGGCGTTATCGATTCCAAATGGAATTTGGTTACCGGTGACAAAAAAGATATTTTTTATATTGCACGAAAATCCTATTTAGCGGTAAAAACGGAGACTGAAGGTGAATTATACGATATGGTTCACACCGAAAATTTTATTTTGGTTGATGAACAGAAAAGAGTGAGAGGGTTTTATGATGGAACTAACAAAGAAGAGATTAAACGTCTAATTGAAGACATTCGCTTTTTGTTGGAGGAAAAAAAATAATGCATCCTGATTTTTATCCGTTTAATTTGAGTAAAAAAACCTAACTTTGTATTTATATTTATTCTAAATAAGTTTTGCAAACTACAATTGACCAATTAAAAAAAGGAGAAAAGGCAATTATTGTCAATTTCAACATTGAAACCATTCCATTAAAATTAGTGGAATTAGGTTGCATGGAAGGTCATTTAGTTGAACTTAAACAAATTGCTCCAATGGGCGATCCTCTATTTTTAGATTTAAATGGAACGCAACTGGCTATTCGAAAAGAAATGGCTCAAGATATTATTGTAGAAATTATTCAAAATTAATTGAGAATGCCAAATTCTACTATCAAAGTTGCCCTTATTGGAAATCCAAATACCGGAAAAACATCGCTTTTTAATCAACTTACCGGACTTAACCAACAAGTTGGAAATTATCCCGGAGTTACTGTGGATAGAAAAATAGGGCAATTTAGTTTGTCCCACAACAAAAAAGCAATCATACTTGATTTACCCGGAACCTATAGTTTAAATGCGAATTCATTGGATGAAAATCTGGTTGTAGAATTATTGTTAAATAAAAATGACAAAGATTTTCCGGATATTATTGTTGTGGTAACCGAAGTAGAAAATCTTAAAAGAAATTTATTGCTTTTTACACAAATAAAGGACCTTGAAATTCCAACAATTTTAGCCATAAATATGGTTGATCAAATGGAATTAAAAGGAATCTCACTTGATATCCCAAAATTAGAAGAAGGTTTAAAAACGAAAATAGCCTTAATCAGCTCCAGAAAAAGTATTGGTATTGAAAATTTAAAACAACTTATTCTTTCTTATGAAGAAATTTCTACCGAACCCTGTTTAAATGCTTCAGAAATTGACCCTGAATATTTTGGTAACTTAAGAAGAATTTATCCAAATCAACAGTTATACAAACTTTGGTTGGTCATTTCTCAAAATGTGAACTTTGGTGAGTTAACCAAAAACACCATTCAACATCAATCATTTGCTAAAACAGATAGTGAATTAAAAAAATTACAACATCAGGAAACAGTCAAACGTTATCAATTTATTAATGCTTTATTGAAAGAAACCAAAAAAGTTGACAGCACTAAAGCAAAAGATATTCAAAGCCAATTAGATCGAATTTTAACCCATAAAATTGGAGGTTATGCTATTTTTTTTGGTGTTTTATTCTTGATTTTTCAATCGGTATTTGATTGGTCAAGTATTCCTATGGATTTTATTGATGAATCTTTTGCTTCTTTAAGTACTTGGGTTAGTGAAAATCTGCCTGCCGGAAAGTTAAATGATTTAATTTCACAAGGTATTGTTCCGGGAATTGGTGGCGTAGTGATTTTTATACCTCAAATTGCCTTTTTATTCCTTTTTATTTCTCTTTTAGAGGAAAGTGGCTACATGAGTCGAGTTGTGTTTTTAATGGATAAAAGTATGCGTCATTTTGGCCTGAACGGAAAAAGTGTAGTACCTTTAATTTCGGGAACAGCTTGTGCCATTCCTGCTATTATGGCGACGCGTAATATTGAAAATTGGCGTGAGCGATTAATCACTATTTTGGTTACACCCTTTACAACTTGTTCGGCTCGAATTCCGGTTTATACAATTTTAATCGCTTTGGTCATCCCGGACAAAAAAATTTTTGGTTTTTTAAATCTACAGGGGCTTACCTTAATGTTACTCTATTTATCAGGTTTTTTTGCGGCCATTTTGGCGGCAATGATTTTAAACAAAATACTGAAATTTTCTACCAAAAGTTATTTTGTTATTGAGATGCCGAACTATAAAATACCCTTTTATAAAAATGTAGGTTTAAATGTAATTGAAAAAACAAAAGCGTTTGTGTTTGGAGCAGGAAAAATCATCATTTCACTTTCAATTATTCTTTGGTTTTTAGCTTCTTACGGACCAAATGATAATTTTGATAACGCAGAGAAAATCATTTCTTCTCAACCGGAAACAAAGACTTTATCTAATGATGAAATGCAAAATAAAATAGCCTCTTTCAAATTAGAAAATTCGTATATCGGTATTATTGGAAAATCTATTGAACCTATTATTCAGCCGTTAGGTTATGATTGGAAAATCGGAATAGGAATTGTAGCTTCATTTGCCGCAAGAGAAGTTTTTGTGGGAACATTGGCAACTATTTACAGTGTTGGAAGTCATCAAGACGAAGAAAGCACTATTAAACAACGTATGAAAGACGAGATTCATCCGGTAACGGGAAAACCGATTTATACCTTTGCTACAGGCATTTCACTTTTACTCTTCTATGCATTTGCGATGCAATGTATGAGTACGTTAGCTATCGTAAAAAAGGAAACCAATTCTTGGAAATGGCCTCTCATTCAACTTTTTTTCATGAGTGGATTGGCTTATTTACTCTCACTTACTGTTTTTCAATTTTTGAAATAATTTCATTTTCAGTACATTAAAAATTAATTCAAAAAAACGTTATTTGTAATTTGTCTAAATAAATTTTAGGTTATATTTTTGCAGCATAGAATTAATCTAAATAAAAATGAAAAACGTATTTGCCATATTTTTCTTAACTTTCATTGCAGCTTTAAATGCTTTTAGTCAACAAGAAAAACCAACCGATACATTAAAATTAGAAGGGGTTATTTTAGAACCCAAAAAAAATAGTCCCAAAGTCCGGAAAGAATGCCTGAAATCAAACAAAATATTTTGTTTTCAGGTAAAAAAAATGAAGTGTTACATTTATCCAAAATCAATGGCAATTTCACAACTAATAATAGTAGAGAAATTTTTTCCAGAATTCCGGGTGTTACCATTTGGGAAAACGAAGGTTCAGGAATTCAAGTTAATGTTGGTGTACGTGGTTTAAGTCCAAATAGAAGTTGGGAATTAAATACGCGTCAAAACGGATATGATATTTCGTCAGATGTATTTGGTTATCCTGAAGCCTATTACAATCCGCCATTGGAAGCCGTTGAAACCATTGAATTAGTTCGTGGCGGTTCATCGTTACAATTTGGCCCACAATTTGGCGGCATGTTAAATTATGTATTAAAAAGAGAAACAAAAAAGAAATTTTCTTTTGAAACACAAAACACAGTAGGAAGTTATGGTATGATGAGTAGCTATAACGCTATTGGCGGAAATTTTAAAAAGTTTTCTTATTATGTTTACAACCATTCCCGAAGTGCTGACGGATGGAGAGAAAATAGCGAATATACTGTTCGTAACACACATGCTTTTGTGGAATATCGCTTTACCGAAAACACCAAATTGTCTGCTGAATATACCAATATGGATTACCAAATGCAACAAGCAGGTGGTTTAACCGATGAGCAATTTAAAGATAATCCGAGACAATCCCTAAGAGAACGAAATTGGTTTGGAACGCCTTGGAATGTGTTCTCGTTGAATTTTGATACAAAAATTAATGACAATTTTACTTCCAACACAAAACTTTTTGGACTAATTGGCGAAAGAAATAGTGTTGGATTCACAGCTACTCCGAATGTTGAAGACGTTATTAACCCTGCTACTAATGATTATGCCAATCGAAGAGTAGACCGCGATTTTTATGAAAATTATGGATTGGAAAATCGAAACATTTATAAGTACAAACTTGGAAAAACAAATAACAACCTTGCTTTTGGTGTGCGTTTGTATAAAGCAAACACACAACGAGTTCAGGATGGAAGAGGTACAACGGGTTCCGATTTCGATTTATCAATTGACGGAAGATTTGCCCGAGACATTAATTTTACCACAGAAAACGTAGCGGTATTTGCAGAAAATCAGTTTAAAGTTTCTGAAAAATTTAGCGTTACTCCGGGAGTACGATATGAATACATCAAAAACACCGGCGAAGGAAGATTCGGAATCAGTAATGGTAATGATGTAGCCTTTCCCGACAAAACGATTTCAAGAAGTCAACCCCTATTTGGATTAGGAATGGAATACAAATTTACAACAACAAATATTTATGCAAATATTACTCAAGCCTACAGACCTGTCCTATTCTCAGATTTAACTCCGCCAGCGGTAACCGATGTTATAGACCCAAATTTAAAAGATGCTAGTGGTTTTAATGCCGATTTAGGTTTCAGAGGAACCTACAAAAACTACTTAAATTTCGATTTCAGTCTATTTTATTTAAGTTACAACAACCGAATTGGCGGAATAAGACAATTTGTAAACAATGACCCAACACAAGGAACCTTTATCTACAGAACCAACTTGGGTGAAACTGTAAACAAAGGAATCGAAGGATTTTTTAATTTAAACTTTACGAAATTATTCGAAATAGATAAACCTTATGGTAATTTAGATTTATTTGCCTCTGTAAGTTTTATCGACAGTCGCTACACCGATTTCAGAATTTTTAACACCTCTGGAACGGCACCAAATGTTACCATCACAGAAACGAATCTAGATGGAAATCGTGTTGAAAATGCACCGCGTTATATCCACAATTTTGGACTTTCTTGGAGTAATAACAACTTCTCTTCAACTTTACAATACAGAATGTCAGGGAAAATATTTACGGACGCTAATAATACAACAACTCCGTCAGCCAATGGTGTTACCGGACTTTTAGACGATTATCGTGTTTTTGATTTATCTACTGAATATAGATTTTTGAAAAATTATAACATTCGTGCCGGTATCAACAACTTACTTAACGAAGATTATGCCACCCGAAGAGCCGGTGGTTATCCGGGTCCGGGTATTCTTCCCGGGGAAGGGAGAACATTCTATATTTCTGTAGGAGCTAAACTTTAACAAATAAATGGTTTTCAGATAATTGAAAACCATTTATTTTTACATTATGTTACAAACAATTATCGTTTATATTTTAGTAGCCATTGCTGTAATTGTTCTTTTGAAACCTTTATTCATAAAGAAAAAATCAAAGAAAAATTGCGGTGGTGATGATTGTGGTTGTCATTAACTTCCTAACGCCACATCCAAACTCATCATCACTACAAATCCGCCAATGAATCCAAGAGTAGCAATATCGGTATGTTTGTCTTGTTGCGTTTCCGGAATTACTTCTTCCACCACTACAAATATCATAGCTCCGGCTGCAAAAGCAAGTGCATAAGGCAAAATTGGAGTGAAAAACGTAACAGCAACAGCTCCCAAAACGCCGGCTATAGGTTCAACTAAAGCTGAAGACTGCCCGTATAAAAAACTCTTTTTTCGGCTCATTCCCATTCGTCGTAACGGCATAGAAACAGCAATTCCTTCCGGAAAATTCTGAATCCCAATTCCAATCGCTAAAATAGTAGCTCCGGCTATTGACGCTTCGGGAATTCCGGCTGCCACACCTCCAAACCTTCCGGAATATTGTGTAACGTAATGGCTAAAACCAAAAGTGTTGTTTTTTGCCAAGGTGATTTTACACCTTCTGTTTCTTTAAAATTGATATGTAAATGCGGTAAAACTTTATCCAAACCAAATAAGAAAAAGGCTCCTAAAAGAAAACCTAACGCTGCTGGCATTACTTTTACAAAACCTTCTCCTTCAGACATTTCGATGGCTGGTGCAAGCAAACTCCAATAACTCGCAGCAACCATTACGCCGCCAGTAAATCCTAACATCCCGTCTAAAAAAGCTCGATTCATCGTCTTAAAAAAGAAAACAACAGAAGCTCCTAACGCTGTTAAAAACCAAGTGAATAAGGTGGCATACAAAGCAGCTAAGATGGGATCAATACTCGATAAATAATCAACAATACTATCAAACATATTATATCACTTTTACAAATAAATTAATAGCAATTTTATTGGAAATCAAAATTTGTTTACTGTTTATTATTACAACCAGAGATTGATCAAAAGGTTCTTTACTTACAATTTCTATTTCTGAACCCAAAGAAATTTGATGCTTATCTAAATATTTCAGGAAATCAGTAGAACTATCTTTAACACCTAAACATATCACTTTTCTATTGGGTAAAATTTCTGAAAGCAATTGCTTATCAACTTTAGTAAATTGTCCGTACCTATCCGGTATTGGATCACCATGAGGGTCTTCCTTAGGAAATCCTAAAAATTCATCTAATCGATTAATTAACTTTTCAGATTTTATGTGCTCTAATTCTTCGGCTAAATCATGTACTTCATCCCACGTAAAATCTAATTTTTCAACCAAAAAAACTTCCCATAAACGATGTTTCCTTACAATCATTTTTGCAGCATGAAGTCCTTTTTGAGTCAATGTTACTCCTTGGTATTTTTGATAATTTACTAATTCCTTATCTGCTAATTTTTTCAGCATGTCCGTAACGGAAGAAGCTTTACTTTCAATCATTTCTGCTATAGCATTTGTATTGATTCCACTTTGAGAAACAAGAGACAAATGATAAATAACTTTTAAATAATTTTCTTCTGAATAGGTCATAAAAACAAAATAGTTAACAAAAATAAAAAAAATTTGATACAAGTAAAAATATATTTAGATTTGTCTAAAAATATTTTTTGATATGATAAAAAAATTATTCTTGCTTACATTATTTATAACGCAATCATTAAAAGCCCAAGAAAAAGGAACCGTTGTTGGACACATACTGTCTGAAGGTCAGGCCGTTCCTTTTGCAAATATACTTTTAAAAAATACTACAACTGGTACTTCATCAGATGAAAACGGAAACTTTTCTATTGAAGTTCCCACAGGCAAACAAACTATCATCGTGCAAGCCATTGGTTTTAAAAACCAAGAAAAAAATATAACTGTTACGTCGGGTGGAAAAATTCATTTGGATTTTAATTTAGAAGAAAGTGTTTTCGGATTGAATCAAGTGGTGGTTTCTGCTACTCGCGGATTGCAGAAAAGAACTGAAGCC
>LFEF01043256.1_pt1 | contig 18700 bp, 13 predicted proteins | sample 619371 | NCBI WGS metagenome assembly LFEF01 (sample SAMN03014291, study PRJNA259931) | freshwater metagenome | biome: lake; feature: waterbloom | place: China: Taihu Lake | collected 2006-08 | depth 0 m m
CGGTTTGCCATCCGGCCGCCGATGCCCCGGCTCTTTTCGAAGATGGTGACGTCGGCTGCGGGCGAAATCGCCCGTGCGAGCGTGATGCCGGCGATGCCAGCCCCGATGATGGCAATGGAAGTTTTCACGCAATTCCTCTCTCAAGCGTTTGGCGCGTTCGAGCTTTACGCGATTCAGCCGCCCGTGGATTTGCCGTCTTCGCTCGCTTCCAGCAATGGCCGGATAAGCGGATTGGGAAAGCGGCGCTTCACGGTCACGGCAAAGAAGGATTCGATCATGCCGGGCAGGGCGTCGAATTCCAAAAGCGTGCCGGCCTCAAGCTCGCCCTTCACGACGATCGGCGGCAGAACGGCAAGGCCCGCACCTTCCCGGGCCAGAAGACGCATCATCGCCATGTCGTCAACTTCCGCCGCGATCTGCGGGGTGATGCCGAGGCGCGCGACCAGCGCTTCGAATTGCGAGCGCACACCGCTTTCGAGCGTCGGCAGGATCACCGGATGCTCGGTGAGCAGATCGCCAAGTGTGGCGCCCGGTTTGCCATAGGATGGCTTGCCGATCAGGCTGACCCGCTGCTGATAAACGTGTTGGGCGATGAAGGGGGTCACCGAGTCGGCCATCGGCGCCTGGTTGAGGAGGACGATGTCGAGGTTCAATGCTTCGAGCGCGCCGAGAAGCTCGCTGGTGCTGCCGGAGCGCAGAATCATGTCGACGTCGGAGCGTCCCAGGATCGGGCGCAGGAACTCCATCTGGAAGTTGCGGGAGAGGGTGGCGAGCGCGCCAATGCGGATCGCACGGCGGGTTCTGCCGGTCTCCTTCAAGGTTTCCACAAGTTCTTCGCCGGCTGAAAAGATCGTATCGGCATGATCGAGCGCGATCCGACCGGCTTCCGTGAGATACAGCTGTCGTCCGCGACGCTCGAATAGGGCGTGGCCCAAGCGCTCTTCCAGCTGCTTTATCTGGATGGAAAGCGCCGATTGCGAAAGATTTAAGCGTTCTGCCGTGCGCGTGAGGTTGCCGTCATGGGCGACGGCGCGAAAATAACGGAGGTGGTGATAGTTCAGCTCTGACATTCTTCTATTTTATAGAACGAATTTAGAGAAACAATGAATTTTTATTGCGATCACATCGCTGATAACAGGTCTGTGAGATCGCCGCTGCCTCCTCCCAAGCAGCGGCCCAGACCGGAGACATGCCGTGATCCACATGCTGCCGCTTCTTGCACCGTTGCTGCTTGCCGGTGCCGCATTCTACGCCTTCCAGGCGCCGGGGCTTCGCCCGCGTCTGGCCATCCGCGTTGCCGAATTCGCCGCGCTCGGCTCCATCCTTGTTGCGGTCCTTTCCGCACTCGTCCTGTTCTTCCAGGGGCCGGGTACAAGCCCTGCGATCGGCTACAGCTACTTCGCGCTTGCCTCACGGCTTGACCTTGTAAGCCTGGTGATGCTGCTGCTGGTTTCCTTCATCGGCTGGGTGGTGCTGCGTTATGCCGGCACCTTCCTCGACGGTGAAGAGCGCCAGGGCCCATTTACCGGCTGGATGACGGCGACGCTGGCGGCTGTCCTGTTTCTCGTCCAGTCGGGCACGCTGCTGCAGCTCGTCATCGGCTGGGTTGCGACGAGCATTCTCCTCCACCAGCTGCTGCTCTTCTACCCCGAGCGGATTGCCGCCCAGCGGGCAGCGCGCAAGAAGTTCATCGTTTCGCGCATCGGTGACGTTGCGCTGGTCGGCGCCGTCATCCTGCTTGCCATTTCCTTCGGGACCGGCGACATCGCCACCATCCTTGCCGCAGCCCGCGAGGGCGAAGGTCTGCCGCTGACGATCGCTGCTGCGGCCCTCGTCGCGCTCGCAGCCCTTCTGAAGTCCGCGCAGTTCCCGACGCATGGCTGGCTCACCGAAGTCATGGAAACGCCGACCCCGGTTTCTGCTCTCCTGCATGCCGGTGTCGTCAATGCCGGCGGCTTCCTCTTGATCCGCTTTGCCGATGTCATGCTGCAGGCGCCGGTGGTGCTCGCGGTGCTGGTCATGGTCGGCGGCTTTACGGCGCTGTTCGGCAGTCTCGTGATGCTCACCCAGTCGGCGGTGAAGACCTCGCTCGCCTGGTCGACGGTCGCGCAGATGGGCTTCATGATCCTGCAGTGTGGCCTGGCGCTCTTCCCGATCGCGCTGCTGCACATCATCGCCCACTCGCTCTACAAGGCGCATGCCTTCCTCGGCTCCGGCTCGGCGATCGAGACGGTTGCCTCGATCCGGCGCCCCGGTCCGGTGGCGATCCCGAATGCAAAGGCGGTGGGACGCGCCTTCCTCCTGGCGCTGACCATTTACGCCGTCATCGGTGTGTTGTTCGGCTTTGCCGACAAGCCGCCGCAGGCGCTTGCGCTCGGCGCGATCCTGATCTTCGGCGTCGCCTATCTGATCGCGCAGGGCCTGGCGGATGCCGCGCCCCGGGCTCTCACCTGGCGGACCTCGCTCTACTCGATCTCTGCAGCCACGGCCTACTTTGCCCTGCAGCGCGTCTCCGACAGTCTGATGCTTGGCACGCTGCCTGCAACGCCGCAGCCAGGTCCATTGGAATGGACGCTGATGCTGCTGACCGTGGTTACCTTCGGCGTGGTTGCCGTCGCTCAGTCGCTCTTCCCGCTCTGGGCTTATCATCCGGCGGCGGCGGGCCTGCGCGTCCATCTCGCCAACGGCCTCTATGTGAATGCCCTCTTCGATCGCCTGCTTGGTGGCTGGACGCTTCCGCGCACCACCTCCGCAACGCCTGCTTCCGTGAAGGAGTGAACCGATGACCGAGATGACCACTATCGACACCTTGCATGGCGAAGCGCTTGCCCGGGCGGCAGATCAGGCAGTGCGGGCGATCCCGCCGGCCTGGCCGCTGACGGCGACCGTTGCCGTCAATCCCTTCCTCGGCCAGATCAGCGAGACACTGGATCATACCGCAGCCCGGCTGGCCCGGATCGGTGGCGTCCGGCTGGCTCTGCCGCGCAAGCACTATGCCGACCTGTTCGCCAAGGGCGAGATCACGGACGAGGATCTGGTGGCAGCACTCCAGTCGAGCACGCTGTTCAACCAGATCGATCTGCCGGCGCTGAAGGCTGCCCTTGCCGAAGAGCCGCAGGCGGTTGCCGCGCTCCCGACCATTGCGGAGCTTGCCGCACGGGCCACGGGCAAGGACTGGCCGGGACTGGTCTCCGAGCGGATCGGCAGCTTCGCGGCGGGCTTCTTCGATCAGGGACAGGCACTCTGGGCCGCATCCCGGCGCAACGGGCTCTATGCCGCCTGGCGCGCCTTTGCCACCCATGACCTGACCCCGGAAATCATGGGCTTCAAGGGCTTCAGCATTCATGTCGACGAAACGCCGGAGACCCCGCATGGGGCGATCGAGCGGGCAGCCGTTTCGCTCGGCCTCGGCGCCGAACCCGGCACCTATTTCCATCAGCTTCTGCTGACCGTCGGCGGCTGGGCCCAGTATGCGCGCCACATCCAGTTCAAGGCGGAAGTCGAAGGCCGCACGGATACGACGGCGCTCGAGCTGCTCGCGATCCGGCTGGTGTTCGAAGAGGCCCTTTACGCCCAGCACAAGACGGCGATCGAAAGCGAGTGGCAGCAGGTCCGGCGGAGCCATGCCGAGCCGGTCAGCCCTGATTTCGACACCATCGTCAATGGGCTGCTCCAGATGGCGGCGGAGCGGGCAACACAACGCAAGCTCGCTGCAACGCTCGCAGCACCCTCGACGGTCAAGGTCGCCGAGTTGCGGCCGGTGCTGCAGGCGGCCTTCTGCATCGACGTGCGGTCGGAAGTCTTCCGGCGCGCGCTCGAAAGCGTTGATCCGGGTGTTCGTACGCTCGGCTTTGCCGGCTTCTTCGGTCTCGGCGCCAGCCACAAGGGTTTTGCCTCTGATGTTTCCGAACATCGTCTGCCGGTTCTCCTGAAGCCCTCCGTCTTCAGCTGCAGTGCTGTCGATCATGATGAGGAAGCCGATCAGCAGGCGCGGTTCAGCGCGCGTGCCATTCGCGCCTGGGGTCGCTTCAAGCTCGCAGCTGTCTCCTCCTTCGCCTTTGTCGAGGCGATGGGTCCGGTCTATGCCGGCAAGCTGATGCGTGACGGTCTCGGTTTCGGCAAGGGCAAAGGTCCGGATGCCGCAAAGCCGCGCTTTGCGCCGAGCCTCGATCTCGATACCCGTGCGGTGGTCGCCGAAACGGTGCTGAAGGCGATGTCGCTGACGGAAGGTTTCGGCCGCTTCGTGCTGATTGCCGGCCACGGCGCGAATGTGGTCAACAATCCCTATGCCAGCGCTCTTCACTGCGGCGCCTGCGGCGGCTATGCGGGCGATGTCAACGCGCGTCTCTTGGCCGATCTCTTGAACGATCGCGCCGTGCGGGAAAAGCTTGTCGCCAACGGGATCAACATCCCGGCCGACACCGTCTTCCTCGGCGGCCTGCACGATACGACCACCGATACGGTGACGCTGTTCGAGGACGACCTCGAGAACGACATTCTGCCTCAAGACATCGTTCGGATCCGCCAGTGGCTTGCCCAGGCCGGCAGCCTGACGCGGGCAGAGCGGGCGCGGCGTCTGCCGCGGGCGACGGCTGACCGTGTCATCGAGCGCAGCAAGGACTGGTCGGAAGTCCGGCCGGAGCTCGGACTTGCCGGTTGCCGCGCCTTTATTGCTGCACCGCGCACGCGGACTGCGGGCCGGTCGCTGGAAGGTCAGGCCTTCCTGCACGACTATGTCTGGAAGAAGGACGAGGGCTTCAAGATCCTCGAACTCATCCTGACGGCTCCCGTCGTCGTCGCGAGTTGGATCAGCCTGCAGTATTTCGGCTCCTGCGTTGCGCCGTCGCTCTTTGGTGCCGGCAACAAGCTCCTGCACAATGTCGTCGGTGGCATCGGTGTCGTCGAGGGCAATGGTGGCAATATGCGCGCCGGGCTTCCCTGGCAGTCGGTGCATGACGGGGAGAATTTCGTCCACGAGCCGCTGCGCCTGACCGTTGCCGTCGAGGCTCCGAAGGAGGCGATCATCGACATCCTGAAGCGGCATGCCCAGGTGCGCGCCCTCTTCGACAATGGCTGGCTGCATCTCTTCACGCTCGACGAGCAGGGGCAGATGGCCTGGCGCTATGCCGGCAATCTCGGCTGGACGGATGTCCGTCCGGGGGCGGCATCCGATGCAGAGCGGAAGGCCGCGAGCTGACTTCTGTCGGATTGAAATAAGCTGACGGCCGTTATGGCCGTCAGCAAATCACCAGTATCAGACGGCAGTTGCCGTCTGGAGTGTCTCGGCCTGATGCGAAAGCGGAGCTGTCTTGCGCTCGCCAAGAATGCGTTCGGCTTCCGCCATCATCAGCGGGCCGACCCCCTTGATGTCATCGGGCCGAATGGCCTCGGTCAGGTAATAGGCGATGCTGCCATCTCGGTAGATGCCCTGGAAAGGTCCAAGGCCCGCGACACAGCAGATGTTCTGTAGTTGCCGCCGCCCGCCGCCCACCGGCCTCACTTCATGATCCGTCAGGGCTTGTAACGCCGATCGTCCCAGCGCCGCCTGCCGGTCGACCCCCAATCGCTCGGACTTCTGCAGGGCATAGGCGAACATCGCCGTTGCCGAGCTTTCGGCATAATTGCCTTTCACATCGGGTGCATCGATGACCTGGAGCCAGCGGTGATCCCTGGTCACAAGTGCGGCCAGGCGCTCGTTGAGCGCTGCCAGGCGCTGTGCGAGATCGCGGCGGCTTGCAGCATCCGGCAGGTGTTCGATCACATCGACGAAGGCCATGGCCAGCCATCCGATCGAGCGCGCCCAATGGGCGGGGGAGAGACCCGTATCGGGGTCCGCCCAGTCCTGGAGCCGCGATTCGTCATAGCCATGCCGATAGAGCCCTGAGGCTGCGTCGTGGGTCAGGTCGAGGGCAGTCTTGAATTGCGCGACGGCATCGTCAACCAGGGCCGGATCTTCCAGCGCCAGACCGAGTTCGATCTTGAAGGGCATGGCCATATAGAGACCATCGAGCCAGACCTGATGCGGGTAGCGCAGCTTGTGCCAGTAAGGGCCGCTGCCGATGCGGGGATGGTGCACAAGCTGGCGCCCCAGCTCTCTTGCCCCTTCCAGATACCGTTGATTGCCCGTCAGGCCATGGAGATAGAGGAGCGCCCTGCCCGGCAGGATATTGTCGATGTTGAATTCGGTGATGCGGTAGTCGGACAGTCCTCCATCCGCGTCCACCTGCGCGTCGACAAGACGGATGAGATGGTCGAGCCAGCGACGATCTGCCGTCGCCTCGTGCAGTGTGATGAGGCCACGATAGAGGCAACCGTCCTCATAACACCAGGCGCCTGCCTTGTAGGGTTCGTAATCGCGGGCGTAATCGTCGAAATAGGAAATCAGCATCGGTCTTCATGGGTCCGGGTGAATGGAAGCGGGTGAAAGGCCGGAAAGCCGGCTGAATCGGGTGTTTTCGGCGATGATGCCGGCATGGCGCAGTTCGGGTAGGTGGCAGGCCATTTCAGGTATGGCGGGTTTCGCATCGTCGCGATAGGCGATGCTCATGCCATCGATCGACACGGCATCGATCGTGGATTCCGGTAGTCCGTAAAAGACGGCGGCCGCAGTTTCGGCGCCCGAGACCTGCAGATTGCGGATATCGATCCCGTCAATCTTTGGCGTGGTGACGGAGACGGGCAGAGCGATCCGGGATTGTACGTAGTCGGAGCGACCATCGGCATCGCAGAAATAGAAGGCGTTGACGGCAATCGGGGTCGCAACATCCTCCATCCGGCAGTCCCGGACGCTGATGTTGGACACGGTGCCGCCTCGGCCACGACGAGTCTTGATGCGCAGCCCGCGGTCGGTGCCGATGAAGTGGCAGCGGCTGATGGCGACATCGCTGATGCCCTGGCTCATTTCGCTGCCCACGACGACGGCGCCGTGGCCACGCTGCATCAGGCAATTGCGGATTTCAACATTGCGGGTCGGGCGATCAGGGCCACCACGCGGATCGCGCTTGCCGGCCTTGATTGCAACGCAGTCGTCGCCGACGGAAATGTCGAGGCCAATAAGCCGGATATTCTGGCTGGATTCGGGGTTCAATCCGTCGGTATTAGGGGAGTCTGGATCGTTGCGGATCGTCAGGTCCAAGGCCAGCAGGTCCTCGCAAAGGACGGGGTGGACGGTCCAGGAGGGTGAGTTGCGGACCGTGATGCCGGCCAGTGTGAGCCGGCGGCAGCCGGACAGGAAAATGGTGCGTGGACGCCGGGCCGCGTCACGGGTTTCTTTCGGCCAGGTCCACCAGTCGCCCCGGTCGCCGCCACCGTCGACGATCCCCTTGCCGCAGATGGTGAGGTTCTCGCAATCGATTGCGTTGAGGAGGCTTGCAAAACAGGCTTCGGCCACGCCCTCCCAGGTTCCCAAAACGCGCCCATCGGCGTGTCGGGCGGGCAAGATGCGGCGTGCCTCGCGGGTGCCGATGTCCTGAAGGACTGCGCCGTCTTCGATTAGCAGCGTCATGTCACTCTTCAGGAAAAGCGGACCCGAAGTCCAGGAGCCGGCGGGCAGCCGGAGTGTTCCACCCGCCGGCACCGCAGCGATCGCGGACTGGATCGCCGTGGTATTGTCCTTGCTGTCGATCCGCGCACCGTGGTCGCGGATGTCGACGACGGCCGTCTCTGACGCGGTTCGGAAGGTTGCCCCGCCGATTGCGGTCGAGAAGCGGTATTCGCGTTCCGGTTCGAGACCGTCGAGCGACAGCGCGACGGATGTCGCGCTGCCCGTCTTGACCGTCGTGCCGTCACCCAGCTGCAGGACCCACGGCAAGCTCCGGTCGAGGGCGAACAGATGTGCGTCCGCTTCGATCAGGAGGGTTGCCGTCCTTGACGTCCGGTGGATCAGCTGGATGGGGCCGTTGGTCACGATCGTCTTCCTCAGATGCCGGTCAGTGCGCTGTTGATGCCGTCAATGATCTCGGCGGCAGCATCCTCGGCCGAAGCCTGACCATAGGCGAAGGCTTCAAAGGTGCTGTCGAAGACCTCGGTGACACGCGGGTGCTCGTTCAGCGGCGAGACGCCGACGCCCGAGCTTTCCAGCACGATCTTGTTGGCCTCGACCTGCACCGGCTTGATCGACCCCGCCTTGCTCAGTTCATCCAGCGCGATCTTGCTCGAGGGCACGCCTCGGGTTGCGCCGAGGATCTTGATGGCTTCCGGCTCGTTCAACAGGCAGTTGATGATCTGAGCTGCTGCCTTCGGCTCCTTGCTGTTCTTCGAGATGGCAAAGAGCATCGACGGCTTGCGATAGACGCCTTCGGTCTTGGCGCCTTCGACCTGCAGCAGCTTGACCGGCACGAGCTGCTGGCCTTCTTCCAAGGGACCCGAGATCTTGCCGTAGGTGCTGTCCCACTGATAGGTGCCGGCGATCTTGCCCTTGGCCCAGTCGGGGTTTTCATGCAGCGGTGCGTTGCCGCCTGCTGCGACATCCTTCCAGGACTTGATCACGCCCTTGTCGACCATGGTCTGGTAGAAATTCAGGCCGTCAGCCAGTTCCTCGACGGTCCAGGCCACCTGGTTGGTTGCCGGATCGATCAGGTCCTTGCCGGTCTTCTGCGTGGTGCGCAGGATCACGACGAGGCGGGCGTCGAGCGCCGTGCCCTCGAAGGGATAGTAATCCTGGCCGAGCTTGTCCTTCATGACCGGGGCTGCCGCGAGCAGTTCGTCCCAGGTGGTCGGGATGGCTAGGCCGGCCTTGTCATAGGTGGTCTTGTTGAACATGAAGACGCGACCGGTGGTCGAGACCGGCAACCCGTTCAGCTTGCCCTCGACGCTGCCGCTCTTCAGGTCGGTTTCCGACCACTGGCTCAGGTCGATCACGTCCTTGAACTGGTTGAGGTCGACGAAGCCTTCGCCGTTCTTCGAGAAGATCGGCAGCCACGGCCAGTTGATCTGCATGATGTCGGCTTCTGTCTTGCCGGCAAGCTGCGTGGTGATCTTCTCCTGGTGGCCTGTCCAGCCGGTGAATTCCGGCGAGATGGTGTGACCGTACTTGTCACCGCAGAGCTGCAGCGCTTCCTGCGTTGCCTTGTGACGGTCGTCGCTGCCCCACCAGGACATGCGAAGCTCTGCAGCATTGACACTGGTCAGGCTGGTTGCCGCAAGAAGTGCGGCGGTCATGATCAAGGTTCTCATTCTGGCTCCTCCCAAGTTAGAACGATGACGGCTTCAGTCGGCGAGCGAGATGTTCTCGCCCGTCATTCGGTTGAAGATGTGCGTGGACCGGATATCCGGGCTCAGCCAGATGCGGTCGTCACGGATGGCCGAGCGGTCGTATTGGCTCGACGGCACGACGGCGATCACGCGTTCGCCGCCGATATTGATGTAGAGATAGACTTCGTGGCCCATGAACTCGACATGGCTCACGCGCCCCGACAGCGTCCCCGGCGTCTCGGGCGGCGCGATCTTGAGGTGCTGCGGTCGGATGCCGATGGTCACCTCACGCGGTGCGTTGCGCTCGAGCCTTTGTGCGAGACCATCGGTGATTGAGATCGTCTGGCCTGCGGTCACCAGTTCGCCATTGCCGGTCAGTTCGGCGGCGATCAGGTTCATCTCGGGGCTGCCGATGAAACCGGCGACGAAGGCATTGGCCGGACGGTTGTAGAGCGTGACCGGGTCGGCCACCTGCATGATATGGCCGTCCTTCATTACGCAGATCCGGTCGCCCATGGTCATGGCTTCGGTCTGATCGTGCGTGACATAGACGACGGTCGCTGCCATGCCGTCGGCCTTCAGCTGCTTGTGCAGATCGGTGATGCGGACGCGCATCGAAGCGCGCAGCTTGGCGTCGAGGTTGGAGAGCGGCTCGTCGAAGAGGAAGACCTGCGGTTTCTTGATCAGCGCGCGGCCAACGGCGACACGTTGGGCCTGGCCTCCGGAGAGTTGCTTCGGCAACCGGTCGAGAAGGGCGCCGATCTCCAGCGTTTCGGCCACCTTGTCGGTTGCCTCGTCGATTTCGTCCTGCGGCCGACGCTTGAGGCGCATCGAGAAGGAGAGGTTCTTCTTCACCTTCATGTGGGGATAAAGCGCATAGTTCTGGAAGACCATGGAGATGCCCCGGTCCCCTGGTGCGCGGTCGTTGACCAGTTCGCCGCCGATCCGGATCTCGCCGCCGGTGACCCGTTCCAGGCCCGCAATCATGCGCAGCGTCGTCGATTTGGCGCAGCCGGAGGGGCCGACAAGAACCATGAACTCCCCGTCTTCGACATCGAGGTTGATGCCATGCACGGCACGGAAGGAACCGTAGTCTTTTTCGAGGTTTTTTAGTTGCAACCTTGCCATTGCATTATCCCTTGATGCCGCCGGCGGAGATGCCGTCGATGAAGTATTTCTGGGCGAGGAAGAAGACGGTCAGGGCCGGCAGCAGCGTCAGCACCGACATGGCGAGCACCCGGTTCCACTCGAAGGCTTCCGTCGTGTCGATCGAGAGTTTCAGCGCCAGCGACACCGGGAACTTCTCGACCGAGGAGATGTAGATGAGCGGCCCCAGGAAGTCGTTCATCGTCCACATGAACTGGAAGAGGCAGACCGAAATCAGGGCCGGCATCAACAGGGGTACGACGATGAAGAGCAGGACCTGCCAGGTATTGGCCCCGTCCACGCGGGCCGCCTCTTCCATGTCACGTGGGATGGCGCGCAGGAACTGCACCAGCATGAAGACGAAGAAGGCATCACCGGCAAAGGCCGAGGGAACCCAGAGCGGCAGATAGGTATCGAGCCAGCCGAGATCCCGGAACAGCAGATATTGCGGAATGCGGGTGACCACGTTCGGCAACAGCAGCGTTGCGATCAGCGTTGCGAAGAGCAGCTTCTTGTAGGGGAAGTCGAAGCGGGCAAAGCCGTAGGCGACTGCCGTGCAGGAGATCGCCGTGCCGATGATCTTCGGCAGCACGATCCACAGCGTGTTCAGGAAGAAGGTGCCGAAGGTGTAGGGCGTGGAGGTCTTCCAGCCATGGATATAGCCATCGATCGTCGGGTCATCAGGCAGAAAGCCGGGATTGGCGAAGATCTCGGAGTTCGTCTTGAACGAGGCGCCGATCAGCCAGACCAGCGGATAGAGCATGATGAGGCCGACCACCGTCAGGAGGACGTAGCGGAAGACGGTCGTCATTTTCTGCCGGCGCCGATCCCGGCGATGGGCCTTGTCGACCTCGTCGATACCTGCGGCAAGTGGGGTGAGGGCGTGGTCGGTCATGATCAGCTCCGCTTGTCGCCGGCGTAGTAGACCCAATGGCGCGAGGACCAGAAGGCGATGAGGGTGAGGGCCATGATGATGACGAACAGCACCCAGGCGATGGCCGAGGCATAGCCCATGTCGAAGCGCAGGAAGGCCTCGTCATAGATGTAGATCGGCAGGAAATAGGTGGCCTTCAGCGGGCCGCCCTGCGTGATGATGTAGGGACCGTTGAACTCCTGGAATGCCTGGACCATCTGCATGATCAGGTTGAAGAAGATGACCGGCGTGATCAGCGGCAGGGTGATGTGGACGAAGCTCTTCCACTTGCCGGCGCCATCGATGGCGGCTGCCTCATAAAGGCTCTTGTCGATGCTCTGGAGGGCCGCCAGGAAGATGACCATCGCGGAGCCGAACTGCCAGACACGCAGGAGCGTGATGGTGAAGAGGGCGTTGGTCGGGTCGCCGAACCAGTTGATCGGTTCAATGCCGATCGAGGCCAGGCCCATGTTGATCAGGCCGACATCGGCGAACATGTAGCGCCACAGCACCGCAATCGCGATGGAGCCGCCCAGGATCGAGGGCACGTAGAAGGCCGTGCGGTAGAGATTGATGAATTTCAGCTTGTAATTCAGGATGACCGCGATGAAGAGCGCGAAACACAGTTCGAGCGGCACCGTCACGAAGACATAGAACAGGGTGACGCTGAGCGACTTGATGAAGGTCCGGTCGCTGGTGAACAGTCTGATATAGTTGTCGAAGCCGGTGAAGATCGGCGCGCTCATCAGGTTGTAATCGGTGAAGCTCAGATAGAGCGACATGACGAAGGGCAGCGCCGTGAAGACCAGCAAGCCGACGATGTAGGGGGCGAGATAGAAGAGCCCGAGATAACGGCTGTCTCCGCTCATGCGGCACCTCCTGCACGCGCCAGTGCTTCGGGCAACCGGTGCTGGGTCGCCGTCACCATCTCGCCGAAGAGACGGAGCGCCTTGTCCTGCGGCAGCGCAGCGACCAGGGGATCGGACACGAAGAGCGACGGAAGAGCGCCCGCATTGCCGGATAGCACAGCCTCGACAAGCGCAGTCTGGCGCTCGGCATGGGGGCGCGCGAGAAGTTCGACGGCCTGCGGGAGACGCCCTGCGACCACGGGCTGGACCCCGAGCGGGCTGAAACGCGCATTGGTCTCGACGATCGACCCGTCCGTAAAGCCCGCCAATTGCCCCCGGTTCGGAAGATTGACGTTGCTGACGTGTTCGGCCCCCCCCATCAGCGCCTTGATCTGCTCGACGATCGCCTCGTCAGACGCGCGCGGCGGCGGCAGGTCTGCTCCGTTGTCGAGCGAATTGGCATAATCGACCTTGGCCTTCCGTTCGCGCATGCGGAACTCGACCGGTGTGAGCCCGAATTTCCAGGCGGCGTGGTCATCGAGATACCAGCTCTGGGGCAGGAACTCGACGAGATGGCGGTCGCCGGCGGCAGCAGCGATGCCGAAGCGGAGCGACAGGTCGAACTTCACCCGGAAACTGTCGGTGAAATAGCGGTCGTGCTCGTTGGCGGGATCCAGTGGGGATTCCCGCCACCCGTTTGCATGCTGCTCGCGGGCAAAATCGAAATAGGCCGGCATCATGTCGACACCGCCAACGGTGGCGCGGTCGACGAAGGTGAAGTGGTTGATGCCGAGCACATTCACCTTGGCGTCGCGATAGCCGTAAATGACTTCGCCTGCCCGGCGATTTGCCAGATAGGCCATGATCTTGCGGGTCTTGATGACCTCGTGGCAGGAGCCCCATGCCCGGATCTCCGGAAAGACGGCGTAGAGCGTAGCCGTCAGCACGGACATCGGGTTGGTCAGGTTGCAGACATAGGCTTCAGGGCAATGGCGGGCGATCGCGCTGCCGATCTCGGCGATCATCGGAATGGCCCGCATGGCGCGGACAAAACCGCCTGGGCCGACCGTGTCGCCGACCGACTGGCGGATACCGTAACGTTCGGGAATGGCGATGTCGTTGGCCATGTCCTCGAACGAGCCCGGCAGGATCGAGATAATGACGACATCGGCGCCCGTCAGAGCAGCTTCCAGCGTCTTCTCCGCCGTGTAGGTCACGGTTGCGCCGGCCCCGCTTCTGGCGGCATAGCGGGCACCGATCCGGGCATTGCGCTCGGCTGCCGCATGGTCGAGATCATAGAGCCGGACGGTCGCGGGCAGCGTGCCGTCCTGGGCAAGGTCGCCCATCAGTTTCGTCGCCCAATTGAGCGATCCGCCGCCGATATAGGCGATGGTGACCGGGCGCATGTATTCCGTTTTCTGCATCGCAATATTTGGGGTCGACAAAGCCTTGACCGGCCACATGCGTGACCTGTCCCGCCGTCTACCCAACTCCTCCTGATATCCTCCCCGGTCTTCCCAAGGAGACCGGTCCTGTGGCTAATATCTCGCCAGACGTCTTGCGCAGAAATCGACAAATAGGGGAAAAAGGATGGACAAAACTGAAGGTAGCGTGCTTGCCGGCATTCCGATGCAGGCTCTGGCGCTCAACCTGACGCGATCGACCATTCGCATGCAGCATTCGCAGACCTGGTCGATCGACAAATCGAACCGGGTCCACGATCTGGTGATCTGCCTCAGCGGCCGCGGCATTTATGATGTCGAGGGCGAGACGGTGGAGATGGAGCCGGGCAGCGCCATGCTTTTGACCGCCGGAACCCGCTTCATCGGTCGATCTGCTTCAACGGAAGCCTATACAGGCATCGCCCAGCACTTCACGCTCGACCTCTTCGGGCGTCTCGACCTGATTTCCCAGATGGATCTGATGCGCTCGATCCGGCTTGCCCGTTGGGACATGCTGGAAAAGGTGGTCATGCATTTTCGCGAAACGGCGCCACCCTATTCGACGACGCTGCAGCAGCACCATGTCTTCATGTTCCTGCTGATCGAGTTCATCGAGCAGGCCTTTGTCGGTTGGCGAGAGCAGTCGGTCGGCACCGTTGCCAACCCGGATCAGCTGTCACTGGCGATCATGGTGGCCGCGAGCCAGATCGCCGCCGATCCCCTCAACGAAGCGATCACGGAGCAGGTTCTGGCCGCTGCCCCCTACAATCCGGACTATTTCAAGCGTGAGTTCCGCAAGCGTGTCGGCTGGACCATGGACAAGTTCCAGGAGTTCAAGCGCATGGAACGTGCCATGGGTCTGCTGGCTGGTGGATGCACGGTCAAGCGGGCGGCGGCGCTTTCCGGTTATGCCGACGCCTACTACTTCTCCCGCATGTTCAAGCGCTATATCGGCATCAGCCCCCAGGGCTATCGGGAGGCGGAACGGCGGAACCGGGAAGGGGCCTTCCCCCGCGGAGAAGAGGACGGGCAGGTGGTCTACCCCTTGCCGCGTCTGTGAAAACCTGTCTTATGAGTTTCACGTCTGAGCCATTGCTTCTCGATATGCCGTGCCTCAGTGAAAAGATTTTTTCAGCTTGTTGGTCCGCGAACAACATGTATGATAAATTTATACAACATGTATGGGAGGAATGATGTCGCATACCGACTTCACCAATCGCTTCGCCATCGATCCATTGACCGCTGCCGGCTTTGGCACGGATGAATTGCGTTCGAATTTTCTGCTGCCGCCGCTCTTTGTGCCCGGGCGTATCCAGCTGCATTACACCAATTACGACCGGATGATCGTTGGTGGTGCCGTGCCGGTTTCGTCGACCCTGGCGCTGGAGACGATCAAGCCTGCGGGGACGCCCGAACTCCTGGCACGCCGTGAGCTGATCGCCGTCAATATCGGCGGCGCCGGTGTGGTAACGGTGGATGGTGAGAGCTTCCAGGCCGGTACCCGTGACATGGTCTATGCCGGTATGGGGTCGTCGGTCAGCTTCGCCTCCGTGTCGGCGGACCAGCCGGCCAAGTTCTATCTCTTGAGCGCGCCCGCCCATACCCGCTACCCCGCACGTCATATCGGCATCGGCGACGCCAAGCGGATCGATCTCGGCGCGCAGGAGACGAGCAATGAGCGCTCGATCTTCCAGTTCGTGCACCCCGAGGGCGTGAAGACCTGCCAGCTGGTCGTGGGCATGACGAGCCTTGCCAAGGGCTCCGTCTGGAACACAATGCCGTGCCACATCCATGACCGCCGCATGGAGGTCTATCTCTATTTCGACATGGCGGAGAAAACCCGGGTGTTCCACCTGCTCGGTGAACCGGACGAGACGCGCCACATCATCATGAAGAACGAGGAAGCGGTTCTGTCTCCCGGCTGGTCGATCCATTCGGGTGCGGGCACCGCGAACTACTCCTTCATCTGGGCCATGGCCGGCGACAATGTCGACTATACCGATGTCGATGCGGTCGCCATCGAGGATATGCGCTGACATCTGTCTGTTCGCGCGCAGCATCCACGGGATTTCTCATGGCATGCGGGATCGTCCATCCCGCATGCCTTTCCGTATTGTGGATTTTCAAACCAGAGTTGCAGGCTTCTGGTCGAACCCGGCAGCGTTTCTCGCTCCCAGTCAAAACTGGTTCCGTATTGTCTCATTAAGCTCATTTTAGTCTTCGCAGCCCATTATCCACGCGATTCAGGCATTGATATCGGCGACAGCCATGGGCGTGTTGCTGGTGTCGGAGGAGACCCATCACCGTGTTCATCGATCGAATACTGTCGCGCTTTAACATCCAGACGAAGGTACTGATTTTCATCCTGCCTTTCGTCATCAGCATTTCCGCCGTCGGCTTTACCGGTCTCTACGCCTCGGGCCTCCTGCAGGGGCGCATCGAGATCTCAAACAGCGTGCTGCAGTCCCTTAGCGGGTTCCGCGACGTATCCGCGTCCATGACCAGCTTTCTTGCTGACACGACGGACGCCGCTAAGGCTGATCTGACCGGGCGCCTCGAGCAGCAGAAGCGGGACCTCGATGCCACGCTTTCCCAGCTTTCCCCTGACGCCGACGGGCGATCGGAGCTGGAACAGGCATCCACCCTGATTTCCAAGGTCTTTGCCCATATCGACAGCCTCTGGGGTCTGCATGGCGAAAAGACGAACCTGGTTCAGTCGCTGCAGTCCGGAACAGACAAGGTGGTTGCTTTCCAGGACCAGATCGCCACAGCCATGGTAACGCTGGATCAGGCTGTGCAGGCCGATGATGCGGCGGCGAAGACGATGCTGCGTGATGCCGAGAGCATTCGCAGCACCGGCACGTTCCTGACCGAGACCAATTCCGCCTTCACCAAGGCCAAGACGCCGGATGAAAAGTTCGCGGTGATTTCCGTGCGGATCGATGAGATCCTCGCCCGCCAGCAGGTGCTTGCAGCCGTCCTGCCAAAGGCGAACCAGTCCGCAGCCAAGACACTCGAAAAGATTGGCGGCGAATTGAAGACAGCGCTTGCCAATGGTGATCGCTCCGAAGCTGCGGTGACGGCAGTTGCCGGACAGCTGCGCAATTTCACGCAGCTCAACGCCTATCTCGGCCTGGCTGCCCAGCAGAAGATGAAGGAAGCGACGATCAAGTTCGGCGAACTGGATGCACCGCTTGCCAAGGCTCAGGCTGTCATCGCCGACGGACGCATGCTGCAATCGGCCGGCTATGGTCTGCAGATCATGATGGCCCGCTTCCTGCTTGAGCCGACCGAAGAAAACCGTGCCCTGCTCGACAAGGAATTCTCCGCTCTCAAGACGGCGCTGGCTGCGCTTGAAAAGACGACCGCCGATCAGCCGGATATGGTCAAGGCGGCGCAGGAACTCGGACCCGTCGTCGATCAGATGGCGGCTGCCAGTGTCGACTTCGTCAAGGTCAGCCAGGACCGAAATGTCAGCTTCCAGCAGGCCGGTGCCGACCTCAATGTCATCTGGAAACATCTGACGAGCTTTGCCGAAACGCAGAAGGTCTCCGCTGGCCAGGAGCGCCAGGAGGCGAATTCGATCTCGATCGGCGCGACCGCGCTCGGTATCCTGATCTCGATCTTCGCCGGTATCGGTCTGGTACTCACCTTCAAGGGGCCGATCGGCCAGATCACAGGCGCGATGCGTCGCCTTGCCGAGGGTGTGCTCGATACCAAGATCAACGGCGAGGCGCGTGTCGACGAAATCGGCGAGATGGCGCGTGCGCTTGGCGTCTTCAAGCAGAATGCGCTGTCGAAGATCGAAATCGAAAGCCGCAGCGAGGCCGAACGCGCCCAGGCGGAGGAAGAGCGTCGTCGCAACGATCTCGAGAAGCAGGAGATCGATCGCCAGATCGATTTTGCCGTCAATGCTCTGGCTTCCGGCCTCGGCCGTCTTGCCAAGGGCGATATCTCCGAGACCATCGACACGCCGTTCCACGGTCGCCTGGAGCAGCTCCGCAACGACTTCAACCAGTCGCTGGAGCACCTGCAGGATACGATGACGCAGATCCGCTCGAACACCTACATGATCCAGCGCAACGCCGCCGAAATGAGCAGTGCGGCCGACCAGCTCGCCAAGCGCACCGAACAGCAGGCGGCGTCGCTGGAGGAAACCGCAGCGGCCGTCGACGAGATCACCGTCACGGTGAAGTCTTCCGCCGAGCGGGCCGAGGAGGCGAACAATATCGTCGCCGAGACCAAGGGCCGGGCGGATACCTCGTCCACGGTCGTTGGAAACGCCATCGATGCGATGGGGCGGATCGAAGATGCTTCTGGCCAGATCGTACAGATCATCGACGTGATCGACGAGATCGCCTTCCAGACAAACCTCTTGGCCCTCAATGCGGGTATCGAGGCCGCACGTGCCGGCGAGGCTGGCAAGGGCTTTGCGGTCGTCGCACAGGAAGTGCGCGAACTCGCCCAGCGTTCTGCCGGTGCTGCCCAGCAGATCAAGGACCTCATCCACAAGTCGAGCACGGAAGTCTCTTCCGGCGCCAAACTCGTGCAGCAGACGGGTTCGGTGCTCGCCGAGATTTCGGCCAGCATCATCACCGTTGCCGATCGTGTCTCGGTCATCGCCCAGGCGAGCCGCGACCAGTCGAATGCGCTTGCTGGGGTCAATTCCTCTGTCAACGAGATGGACCAGATGACCCAGCGGAATGCCGCCATGGTCGAGGAGACCAATGCCGCGACCCGCCAGCTGGCGGACGAGGCGGATGCGCTGATGCAGCTGGTCAACCAGTTCAAGCTCGCGCCGGAAGGTCGTCGTCCGGCCGCCCATGCGCACAGCCGCGCGGCCTGATCCTGCGCGACCAGCGCGTCGATCACCTCGGTCAGGTCCCCCGCCATGATCTGCGGCAGCGCGTACAGCGTCAGGTTGATCCGGTGGTCGGTCATCCGTCCCTGCGGAAAGTTGTAGGTGCGGATGCGCTCCGACCGGTCCCCCGACCCCACCTGGGATTTCCGGTCCGCCGCGCGTTCCGAATGCAGCCGCTCCCGCTCCGCCTCGTACAGCCGCGAGCGCAGCACCTGCATCGCGATTTCGCGGTTGCGATGCTGCGACTTCTCGGACGACGTCACCACGATCCCGGTCGGCAGGTGGGTGATCCGCACCG
>LFEF01002172.1_pt1 | contig 18664 bp, 17 predicted proteins | sample 619371 | NCBI WGS metagenome assembly LFEF01 (sample SAMN03014291, study PRJNA259931) | freshwater metagenome | biome: lake; feature: waterbloom | place: China: Taihu Lake | collected 2006-08 | depth 0 m m
CGAAGTTGGCAAGAAATAGGAACGTATACTTCACACGCCGGCCGGCCCGCCCCTTGCGTGATCTTGAGCAAGCGCTGGCGTATCGCTTGCATTTTTCGCTAGCACATCCTATCGTGGACCGATGAACAGCAGGCACCGCAAGACTCTCGCCGCCGTCTTCACCGATCCGGTGTCAGGCACCATCGAATGGGTGGCAGTCGAAAGCCTGCTGCTGGCCGCAGGGGCGCGGCTGATCGAAGGGCGCGGGTCGCGGGTGCGGTTCGAAAAGGATGGCGAGGTAGCGACGTTCCACCGCCCGCACCCCGCAAAGGAAGCGAAGCGATACCAGGTGCGCGATGCCCGCGACTTCCTGGAACGGATCGGGGTTCAACCATGACCAACACCATGACCTACAAGGGCTATGCGGCTCGGATCGAGTATGACGACGAAGACGGGCTTTTCACGGGCCGGATTGCCGGTATCCGTGACGGTGTGGGCTTTCATGCCGACACCGTGGAAGGGCTGCGCGAAGCCTTCCATGATGCGGTCGAAGACTACATCGAAACCTGTGCCAGGATCGGCAAGGAGCCGCAGAAGACCTATTCAGGGCAGGTCATGTTCCGGGTCAGCCCCGAGGTTCACCGCAAGGCCGCGCTCGCCGCCGAGCTGTCGGGCAAGAGCCTGAACCAGTGGGCCGAAGAAGTGCTTGACCGTGCCGCAGGCTAACACAGCGTCCAGAGACACGATCAGCCGCGGGCTCGAACTGGAGTAGCGGTTTCTGTCCCGGGCTCATGACCAGGCCAGAAACAATCGTTTTGGACCCGGCCACCTTAAGGTCAGAAACCGGAAAAGACCATGTCGAGAGCACCCCGTATCTCATAGTCAGAACCGGACAGGTCAGCGACAGGTGTCCCCTTGAGCAGCGCTGAAGGAACCGCGGCCATCTCCGCGACGTGGAGAACATAGGCTGTCCCCTCGATCATGAACGTCGGCTCGAGCCGACCGATCGCCTTCGGACCGGAAGCGGCAGGGACAAGAGGCGCCACGACGCGTGACCCAGTGTCGATCAGGTCCGTCTGGAGGTCGAGCACCAGCAGCCCACTCGGAACTTGGTAGACTTGAAACTGTGCCATCAGCCGATCTTGAGGACCTGGAGATCCGCCAGCGGTGTGCCGTGGGTCTCGATCCAGGCGCGGCGCTCGGATATCGCCTCCGCATTCTCTACAGCCCAGGCCCGCGCGCGGGCCACCCTGACCGCCTCCGCGACGGCGGCGTCGCTGATCGCCGACACGTTGAGGCCCAACTCCCGCGCTGCGGCAAGATTGGCCGCGGTCAGCGTGACGTTCGTGCGCTGTTTTTCTGAAGACGCTTGCGGCATCGTGGCCCCCAATTACACACTATACATACACACTAAATATGTTCTTCACAAGGATGCCCCAGATCGGATGTGATACCCCATGGCGCATAAGTGAGAGGATTCCGACAGGAGCGTTTTTCGCACCTGAGCCACGGAAATGCCGGGCGCCATCGTCTGCAAACGGATCGACCGCTTCAGCTCTGGACCGGTTCATCTTCTTGCGATACGACAGAGATCATGAAGTGCTGCATCCAAGAGACCACCTTCAAGATATGACGGCGCGCTGACAAAGCCGCTCTGGCGCGTCATGCGCGCCCTTCCAAACATCGGTCACATCTTCAGCATGACAGGTCCTGTCTGCGTTTTTCCGGCCGTGCCGCGTCAACACCCATCTTGGAGGGGCCATGAACGACACGCACACAATCGTCGCAGCCGAGGTCAGGCGTGCCTTGGCCGCGGGGGAAGCCGGCAAGGCTAAGCCAAGCACGGACAGGACCTGTCGCCCCGATCGCGGAGGCACAGGCAAGGCTGATTGGCCTCAATCAGGTCATGCGCAGATTGGCGGCAACCTTATGAAATTGCGGGTGAGGCTGAGGGTCGTGACGGTCTTGATACGGGGGCGCCACAACCCATCGATGCCATCCGGAACGAATTTCAAAGGCTGCCCCGATCTGCGAGGGGCGCGCCCTGTGCCAAGAAAGCTACCCCATGCACTGGTATACTGCCGACCTCCACCTGAACCACGAAGCCGTCATCCGGTTTTGCAATCGCCCGTTTTCCACCGCGTCCGAGATGGACAGCCACATTTGTGATGCGATCTGCCGCAAAGTCCTGCCCGATGATGACCTTTGGATCATCGGCGACTTTGCCTTTGCCAAGGAGATCTCCCGCGCCGCGATCCAGGCGCGATTTGCATCCTTGCCAGGCCGCAAGCATCTGGTCGTCGGCAACCACGATCTGAAATGGATCCGCGATCTGCCATGGCACAGTGTGCACGACATCCTCACGGTGAAGGACGAGGAGAGCACATTCGTGCTGTGCCATTATCCGATGATCACCTGGCCGCGGGCGCGCTACGGGACGATCCAGCTCTTTGGCCATGTCCATAATAATTGGCGCGGCAGCCGGAACTCGGTGAATGTTGGCGTGGATGTTTGGGATTTTGCGCCGGCTTCACGGCGCGACATTTTGCAGCGCGCGCGCCAGCTACCGGTCAACAAGCATTGGCACCAGGTTGAGCCGAGGGCTCCGCTCACGTGATCACAGCCCGGCCTTTGCAAATCGCGACGATCTTGCGTTGACCACAACATTTCCTTTGCTGGGCAGGTCGAGGCTCTGCATGTCCAGTAAAGGTGCGACATGGCTTAAGCAGGGCTCCTTCCACCATCACCAGCGGCGATGAAAATACGTCAGTTCCTCGGACACTAACCTCGCGGCCAGATCGAGAGCAGCGACTGCGAAATTCCATACCGTCGCGCGGTTGCCGGGCCCTGCCGACACCCGCCATGCCAGGACATACAGCGCGAACCAGTTCGGCACTGTGGCCAGATAGATGAAGCAAGGCGCCACTGGGGTATAGGTAACCCTGTCCATGAACAGGCGCTGCCTGCGAGAACCACCATCGACGGCTGTCTGCGAAAAAATCACGTCGAACTCCACACATCGGCCTGGCTCTCCTCCCAAGGGTTTGTTTCTCAGAAGTTTTCTTACGGCCGCTTCCCGTTGATCCCCACAGGCAGAACCTGCGAATTTCTTTTATCAACAAAAACAACATGTTGAGTCGTTTTTGATGGAAGTCTGACCCAGCAAATGCTATTGAAGTCTCGTCGACAGAGGAGGGCATCAGCGGCGCCAACAGCACCGCTGATGATGATGAGATCGCGACCCTGACCGGGATCGATGTCTTCTCCAAACATATCCAAGTGAATCTATCGCCCCCAGACCCTGCTCTGTCGGGGCGGTGGTTCAGTGCAGAAATCCCCAGAAAAAGTCACCATGGAAGACGGTCAATTCTCCATAACGAGCAAACTTATACAAGCTGTTCTGCCGCTGGATCTTGAAGTCATTCGAATTACAGACAGGCGGATTACGCGGTTTGAACCACGGCTTTATTGGAAAACACACCCACTCCTTTACATTTTTATCCGCACACGCACGCCGTCAGAAATGAAGATTGGGGTGACGTCTCAGCCGACGCCAGATAGGATTCTTCTGCAGAAGTTTTTTTACGCACATCATGATTATGTCATATTGGTAAAAACACGCAACGTGCCGATCAGTGAGGATATATGTCGGAAAATAGAGGGCCAGCTTCAGTATCGAGTAAAAACAGAAATGCCATGGTGTCATCTGCAGGAGCATACCATTCGAAATGGAAAACTGGATCCTCCGACATCTGATACGCACCAGATCGTATCAAGTATCTTTGAATACCTGAAGAGTCTTTTCTCAGATGAAGAAAAGAGTGTTGTGGAGCACTTTTCCGATGGAATCTCAAGCATAAAATCACACATCTTTTGCGATATTGATTATAATATCATTGCGTCTGGTGGTTATTATGACGGAAAATTCTGGCTTGCGAGAGGGAGCAAGCTGATACCATATGCCAGGAGTCGCAAAAATATGTCCTCATTTTGCACACTGGAATCAATGTGCCACGTAGGATCCCTCTATGTTAACGGGTATATTAAGCCGAATTACAAATCATCTGTCAGCTGTGGATTTATAAGCCACAGACCTATTTCTTTCAGGTCGGCACACCAGGCCTTATGGTGTATTTCAGGAGGATATGACCTCAAGATAAGGTGCATCATGGGAGGAGATGAAATCTGGAAAAACCCAAAGCTCGGATTTTCTCTTCCAAGAGACCGAGGAACTTGGCGCTTACAGATTCCACCAGGGGACGAATTGCTCAAGAAAGATCTTTATGACCGCCACGGGATAGGGCATCGATTAAAGTTCAGGCCTTGTGCCGAGCGAGGGGAGCTTTCTCGGGATCTTGAAGGCCCTCATGGACATCGGCAGCGTTCGCATGGCGAGGATTCGTGAGGTGCTCCCTCGTGCTCAGAGAGTGCTCGTCCCAAGTGCGTCACGGCCGACGATCGCCGCTTGGCCATCACTGCACGTTTCGGCCCGCATCCAAAGCATATCGGCCTGAGGCTTTTGATAGACAACCGCGAACTGAACCTGCTAGGCTATGTGAGATACAATCTGAATCATTGTATTTAAGCGTTATTTTCTTTTAAAATGGTCCGATATCGAAAGGCTATTACATGGTCAAAGGCATCGACACCATGATGGCGCAGGCTAGGTCGTTGGGAGAGACCCTGGCGCGTGGAGACAGCATCGCATGATCCCCAAATCCCGCCGCACCTTGCCGACACGCGCCATTCCTGACGCCATCGTCGGTCACGACACCCGCGCGCAGGCTGCCGAGAATGCGCGGCGGATCACAGACTATCTCGACCTGTTGCAGCAACAGAACCTCCCCCTGCCAGCAGCCCCGAAACATCCCACCATTCTCGGCATTGCCCAAGTTGCGAACGAGGCGGGCGTGAGCCTCGGTGTGCTGCGGCCCGGCCACCCGCTCCGCAAACGCGTAGAACTGGCAATTCCTAAACTTGGCCTTGCCATCATCGTCGGAGACGATGCGCCAATCGATCAATTGCGCCTTGAGGAATGTCGGACCCTCTTCATTGCACTCGCCCCCGCGCAGGCCGCGGAAGTGGGAATAAAGCAAGCGGCGATGGAGGGTTTCATCAACCGCCTCTTTGACATGCTGCTTGCCCGTGCGAAAAAAAATCCGGACGCTCTCGTTTTGCCACTCGTGCGGCGCATGCAAAAAGAAGCGCAGGAGGATCTGCTCGACATCGACGAAAACGTGCGCACTCTTCTGCAAGAGTTCGAGGACTGGCTCGCACTGCGTCAGAATCCAGGACAAAAACTCTCCGAAGATGCTCTTGCATCCATGGATTTTCGCGACCTTTTGCTCTTTGGCATGGAACAGACAGGATTATCGCAAAACCGTGTTGCGGAATTGTTTCAGATTCCTCAATCCACGGTCTGGAAATGGCTGAAGCAAGGCCGTGCGCCCAATGCAAAAAACTATCCTGCACTGCGCATGCTCTCGCGTCACTTTGGCTTTCCAGAAGAGACCCTGATCCGGTCCATCACACGCTTGAAAGGCCCTGGAAAAGGCATCCGATTCCCCCTGAACTTGTTCCCAGAGCAGTATCAGGATCGGAATTCGCGTCATCTCAGGAATTCTGTGAAAGCACATCTCACAGAGGACGATTTGCAGCTGTCAGATGAGGCCCTGCGCGAACGCCTCGCGCGGCTTTGCAGACAGCACAGTGCAGAACGCGAACCCACCAAGCGTCGCAAAGTCATGCGCGACATCAATCGGATCGATCGATCGCTGTTTTCGTCACGGTTGCGCGATGACCTCGAACGATATCGCGCCGCGTTGGAAAATCTGAACCGGAGCCCAGAAACACAGACATCTTACTGCACCCATCTGGAAGGATTTTTTCATTTCCTAATTTCAACCTATAGACCTGGCGATCTGCATCCTCCATTGGGTGAAGTCGATTTTGCGCATGTCGCCTCGCGACCACTGTGGGAGGCGTATTTCAGTCATTTGACCAGTGTCGGTCGCAGCACAATGGGCCCACAATTTCTCATTTCGCGGGCAATCGTGGAACGCATGAAGGCGGTTTCTGCCCTATTCAATCCTACAAATGGATTCATGATCAAGAACAGGGACATTTTTGACAGAGTCTTGATGCTGGACGCCCAGCATTTCCCAGGCTTTAAAACTGATCATCCCCAAGTCTTAATGCGCGAGATCCACCACGAACTCGATGGCTTCCGCAAACAGTGGATGCGCAAAAGTCAGAAACCGACCAACGGTCGGGACGAAATCGCCGATATCCTGAGCGCGCCTGACCCAATGATCGCAGTGTGGGCGATCATTCACCACCTGCAGGCGCATAAAAAAAAGATCCGCAAGTGGATGTTTCAGTCACCGAACAAGGCAGCCCCACGGCTTAATCATCTCTACGCTACGGCACTTCGAAAGCTTGTCCTGATCCATCTCCTCGGACAGACCGGTCTGCGGATTGGCATGATCCCGGCATTGACGGTTGGGGAGCATGCCGCGGGCGGTCATCTGGAATGGACAGGGGAAGAGCCAGTCCTGCAGATCCCTGCGCATCTCTTCAAGAATAGCGGCAGCGGTGTATTCAAAGAGGGGCCCTATCAGCGCCATCTTGTAGACATGGCAGGGTGCTACAACGATCTCAGAGAATACTTGAACATAGCTCGCCCAAGACTTCTGGACGGAGCCGAGAGCGACCTACTCTTCCTGTCATGGAGCGCTCAGAAGGGTTGCGGGCCAACACAAGCAGCGGTTCTGCGCAATGAAATCACGCAGATCACGCGAGAGGCCATTGGCAGTGATGCCCCTCCCGAAAAGCGGTTGATCCGGGTGACGCACCTTAAACCGCACCACTTCCGCGATATTCTTGCCACCTGGGCGCTGAACCAATCAGATCGTAACTACGCACTCGCAGGCGATGCCATACATGTCACAGAAGCCACCGCGCGGGCGTATTACGCGCATGACAGTGTAGAAAAGCGACGGCCGGAATTGAAAAAAATCATGGAAAAGCTCGCAACCAGCTCTTCGTGAGCGTTGGGGTGAGACGAAAAGGCACTGCATGTTTCATCATTGAAAAGTGAAGCATATGCTCAATGCCGCGCGACAGAAAGTGATCTTATTTTGATGACCCGAACGGCGACAAAAGATCATCCGGCCTATTTCTGGTGAAACCTGTCTGCTCCGCATATGCCATCGCAGGCATGATGGTATCACCTGAACTATAGACTGCCACATCTACCGTTATGAGTCGCTTCAGATCTTCGTCCGTCATAGGCCCTGCCCCCAAAGCGTAATCCTGCCAGGCCCGCTGAAGGATATCCGTGAACAGATATCCGGCAAGCTCGATAGTTGTCGCTCTGGGTGCAATCTGGAATTCAGGCTGGGTTGCGGCACGCCAATTCTCTGGGCCACAACCTTGATTCACGTCGACCACCCAGATCGCCTCATCAAGGCCATCTCCAGACAAGGCATAACGCAAGCTTTGTGTTGTCGACCGTCGGAACATGCGCGTGCGCGTGAACCGGGCATTCATGCGGGCAATGGAGCGCTCGAGATAGCGGCCCAAAGGTGGTGCCTCGCCCGTCATTCTCAACATGGCGCGCCGCAGCACACCCTCTGCTTCCTGCAAGGGGCAGGCTTCTGAATCCGACAGGAGGGGCGCTGCGGTGATCTTTGCAAATGAGACATCGCCCGCCAGATCCCGGAAGACGCGATCGGGAAACGCGTCGAGATTCCCCCTCGACACACCAGTCTCACGCGGCACATCCGTCTCGATACCGGGCATGGCAAGTTTCCCACCTTGCATGGCAATCGGGCTACGCCCCAGAATGAGGGTGTTCGTCGCGGACCAGGTCGCAGGGCGATGCCGGCGGACGCGGCCCGCCGCTTGCACGATAGAGCGCATCGAAATCGGATCAAGGATGGCATAGTCGAAGTCAAGATCATTGCCGGTCTCGATCACTGGCGACGTCACGCAGACGATTTCGATGTCACGCGCACCAATTGCATCAGCCCGCCTAAAGAGATCTTCTGCATGGCACAGGCTGCGCAGACCCTTTTGTGGATCATCACCCTTCCGCGTCAGGGCGCGCTTCAGGCGATCCTCAATCCAGGCGCGGTGGAGTCGGGGGAAATTCGAATGCAGGCAGAGCTTCACCCGCAAGCACCCTCCCAGATCTCCAGCAGGAAGCTGCTGGAAGAGCGCTGCGGTATGCGAGATGCGGGTCATGCGGACAAGCCCCACGGATACCCGGAACCCATCGATCTCGGAGGCATTGAGGTCATGCATCCGATGGCATTGCGCATCGACCTGCGCGACAAGCTCTTCCCAGGAAGCACAGGGCGCAAGGATCTCACCCCGCCGCAGCACAGGAGCAGCATCAAGCGCGGAAAGAATGTGCGCCCGACAGGCGTCATAAAGAGTGCCGAAATTTTGCCCCTGCGCGTTGGTCACGACGGATCCAGGCGCATCACCCGTCAGAAGTAGGTGGACATGGGGGGGGAACCCAAAACCGGCGGCATGTTTTCCCCATCCCGCCTGGTATGCTGAATGCAGGGCCTCCCCGACATCTCGGGTCAATGTGGCGGACATGATGATGACCCGTCGCCCGCCGGCGGCGGCCTGAAACACCAGCCGGGCCAGAGCTGCAATGTCTTCCGGGCCATATTGATCGATTTCGTCGAGGATCAAATCGGAGGTCAGGGTCCGGATGGCTGCGGGGAGGAACGCAGATCTGACAGGGGCGGCGACACCCATGAGGTGATCGACAGTCCCAACGATGACAGGGGTTGCAGCCAGAGATTGGAACATGCCCGCCTTCTTTCCGGACACTTTGATCAGCCGCTCCAGGATCGCAGGGACACCGCGATCGGTGTCCAGGCTCAGTCCGCGCAACCATTCTTGCTCTCTCGGGCTATCCAGTTCCGGCACATGTCCTTCAGACTGCTCTACGCGCAGCCACTCGGGCAGCGCTGACAGGCTTTCCGAACCAGTCGCATCCTCTGGGTCCGCTTCCCGTCCAGAGGAAAATTCGATCGGGGGCGCCCCAATCAGGACGCGCACATCTGCCGCCTGCAACCCCAGATCATCCACATATTCCCGCGCCGATTGACTGGCCAGAACGCGCAGGCCAAGCCCCAGGGTCATGCGAAAATAGCGCCGCTCCGGGCGGGCATCGCCAAAGGCCGCGCCGGCAAGGATCGTCGGCGCTCCGCGGGTCTTGCCGGTCCCGGTGCCCGACAAAAGGCAAGCAAAGAACCCCCCCTCTTGCGATGCCGCAAGCGCACGTGCGGCCCGTGCTGCCTCCATCTGCCAGGAAAAGCGCGGGTTTTCGATCTCAGGCCTGATGAGATCGACAGGCATCTGTGCCTCGGAGAGGGCAGGCATCCGATCCCGAAGGCGATGCAACATATCGAAAGCCGGCCGACAGTTCAGATAGACCCGGCGCACATGTGTTGAGAGGCTGTCTGCAGGATGGATAGTTCCATCTTCGCCTTTCTTGGTATTAGCCAGGAATGCTGGTCTTGTCTCTGATTTTTCACTCTCCGAGGAGCCCAGATGATCTGCAAAGACAAGTGCACCCCGCAGGGCGATATCGATCCCCTCCACAGCAGTCCCGGGCAGGATCATGGCGGCATCTTTCGCGAGACGCCGCAACCACCACTCTTCATGCCAGAAAGGGGTTCCGGAAGTGATCCGCAGGCTATCGCGACCACCTTCCGGCATGGGTCGCGCATGAGCACCCCCACGCACGCCAATGTAGTCCGTTTCTCCCTCAGGAAGGCGGTGATGGGTCAGGATTAGCATCCCGATCGCGAATGTCAGACTGTCTTCTCGGGAGAGGAAATCGAAGGGCAAGGCGCTCTCACATGGCGTGCCCATCTTAAGAAGCCAGTCGATGGCGGACAGGCATGCGGCATCAATGCCTGCGGGTGTCGCGGTCGTCAGGGCGTCTTTCAGACCCCGGTCGTCCAACCCACCAAAAAGACGATCCCAAACCACCGCCGAGAAAAGCTCATGCCGAATGAAGGAGGCTTCAGGCTCGGCGCCTCGAAGAGCACCGCTGATCATCTCCTGGAAGAGCGTCATGGCCTTCCCGAGGTCATGAAAGAGGGCAGCGATGCGGACCACAGCAAGGCCATTGCGCTCCGCAGCTGTGCCCAAAGCGCGCTGGTAAGCAGAAGGGTGGGACGCGACAGGCGCCAGACCCTCCTCGGAGAACATCGCGCGAGATCCGATCTGGATAAGTGGCATCCGGCTCTCAGCAGAGCTTCGCACCTCCTGGATGGAAACCGCAGTTGCCCTACTGGCCTTTTTGCGCAACTCACGCGCCATGCGGTCCAGGCAGGCATTGGAGGCCTTCCCACGCCAAGTCCGATCCCCGATCCGCCAAAGATAGCGATCCAGCACCTGGGCGACATGGTCGCGCGATTTCTTGCGGGATCTGCAGACGGCGATGACCTCACGCATCAGGGCGCCCTTCCGCTTTGGCCGCGCCGATCTCTGACGTAATCATGCGCTCCACAGTGGCGATGGCTTCCGCAAGGATCCTGCGATCATCGAAAGCCGCGATCAGGCGGGCCCGAAAGACCTTCTCGGGGTCCTCATCCTTGCGGTTGCACACTGCAGCAAAGGCGATGGGCAGGACCAAGGCATCCTTGAATGCATCTGCAAGATCAAAGACAAGGCCACCTGCCCGGGTTTTTCCGTGAAAGATCGACATATGAGGCGGAATTCCAAGTGCCCAAAGAGCGCTCCCCGCCATGCCGTAGGCCAGATAGTTCCCATGATCGATCAGGCTGTTGACCAGCTTGAAGCTGTCTTTCGGAAGTTTCTTTTTGGATGTGCCAGCACCCGCCTCGCGCCGAAATTCTCCCATCTTTGACAGGCCAGAAGCCTCCGCGAAGAATTTGTAGCAGGCCTTGGAGAACTGACCTTCGACGCCCAGGAGTTCCTGGATCGAGGTGATCCCCACCAGACGATCTTCGAAGCTCTTGCATATCCTGGAAAGCGGTGTGGGATCTCGCAGGGCAAGATAGCGACCCGCGAGAGAACCGCCAATCTTGCGCATGCGATCCGTCCGGTCCAGCATGACGACTTTGGCGGCTTGCAGCGACCGCCTTTCATCAAGATAGACAGGAAGCATCTCACGGAAGTGCCGTGTCGCCGTATAGGCGGTCAGTGCCCCCATATGAAGGGGGGTTCCACCCGTGCCCGTCACGGCAAGGTAGACACCCTCCTCTCCAAGAAGCCGCATTGCTTCTTGTGTGATTGAGGTGCCCTGCCCAATGAAAAGGACGGCCAGGTTCACATGGGGGATATTGTATTCACGGCGATGCTCATCATCCGTGATGTGGTAAGTGACACGCCCACCTTCGACATGGATGCGGGCGCGCTCGAGATAGAACGCGCCCGCACGATCTGTGACCAAGAGACGAGGGCCGCCTTTATGCTGCATCGCTCGCCCGGCGAGCAGAATCTGGCATGACAGGCAGAACGGCCGGTGCGGCCATGCTTGAGAACCCATAGGTTGAGACGAAAAGCGGCCCCTCCGAGACGGTGGAAACTACTTCCCGGATGTGGAGGACGGTTTCCCCATAGAAGAGTGCCAGGGCATCTTCATCCGCATTCCGGACCGGCTTCAAGCGCTTCCCGACAGGCTTTCCCCGGCGTTCGGCGCGCGCGGCTGTCCGGCGGATCCAGCCGGGTGTATATTTGGAGAGGCTTTGGTCACGCACATAAGCAGCTCCCGTCGTGCCGGGATCGACCCAGGTCTCGCCAATCTCGATCGCTTCGATCATGCCGCGACGTCTCAGGGTCTTGAGGCCATCCATCCCCTCAAGCCGAGACAATGAGGCTTCGGAACCGATGAGCTCCACCTCATGGCCTGTCCGCATCGCCTCACGCCCCTTGTGCATCTGCGGCAAAGCGACTGCGATGAAATCATCTTCCGATCCGGTCCGATTTGCGTGATGCACGCAGTTCAGCGCGGAAGAAACGACGTCTTGCAGAGCCCCAAGCTCAATCACAGCCCGCACAGGTTTGAGGAGAAGTCGGGCGGTGCCATGGCACCGCCCCTTACCAACATTCAAGGTGCTGCTCATGAGTTCGCCTCAGCCTTCTTGCTGGATGACCCAAACACGCCGCCACGAACTAGATTGGCTAGCAGGAAGTGGATGGAACCCGGAAGCTCGGTCGCATCATCCGCTCCACGCACGGTTTCAAGCACCTCATCACCCTTCTTGCGGATAGCGTAGAAGCTGTTCTTTTCCTTGCGCAGAACATCCGCCGTTTCCTGGACGCCCCCATAGGGGTTCACCGCGATCGGGCCGTAAGTCTCATCTTCGTGCCAGATGTCGATATGGCGGAGCGCGGCGCCGATTTTTTGGGAATGCATCGAGGCTTGACCAATCTCCCGGCCGCCGAAAAAGACCGGGAGCTTGGCAAAGACGCGGCTCAGATCCTTCACGGCCTTCTCTTCGCGGATATATTCTTGCGAGGGGAAGATTTCCTGACCCGCGTCCATCTCGGCCAGCCAGCTAACATCGAAAACGAAAGGCGTTTTCGTCAGGCCGAGAGCCATGCCATCGATGAAACGGTCGAGGGCGGCGCGATCTCCCTGCACGAGAGCGGCCGCCATCTCATCACGATCAGCCGCCTCGTCGAGGGACAGGACGGACGGATCGAAGGCGATTGCCTCACCGGAAAAACGCACGATGACCTTCGCGCTGTCGACCTGGAAGCGATTGCGCCAGGCAAAGCGGGCATTGGCAATGTTCCAAGTGTAGAGTTCCGCAAGGACAGAAAAGCCACCAGCGCGGGCGTATTCTTCAGCCAGTTCGGTATAGGCCTTGCCGACTGCAGGATTGCCACAAGCATGAGGTGCCATCGCCTTAGGCAGGACGCGGATGGAGAAGTCGAGGGAGACAGAGGTGCAGCCCTGCGGCAGCACGGCAAACTCGACGGTCTGCGGGTTGCTTAGGCCCGGGTTCTTTGCCCGGTCTTCCGAGGACTGTCCTCGCACACCCTTTTCGAGGACCTCAACGGGGATGCGGCGATCCCCATTGATGCCGAAAAAAACGCCTTCGGAAATCTGCAGGGACCGCGCATAAGCAAGCATGCCCGTCTCGAACGAAACAGCGTCAGTCGACTTCTTGGCCATGGAATTGTCCTTTCCGGATCAAGCGTGGTGGGGGTGATAGGCCGGGTGGCCAAGGATGTGCTGGCCTTCGCTGGACCAGCGCCAGAAAAGATCTGACATGCCGTCATCATCGAGGCCTGTCAGGCGCGCATTGCGCACCGAGATCAGTTCCGCGATGCCAACGCAGGGTTCAACAAAGACATGCGGCATATCCGGTGATCTTGCCCTGATACGCTTCGGAACCGTATCAGGGTCCTCCAGAAGCCGATGGCCGACTGCGACCGGCACAATCCAACCGCGCCCCGGCTCTCGAATTGCGGGAAAGAGGATCTTCGCGATACGCTCCATCTGGACAAGATCACCAGAGGAAATAAGGCGCCGTTCCGGCTGATCCGGCCGCACCATGGCATAGCCACGAGAAAGCACCTTCAGGCCGCTGCCGTCGCTGGCCACCACATCCACGCGGAGATCCCGGTTCGTAATTGTCCCACCAGCGATCCTCTTGCAAAGCGCTGCATTTTTCACAGCGTCGGCGCTCTCGCATCCGGGAAGATCAAGCAAGATCGAAACCTCGACGGTGCCGACCATGTCCTCTATGATTTCAATTGGGGTGAAGGTTCCGGCCTTCAGCTCCATCTCCGGTTTTGTGCGGCCCTCTGAGGGATGCACGGCGTGCAGGACTGGCAGGACGCGTGCGGCCCAAGGGGTGACACCAAGATCCCGGCCAATCGACTCTGCGAGCCCGAGGAAGGCCAACGGACTTGGCAGGCCAGAAGCATAGTCGTTCATCAGAAGATTGACGCGGCTGGCGCGCAGATTGCGAAGTGCGAAGCGCATCTCAGTCCTCCAATTTCTCAAGGGCAATGCGCTCACGGTCCTGAAAATGCGGAGAGGTGAGTGCTTTGATGGCTTTCGGATGGTCATCCTTTTTCCATCGCCTGCGCATCAATAATGCAGAAGGTGAGGGCGGCGCCCGAAGATCGGACGCAGGGGCCCCGTCTTGTTCGAGAAGTTCCAGCGCATCTCCGCGAACTTGCTCGATGAAGTCGAGAGCGCCTGCAATCAGCTTGTCTGCATACCAATCTGTTCCAGCCCGGATGTCGCTGTTGGTATAGGGCATGTCGAGGCGACCTGCGTAATGTAGAACGGCAGCCTCAACATCATCGTCCCGCCAAGACGGGAATGCGCCACCGCGGATATATCGTAGGATCGCGGCCTCGTAGTCGCGCAGGACGGTGGGCATGGTTGCGAGGAAGCGCTGGCGCGGACCGCCAATTGCGCCTGAGATGTTCTGAGGTTTAGCACTGATGGCTTGTCGCGTCCAGCGACCACGAGGGACCGGTGGAGCATCCTTTTCCTGCTTCAGGAACCATGCGGAAGACATGGTCTTGAAACCCATGAAGGCTTCAACCGGCGAGACTGGCGTCGCTTGAATGTCGCCACCGCCAGGACGCGGCAGGAAAATCGTTGGAAACTCTCCCGTGTCCGGCAAACTGATAATCTCTTGCCCTTTGCCCAGAACAGCAACCTGAAGGGCATCCAGACAATCATCACCGAAAACCATGGCAAAGCCTTCGAAGACCTTGGGAGAAAGATCATCCGGATCCCGAATATGATCGATCAAAGATTTTGGTTTTCGGCCAAGGACTTCCAGAGGGCGAAAGACAATCTTTGCGAAGGGGATATCGGGCGCATTCACTGAAGGCGCGAAAACGGGGAGGCTGTTTTTGTCTTTGGGCGTAAAGCGCAAAACAGACTGATCGAGAGCTGCCCGTGGCGTCGTTAACTTTAGGAGGTGCGACCCACTTCCCATCCCGATACGATAGAAATCTGCAGCGATTGGTGCACGGGAGAGTGCGTCTCGCATGAGCATGAACTCGGCCTCGATGTCATCCTCAGCAAGGATACGGCCCACACAACGAAAGCTCAAAATCTCCGATTTCGCGCTTTTTGACGGCTTGTCTTCGAGAACATCGGCCTCTTCGACATCGCCACCGTCGTGATCAGTCTCGTCGTCCAGTTCCGCCATGAAAATACCTCCGCTTCGCAGGTTGACTTTGGTCGAGAAAAGGAAAACCATCAACACTGTAAATATTGCATTATGAAAGAAATTCTGTGGAGGAAAATGAATTCGTCTTATCGGTTGGGCTGGATTTCGGCCTGCATGCGGCTTCTTGGTCGCCTTGGATCAAATGAGAAGAAGGCGCTGCTCGCCTCCTTCAACATCAGCGAGGCGACCTTGTCGCGCGATCAGGCTTCCTTCCTTGCGCAGTCAAGCGACGATGTCGGCATCCAGATTGAAAAAGGAAAGCTGACTATTGCAAGAACTGCGGAGTCCAGCCTTGAGCGGCACCCCGAGGAGCCAAGCATTGATGCCTTCCTGCGCGTGATGCTTGGTGCCAAGTTGATCGAGATGACGGGGTCGGAGAGAGTCTCGCCCGCAGAGCACATTGTCGGGAAAGTCGTGCGGTCAATCCATGACCGGCGCGTGCTTCGCGTCCGTTATCTATCGCGAAATGCAACCTCGGAGCCCGCGTGGCGGCTCATTTCACCTCATGCGGTCGTCAATATCGCGGGCAGATACCATGCACGCTGCTACGATCATGAAAAGGTGCGTTATGGCGATTTTGTGCTGACGCGTATGCTCGATGTTGACTTCCAGACCCCCGAAATCCTGCGTTACAAGGATGCTTGGGATGATGTGGATTGGGCGACGCGCGTCTCCCTGAAGGTCTCCGCCAAAGAATCCGCAAATCTTGATATCCTGCGCATGGATTACGGGCTTGGTGAGTCTGGATTCAAGGTCGTTCATACCAGAAAGGCCCTTTCTCCCTATCTCATCGATGCCCGCTTGGAGGGCTTCGATAGCCTCGTCGAGATCAAGATGGAGACTGACTCAGGGCGTCTGAGCGGTTGAGGTTTTTTGTGAAAATGATATCCTTTTGCAAAGATCTCTATCCTCCCTGCAAGAGGGATCTTTTTGGTAAGTGCCAGAAATTCTCTAATTTTCAGTATCTTGCAGAGCTCTTTGAAAAAATGGTCAAATTGAAGTTCCTTACATAAGTGATTGATTATCCTTTTTTCTTTCGAGAGGATGAAGGGTTCCCTGCCGGATAGGCAGCTGAGAGACTGTTCACCGGCGCAGATAAAGCGGAGCTTAGGTTCCCTGCCGGATAGGCAGCTGAGAGAAAGCTGTCGCTGGGTAGTTTCGTCAAGTCTTTGTTCCCTGCCGGATAGGCAGCTGAGAGATCTGGCTCTGGCGGGTCTCGGCCCTTTGTGCCGTTCCCTGCCGGATAGGCAGCTGAGAGAAATGGCAGCGACCGTTGCGGTCGCCCTGTTCAGTTCCCTGCCGGATAGGCAGCTGAGAGAAGAAAAGAGGCTCCAGCCTCTCCCGGCATACCGTTCCCTGCCGGATAGGCAGCTGAGAGAGTAAACAGGAACGCACTTGACGGAGCCAGTGCGTTCCCTGCCGGATAGGCAGCTGAGAGAATACAGCGATGCCTGTAGTTAGGTATCACTACGTTCCCTGCCGGATAGGCAGCTGAGAGACCAATCGTTTTCAGATCGCGGCGCGTCCTACGGTTCCCTGCCGGATAGGCAGCTGAGAGACAAAACGGCGGGGCGGAATACGTTGCCGCTCCGTTCCCTGCCGGATAGGCAGCTGAGAGATAACGACGCGCTGCGCCCGCATATCTCGGCCCGTTCCCTGCCGGATAGGCAGCTGAGAGACGTCACGGTAGCGGCTGCATCTGCCGGGATCGGTTCCCTGCCGGATAGGCAGCTGAGAGAAGAACAAACGACAGGTCATAGAACCCGCCAGCGTTCCCTGCCGGATAGGCAGCTGAGAGATCAATGGCTTGCAGCTTTTCCAGCGCGCCAGTGTTCCCTGCCGGATAGGCAGCTGAGAGACTGAGTATTCAGAGGCAACGGCGCGGGCAATTGTTCCCTGCCGGATAGGCAGCTGAGAGAACGAGCCGCACGACTATCAAACGGCAGTCTTTGTTCCCTGCCGGATAGGCAGCTGAGAGATTGATGGGAAATACCGCGTCATGGTCACAAAGGTTCCCTGCCGGATAGGCAGCTGAGAGACACGCGAAGGGGGCCGTGGAAAGGCTGTCGTTGTTCCCTGCCGGATAGGCAGCTGAGAGAGTGATGGCATAGGCCGCGCTTGCGACCACCGCGTTCCCTGCCGGATAGGCAGCTGAGAGAAAAGCAAATCAACGATCACGCAAAGCCACATCGTTCCCTGCCGGATAGGCAGCTGAGAGAATTACATCGGCTCAAGGCACTGTGCGGGGCATGTTCCCTGCCGGATAGGCAGCTGAGAGATTCCCGGTCGGCGCTGCCCTGCCGCATTTCGGGTTCCCTGCCGGATAGGCAGCTGAGAGATTTTCCGCCTCATCTGCCGCCATGCGCCAAGAGTTCCCTGCCGGATAGGCAGCTGAGAGATTGCGCCACGCCGCGCATATCGGAAAAAGGAAGTTCCCTGCCGGATAGGCAGCTGAGAGACGGACCTGATCCGGATCGAGTGGACGTTCCGGGTTCCCTGCCGGATAGGCAGCTGAGAGAAAACGCAATATCGCGGCAAAACTGGTGCCTAAGTTCCCTGCCGGATAGGCAGCTGAGAGAATTCGCGGCGTTGGTGCAGTTTCACTTCGGTCGTTCCCTGCCGGATAGGCAGCTGAGAGATGACCATCCCGCCGCCTGACATACCAGCATGTGTTCCCTGCCGGATAGGCAGCTGAGAGATTGAAGCGGGCGCAAGCGTCGGCCAAGTCGCGGTTCCCTGCCGGATAGGCAGCTGAGAGATAGGCAGCTGAGAGACATTCCGTATCAAAGTCGTTCCCTGCCGGATAGGCAGCTGAGAGACTGACCCATCGGCAATGGGGCCGGATCACCCCGTTCCCTGCCGGATAGGCAGCTGAGAGAAGATCAAACAGACCCTCCAGAGCGTCCGTGCTGTTCCCTGCCGGATAGGCAGCTGAGAGAACATAGCCGTTCTGATCTGTCTGGACCTTTGGGTTCCCTGCCGGATAGGCAGCTGAGAGACATTCCGTATCAAAGTCGGTAGCGCTTGCCTTGTTCCCTGCCGGATAGGCAGCTGAGAGAAAGCGCTGTCTGCCATGACTAAGCGCGAATACGTTCCCTGCCGGATAGGCAGCTGAGAGATTCGGCGTAGCGCCATGCAACGCCACTGGCACGTTCCCTGCCGGATAGGCAGCTGAGAGAGGAAAGCCGCGCGTTTGAAGCGGGTGCGGAATGTTCCCTGCCGGATAGGCAGCTGAGAGATCGAAGTCGTCGATCAGGCCCGTGGTTGTGGAGTTCCCTGCCGGATAGGCAGCTGAGAGACAGCTTTGTAGGGGATTGTGTGAGGAAGGCACGTTCCCTGCCGGATAGGCAGCTGAGAGATTGTGATTAAGGTTTGGGGCTATGAGTTCAAAGTTCCCTGCCGGATAGGCAGCTTGCGTGTTTCGCGTGATGTCGGGCAGTAATTTCAGATGATGGCGGGCGCCCGTTTCACGCGAT
>LFEF01023995.1_pt1 | contig 18582 bp, 18 predicted proteins | sample 619371 | NCBI WGS metagenome assembly LFEF01 (sample SAMN03014291, study PRJNA259931) | freshwater metagenome | biome: lake; feature: waterbloom | place: China: Taihu Lake | collected 2006-08 | depth 0 m m
AACTGTCTCTTGAAGCTAATTATGATGATTATCTTGAAAAAAAATGATAATTAGACAGAAGTTCTCTTGTTCACATAGAGAACTTTATCTTCTTTTGTTTTCAAAATGAGAATTGCTGTTGACTAATTCGGGTGGCGGCTGACAGGAAATAGAGATTATTCTGCCCGTACTGGGATGATTAAAAAGGATTTGATTGGCATGGAGATAATAACCACAATCTCCCGGGACTGCATCCGGTCGCGGTAATCCTCCCAGACCATACAAGGGATCACCGATTAAGGGATAGCCAAAAAAGGCCAGATGAATGCGAATTTGATGGGGTCTGCCCGTAAAAATTTGTACTTCTAATAGGGTACTATCGGGATGTTTTTTTAAGACTCGACCATCGCTGCGGGCCGATAACCCATCTGTGAGCGCACCGTAAACGTAGCCTAAAATGGGATGGGCGATTTTCCCGATCGCTTGATTAATAGTAAAATTATCCGGTATGTCGCCCTGACCCACTAAAGCTCGATATATTTTGGTAATTTTCCCCTCTCGCATCTGTTGACTCAATTTAGCTCTGGCGGGCTTTGATTTCGCCATTAAGACTATGCCCGAAGTGCCGCGACCAAGACGATGAATTGGATAGGGAGTGACCTCGGTATAATGCTGATGTACCAAATGGATAAGAGTATGTTCGAGAAATCCACCCCCCGCTAACACCGGTAATCCCGAAGGTTTCGCCACCACTAACACCTCGGCATCCTCGTAGAGTACCTCAAAAAAGAGCGGTACATCCGGTTCTGTCCAAGGCGGGCGCTGATAGGTCAATTGCTGCCCGATTTCTAAGACTGTATCGGGGCAAGCGGGACGACCGTTGACTAGAATTGCTCCTGATAAAATGCGATCGAGCCATTCTTCTGGGCTAGAATGGGGATATTTGCCCGTATAGTAAGCTAATAGGCTTAATCCTGCCTGATTTTTGCTAATTTTATCTCGATAAATCCAACCTTGATTGGCCATTGGGGAAGTGGGTGTGGGGTGTGGGGTGTGGGGTGTGGGGTGTGGGGAGAATAAATAAAAAAGTCTCCTATCTCCTGAATACTGACGACCGACTCCTGACTCCTGACTTCTAACCCAATCTTCGACAAAGATAAGCAAAAATTATTTATTGACTCCAAAAGCTTGAGAATATTTAAATTAACATTCCGCAATATTTACAAATTCTTAAGAATTAATTGAGAAAGATTTTTATTTAACAACGATGTTACAATGGTTACAGCGATTTTACTGAATTTCATAGTGGGTTATTCTGTGCTTTTTTGGGCAGCAACGGTTGAAACCCTTGCCACACCTAGAAGGTGATCCTAATTAAGACGGGTAAATCAGTCAATTTCACCCACAACGATGATCTTTTTTTTGTGTAGTTTTATTGCAAAAAAAAAGTTTTTTTGACAAAAAGCACAAAGTATGATAAGAACCCAATGGATTTCTGGCTGCGAGTAGTTATTGCAGAGTGGGGAGAAGGGAGCAGCGAGCAGGGGAGAAAAAAGCGTTCGACAAAAGCTCACGCGGCGGTTCGACGGATTCGACAAGCTCACCGTCCACAGGCTCACCGTCCGCTCGACAAAAGCTCGCCGAACGTCCGAAGTCTGACGGCTGATGGCTAAAAAGCTGATGGCTAACTTGACAAAAATTACCTCGGTTTCTATAATCCTGAAACCGTCAATAAAATTCAGCGATAAATAGCTGGGCAGAAAATCAAGAAAAACAGCAAAAAAACGCAGTTACCCCCTTGACAAATAGATAAAACTAGGCATTAGTTAAATTTAATGATTTTTTAATAAAAACCGCTTTCTATCACCAGAAAAAGCGATCGGTAGATTTTTATCAGAGTATTGTAATCATCTTTACAACTATCGGGGATCAAAGGATGTTAGGGTGAAGGAGCGATGACAAACCCACTTTAAGATCACCCCAATTGCTATGGCACAGATTCTCGATCCCCTCCCCAACGGCAAGAAAAATAGTATTCTTTGTTGCTATGTCAATGCGACCAGTCATATTCAAATTGTTCGCATCACCAATATTGCTAACTGGTATTTTGAAAGGGTGGTTTTCCCTGGGCAGCGTTTAGTATTTGAGACCCTAGGGGAAGCTTTCTTAGAGATTCATACGGGTATGATGGCCAGTGCCATCCTTTCCGATAACATCCCCTGTGAGCGCCTTTATATCAGCGATGGGGATGAGGATGACTCCGACGGTCAACTAGACGGGGAAACATTTTATCCCCATTCCCTAGAGGAAAGTCAAGGGGCGAAAATTGACAATACCGTACCCTTCGGTTTAACTTTAGCTTCCGCCTAGCTAATAACCTAATCTGATAATTCCCCTCGCACGAGAATCACAGTGCAATTAACGGCACGGGCAATCGTCGAGGGGATATTGCCATTTAAGAACTGATTGAGCAAACTTTCCCTAGATGCACCCAAAAGCACCAAAGAACAATCCTCCGATCCTACCAGATGAGTGACCGCCTCGGCAGCAGAAGCCGAACGAATCGGTAAAGGTACAATCGGCTGTGCGATCGCTTTCTGTAAAGATGCTTGTAAAACTTCCAAAGTGGACAGATCTGGGAGTAACTCCGTCGGGGAATAGATTTTACATAACCAAATTTCGGGATAATCCGAAGACTCGGACAAAGACAGCAAACTAGGCAATAATGCTAAAGCGCGTTGGGCATTGGGACCGCCGGCGGTGGGAATCAGCCAAATCCTTTCCCGATTAAGATCGTTGGGAAAACAATCCTTTGTCCCCAATTTTACCAAGATGGTTTCACAGGGAGCTTGAGCAATCAGAGTATCGACTAAAAACCCAAAAATCGCCCCAGTGGTGGATTTTTCCCCCGTCCAACCCATAATTAATAAATTGCTGTGTCGTTCGCCAATCGTGGCCAAAATCCCGTCGGCGATATCCTGAACAACGGAAATTTGTGTATGAACAGAGATATTCTGCTGTCGGGCTAATCTTTCCAGACGATGAAGTAATTTGCGTCCTTCCCGCGTATCTACCCTGACTTCCGCCGGAGAACTAAGACGAGGCACAGTAATCATATAGAGACAATCTATCTCATAATTGCGTTGACGGGCGACAGCGGCGGCAATTTTAAACAAAGCGGTAGCGGTGTCGGGATTGGCAATAGGTAATAAGATCCGGCCCGTTCCCACGGCTGGGGAACGAGTTTGATAAACCACATAGGAAGGGGTACTGCGTTGGGGCAGTTGACAAACTCCCCCCAATTGATCGGCTTCCACCCGGATAATATCGGTACGGGTGATAATCCCCACCAGTTTTTGACCATCGGTAACGGGTAAACGGGAAAGCTGATAGCGATTTAAGAGAAATAAAACATCGCTTAAAGCTGCCTGGGGGGCCACAGTAATCGGATTGGGAGTCATCATCTCTCGTAGGACTGTTTGATTGTTTTTCGATCGCCATTTATCCAGATCACTTTGGGTAAAAATCCCCAATAGTCGCCCCTGATCCACCACGGGAAAACCGCGATGATGGGAACGGGACATAATTTTCACCACTTCCCCCAGGGGTAAATCTGCCGCCAGAATTTCCACCTGCGATTGCATCACATCTATAGCCGACAGATGGGCCAACACATCATTAGAAGGGGTTTCTTCGTTGAGAATAATACCACTAGCGGAAAGTAAATGCTGATAGAGGGAACCGGGGTGAATGCTTTCGGCAGTGATATAAGAAACGGCACAGGTCAACATCAGGGGCAGCACAATATTAAAATTGCGATGCAGTTCAAAGACAATCACGATCGCCGTTACCGGAACCCTGACTACTCCCGTAAAAAAAGCCCCCATACCGGCTAAAGTATAACTAGGTTCGCTGCCGAAACCCATCATTTTCGTCTCGATTCCCCCCACCAGAAACCCCAAACAGGATCCCAACACCAAAGCGGGGGCGAGGAGTCCTCCAGGGGCGCCGGAACTATAGGAGATCATCGTCAGGAAAAAATAGACCACAAAAGCGAGGGCGGTATTCTGCCAACTTAATTCCCCTGCCAGCAAAAATTCGCGTAAACCGGTATTATCTCGAAAAAAGTCGGGTAAAAAAGCCACCACCGTTCCCGATAAGCAACTGACCAGACCGATGCGCCAAGCTAAAGATAACCGCCAACGCCGCTGCAGCTGACTACAAAAAAGGATGCCTTGATTGAATAAAGCCCCCAATAAGCCCGCTAAAACCCCCAAAAGGCAATAAATGGGTATTTCTTGGGCAGAGAAGCTAATATTGGCATATTCAGTGATGATCGAGGGGGTATTCTGCAGCATCATCGAAACCACGGCCCCGGTAAAGGAAGCCACAATCGCCGTTTCTAGGGTCATACTGGAGACATCGCGCATTAATTCCTCGATCACAAAGAGGACCCCGGCGATGGGAGTAGTAAAACCGGCCGCTAACCCCGCAGCCGCCCCGGCTGCGATCATCTGACGACGGTGATCGGGACTGGTGGGCAGCCAGACGCTTAATTGGGCCGCTAGGGCTGCCCCGATGTGTACCGTGGGGGCCCGACGACCAAGGGTTAAACCACCGCCAAGGATCAGGATCGCCCCGATCATTTTTACGAGGGCGACGCGCCAAGACAGGGGCAAAGGGTATTTAGCTAGGGCTGCTTTTACTTGGGGAATACCCCCCCCGGCGGCTGCGGGGGAGAAGTGTTCGACAATCCAGCCGGCGCTGTAACCAAGCAGAAAACCGCCGAGGGGCAAAACTAGGAAAGGAGAGGAATTGGCTACTAGATGCACCCGCCAACCACCTAACCAACCGATGCCCAATTTCAGGATAATAGCGGCAAGGGCGGAGAGAATTCCGATTAAACAGGCGACCAGTAAAGCATAGCGACTATCGGTCGCGCTACGTCCGAAGTGTTGGGATTTGAACCACTGACGGAGGTTTTGGTAACGGGCAAAAAGTCCCATAATAATGAGGGAGAATCAAGGCAATGGCGGGGCGAGGATTTTTTTAGGGTTCTGATTCCTCGTCTCTTTAATCATAGGCCGTTAAGTTCTGTAACCGTTCACCTTGTTGTTACCAGTGGACCGAATAGTAGTTTTTCGATCGATGGGTTAGGATCAAAGGTTGTCGCTGTCTTTTTAAAAAAGAAGCGTAAAATAGTCGGCGGACAGCTGCCGCTAACCTGACTTGATTTTAAGGTTCTAATGACAATTTCTTGATCAGTAAATAAAGATAAATATTAGCAGATGAATTACGTTAGTTAAACTTGACTAACTTCAACTTTATTTACTTTTTATGATGATGAGAACAAAACTATTAATTAGATAGGATTTGCTGAATAAATCTAAAAACCTTGTTGGATAAGATGTGGGTTGATTTGCTCACACTTCACATCGCGTAAAATGGTAGTGCTTGGGGCTAGTGGGTAGGGTCGTTTCATTCTCTGAAATGTCATTCTCTCAAATCCTTATCTGGCAACGTTTTTAGTCGATTTCTCGGAAATACATATCTGAAAATTTTTCAAAACGTCGTGCTTTGTAGGTTGATTCATGAATCAACCTACTATGAGAGCAAAAACCTGTACTTCCCTGCTCCCTAGCTTACCTCATAAGCGATTAAGGGTAGCAAAAAAAAGAATTAGATTCGGAGAATGAATCAGCCCTAGGCTAGTGGGGGCCTTTCTGCTTGCCAATCCAGATAGGCTAAATGGAGAATATCAAGGGCATTTATGCCTAAAGGGAGACAAAATATATTAGGCTAAAAGCTAAACTATTTTGGCAAGATTTCTTTGAAGACCTCCTCAGCCTACTTATTGGTTTTCCACGGTAGTCGCGATCCGCGTCCAGCCCTGGCGGTGACACGATTAGCAGCCTTAGTTCAAGAAAAAATTAGTCAACCCGCCGAAAGATTGGCGAGTAAATCGGAGTTTAGCCGATCTATAGCGGTTCTAGAAGCAGATAATCGGGTATTAGTAGGGACTGCCGCCCTAGAATTAGCGATAACACCTCTCCATCAACAAATAGAAGCTTTTGCCCAACAAGCGCAAAGCCAAGGATGTAACCGGTTGCAGATTATCCCCCTGTTTCTCCTGTCGGGGGTTCACGTTAAAGAAGATATTCCCGCAGCCGTGGCCAAAGTGCGATCGCCGATTGAGCTAGAGTTAAAGCCCCATTTAGGCAGTTATCAGGGCATAAAATCGCTGTTATCCCGACAATTGGCTGATTTAAGCCCGCAAAAACCCATTTTACTGTCCCACGGTAGTCGTCGCCCTGGCGGTAATCGGGAGGTGGAAAACCTAGCGGCGTTTTTTGGGGCAATTACAGCTTATTGGTCGATAGAACCGAGTTTATCCCGACAAATCGAGATTTTAATCGCTCAAGGTAGCCAAACAATCCCTATACTGCCCTATTTCCTCTTTGCCGGTGGAATTACGGCCGCGATCGAAGCCCAAGTTTTTGAACTATCACAAAAGCATCCAAATGTCAATATATTTTTAGGTAAATCTTTGGGGGCGACGGGGGAATTAGCCGAGATTATTGTTGAGGAAGGATGTGGATGAAGCGGGCAGCGATCGCTCTGGGCAGTAATTTAGGAGATTCAGCGACAATTTTAGGGCAAGCTTTAGGGGAATTAGAGCGAGTCAAAGGAATTAAACTAGAAGCTTATTCCCAATGGTATCAAACCGCGGCCGTCGGGCCGCCTCAGCCCGATTATCTCAACGGTTGCGCCATTGTGCAAGTGGATTTATCGCCCCTAGATTTACTGGATAAATTATTAGAAATCGAGCAGTTATTCGGGAGAGTTCGACGGGAAAGATGGGGACCGCGTACCCTCGATTTAGACTTAATATTTTATGATGACCTGATCTTAGAAACGCCCGAATTACAGATACCCCATCCCCGCTGCCGAGAACGGGCCTTTGTACTGCTTCCCCTGGCAGAAATTGCCCCCGATTGGCGAGATCCTGTAACTGGAAAAACTGTCCTTCAGTTATTGGGGGAATTGGGATTGGGAGAGTAGGGTGTCAATGAACCTGCGGGAGTCCCGACCCGAGCGGGTAGCGGCATAGGCACGATTTGGGTTTCTGTTTCATGAGACCTGCGGCAAAAGTAAGTTCTCGAGCCGCTATCAGGTCAAAATATCCAAAACCTCAGATAAATTTGATATAATCTTAGGTTTTATGGATAGTATGCTTGTCTCTTGTCTTTTTTCTCCTCCTGTCTCCTATCTCCTGTTTCCTCACCTAAGGTCAGATTTTTGATTTTTGCAGAAAATCTATTGTCAAGCCGTCGTTTTACGACGGGGTTTCAGACCCAAAAATTGCAATGATTCCCTCAAGCGAGCGCTACTGGCTCAAAAATGCCCATATTCCCGTTTCCCTCCTAGAAAATGAGAGTTTCTCTCCCCAAACCGCCGAGGGATTAACCTTAGTTAATCTGGAAATTAATGACGGTAACATTAATCGCATCACCTCAACCATCCCCCCCGAAGATAATATTCCCGTTATCGACCTCAAAAAAAAGATTGTTTTTCCTTGCTTTATCGATATGCACACCCATCTCGATAAAGGTCATAGTTGGCATCGTTGTCCTAACCGTGATGGCACTTTTGACAACGCCTTAAAAATGGCCCTAGAGGATTCCCGACGGGAGTGGCGCTTAGAGGATGTGTATCGTCGCATGGAATTTGGCGTTAAATGCAGTTATGCCCACGGAACCGCCGCTATTCGCACCCATATCGACTCTTTTGGTCAACAGGCACAGATTAGCTTAACCGCTTTGGCAGAATTGCAACGACAATGGGCCGGTAAAATCACCCTGCAAGCGGTTTCTCTAGTTTCCCTTGACTATTATCAAACCTCCGAGGGAGCGGCCTTAGCCGATAAAATAGCCGAATTTGGGGGCATATTAGGGGGAGTAGCCTACACAAATCCAGATTTACAGGCACAAATTGATATTACCTTCAAATTAGCCCAAGAAAGGGGTTTAAATCTCGATTTTCATCTGGATGAAAACGGCGACCCCGATTCTACCTGTTTAGCAGCGATCGCGCGTACTGCTATTAAAGAGCAATTTTCTGGACAAATCATCTGTGGTCACTGTTGCAGTTTAGCGGTACAATCCCCTGAAATAATCCAAGAAACCCTAAATTTAGTCAAAAATGCGGGCATTGCTATCGTTAGCTTGCCGATGTGCAATCTCTACCTACAGGATCGTCAAGAGGAAAAAACCCCTTTTTGGCGCGGGACAACTAAGGTAAAAGAGATGAAAAAAGCGGGAATTCCGGTGGCTTTTGCCAGTGATAACTGTCGCGATCCCTTTTATGGTTTTGGGGATCACGATGGTTTAGAAGTCTTTACCCAAGCGGTGCGGATTGCCCATCTCGACACACCCTACGCTGACTGGGTAAATAGTGTCACCCTCACCCCGGCAAATCTGCTCGGATTGCCCCATTTAGGGCGCATTAAGACGGGTCTAGAGGCAAATTTGTTAATTTTCAAGGCTCGCTACTTTAGCGAGCTATTATCGCGACCACAGTGGGATCGCCTCGTGATTCGGAGCGGGTTGAGCATCGATACTACTCTCCCCGATTACCAAGATTTAGATGATTTAGTTCTAGGAATTGAGCAACTCCTGTAAGGGTTTGACAAAAACCACCGATTCTAGGTTGATAGCACCGTAAATATGGGGAAAGGTCTCTTTTTCTAGCTCTGAAGTGGCATTTTCTGGGTTAGGATGCTGGGGCTGCTCCCATTTGACCGGGGACTGCAATTGTTCAGGAGAAATGGCTAAAACCAGCAAGTCTGGCTGATTTTGATAAAAAGCGGCCACAACTTTCGGAATTTGTTCTAAGGTGGAGCAATGGATAAATCCCTCATTTTTTAGGGAATACGCCCGATATTCCCCCATTTCACGAGCTATTTGCCAACCTCTTTCTGTAGTGATGTGATAGATCATCGGTTCGCCTCCTACTGTCACTTTATCCCTAATTTTAGGATATAGCCTGAAGCTGTCAGCGGCCCTCAATTCTCTTAAACTAGGGGTCAGGGAATAAAGACAAGAAATTTGTCCGACCAATTACCAGAAAAAAATTGCCGATAACGGCCTCAAAATCTGTTTATAGTCTCTTTTTACCTGATATTAACCATTTCCCTTTAAAATGGGCTTACCGAGGCAATAACTGCAAAAATCTATGCTAGATAAAATATTTACTCCCAATCCCTACGCTGAAAAACCCGCTCCTCTGCGTCCTCGCAAGGGGGTGATTATCGGTGTTGGTCAGGTGGGGATGGCCTGCGCTTACTCGATGTTAATTCAAGACTGTTTTGATGAATTAATTCTGCAAGATATCGCCACGGATAAAGTCGAAGGGGAAGTGATGGATTTAAGGCACGGAATGCCTTTTATTGAACCCACAGACTTGAAAATGGGAACCGTGGCCGATGTGGGACAAAATGCCGATGTGGTGATTATTACTGCTGGGGCCGCCCAAAAAGAGGGAGAAACCAGATTACATCTCCTTGAGCGAAATGTGGCGATTTTTCGCCGTATTCTTGCGGATGTGGCTGTTTACTGCCCCAGTGCTTTGATTTTGGTGGTGAGTAATCCCGTCGATATCATGACCTATGTTACCCTGAAAATAACCCATTTTCCGCCCTCTAGGGTGATTGGTTCGGGTACGGTGCTAGATTCTGCCCGTTTACGCTCTCTTTTATCCACCCAACTCCATGTAGATGCGCGTAACGTCCACGCTTATATTATCGGTGAACACGGGGATAGTGAGCTTGCTGTGTGGAGTTCGGCTAATATCGGAGGAGCAAGGTTACTAGAAGGAGATTGGCAGGATTTAAGCGCAACCGACCAAGAAAGCTTAACAGAAATTTTTCTTCAGGTTAAAAACGCCGCCTATGAAATTATCAAACGCAAGGGTTATACTAGCTATGCGATCGGTTTAGCTACCACGGATATCGTTAAAGCGATTTTACGTTCCCAAGAAAGAATTCTGACTATTAGCACTCTCCTCGATGGTCAATACGGTCTCAAAGATGTGTGTTTAAGTATTCCCTCGGTGGTTAACGAGAAAGGAGTGATTAAAACCCTGAATCTTGCTCTTAGTCCCAGAGAAACCCAACAGTTACATAATTCGGCCAAAATCATGCGCGATTTAATCGATCAACTCAAAATTTAACTTAGGGTTGGCTGAATAAATCTAAAAACATTGTTGGGTAAGATTTTTAGATTTTTCTGCCCTGAAAAAGTGCCGAACATAAGAGCGATCGAGGGGAAATTTTAGGCACTTTTTCCCCGAAAATTAGGTAATTGTGGGGTGGACTGAAGCAATTAGTGCTAGACTTCCCGAAAAGTCTATTTTATTTCAGCTTGTTGTTAGGGATATGCTCTGGCTAATACGCTTTTGGTTATGATATGCGGAAAAGTTCTGGCGATGGTGCTAAAATGGTGTGATATGCCGAGAGTTTTTACATATCGTTACTCTCAGGAGTCTTATACAGAAGGTTTCTGTATAATTAATGGTTAGGCTAATGATGCACTCGATAACCTAGGTCATCAGCCAGGTCACTAGCCGGAACTCATGTCGCTGCCTTGATGGCGATTTCTGCCTTGGTAGTTGTCCAGACCTCCCCTAACAGCATTCTTCAGGAGAATAGCAATGAGAAACAACAGAAGCTTGATCGATCATGATTATTTGATCAAAAAGCACAAACTGAACACAAATCCACCTCCTCCCAACTCTCTTTTTTGGAAAATGTGGAATGCTGGTGGCGAATGGATTGCACAAGAAGCACTAAATACGGGGTTCTTGAAAGGAATAAAGAATGGAAATTTGAACCCAACACATTATGGCGCATTTAATGTAAGTGATGTCTATTATTGTTTCAATGGTGCATCTGATTATGGCATTGCAGCTCAGAGAACAACCAATATAATATTGCAAGATTATCTGCTGAAAAAACAGCAGAGTTACAACCAATACAATCAGTCTGCTTGCATCACCTGGAATTTAGCAGGCCCTCAGTCTATTCAACCGACTCCAACAGCACTCAATTACTCTCTTTTTGAACAGTCGGTTGCTAATGGATCTGCAAAAGAGGGAAATGTTAAAGATCCGATCTTTACGCTAATTGTAATGTTACCATGTGAATATCTTTGGGCTTGGCTAGCTAGTCAATTGGCTCCACCCGCACCCAGCAATATCTATGCAAGTTGGATAACCAGTAATAACCAACCTGATGGGGCTTATGCAATGGGAAATTTCTTGCAAGAGTACATAACCTTAAACCGAATAGACGAAAACTTGGCTACAGTTATCTATTTAACTGCGATGGAATATGAGTACAGTAATTTTTCTAGTGCTACTCAGCCAGGCTAATATTCAGTAGCTGTAGTGCATGGTGCGTTCCCTAATGTGGCTCCTACTGCTCCACTAATAGATTTTTGGGGAACGCACCATGCACATTTATTGAAGCCGCTCTGGTAGGGTGCGTTAATGAAATGTAACGCACCTCTTTTTTCTCTAGCCGTAGTACCATGCTCATTCATTGAAGCAAGTGATTGTAAGCTAACGGGGTTTTTTGATTTTTGAAAAGGCGAGCGTTAGTTACCGTCCTGACTTAAAAAATAGCCAACTGCACGTTGAAGCTGTTCCATCCCTTGTTGCAGTTGGTCAATACGAGCCTTAGATTCCTCCATTTGTTGAGCAGTAGCTTCCACAAACCGATCAATACGCCGATTCGTTGCCTCACTGATTGCTGCTAATCTGTCAATATTGCTTTCTATTCGCTCTATTCGCTGCTGACTTGCCTCTAGACTGGCTTCAATACGGTCTAACCGAGAACTTTGCCACCACATTTAGTTAACACCTTGAAAATAAGCGATTATTGTCCTCAGTTTAGCAAATCTTTAGACAAATTAATCTCTTTTCATAGGGCGATCGCTTGAGGTGAAACTGCGATCGCTGGTTGCTTAGTTAATGAAATGTAACGCACATATTTTTTCTCCAGTCAAACTATTTTTGACTAATCTCGAATGCTAAGTCGTATCTGTAAAAACAGACATCAAAGGCAAGAAAGAAGTTCATCTGTCCTAGTATTAGCGGCGCATATTTATCTTGTGTCCAAGCAAAGGCTAAATCTACGGTGGGGAATTGCTCAACAGTAGCTTTAACAACCAATGCACGAGCTTCAAATCTAGCTAAATTACCTCCTAATGGCAGAGATAGCCTTTGGTTTTCCCAGACTGCACCTAAAGCTAAACCCATTTCATAGGGCAACACATTAACACTAGAGCCAGTATCCAAGAGACCCGAAACATTCAAGGATTGACTTTGATAAGTTAATGTCAATGGTAAATAAGGAAGCGCACTTAATGCCCCAAGACTAGAATCTACCTCGGTGAAAGCAAATCTTACCTTATTAGCCATGAGTCAATTCTTGTTTCTCTTTTAATGCTTGAGCAAGAATGGCGGCAGCCTCAAAAGAGTCATGTAAACCTTGTCTAGGGAGATCATCTTCAATAGACATCGGTACAATACCAGAATCCTTGAGCAACTCGGCTACAAGAAAGTTAAGTAATAAGAGCTTATCGGAGTAAGACAATTGCTTTAGCAGGGGCGCAAATTGAGTAGTTGTCAGCATGGATTCAAGAAAGTTACGGATTTTGACTTTCTGCACTTTGTCTGAGTATAACACCACCTTTGCGCTAATCCCTGCCCCAAAAGCAGGCTAACTTTGCCGTTGGACAGAAATCACAGAAATGTTCAATCTAATCTTTATAGTTCTTCGGTTTGTGTTAGGCCATGGACGGGGTTATAACAGCAAACCCTAATTAGCGATAAAATGGCTGTGATCTTCAAATCTGACCTGTTATATGACTAATCGCTTAGAAGTTGAGTCGGCTATTAAGCAACTGCCAGAGAGTGAAGTCCGCGCCCTGGCAAACTGGCTTCAAGACTATCTTGATGAGATGTGGGATAGACAAATTGAAGCGGACCTAGCATCGGGAAAATTAGATCGCCTCATCGCTCAGGCGGAAGAGGATATGGCAACCAACAACGTCAGAGATCTCGATTTACCATTAATCATGGATGAACCGATAGATATTGAAGTAGTTAGGACTGAAGCACTAAGAAAGCTGGGTAGAAATATAGTTAATTTTTCAAAGATTGAAGGTATTTTAAAGTATCTACTTTCAGTGACTCAGATCGAGGGATTATCAACATCAACTCGTAACCAGTTGGTTGACAATTATGAGAGCTTTCGTAAGGACACATTAGGTCGCCTAGTTTGGAAATTACATGACACTGTGCTGGTGGATGATAGTCAGTCTGAAGCTCAACTAGACTCTTCTGAGTTAGGTATGTCTTTGTCATTTAAGGTTTCCTATAGTGACTCAGATTTCTTAAATGCTCAGAAACAGGCTCTCTTAGACATTGTGGCGGAACGAAACAAGTTGATTCATGAATATTTAGCGCCACTGGATACTAGCTCTATAGAAGACTATTACAAGTTAATCAGTCTTTTAGATGAACAAAACCCTCGATTATTAGCTCATCTTGAAGAGCTTGGGTGGATGCTAACCTCATGTATAGAGTTAGTAAAAGACCTTCAATCATTCATTAAATGACCAGACTTTCACCAGTTTATACACTCTAGCCAATCCGATGCCTAACAAGTGCGTGTATAGGGAACGGCGGCAGACACTATCGGTTATGATGCAGACAGTTGGTCACATCCTGTCCGCAGGAAAAACTTTTTCAGCAGACCCTAGCCATTATACCGATAGGACGGGTTGGCCAGTAGAAATGGCTTTTTCGACGATATCGGCGGCCATTTTCACTCCTCCAGTCTTCTGTAGTGCTTTTTGCATTCTCAGGGCATTTTCTCGGTAACTGGGGACGGATAAGACCTTTTCAATCGCCTTTCGTAAACGGGGAGCTTCTAGACGGGAAATCGGAATCACTTCCCCTGTCCCCGACCATTTTATCCGAGCAGATACCCCCGGTTGGTCGTTAGCGATGGGAATGGCCACCATCGGTACAGCTTGGGCAAGGGATTCTAGGGTAGTATTTAAGCCTGCGTGGGTGATAGTAAGAGAGGCTCTGGTTAAAAGCTCTAATTGGGGAGCGTAGGGAACAACTAGGGCGTTTTTTGTCGTTATTTGAATGTTAGAGTCGGTGTTGCCCAAGGATAAAACTAATTGTACCGGCAAATCGGCACAGGCTTCGGCGATCGCATTAAAGGCCGATTGTAGGCGATTTTGAATTGTACCGAGGGAAGCATAAATCAAGGGTTGTCCGGTTAATTTTTCGTAGGGAAAAGGAATCGTTTTTCTGGTGGAGGAATCGTGAAAGGGGCCGGTAAAGTGAAAGTGAGCGGGTAAATTTTGCCGAGGAAACTCGAATTCGGCGGGTTGTTGGCTAATTTGGGCAAGGGGTGAATAGCGTTGATTGATGTTTTGATAGGGAATTAACCCCCATTCTTGACGCTGCCGGTTGATTAACTCATTCAGAGGACGAGTCAGAGAGTCAAGGAGTTTATAGCCAATTTTATTGCGAATAACCCCGATAAATGAGGGATTATAGTCCCAACTGGTCATAAAGGGCGGAATAAGCGGATCGCGATTTAAAACCAATGCCGAACAAAAACTGATAAAGGGAATAGCCAATTTTTCTGCGATTGTACCCCCTGAGGCGGAGACTTGATCGACAATTAGGGCATCAATTCCCAAGCGACGCATCTCTTCAGGGATAGTTTCAAAGAGGGCAGCGGTAGAATCACTTACTAATTGTACCGTGCGACGGACGGCGGCTGTTCCCTGTAATTGACCAATTTCGGCTAAAATTTTGGCTGATGTGCCTTTCGGATATTGGTCGGGTGCAATTGCCTGAAAATCTAACCCGGCTGCTTGCACCATTTCTTCATCATCAAGAGTTAAAAAACAGGTAACTTTATGACCGCGTTTTTGTAATTCTTTTCCTAAAGGTAGGAGAGAATAAATATGTCCAGAAGTTGTAGGACAAAGGATGCCAAAATGAGTCATTAAACACCTCCACAGGTTTTCTTTAATTCTTCTAGATTCCAGAATGCACCACCCAAGGCGGAGAATTGTATTCCTTCAAAGCAGTTACGCACGGCCCCCAAAGCGAGGGGATTGACAAGATAAATAAACGGGACGTATTCCTGTTGAAGTTGTTGAATTTCATTATAGATAACTTTGCGCTTCTCAAAGTCTAATTCTTGGGAACCTTTGACGTATAAATCGGCGATTTTTTTCTCCCAATCCGCCGCTTGCCAGCCTTGAATTGGCGGGCTGCCGGGTTGAGGTTGTTGGTTAAAAGCGTGGAGATTTCCATCTACATACCAAATATTGGGGGCGTGGGGTTCGTTATCGCCGGTAAAACCTAAAATATGGGACTCCCAATCTAGACTATTACTTAGTTTATCAACTAAATTGCTAAAAGCGATCGCTTGAAAATCCACTTGAATTCCTATGGCGGCTAAATCATTTTTAATTTGTGCGCCTATTGCTTCCCGGATTTTGTTACCCGCGTTAGTAATCAGGTTAAATCTAACGGGATTATTATCGGCATCGACTAGGAGATTATCACTATTATACTTAAATCCGGCCTCTAATAATAATTCTTTGGCTTTTTCGGGATTATAATCGTAACCTTTCAGGGTTTGATCGTAAAAAGGCGATTGGATAGAAAGAAAAGAATTTTGTTCTTGTCCTAACCCTCGATAGATATCATCAATCATTCTTTGACGATTAATGCCGTAGGCAATAGCTTGACGGAAATTTAAGTTATTAAACCACCTGGATTTAATCGGACTTACTAGGGGTTTTCCGTCGCGTTTGCCTTGGTTGAGATTAAAACTGATAAATTGGGTTCCGTAGGCAGGTCCCCCGTTAAAAATCGTGAAATTTCCTCTTTCTTCTTCGGTTTTTAATAGGGAGAAAAATTCGGGAGTTACCGCAATAGAATCTAAACTTCCCGAACGAAATTGTAGTAAAGTTGTATCCTGAGATTCAACAATTGCCCAAATTACTGAAGTTATATGAGGTAATTGTTGTCCCTGAGCATCTTTTTTCCAATAGTAAGGGTTATTCTCAAAAATAATCCTTTGTCCCGTTATATATTCTTTTAGTTTATAAGCACCGTTAAAAACAATTTTATCGGGAGGAGTATCTAACCCCCAAGTGGAGAGAAATTCTAACCTACCATCGGGGCTTTTTTTCTGAATAGTTTTTTCTAAAGCGTGTTTAGGTAAAATCGGTGAACTGACAGCATCTAAAAAAGGAGCAAAAGGTTCGGGGAGTTTAAATTCGATTCTGCGATTATCTAGTTTAGTGATAACTGGAAATTCTTTTTTTAATCCTATTCTTAAACTATCGCGGTAGTTGTTAGGAATATCAGGATTTAGATATAAGTCTTTATAGGTAAAAACCACGTCATCAACGCTTAAGGGTTGACCATCCGACCATTTTAAACCCGCTCTGATAGTAAAAATAATGCTCAAATTATCATCGGAAATTGTCCAAGATTCTGCCAAGACCGGTTCTTTTTTGCCAGTAATGGGATTTTCTGTTAATAGTCCTTCGTAGGTTAAACCAAAAATATTCGGGGATTCGGCCGATAAAACAGCATTAAAGGTTTTTGGGTCACTTAATACCGATATGACCACTTGATTGCGTCTAACTTGATTACCACAAGCAGTTAGGGAAATCAGCAATAAACAAGACATTAAAAATACCGTTAATCCCCGCCAAAATTTCACCATAATCTTTAATATTTTTCTGTCTGACTACCTAGAAGTAAAGACCTTGTCTGACTATATACACCGAAACTGACCAAGGGGAAAGCCGCTGGACTGTTTCCTTGCCCCATCAATATAACAGGAAATGAGACAAAAAATCTCGCCTAGGAAAGATTGACAAAGGCGAGAAACCGTGTTTCCATCAAGAATGGGAGATAAAATCTAAGAACGTTGTTCGATCGGTGTATAGGGGATATCGTGTAGTCCGGTGTAGATTTGGGTAGGACGGAAAATGCGGTTAGCATTTAATTGTTCTTTCCAGTGGGCTAACCAACCGGCCACCCGGGAGATGGCAAAAATCGGGGTAAATAAATCACTGGGGATGCCTAATTTCCGATAGACCAATCCCGAATAGAAATCCACATTAGGATAGATACCTTTTTCGCCGTAGATATCCACCATTGCCTGTTCTAATTCTAGGGCTATATCGTAGTATTCATCGGAACCTAATTCCGCGAATAATTGTTCGGCAAGATTTTGTAAAATCGTCGCCCGGGGATCCTTAACTTTATATACCCGGTGTCCAAAACCCATAACTTTTTGTTTATTAGCGATACATTTTTCCACATAGGGACGAACATTAGCCACCGAACCGATTTCCTCTAACATTAACAATACTTCCTCGTTTGCCCCACCGTGGAGGGGGCCGGCGAGAGTTCCCACTGCTGAAGCGATGACACCGTAGGGGTCGGTTAAAGTGGAGGCCGTGACCATGGCCGAAAAAGTCGAGGCATTCATGGTATGTTCGGCGTGGAGAGTCAAACAGACATCGAAAACTTTCGCCGCTAAATCCGTTGGTCGTCTTTCCGTCAACATATAGAGGAAATTGGCCGCATAATCAAGACTATCGTTGGGCTGAATGGGATGATTACCTTTGCGAATTAATTGAAACGCCGCCACCATGGTGGGGATTTTCGCTAATAGCCGGACTACTGCCTGACGGATATATTCGGGATTATCCAAAGCCCGACGGGCATAGTATAACCCCAAAGCCGCCGCCGAAGTTTGTAGCGCATCCATGGGATGGCCTTTTTCGGGGAAGCATTTCATCATGTCTTCGATACGGTACTTGATGCGTCGATGATAACGGATTTCATCGGCAAATTCTTCCAGTTCCGCCGCCGTGGGCAGAACACCCCAGATAAGGAGATAGGCGGTTTCGAGGAAGGTACTTTTTTCGGCGAGTTCCTCAATCCGAATGCCCCGATACTCTAAGATTCCCTTTTGCCCATCCACAAAGCTGATACTCGATTGGGCGGCGGGAATTCCTTCTAAACCTGGCCGATATTCACAAACTGTCATAGTTCTACCTTTCCGTGGCGAAGATTAAGCCCTAACGCTAACTTACTTGATCTTTCCACCCTTACCGAAATTTTATAGAAATTCTTCGGTTCTGCCTCTCCTGTTCAGGATTGGGGAGAAGTGGACGGAAATTACCCCTATTTAGCGATTGCTTCGTCGATTTAGTCCAACCCTGCCCTAGCGCATTTTTTCTGGGCTTACTGTTGCGACTCTAGCTAGAGGACTTGATATTTATCTACTTTTATTGTAGCGAGACTATCTCGATCGATTGAGTCGATCAATAATTTTTTTTAAGTTTCTTCGGGATTAAGTAGTCGTGCAAAATTAATTTCCTAGTCGAGACAGGAGACGGTCGTCAGGAGACGGTCGTCAGGAGACGGGGACTCCGGGACAGCTATCAGGGATCAGATTTGAATTTTTAGTTC
>LFEF01037826.1_pt1 | contig 18553 bp, 15 predicted proteins | sample 619371 | NCBI WGS metagenome assembly LFEF01 (sample SAMN03014291, study PRJNA259931) | freshwater metagenome | biome: lake; feature: waterbloom | place: China: Taihu Lake | collected 2006-08 | depth 0 m m
GCTCCGCCGCCTCGCTGGCGGAGCCGAAGAGCGCGGGCGGGCTGAAGTTCGTCGAACCGCGCTCGCAGGCCGCCCTGCGCGATGCCGTCGAGATCATCCTGGCGATGGAGGCGTCCGGGCCGCGCGGCCGGAGCGGCGCTGCGACGCTGCACGACACGCGTGAGGTCGGGTTCCTGAGGGCCATGACCCGCAGCCTCGCGCGCGGCCGGCAATGCCGGGTCGGGCTGCTGATGCAGGAGGAGACGCCCGTCGCGGGCGCGATCGTGATCGGCCGAGGCGCGCGGAGCTGGCTCTATCTCGGCGTCGAGGACGAGGCGATGGCCGGGCGCGAGCCGCTGCGGGACCTGCTCGCCGCCATGCGCAGGGCGATGCCGGCCCGCCGCATCCTTCTACCGTCAGGCCTGCCCGCCGATGAGGACGGCCTCCCCTTGCTCGGCGACGTCGCCCTCTCGGCCTCCAGCGCGGCCGCGCCGCGCGACCTCGCCGGCCGCGCGCGGGATGCGATCCGGCGCTCGCTGACGCGGCTTCCGCTGATGGGTCGTTCCGGGGTCAAGCCTCCGCGCGCAGGAGCCGCCTGACGATCTTGCCGGTGGTCGTCATCGGCAGTTCGTCGCGGAAGGCGATCTCGCGTGGATATTCATGGGCGGACAGCCTGCGGCGAACGAAGTCCTGCAGCTCGGCCGCGAGTTCGGGCGTGCCGCGCAAGCCCTCCTTCAGCACGACGAAGGCCTTGACGATCTCGGTGCGCAGCGGGTCGGGCTTGCCAACGACGGCGGCGATGGCCACCGCCTCGTGTCGCAGCAGGCAATCCTCGATCTCGCCCGGGCCGATGCGATAGCCCGAGGAGGTGATGACGTCGTCGTCGCGGCCGACGAAGCGGACATAGCCGTCCGCGTCCTGCACCGCCTGATCGCCGGTCTTCATCCAGTCGCCGACGAACTTGGCCTGCGTCGCTGCCTCGTTGCCCCAGTAGCCGAGGAACATCACCGGGTCGGGCCGGCGCACCGCGATCTCGCCCTGCTCGTCGGGCGTGCAGACCGACCCGTCGGGCCGGATGATCGCGACCTCGTGGCCCGGCACCGCCTTGCCGATGAAGCCGGGACGGCTGACGCCGATGGCGGCGCAGGAGGCCAGCACGAGGTTGCACTCGGTCTGCCCATAGGCCTCGTTGATGGTCAGCCCCAGCGCTTCATGGCCCCAGGCCAGCGTCTCCGCGCCGAGCGCCTCGCCGGCGGCGGCAACCGTGCGCAGCCGCAAGGCGAAACGCTCGCGCGGGCGCTCGACGCTGCGCAGCATCCGCAGCGCCGTCGGCGGCACGAAGGCATTGCGGATGCGCAGGTCGGCCATCAGCCGGAAGGCCTCTTCCGGCTCGAAGCGCGTCACCGGCCGCGCCACGACCGCCACGCCGAAATGCAGCGCCGGCAGCAGCATGTTCAGCAGGCCGCCGGCCCAGGCCCAGTCGGCGGGTGTCCAGGCGAGGTCGCCGGGCTGCGGCAGGAATTCATGCGGCATCTGCACGCCCGGCAGATGGCCGGCGAGGACGCGGTGGCCATGCAGGGCGCCCTTGGGATTGCCGGTGGTGCCGGAGGTGTAGATCATCAGGGCCGGGTCGTCGGGGCCTGTCGCCGCGACGGTGCCGTCGGGCCGGGCGTCTGCGAGCAGGGCGCTCCAGTCGAGCGCATCGCCATCGGCACCGTCCGTCGAGATGGTCAGCGAAAGCTGTGGCAGCGGCTGCGCGATCTGGCGACGCTTGGCCAACCCCGGCGCATCGGTGACGAGGACCTTCGCGCCGGAATCCAGCAGCCGGTAGGCCAGGGCATCCACCCCGAACAGGGCGGCCAGAGGCACGGCAATGGCGCCTATTTTGTAGGCAGCCAGATGCGCGGTCAGGACGCAGCGGCCCTGCGGCAGGAGGATCGCGACCCGGTCGCCGGCCTGTACGCCGCGCCGGCGCAGCCCGTCCGCCAGCCGGTCGGATGCTTCGCGCAAGGCACCGAAACTGACCGGCGTGACCCGCCAGTCTCGCGAAACCTCAATGATCGCCGGGCGATTGGCGTCCAGCACCGCCCATCGGTCGCAGACCTCGGTCGCGATGTTGTAACGGGACGGGATCTGCCAGCGGAAGGCGCGGCGCAGCGCCTGATGGTCGCGAAGGTCGGGAAGGTTCAAGGCTATGGTCCGGGGGAAGGCGCTAAAATAGGCAGGGAGTGCGGTGTTGTCACCGTCAGCGAGCGCGAGGCTGCCTCGCCATCCGTGCGGGGGCATGGCAGGCTGCGAAGTGAGGAGAGGCCGGGCTGCCCGGCGGAACGAGACCGATCAATGCAGGATGCCGCCGCTTTCCTGGCCATCATGGCCGTTCCGCTGATTGTCGTCATTGCCATGGTCCGCCGCGCCGCGCGCTCGGGGGAGGCCTCGACGAGCGACGATGGCGGCGGCGGCTGGTTCTCGGGCGATAGCGACGGCGGCGGGGATGGCGGCGGCGGAGGTGACTGAGGCACGGGGCACGGTCAGGGTCGGTCCTTGGCCGCGAGTCCCGCGACATCGGCGATGATGCCGTCGAGCTCGAAGTTCTTCGGGGTGTAGACGGCCGCGACGCCCATGTTGCGCAGCGCGTTCTCGTCCTCCGGTGGGATGATGCCGCCGACCACGACGGGCACGTTCATGCCGGCGACGCGCAGGCGGGCGGTGACGTCGCGCACCAGCGGCAGATGTGAGCCCGAGAGGATCGAGAGCCCGATGATGTCGGCCTGCGTCTCCTGCGCCTGCGCCACGATCTCCTCCGGCGTCTGGCGGATGCCGCCATAGCTCACCGCCATGCCGGCGTCGCGGGCGCGCACCGCGATCTGCTCGGCGCCGTTGGAGTGGCCGTCGAGACCGGGCTTGCCGACAAGGAAGCGCGGCGTGCGGCCGAGCTTCTCGGTGGCCCGGGCGACCGCGGCCTTGACGGTGGCGAGTCCTTCATTGCTGCCGAGCTTCGTCGTGTCGACACCGGTGGGGGCGCGGTACTCGCCGAAGATCTCGCGCAGGGTCTGCGCCCATTCGCCGGTGGTGACGCCGGCCTTGGCGCAGGCGATCGAGGCCGGCATGACGTTGCGCCCCTCCTTCGCCGCGGACGAGAGCTCGCCGAGCGCCGCCTGTGCGGCGCTGGCGTCGCGGGCGGAGCGCCAGGCCTTGAGCCGGCCGATCGCCTCCAGCTCGACGGAATCGGGCACGGTCACGACGCTGCCCTCGCCGGCCGAGAGGGGGGACGGCTCGCTGCTGGTGAACTTGTTGACGCCGATGACGATCTGCTCGCCGCGCTCGATCGCCTCGATGCGGCGCGCGCCGTTCTCGACCAGGGCCTGTTTCATGTAGCCGGTCTCGATGGCGGCGAGCGCCCCGCCCATGGCGTCGATCGTCGCCAGCTCGGCCAGCGCCGCCGCCTTGAGGTCGGCGACCTTGGCGTCGATCACGGTCGAGCCGTCGAAGATGTCTCCGAATTCGAGCAGGTCGGTCTCATAGGCCAGGACCTGCTGCATGCGCAGCGACCATTGCTGGTCGAAGGGACGCGGCAGGCCGAGCGCCTCGTTCCAGGCCGGCAACTGCACGGCGCGCGCTCGGGCCTTCTTCGAGAGCGTCACCGCCAGCATCTCGATCAGGATGCGGTAGACGTTGTTCTCGGGCTGCGGCTCGGTCAGCCCCAGCGAATTCACCTGCACGCCATAGCGGAAGCGGCGCATCGCTTCATCCGCGACGCCATAGCGGCCGAGTGTGATCTCGTCCCAGAGCTCGACGAACGCCCGCATCTTGCAGAGCTCGGTGACGAAGCGCATCCCGGCATTGACGAAGAAGGAGATGCGGCCGACGAGCTCGGGGAATTCCGCCGCCGAAACTTCGGGCCGGGCGCGGATCGAATCCAGCAGTGCGATCGCGGTCGCCAGCGCGAAGGACAGCTCCTGCACCGGCGAGGCGCCGGCCTCCTGCAGATGGTAGGAACAGACGTTGGTCGGGTTCCATTTCGGCAGTTCACGGCTGGTGAACACGACGATGTCGGTGGTCAGCCGCATCGAGGGGCGCGGCGGGAAGACATAGGTGCCGCGCGAGAGGTACTCCTTGACCAGGTCGTTCTGCGTCGTGCCCTGCAGCGCCTTGCGGTCCGCCCCCTGCTCGTCGGCCACCGCGATGTAGAGCGAGAGCAGCCAGGCCGCCGTCGCGTTGATCGTCATCGAGGTGTTCATCTGCGCCAGCGGAATCTGGTCGAACAGCGCCCGCATGTCGCCGAGATGGGCGATGGGCACGCCGACCTTGCCGACCTCGCCGCGCGCCAGCACATGGTCGGGGTCGTAGCCGGTCTGGGTGGGCAGGTCGAAGGCGACCGAGAGGCCGGTCTGCCCCTTGGCGAGGTTGTTGCGGTAGAGCTTGTTGGATTCCGAGGCGTCGGAATGGCCCGCATAGGTGCGGAAGATCCAAGGCTTGTCGCGATGAATGGGCTTGTCGCGCTTCGCCGACGGGCCGGCGGGGTCGATCGCGTTCATGCCGTTCCACCCTCTTTTCAGAGCAATCTCAATGTTGCACTGCGGCGAGAATAACGCCAGAGGGGCGGGGAAGTCGCTTGCGACCTTCGGATGAGCGCGAAAGGCGCCTCAGGCGGGTCGTTCGACGCCGAAGGTCGCCGTCAGCGTGAATCTGCGCTCCTCGCCCGGGGCGAGCAGGATCGCGCCCGCGCGCCGGTCGAGCGGCTCGTCGGGATCGGCCGGCGAGGTCAGGCCGTGCCAGGGCTCGATGCAGATGAAGGGGCCGTTCGGCTTGGTCCAGATGCCGAGTTGCGGCAGGTCGGCGAAGCCGAGCGCGATGCCGGGGCGGCCATCCGCACCATACCAGGCCTGGCTGCCCGCGCCCCCCGGAATGATCAGCGCATCGTCGGCGAAGAGTTGATGATCGAGCGTGAGCACGCCGTTGACGAAGGCGGTGGGGTGGAGGTCGGGCGCGCGCAGGCCCTCCGCGTCGAGCCGCTGATGGCCGGGGTTCGCGCCATTTCCGAGATGGATGCGATGTGCCAGCCCGGCGCTCTCCGGCAGCGGCCAGGGGAAGGCCGGGTGATAGCCGAAGCAGAAGGGCATCGACGCCGCGCCGGGATTGGCGACCCGCGCCGTCATGGCGAGCGAGGCCCCCTCGAGCCGGTAGCTCATGTCGAGGATGAAGGCGAAGGGATAGGCCGCGCGCGTCCCGTCGTCGTCGGTGAGCCGCAGCGTGCAGGAGATGGCGTCCTGCGCAACCGTCTGGAACCGGGCGGTGCGGGCGACGCCATGGCTCCTGATCGGGTAGCGCGCGCCGTCGATCAGCACCTGCCCGCCCGGATGTTTGCCGATCACCGGAAAGAGCAGCGGCGAGCGCCCGGCCCAGATCGCCGGATCGCCGCTCCAGAGCCAGTCGCGGCCCTGTGCGTCCCGGACGGACTGCAGCTCCGCCCCGAGCGGGGCGATCTCGACGGCGAGGGTGTCGTTGCGCAGGCTGATCATCGGCGCATCAATGCCCGGCATCAGGCAGGCGCGGCAGCGGCAGGAACTCGACGCCTTCCTCATGCAGCATGCGGGCGTCCTCCAGGCTGGCCTCGCCATAGATGGCGCGGCTGTCGCTCTCGCCGTGATGGATCTTCAGGGCCTCTTCCGCGAAGCGCGGCCCGACATGCTCGGCATTCTCCGCCACCTGCCGGTGCAGCTCCGCGAGCATCTGGCGGAGCGCGATCTCCTTCTCGCCCATCAGCGCGACAGGGGCGGCCTCGGGCGCGGCCGCGGCGACCGCCGGGCCGGCCGACGGTGCCGGTGTCTCGATCATCGTCTTGCCGCGGTCGGTGCGGGCGACATGCGGTGCCATGATGGCGCGCTCGACCTTGATGCTGTTGCAGACCGGGCAGGAGACGAAGCCGCGCCTGGCCTGTTCCTCGAAGCTGGCGGAGGTGGCAAACCAGCTCTCGAAGTCGTGGGCCTGCTCGCAGATGAGGGCGTATTTGATCATGGCGCGATGGCAGGCTGACGGCCTGACGTGCCGCCGGAACCGGCCGTGTTGGGAGGAGTGGCGCTCACGCGGCCAGCAGCTTGTCGAGTTCGCCGCGCGCGTCGAGCGCGTGGATGTCGTCGGAGCCGCCGACATGCGTCTCGCCGATGAAGATCTGGGGAACCGAGGTGCGTCCGCCGGCCCGGGCGGTCATCGCCTGGCGCAGCTCCGGCTTGCCGTCGACGTCGATCTCGTCGAAGGCGACCCCCTTCTTCGTCAGCAGCGACTTGGCGGCCTTGCAATAGGGGCACCAGGAGGTGGTGTAGATGGTGACGGGAGGCATCGCGCGATCCATGCGGTTTGACGAAATCCCAATGTAGGGGCTCGTCATGGTTTCGTCACCGGGCGAAACGTCCGGTCAGGTGCCATCCGAGACGACGCGCGCGAAGGTCAGTATGTCGACCGTGCGCGCCCCGCCGCGCAGCAGCGCCCGCGCCGCGGCGTTGCCCGTCGCGCCCGTGGTCAGGACGTCGTCGATGAGCAGCACGCGCCGGCCCTCGATCTGCGGCCGCGCCGCCGGCAGGACCTTGAACGCACCCTGGAGATTGTCGGCCCGCTGCGCCCGCGTCAGCCCGACCTGCTGGCGCGTGCGCTTGACCCGCGTCAGAGCCAGCGGCGCGAGCGGCACAGCCGATCCGCGCGACACCACCTGCGCCAAGGCCGCAGCCTGGTTGAAACGCCGGCTCCAGAGCCGGAAGCGGTGCAGCGGCACGGGCACGATCACATCGGCGTCGGGCAGCAATTCGCGGCCGGCCTGGATCATCATCCGCCCCATCGTCAGAGCGAGATCGGTCCGGTCGCCATATTTCAGCCGGTGGACCAGTTCGCGGGCCGTGCCGTCGAAGCGGCAGACGGCGCGGGCGCGCGCAAACACCGGCGGATCGGCGATGGCGGCCGGCGAGACCATCCCCTCGCCGAGATCGACGGCGAAGGGCGTGCCCAGCCGCTCGCAATAGGGTCGCTCGATGAAGCGCATCTCGCCCCAGCAGGTCGGGCAGAGCGCCTGCGCCTCGCCCGTCGCAGCCTGGCAGGCGATGCAGGAGGGCGGGTAGACGATGTCCACGGCGGCCCGCAGACCGGCTCCGAGCCAGCCTGCGGCGGGCCGGACGACGCGCCGCAGCACCCGTCGGGAGATGGTTTGTTTCGCCTCGGAGGCGCCGGGGAGAGGATCGTCGTCGAAGGCTGCGGCCGGGGCGGCAGGATCGTGTCGTTCACGAAAGCCTGATGTCCCGGCCCTGTCATGCTGCATTGCAGCACCTATCTTGAGGGCGTCCGACCGTCGGGGCCGCCGCATCGCCTGCGCCGCCCCGGACGGCCTCCCTTTTTGTCGGCCGCGCCGCGGCCCCTCCGAGGACCACCCCCATGACCCGATCCGATCCGTCCCATCCGACGCTGTTCTCGCCGCTGCGCCTCGGCGACATCGATCTCGCCAATCGCGTCGTGATGGCGCCGCTGACGCGCAACCGCGCCACCCATGGCAATGATGCGCCCAACGCGCTCAATGTCGAGTATTATCGCCAGCGCGCCGGCGCGGGCCTGATCATCTCCGAGGCCACGCAGATCTCGCAGCAGGGCCAGGGCTATGTCTGGACGCCCGGCATGTACACTGCCGAGCAGGTCGCCGGCTGGAAGGCCGTGACCGACGCCGTCCATGCCGAGGGCGGCAAGATCATCGCCCAGCTCTGGCATGTCGGCCGTATCAGCCATGTCTCGCTGCAGCCCGGTGGGCAGGCACCGGTCGCCCCCTCCGCCATCCCCGCCAAGGGCAAGACCTATGTCGAGAGCGGCTTCGTCGACGTCTCGGCGCCGCGCGCGCTGGCTCTTGAGGAACTGCCGGGGATCGTCGCCGACTATGTGAAGGCGGCCGAGAACGCCAAGGCCGCCGGCTTCGACGGCATCGAGATCCATGCCGCCAATGGCTATCTGCTCGACCAGTTCCTGCGCGACGGCACCAATACGCGCGATGACGCCTATGGCGGCTCGATCGAGAACCGCGCGCGGCTGACGCTGGAGGTGGTCGATGCGGTGGTGAAGGTGTTCGGCAAGGGGCGGGTCGGCATCCGCCTGTCGCCGGTTACCCCCGCCAACGATGCGCGCGACAGCGACCCGCAGCCGCTGTTTGCGCATCTCGTCGCCCGGCTGGACGAGGCGGGGCTCGCCTTCATCCATGTCATCGAGGGCGCGACCGGCGGGCCGCGCGACTTCCTGCCCTTCGATTACGACGCGCTGCGCAAGGCCTTCCGCGGCGCCTACATCGCCAATAACGGCTTCGACCGCGCCTCGGCGATCGAGGCGGTCGCGAGCGGGCGCGTCGATGCGGTCGCCTTCGGCCGGCTCTTCATCGCCAATCCCGACCTGGTCGAGCGGCTGCGGCGCGACTCAGCCCTGAACACGCCCGAGCCCTCTCTGTTCTATGGCGGCGACGGCAAGGGCTACACCGACTATCCGACGCTGCAGGACGCCGCGGCCTGACACGGTTCGTCCGAGGCGATCCGTCGCCGGGGAGGGGGCGCATCTCCGCGCCCCCTTCGCAATTTTCAGCATCGCCGTGCAAAAACAGTTGCAGGCCGGCGGCGGTGCGATTAAACAGCAGCCCTTGCCGCGCTGCTCCCATCGTCTAGCGGTCAGGACGTCGCCCTCTCACGGCGAAAACTGGGGTTCGATTCCCCATGGGAGCGCCATTGCGCGCGTTTTTCATTGATTTTTCACGGCTTTTTTGCGATTGTCAGCCCGTTCGGCGCTGGCTGGTCAGAATTCTGGTTAGAATCCTGGTTAGAATCGGCCTTCGAGAGAGGTGCCGATGGGCCGCTTCAGCAGCAATGGTAATCCGTTCCTGATCGAGCGCCCCGAGGGTGGGTTCACCTATTTCCGCAATGTTCCACCCCGGTTGAAGTCCGTCCTGTCGGGTGAGGTCAAACTCCCTTGGAGTGGGGCGAGGCGGTCCATTGGTGGACGAGGGACAATCAAGATCGCGCTGGGGACCCGCGATCTCCAGCTGGCCCGCAAGCGCTGGCTCGACGTCCATCCTCAAGTGGAAGGTCACGTGGAAGCGGCGACGCTGCGAACGATGCAGACCGCCAGGCCTATCGCTGTTCGGGCGGTATCGGGGCTCTCGCCTTCAGAGATCGAGCACATTGCCAACCGATACTATCGGCAAATCCTCAGCGGTGACGACGATGAGGTTCTCCGGCGCGACCAACTCGCTGACCGGACCGAGTTGGTCCTCGAGGAACACGAAGGGCTTGCCACCGACCGCGATGCAGTTATCGCAGCCCGCCGGATTGCCCATACGCGGGAGCTCGATGTTCTGAGGCGAGCACTCCAGGAGCCAGAGCGCTTTGACTTTGACGGGTCATCGCGCATCCCCACTCTTGCTGCGCTTCGTGCAGAGGGGCACTCGGACGAAAGCGCTCGCGCGATCAGGCAGTCCTTCGAGGATGTCCTTGCCGAAAGCGAGATCGGCGAAGTCCTTGCCGACAATGGAGTGAGTCTGCCGCGCGACCATATCGATCGGGCGCGATTGTCGTTGGCCATCGCACGTGCTGGTGTCCGAGCTCACGAGGACGTCCTGCGGCGGCTCGATGGAGCGCCTGTCGAAACCCCGCCACCGCTGCCGGTGCTCATGCCTCCGGTTATAGATGCTGGCCCTTCACTGCGTGATGCCCACAAATCCTGGATCGACCAGCAAAGCCCTTCCGCCAAGACGGCGGAGGAGTATGGCGTCTACGTTGAGCGCTTTATCTCAGTCTGTGGTGACGTACCCATCCGTTCCATCACCAAAAAGCATGTGCTGGCCTATCGTGACGCCCTGAGCCTGTTTCCCCGCAACATCCCCTCCGACCTCCGTAGTGCCAGCGTGACGGTGATCCAGGAGTGGACCGCGAAGAACAACGCAAAGCTGCTCGCCCGCAGCACAATCAACGACAAGGCGATTGGATCGATCTCGGCGATCCTGGCTGTCGCCTTGAAGCACGACCATATCCAGACCAATCCCTGCCTCGGCACGAAGTTTCTTCTCAAGGAGGGTGAGGTCGTCGAGCGGCTGCCCTATTCCGACGATGACCTGAAGGCCTTGGTGAGATCGCCGGTCCTGGCGAAGGGGAAACGCTACAAGGCTGGAGGAGGGGAGGCTCAGAAATGGCTGCCGCTCATCGCCATGTATACCGGTGCGCGGCTTGAGGAGATCGGACAGCTTCGCGTGATCGACGTCCTCTTCGCCTCGAAGCCCGGGGATGTGTCCTTCTTCGACATGGAGACGATCGACGACACGCCGGGCCAGGAAACGCGTCGCAAGACGCGGTCGTCGCGACGCTGCGTTCCGATCCATAAAAAGCTGATTGACCGCGGGTTCGCTGGCTATGTCGAAGCCCAGCGAAAGGCAGGCTCTGTTCGACTGTTCCCAGAGCTCAGCCCCTATCGCGGTAAGATCACCCACGGGTTCAGCAAGTGGTGGGGTCGCTACGCGCGGAAATCCGTGAAGGACAGCCGTAAGACCTTTCATAGCTTCCGTCACCGGGTCACCGACCAGTTCCGGAACCAGGTCCGCCCGGCCAACGGAATCCTGCAGGCCATCCTCGGACACGACAAGACGGATACCACCTCGGGATATGGGTCTGGCTTCGATCTCGAGACCCTGAATGAGGCGCTCCAACGGCTCGACTACGGTCCCGAAATCTGAAGGCCCCTCTTACTCAGCTCCCGAAATCCGACCGCGTCCCTTGCGACCGCGACCGCCAGGAGACGCGTGGGCGCCGCGCCGGCGGGGTCATCACGTGCTGGTAGACGATCGCCTCGGCGAGGCGCAGGAGGCGATCGGCATCGTCGGTCTTGGGCCTGAAGAAGTAGATTTCGGCATCGTCGGAGCGTCGCATGCCGCCATTGAAGCGGTAGGTCGTCCCCCGTTTTAACTGGGCCGGATCGATGCCGAGGATGGCGCAGTGCTTGCGGCCTTCGGCTGTGTCTAGCCAGGTGTTGAGCCGGGCTCCGGACATCCGGGCGGCGAGCTGTTTGTCGAACTCGCGAGCGGTCAGATCCGCCGGCAAGCGCACGGTGAGGCACCGGTCGCCGATCGCGACGGGCGAACCGGGGAGCGGGCGACCGACGGGGAGGATGTGCTGCATCATCCAGGTGTCGAAGCCCAGATCCGAGCAGGGATAGCCGTCTGCGCTGGTGGTCAGCGCGCCATAGTGGTCGGCGTTGAGCTCGCGCAGACGGCTGCGCAGATCCGTCTGCGTGGTTGTGGAGATTTTGTGGACCGCCGCCAGGAGACGGCGCGCGACGCCGACCAGGCCGGTGGCACCGGTGCTGGCATGATCGAAGCCGCAGCCGGCAGCATAGACCGCAGTCAGCATGCCAGGCTTGTACCTTTCAGTGAACGCCGGGTCTGTGAAGGCGTCCTTTGGGAGCGGCGCGAGCGCCACGCCGCCCACGCGCGGCCACTGCGTCTCGACCCAGTGGGTGACGGCACCGGCACTTCCCTCTGGCAGGAGGCGGCTCATCGGCGCGCGGCGGGAGCGGGTCGTTTCGGCGATCTCAGCGTCGCCGTCGATGATGTCGGTCATATTCAGGTCCTTTCTTCAGTCGGCTGGGGGTTCAACGGGGTTGCTGTCCTTCGCCTCGCGCTCCCTCCTCCCAAACGAAAACAGGCGGCGCTGCCGCGCCGCCTATCCTTGTCCTTCCGGGAATGTCGAAGCCCGCGTCGTGCTTTGATGCCGTTGCGCTGTCAGCGGTCCGTCAGACGATCTCGATCCAGACGGGCACGCTCGTCACCATCCGGTCGGCCCCGACGAGCTTGCCGAGCCAGCTTCCATCGTCGAACATCAGCCTGATGGCGGCCTGCATGTTTAGCGGATCGCTGCGGCAGGCCCGATCGTCGATCGCTTTGGCAACGCGCCGCTTGGCCGTCACGCCTTCGGATCCCCTAAGGACGGGCCAGATCGCGACCTGCGCAGCGGTAAGGTACCCCAAGATCAGCGCACCCTCCGCCGCCCGGCGCAGCTGCGCGGCATCGTCACCAGGGACCTGCGCCAGCGCCATCAGCCGGTCGGCGGTGGCGAGAAGGCACTCGACCCGCCTGGCGAGCTTGGCGAGGTCAGGCACGTTCTCCATCACGCCGGCCCAGAGCTGGACCTGCGCGTCGGCGAAGACCGGCGGGCCGCCCCGCGGCGCCAGCAGCTTCGTCAGGTCGTGGCGCGCCAGCGGCCAGCGGGCGAGGCCACGGTCGCAGGACGAAGGCGCGGCCGGACCGGCCGGAACGACCAACTCGCCGACGCTGAAGGCAGCGCGCTTGATGCGGATGCGAGTGGCGAGCTCCGGCGACAGCGACGGAACGTAGTCCGCCTCTTGGTTGAGATGCGGACCGGTCACTTCGGCGAGCGCGAGCTTCGCGTCGACAACGTCGAGGTTGTCGGACGGCCAGATCGCGACGAGGGACCTGAAGCTGAGGCTGACGAGGGTCAACCCGGCCACGATGCCGCGCACGGTGCCGAGATCGGCGCTGTTGCGCAGGCGCATGGCCTCGTCGGCCAGCCGCTTGGCCATGCTGGCCGCGAATTTGAGGTCAGGCACCGCGTTGCGGAAGGCGACGAGCTCGGCGACGGAAGGGTCATCGCTGACGAGTTCGGTCGCGATGGTGATCGGATCGAGGTCGATGCGCAGCTCGGGCCTGTCGACGGCGCGGTCTTCGCTGGGACCCGTCAAGTCCTGGTTCTCGTTGGTCATGTGATGTCTTTCATGTGGGTACAGCCCGATCGGCTGCGCGTCCTCTTCGTTCCCGGAATCGAAACAGGCGCCCGCGAGGGGCGCCTGTTCTTCCTTGTCCCCGCGCGAGCGCGTTCCCGTCCGCCGCGCCCTCAGCAGGGGTTGGCGGCCAGCATGGCTCGGTAGTGTTGCCCGACCGCGATCGCGATCAGCAGCCCGGCCTGAAGCTGCGCCCGCGTCGCGACGCTGGCATGAGCCACTTCGAAGATGAGGTCGGTGTCGACCGGGACGCTGGCGAGCGCGATCTCGGCCAGCGCCAGGACGTGCTGGAGGAGGGCGCCCTCACGGGCGGCTGCGATCTCGTCGCGCTCCTGCGGGTGCAGCTCGTCCTGGTCGAAGGAGGCAGCGAAACGATCCGCCATGACCGCATGATGCCGGGCCTCTTCGAGCAGCGCCGGGATGTCGGTCTGACGCTTCAGCCAGACGCGCAGGGTCACATGCTCCTCGATGGTGTGGAGGGTGGCCCGGCTGGATGTGGGCTCCTCGCCATGGCCGCGGCCAGCGAAGGCGATGGCGTCCTGCGTGATCTGCGATGCGTCGCGCTCCTTCAGCCTGAAGGCGATCTCGGCGAGGTGGCGCAGATCGTTCTCTTCCGGGTTCTCGAGCGACTGGATGAACGCTTGGCCCTGCTGACGGCGCGCATGCCGGTCGGCGCCGTCGCGGGCCGGCATCAGCGCGACAGCCACGGTGGCGGTCGTGTTGAGCAGGACGAGCGCGTAGAGCTGCGGCAGGTTGAAGGTGATCACACCAGGCGGGGAGCCATCGGCAAGCGTGACGAAGCGCTTGACCTGATCGCCATGGAGCCTGGCGCGCTCCACGATTCCGGCGACATTCGGCGGCTTGCGGATGAAGGCGGCATAGTCAGCGATGCTGGGGCGATTGAGGCGCAAGGCCGCGATCTCGTCGATCGTGGCGCGCAGGGTCGGGTCGAGCTGCAGGGTCGCAAGGCTCTCGGGCGCAGAGGCACGCGGGTGGGACCGGGTCATGGAGATGATGCTTTCGTTGGGATACGTCTGAGGTTCTCGGGGGTGTTTGTTCCCCTTCCTCACCACTCCTCTCGTCACCGCTTCCGCTCCGGGCTCCGGGTCCGCACCGGGGTATCGCCCGGCTCCGTCTTCATCCCCTTGGCCGTCATCCCGCTCATGAAGCCGATCCGGCCCCTGCCGGCCTGACCGAGCCGCAGCACACCTTCGGCCTGGGCGAGGTCGGCGCGGGTGATGTGTCGGCGCCCGTCCATGCAGGAGAAGCCGAAGGCAATGGGCCAGAGCCGCGACATCGCGCGCGGCGTCAGCGTCATGACCTGCTCGAGGAGCGCGTCCGTCGGCGCCGAGAACAGCCCGCCCGTAGCGACATTGGCCTCGTCGAAGATCGAGCGCTGGATCGCCAGCATCTGGCCCGGTTCGAGCGAGATCTCAAAGGCGATCAGCCTGTCGACGATCGACGCGGGCAGCGGCGAGAGATCGTTGGCCGTCGCGATCCAGATGATCTGGTCGGCGCGCAACGGCACTTCGAGGAACTCGTCCGTGAAGCGGCTGGCGTTCTCCCGCTCGAGAAGGCTGTGCAGGACGTTGATCGGCGTCTCGCTCGGGTTGATTGGGCTCGCCTTTTCGATCTCGTCGATGACGATGACGGGGGACGCGCAGCTGGAGTCGAGCAAGAGCTGGGCGACCTTGCCGGGGCCGGATGCCCGCCAGACCGGAGCGAGCCCTGAGAACCACGTGCCCCGGTCGGTGACCGAATTCATCGGGATGGTCAGCGTCGCAACGCCGAAGGCCTGAGAGAGGCGACGGGCGTAGTAGGTCTTGCCGACACCGGGGGCTCCCAGCAGCACACAAGGGTCAAGGCGCAGCGGCTGGCCGCCGGCCATGGCCAAGGTCGCGGCCCGCAAGATCCAGGCGGTCACGGCGGAGAACTGCGGACAGATCAGGTCGAGCGCGGCGATGCGCGCGATCATCTCGGCGTCGGGGACGAGAAGGCTGCGCCAGGACCCGCGGTCGTCCTCGTAGAGACGGGTCCAAAGCGCGCGCTGCCTCGCCTGGGCATGGCCCTCCTCGTCGCCGCTCGCAGTCATGATGCCGTCGCCATGCAGGCGACGGTCGACGTCATGATGATCGAAGAGATGGAGGCCGATCGGCTCCGGGAGTGGAACAGGAGGTTCGGCGGGGACGGCGCGCTTCCCGCGCGCGCGGCTGGACTTGCAGGTCATCGGGGAATCCGGGTTGGGCTTCACAGGGGTTCTGCGGCTGCAGTCCCGTTTCCCTCCTTTGATTGAATTGGGCGCAGACCTCGGCGCCCTCTCACAGAGCCACGACCGCGTTTCTGCCCGCGGCCAACTCAGGCGTCTTCAACCGCCTTATCACTTGGGTGATCCTCGGCTCAAAGGACATCCAGTGCCTGACCAGCAAGCGCCGGACGCTGGTCCGGACAGGATGCGCCACGTCCTGACATTGGAACTCTGCCATGAAGCGGACGCTCGGAATTAAGGCGGCCTCGCTGCACCGACGCTGTCAGTCGGTGTTGGAACAGCAAGTGCCCGTAGCGTTTGGCTTCAACGCGGCGACCGCAACCGCTCGCACCGCTTGCGTGAGCCGATCGAGCAGCTGCGCCGCCAGCTTGGTGCGCTGCCAGTATAGCGTCACGCCGATCCGCTTGGTCGGCGATAGCTCGATCAGCCGTCCTTCGGCGATCAAGGGGGCTGCGAGCATGACCGGCGCCATCGACCATCCCAGCCCCGCCAGCGTCATGTCGAGCATGCCCTGCGTGGACGGGGTCCAATGGGTCGGCGGCGTGATCGTCGTGCCCCATGCCTCTCGTGCCCAGCGGAACTGAAGGTCGTCGCGACGGTCGAACCGCAGCATCGGCGCCTGCTGCAGGCTCTGTCCTTCGACGCCCCCCGGAAAGTGGCGAGCCGCGAACCCTGCGGCAGCGACCGCGACGTACTCGATCTGCCCGATCGGATGGATCTTGCAGCCGACGACAGGGGACGGGTCGGCCGTCACCGCCGCCAGGACTTCGCCCGTCCGCAGCCGTTCGGCGGTATGGGCCTCGTCGTCGAGGACGAGATCGAGTAGGCCTCCCGTCTCGTCTGCGAATGTCGCCGCCGCCTTGGGGAACCACGTGCTGAGGCTGTCGGCGTTCACGGCGACCCGGAGCAAAGCGGGCCCGGCTGCCCTTGTCGTTAGGCCCGGCAAGGTGTCGATGACCTCGCTTTCAAGCAACCGGACCTGTTCGACATGAGCGCATAATCTGGCGCCGATTGCGGTCGGATGGCAGGGCGATCCGCGCACGAGCAAGATCGCGCCGAGACGGTCTTCAAGACCCTTAATGCGCTGCGACACCGCCGATGGCGTCACGCCCAGTCCGAGCGCCGCCTTCTCGAAGCTGCCCTCTCGCGCGACGGCGGCGACAGCGGCCAGTGAAAGGTAATCCAGCATTAGCCTGCCTAATCCAGCCTTAGGAGATTGAGTTAGACTACACCACCGCCCGCGTGCATCAAGCTGGCATGACCAGTGCTTTCCTTCCTGCCTTCGCCAAGGGCTTTGCCCTGTCGCTCGGGCTCATCGCCGCCATCGGCGCCCAGAACATGTTCGTGCTCCGGCAGGGCCTCAGGCGCGAGCATGTCTGGCCGGTCGTGCTGTTCTGTGCGGCGGCGGATGCCTCGCTGATCGTCGCCGGCGTCAATGGCCTCGGCAGTGCGCTGGCGCTCGTGCCGGGGCTGGCGACGGCGCTTGGCCTGGCCGGTGCGGCGTTCCTCGCTTGGTACGGCGTCACGGCGCTGCGGCGGTCAGTCCATCCGTCCGCGATGGTCGTCGACCGGCAGGCGAGCATGACGCTCGGCGCCGCGCTCGCGGGCACGGCGGCCTTCACCTTTCTGAACCCGCATGTCTACATCGACACGGTCCTGCTGATGGGCGCCGTGGGGACGAGCCTGCCCTCCGACGAGCGGACGCCCTTCATCATCGGGGCAGCAAGCGCCAGTTTCGCCTGGTTCGCCTCGCTCGGCTTCGGCGCCCGCTTTCTGGCCCCGCTCTTTGCCCGCCCTGTCGCCTGGCGCATTCTCGATCTGGCGATCGGTGTCTTGATGCTGGCGCTGGCGACGAGCCTGCTGCGCGGTACTCTGGGAAGCTGATCGATGCGTTCTCGCCACCCGACCGGCAGGGACATCCGCACATGACCGTCGACGCTTCGATCTTTCGCGGGCTGTCCGCCTTTCCGCTGACGCCGGCCGATGCCGATGGCGTGGTCGATACCGACGCGTTCGCCGTCATGATCGACCGGCTCGTCGCGGCCGGCGTCGATTCGGTCGCCGTGCTGGGCAGCACCGGGACCTATGCATATCTCGATCGAAGCGAGCGCTTGCACGCCTTGCAGCGAGAGCTTGCCGCCCAACCCCTGGGCAATTCGCTCAATTTTAAGGCATGGACTTAAGATCAGATAGCACGCAACCTAAAGGAGAAAATTAATTACAGTGCGCGCTAAAATCGTTAACAAATCATATTACTCAATAACTCCACCTTTACCTTACGTAGCTATGAAGGTTCAAAATCAGAGGGAACCTTCAATGCCCAACTTTTCCAGCATGCGGACCAAGGCGGTCGCCGCTGTCAGCTTTCTTGTCGTCCTGTGTGTCTTCGTCATAGGTGGGCTGTCCCATTTCGCGCTTGAGAGCGACACGCGGCAAGCAATGAGGGAGGGTACACGCCAGGCCCAGATCCGGGCGGAAGACGTAGTCAGCAAGATCCAGCAGCGCATCCAGACCTATGCGTCGATCTTCGCCGCGCATCCTGATGTCGTCCAGTCGCTTGAAGCCGGCGACCGGGCGAAGATGCAGGAGGTGCTGGGCCGGCTGTTCCAGCAATTGCGGACTCAGGACCCCGTCGTCGGCACCTTCGAGGTGACCGATGCCGCCGGAATCGTTGTGCTGCGCGCGCATGAGCCGGCCAAGCACGGGGACAACAAGGCCAGCGATCCCCTCGTCTCGCGGGCACTTGGCGGGACCGCGGGCAGCGGACTGACTGTGTCGCAGAGTTCGGGCGAAGTCTCCGTCGATGCCGTCCAGCCCGTGCTCGGCAAGGGCAGCCGGTTGGGGACGATCAAGATCGGCTCGCGCTACCGCACGGAAACTGCTGCAGAGATGAAGAAGCTCAGCGGCGCAGATGTCGTCTTCGCTTATCGCGGCAAGCCGCTGGCCTCGACGGTCCCAGGTCTGCAGCAGCTTCCTTCTCTACCGGAGCGGCAGGGCGAGACCAGTGAGGTGTCGGTGGACTCGGTTCCCTATACGGTGGCGGCGTTGCCCCTGCGCACGCTGGACGGCGAGCCGGTCCAGATTGTCACCTTGCGTGACAACCGGGCCGACCTCGAACAGCTGAAGGCGTTCGAGCTGGCTCTCGCATTGAAGGCACTCGTCTTTCTTCTGGTGATCTTGCCGATCGTGATGATCGTGGTCAGCCGCAACGTCCGCACGATCCAGGACCTGACGAAGACGACCGATCGTCTCGCCAGCGGGGATCTGGAAACTCCGATCCCGCATGCCGATCGGCAAGACGAGATCGGGACGATGGCGAAGGCGCTGCAGGTTTTCCGCGAGAACCTCGTCAGGGTGCGGGCACTGGAGGAGCAGGAGCGCGCGGCAGCCGAGCGGCGCCTGGCGCGGGCCCAGTCGATGGAGGCTGTGGTTTCCGATGTCGGCGAGGTGGTGGCTGCGGCGGCGGCGGGCGATTTCTCGGCGCGGCTGCAGATCGACCAGGCCGACGAGCAGATG
>LFEF01042119.1_pt1 | contig 18326 bp, 15 predicted proteins | sample 619371 | NCBI WGS metagenome assembly LFEF01 (sample SAMN03014291, study PRJNA259931) | freshwater metagenome | biome: lake; feature: waterbloom | place: China: Taihu Lake | collected 2006-08 | depth 0 m m
CGCCCCATTGCGGCGGCTCGACGGTCGAGCCATCGAGGCCACGGGTGACCGGGTGGCGTTTGCCCTGATCGGAGAGGCGTGGATAAAAGCCGGCCTGATGCACGTCGCCGGTCGGTGTGGCGGGCAGGACCGAGGAGAGCGGGGTGAGGGCAATCGAGTCTTGGCCGGCATGTTCGGGGCCGGCGGCGATCAGCAAAGCGCCACCGTTCCTGACATATTCGGCGATGTAGTCGTAATAGAGGATCGGCAGCACGCCGCGATGCTGGTAGCGGTCGAAGATGATCAGGTCGAAATCATTGATCTTTTCGACGAAGAGCTCGCGGGTCGGGAAGGCAATCAGCGAGAGTTCGTTGATCGGCGTGCCGTCCTGCTTTTCCGGCGGGCGCAGGATGGTGAAGTGCACGAGGTCGACGGAGGCGTCCGACTTCAGGAGGTTGCGCCAGGCGCGCTCGCCGGCATGCGGCTCGCCGGAGACGAGCAGCACGCGCAGGTTCTGGCGGATGCCCTCGATCAGGTGGATGGCACGGTTGTTGACGTCGGTGACTTCGCCCGGTGTGGCGGCCACGGAGAATTCCAGCACATTGTTGCCGCCACGGGGGACGCGGAAGGCAAAGGACGTCTCGGCGCCGGGAACAGCCGGGACGATGCCGAGATCTTCGCCGTTGATCTTGACCGATACATCCGCCGGCTGGTTGGAGGCTTCGCCGTCGTCGAAGACGCGGAAGGTGAGTTCCTGCTCCTCATCGACAATGCCGAAGCGCGGCGCGCGGAGGATTTCGATGCGGCGGTCGAACTCGTCGGCCTTGCCGGTGATGAGGGAATGCACCGGTGCGTTGAAGGGCAGGGGCTGATTTTCGCCGGGGATGTCATGCACCTGACCGTCGGTGACGAAGATCGCGCCGCCGACACGGGCGGGAGGAACGTCCGTCGTTGCGGCGGCTAGCGCTTCGAAGAGCTTGGTGGACGGGGCGTCGCTGTCGCCGGGGTCGGTGACCTCGACGATGCGCGGCTCGATATTTGCGAAGCGGCCAAGGCGGTCGCGAATGCCCTGCAGCGCCTGGTCGGTCTGCTCGGCGCGACCGGCGATCTGCTGGCTCTGGCTGCGGTCGACGATGACGGGCACGACTGTGGTCAGCGGGTCACGCTCTTCCTGCAGGAGGAGCGGGTTGGCCAGCGCCGCCAGCACGGCGATCGAGGCGGCGAGACGGATGGCCGTGCCGCGCACGCCGCGCCGAAAGCCGAGGATGGAAAGGCCGACCGCCAGCACGGCGAGGGCTGCGATGGCAATCCAGGGGATGAAGGGGGCGAATTCGAGTGTCATGGTCTCACTGCCCCAGTCTTTCGAGCAGAGCAGGCACGTGGACCTGGTCTGCCTTGTAGTTGCCGGTCAGCATATACATCATGATGTTGACGCCGGAGCGGAAGGACATTTCGCGCTGCATTTCGTCGGCGGGCACGACGGGCAACACGCTTGCGCCATTGGCATCGATCGCCCAGGCGCCCATCAGGTCGTTGCCGGTGATCATGATCGGGGTCACGCCATCGCCCGAAGAGGCGACACCGCTGTTGCTGTTGAGCGCTTCCTGACGGGCTTCGACCCAGAGCGGGCTGCCGCTGTAGCGACCGGGGAAACCCTGCAGCAGATAGAAGGCGCGCGTCAGCACATGGTCTGAAGGAACAGGCTCCAGCGGCGGGATGTCTATGTTGGCCAGGATCGCCTGCAGGCGTTCGCCGTTCGGTGTCGGGCCGACATCTGTGCCCAGTGTGGAGCCCTGGTCGCGTGTGTCGAAGAGCACCGTGCCGCCCGCGCGCATATAGGCGTCGATGCGGCTGATGGCGGCTGCCGAGGGCATGGGGGCCGTTGCCGAAATCGGCCAGAAGATGATCGGGTAGAAAGAGAGTTCGTCCTTGGCGATGTCCACTCCCACCGGCGGCTCTGGTTCGAGCGTTGTGCGATAGGTGAGGAAGTCGGTGAGGCCGGTGAGGCCCTGTTCGGACAGGCGGTCGACTTCCGCTTCGCCAGTGATGACATAGGCGAGATGGGTGTTGTCGAGGCGTTCGAGGATCTGCTCGTCGCCGGGCTTGGCATCCCGCGACTGGGCAAGGGCCTGGCCCGGCGGTGCCACAGCGGCAAGGGCGACAGCGAGCGCCAGGATGGATGCAGCAGCAGCCGGCGCGCGCTTCGGCAGGCGGGAGAAGGCGCCGCCCATGAAGAGCACGATCAGGCTGTCGATCACCAGAAGCAGGAAGGCGATGGTCAGAAGGCTCGGCTTCAGCGGGGTTGCCGCCGTGCCGGCCATCGGGTCGCGGGCGACGGTGAGGCCTGCCGGGGATGGGAGCGGACGAAGCGTGGCTTCCGCCGGCAGGAGGTTGAGTGCCGTGAAGCCGTCTTCGGTACCGTAGAGGCCGGGCGGGTTGTCAAAGGTCGCGGCCTCGGGACGATCCGGACCGAGCGACAGTGGCTTCGCTGCACCGGCTTCGGCAGTCAGCGCACCGCGTTCGGTGAGCAGGCGGAAGGGTGGAAGCGCCGGGGCCGTCGCTTGGCCACCTCCCGCCTCGGCTGCCCCGACGCGGGTCAGCTGGACAACGCGGCGCAGCATCTCGACAAAGGTGCCGGAGATCGGCAGGTCTGACCAGGTGGCCTCGGCGCTGACATGGAAGAGCACGATGCGGCCGGCGCCGGTTTCCTCCACCGTGACCAGCGGGGTGCCATCCGCAAGGCTCGCCCAGGTGCGGGCCGCAAGATCGGGTGTCGGTTCGGCAAGCACCTGTCGCTTGACGAGAATGCCCTCGGGGCGCGGCATTCCGGCAAAGGGGCCGAAAGTCGGGAAGTCGGCGAGCGGCTGCGGCTCGGCCCAGGAAAGCGCACCGCCCAGTGCGCGTTCGCCCTGGCGCAGTATGACGGGGACCAGCGGATCATCGGCGGGGGCTGCGGCGAGACGCGGTCCTGCAAAGCGGATCAGCGTGCCGCCGCGGTTGATCCAGGCCTGCAGCGGATCATAGACATCGGCGGGTAACCGTCCGACATCGGCCAGCACGAGGGCAGACGGGTTCTGCGCGAGGATTTCCGGGATCGCGACGGCCAGATCGGTCTGGCCGGGTTTCACGACGTCGGCATAGGGGCCAAGAGCCCGCTCGATATAGTAGAGCGGCGAGAGGAGCGGCTGGAAGCCGTCGCCGCTGTCGCCAGAAACCAGAGCCACCTTGCGGCGACGGAAGCCGTCGTCGAGCAGGTGGGTGGCGCCGGCAGAGGCAACACCTGCGATCGAGAGGCGGGCGAAATCATTGCGCAGTTCGAAGGGCGCGGCGATCTCGCCGGAGGCCTCGGTGGTGCCGGGGGCGAAATCCACCTGGCCTGAGGCGATCACGCGGCCCTGGCGATCCTGGGCATCGACGATCAAGCTGCGGGCTTCGGACGCGTTGAGGCGCGAGAGGGTGACGGTCAGCGCATCCGAGCCGTTGTTGGCGCCGGTGATGGCGACGCTCGTCGCGCCGTCACCTTCGACGATGCGAAATTCGGCGGGCGAGAGGCTGGCGAGATCGGACAGGAACGGATCTTCCGGGTCGCGGGCGATGCCGTCGGAGACATAGGCGAGCGTGCCGGGGCGTTCCGATGAAAAGGTGGTGCGGAGCGCTTCGATGGTCCTGATACGATCGGGGCGCTGCGGATGAGGCGTGGCGGCGGCGAGCTTTTCCAGCGCGACCGCTGGCGTGCCGGGGATCGCGTCATGGGTCGGATCGGCGGTGAAGACGATCGAGACGGGCAGGCTACGGTCAGCGGCATCGCCGATCAGCGCTGTCGCGGTCTCGACGCGGCGGTCCCAGTCGCCGACGGTTGCCCAGCCGTTGTCGACAACGAGCAGCAGCGGGCCGTCGCCGGAGAGGGTGGCGTTGCGCGGATTGAGCACGGGGTCGGCCAGCGCGAAGATCACGATCGCGGCCATCAGCATGCGCAGCAGCGTCAGCCACCACGGGCTTTTCGAGGGCGTTTCCTCTCGCTTCAAGACGCCGGCAAGGATCTTCAGCGGCGGGAAGACTTCCGCCTTGGGGCGCGGTGGCGTGAGTTTCAGCAGCCACCAGATCAGCGGCAGGGCGAGCAGGGCGCCAAGGATGGCGGGAGCGCCGAAGGCGAGAGGAATACCGAACATCAGCCCGCACTCCTGTTGACTGCAGGCGGCATGCCCGACAGGTGCATGTGGACGGCGACGAGGGCCTCGGAGGCGAGGCGATCGGTGCGGTTGTGGGTGAAGCTCCAGCCCATGCGGCGGAGCTGGTCCGACATGGATTCGCGGCGGGCGAGATAGGCCTGCTGGTAGTCGTCGCGAAGCGTCTCGGCGCGGCCGGAGGTCAGCTTTTCGCCGGTTTCGGGGTCGGTGAACTCGGTGCGGCCGGTATAGGGGAAGGTCTCTTCGGCGGGATCGGCGACTTCGACCACATGGCCGCGAAGGCCGCGGCGGGCGAGCGGCGTGATGCGTTCCATCACCCGGTCAGCATCGTCGAGGAAATCGCCGATCAGCACGATGTCGCTCGATCCCCGGATCATGCGGGTGTCGGGCAGGCCTTCGGTCAGCGGCGCATGCATAATGGCCGTTGCCAAGCGCTCGGCAGCGTTTCGGGCGGAGATCGGTTCCATGATGCCGGGGCAGCCGATGCGTTCGCCGGAGCGGGCGAGAATTTCGGCGAGCGCCAGCATGAGGACGAGAGCGCGGCTTTCCTTGGAGACCGAGGCCAGCGTCGACTTGTACATCATCGACGGCGACATGTCGGCCCAGAGCCAGACGGTGTGGGCCGCCTCCCATTCTCGGTCACGGATATACATATGGTCGTCGCGGGCCGAGCGGCGCCAGTCGATGCGCGAGAAGCTCTCGCCATCGGCATAGGGGCGGAACTGCCAGAAGTTTTCGCCGATGCCGCGCTTGCGGCGACCATGCCAGCCGGCGATCACGGTGTTGGCGATGCGACGGGCCTCGACCATGCAGTCGGGCACCAGCACGGCGCGCTGGCGGGCGCGCTTCAGCACTTCGCTTCCGGGTGTCTGCTCGACGATCTGGCCGATCGATGCCACGCGGTGCGAGCCTCCGTTACTTGCGCAGGTCGGAAACGAGGCCCGCGATGACGTCGCGGACGGTCATGCCCTCGGCGCGGGCCGGGAAGGTCAGCGCCATGCGGTGTTCAAGCACCGGTTCGGCGAGTGCATGCACGTCGTCGATGGATGGAGCCAGTCGGCCTTCGTAAAGCGCGCGGGCACGGGCGCAGAGCATCAGGGCCTGGCCGGCGCGGGGGCCGGGACCCCAGGCGACGTTCTTGTCGGTCGATGCATTGCCATGGCCGGGGCGGGCCGAGCGGACGAGCGAGAGGATCGCATCGACGACGGTGTCGGAGACCGGCATCTGGCGGATCAGCTTCTGGATTTCCATCAGCCGCTCGCTGTTGATGACGGCACTGGCGCGGCGGTCGCTCACCCCGGTGGTTTCGAGAAGGATCTGCCGCTCGGCGGCGAGTTCGGGATAGAGAACGTCGACCTGCAGCAGGAAGCGGTCGAGCTGGGCTTCGGGAAGCGGGTAGGTGCCTTCCTGCTCCAGCGGGTTCTGGGTCGCGAGCACGTGGAAGGGGGCTGGCAGCTGGTAGGGCTGGCCGGCGATCGTGACGTGATATTCCTGCATCGACTGCAGGAGCGCCGACTGGGTGCGCGGGCTAGCGCGGTTGATTTCGTCGGCCATCAGCAGCTGGGCGAAGACGGGGCCCTTGACGAAACGGAAGGAGCGGCGGCCGGTCTCATCCTGGTCCATGACTTCCGTGCCGAGAATGTCGGAGGGCATGAGGTCCGGCGTGAACTGGATGCGGTTGGCGTCGAGCCCAAGCACCGTGCCCAGCGTCGTCACCAGCTTGGTCTTGGCGAGACCCGGGACACCGACGAGCAGGGCGTGACCGCCGGAAAGGATCGCGAGCAAAGTGTTTTCGACGACCTTTTCCTGGCCGAAGATCACCTTGGCCACTTCCTGGCGGATCGTTGCGATATCGGCGAGCGCCTTTTCGGCCTGCTCAACGATCGCCTTCTCATCCAGTGCGACATCGGGATTTGGCATCATGCCCATGGTCTGCTCCAATTGGTGTTGGCCTGGTCCGGCGAATCGAACGGACGCGCGAGGGTGCATGTTACTGAGACTAACTTATTGGCGAGAGGACGGCTGACAAGGACGTTTCGAATGACTATCTCGTGACTGTTATGAACTAAAGACAAAACCGGGACGCAAAGATGACGGGTGAGACGCTGAAGGCGACGACAGATGCGGCAGGGCTTGCTGCGCTGATTTCGCGCGCGTCAGCGCAAACATCGGGCGGAAAGTCCTCACTGCCCCCGGTGGAACGCTGGGAACCGCCATTCTGCGGGGATCTCGACATGGAAATCAGGGCTGACGGTACCTGGTTCTACATGGGTACGCCCATCGGCCGGGCCCCGCTTGTCAGGCTGTTTTCGACCGTTTTGCGCAAGGACGAGGACGGCAAAACCTATCTCGTCACACCTGTGGAAAAGGTCGGCATCCGGGTTCAGGACGCGCATTTCGTCGCCGTGGAGATGAGCGCGACAGAGAATGCAGGTGAGTCGCTGCTGACGTTTCGCACCAATGTCGGCGATGTCGTCGAGGCGGGACCGGATCATCCGCTCAGGTTCGAAATCGTCGGGGAAAACCACGAGCTGAAGCCCTATCTTGCGGTTCGCGGGCGGCTTGAGGCTCTCGTGTCGCGCGCCGTCATGTATGATCTCGTCGAACGCGGGGAGATCGTCGATGTCGATGGCAAGGTCATGTTTGCCGTGCGGTCGGGCGGGGCGGTCTTCCCGATCATGCCTGCCGATGAACTCGACCGACTGTCGCGATGAACCGCATGAATTTTACCGCCGATGATTTCCGTCGCCGGGCGCTCGAGCAGGTCGGCGCGCCGCTGGAGCACGCCTGGCGCGACCATGGCGACCATGTGCTCAATCCCGAAACCATCCTGAAATACGAAGAGCTGAAGCTGAAGGATGCAGCGGTCCTGATCGGCGTCATCGACGATTGCGACGATGCGCGGATCATTCTGACGCAGCGTACCGACAAGCTGCGCAAGCATGCGGGCCAGATCGCCTTTCCCGGCGGCGGCATCGATGCGACGGATGCCTCGCCCGAAGAGGCGGCGCTGCGCGAGGCGGAAGAGGAGATCGGCCTCGACCGCCGCTTCGTCGAGACGGTCGGGCGGCTGCCGCAATATCTCTCGGGAACCGGTTTCCGCATCCAGCCGGTGCTGGCGGTGGTGCAGCCCGGTTTCTCGCTGACGCTCAATCCTGACGAGGTGGACAGCGTCTTCGAGGTGCCCTTGTCCTTCCTGATGGACCCGGCCAATCATCGGCAGGACAGCCGGATGTGGCAGGGTGCCGTCAGGCATTTCTACGTGATGCCCTACCGCGAGCGGCATATCTGGGGCATTACGGCCGGCATCATCCGGACGCTCTATGAAAGGCTCTATGCATGACCAATCTGGCCGATCGCGACTGGTTCCAGGCACCCGCGCTGCAACGGGTGATGACGCTGCTCAACAGTGGCGGTGCGGAGACGCGGGTGGTCGGCGGTGCGGTGCGTAACAGCCTGATGGGGCTGCCGGTCGGCGATATCGATCTTGCCACGACGCTTCTGCCGGAAGAGGTGAGCGGACGCGCTGCTGCAAAGGGCATCAAGGCCGTGCCGACGGGGATCGAGCATGGCACGGTGACGCTCGTCGTCGATGGCAAGGGGTATGAGGTGACGACGCTTCGCCGCGATGTCGAGACGAACGGGCGGCATGCGCAGGTCGCCTTTGGTGCAACGTGGCAGGAGGATGCCGATCGCCGGGATCTGACCATCAATGCACTTTATGCCAGGGCGGATGGCGAGGTGGTGGATCTCGTCGGTGGCTTGCCTGATATCGAGACCAAGACCGTGCGCTTCATCGGCAGCGCCGAGCAGCGGATCGCCGAGGATTATCTGAGGGTCCTGCGCTTCTTCCGCTTCTTTGCCCATTATGGCAGCGGTCGGCCCGATGCGGAGGGGCTTAAGGCCTGTGCGCGGGCGCGGACGCAGCTGAAGACGCTGTCGGCCGAGCGGGTCTGGGCGGAAATGAAGAAGCTCCTGTCCGCGCGCGACCCGGGGCGGGCGCTTCTGTGGATGCGGCAGTCGGCGGTGCTCACCGAGATCCTGCCGGAGACGGAGAAATGGGGGATCGATGCGATCCCTGGGCTGATCGCGACCGAGCAGGCGCTCGGCTGGGATGCGGATCCTTTGCTCAGGCTCTCCGCGATCGTACCAAAGGATGCCGCGCGGCTCGTGACGCTGTCGGAACGGCTCAGGCTTTCGAATGCGGAAGCGCTGGCGCTCGACCGGTTTGCCCGGGCGCCGAAGCCGCAAGAGACGGTGACCGATGTTGCCTTCGACCGCGATCTCTACCGCTTCGGCAAGGACGGGATGATTGCGATGTTGAAGCTCGAGTTGGCCTCCGCGAGGGCCCGCGCCGAAGGAGACCAGAAGGCGATGGCGCGCAGCGCGCGGCTGTTTGCGCTTCTGAAACGGGCGGAAGCCTTCGTGCGGCCGGTGCTGCCGATCAAGGGCAGCGATGTGCTCGCTGCCGGCATTCCGGCTGGACCGAAGGTCGGCGAGATCCTCGGCAAGCTGGAAGAGGGCTGGATCGCCTCGCAGTTCAATCTGAGCCGCGAGGACCTGCTTCATCGGCTGGAGACGCTGGCGAAGGCCTGACGTTTCTGCGGATCAGGGTAAGCCAATACGCCGCAATGCGGTTCCGGTTCATCCGACGTTCCTCAACAAAGAGTGTCCGTGCGGCTGCGATCCGGCTGCCGTTTCGCCAGCGTATCCCTTGCGGCTTCACTGGATCGACATGACGTCGGTCAGGCCTTTCCGAGGAGGGATATCCATGAACCGCATCGCTCTTGCCTTCGCCGCCGCCGGCATCACGCTTGCTGCGTCTTCGGCCAATGCCAACAACATCGTCGAAACGGCCCAGCAGGCCGGTAGCTTCAAGACGCTGCTTGCCGCCGCAGAGGCTGCCGGTCTTGTCGACGCGCTGTCGGGTGGCGGGCCGCTGACCGTCTTCGCGCCGACCGACGAAGCCTTTGCGGCGCTTCCGGCCGGTACGGTCGAGAACCTGCTGAAGCCGGAGAACAAGGACCAGCTCGCGGCGATCCTGAGCTACCATGTGGTGGGTCGCGAACTGACCTCGACCATGCTGCCGGGCCGCACGATCCATGTCCGCACCATCAAGAGTGGTGGTGACCGGACGCTCGCCGTGTCGAAGTCCGGCGCTGGCGTGACCGTCGATGGCGCAAACGTCGTGACCGCCGATATCCGCACGGATAACGGCGTCATTCATGTGATCGACAAGGTAATGCTGCCGAGCAGCTGAGCCGGCCTCTATAAACGGACGGAGCCCGCTCGTCGGGCTCCGTTTTCATGGTCTGACGCGAGATTTCTCAGGCCTTCGTGGGCTGATCGTCGCGGATCCGCTCCTTGATGTGATCGACCATTGCCGGGCGGATCAGATCTTCGCCATGGGTGACGCGCATGTGGTCGATGACGCGTCTGACCACCTCGGCTTCTTCTTCGACGCGGGTGTGCCAATCGCAGCCGGGGACCAGGCTTCCACACTCGAAATGCTTCATGTCGATATCCTCCGTGGTCTGCTTCGACCGTACAAACGCATCGGGACGCGTCTTGTTCTCCAGGGTCGAAAAAAATGCCGGCACCAGGTGCGGGCAAGGGGACAACCGACGCGGTGGATTGGGTTCAATCGGGCATGGCCCAGGCGTGGAATACCGAACGGGCGGGCTGGCGCTTGCCACGATGGGCGCCGCTCTCGATGTCATTGGCGGCGAGCCGGTCGGCGAGATCCTTGCCGGCCAGACCCAGGCGAACCTGTTCGACGAAGTAGGAATGGGGCAGGTCGACGTCACTCGACTGACGCAACTGTTCGGCCAGGCGATCGATGAGTTCTGGCGCTTCGATCGCACGGTCGATGGGCTGACTCACGCTGGACACGGACGCTGTGCTGGACGGGGTCATCGCAATCTCCTCCTCGATACTGCGTGCGAGGGGGAGAATGAGCCGCGTCAATGCGGAGCGCAATGCAAACTGTCAAGTTTCCGACACACTTTGCCGTAACCAGCGGAAATCGCCGCCCATTCTTTTTTGTGAACGAGCGGGACTTATCGGATGTCAGCGTTAACCTGATGGATCAGGGATAACGGACCAGCGGAGGCAGCGATGAGAGGATTGATTCGACGTTGCCGCCGGTCTTCAGACCGAAGATCGTTCCGCGGTCGTAGAGCAGGTTGAACTCGACATAACGGCCGCGTCTGACCAGCTGTTCCTCGCGGTCTTCCTCCGTCCAGGGATTGTTGAAATTGGCCCGGACGATCTTCGGATAGACCAGATTGAAGGCGCGACCGACATCCTGGACGAAGGCGAAATTGGCCGCCCAGCCGCCTTTTTCCTCGTCGGCCGTCAGCCAGTCGAAGAAGATGCCGCCGATCCCGCGCGGCTCGTTGCGGTGGGGCAGGAAGAAGTATTCGTCGCACCACTTCTTGTAGGTGGGATAATCCGCGACGCTCGTATGGCGCTCGCAGGTGACTTCCATGGCCCGATGGAAGAGGCGGGTGTCCGGGTCGTCCTGGGTGCGTCTGCGGTCGAGCACGGGGGTAAGGTCTGCGCCGCCGCCGAACCACTGGCTGGAGGTGACGACCATGCGGGTGTTCATGTGCACGGTGGGCACATTGGGATTGACCGGATGGGCGATCAGCGAAATGCCGGAAGCCCAGAAACGCGGATCCTCCTCGGCGCCGGGCATCTGCTTGCGGAACTCCGGTGAAAACTCGCCATGGACGGTCGAGGTATGCACGCCGACCTTCTCGAAGACGCGGCCATACATCATCGACATGCGGCCGCCGCCGCCCTTGCCTTCTTCGCGCTGCCAGTCCTTTGCCTGGAAGCGGCCCGGCTCGCGGTCGGCCATCGGTCCCGAAAGCTCGTTCTCCAGGGTTTCGAAGGAAGCGCAGATCGTGTCGCGCAGGCTTTCGAACCAGGCGCGCGCCGCTTCCTTCTTCTCCTCGATATCCTCGGGCAGGCCTTTCGCCAGAACCGGTCGCTCCATGTCGTCCCCCTCAACTTCCTCAGGCAACTCTCTCAAGGCAAACGAATATCAGGTGAAATCGCATGCGACCATATCGGCGCGGGGGTGTCCCCGTAAAATCGACTCGCCTTCCGGTTTTGGCTAGATTAATCTCTTTCTCATGCGAGGGATTTCATGACGAAGATACCTGGCCCGCCGCCATTCACTGGTCTCAAGAAGCGCATCGCCGATCACCGCGCCGGGACTGCCGGACGCCTGGGCGGCCAGTTTGTGCGGGAAACCTATTGCCTGACCCGTGAGGAGGCGCGTGCCAAGGCGCGCGAATGGTTCGACGCCTTCCCCAAGGCCGCCTACTGGACCGAGGTGGAAAGCTGGCGGCAGCTCGATGGCGATCAGATCGAGTTCACCATGCGGCGTCTGCCGTCTGCGGATTGATGCCTCCGGCCGCGTGGCGGCATCCGCTCAAATCGAAGCATTGCTAAAATTCTAGCGATCGCGGAAAGCCAAAAACAAAACCTGCTCGCTAATCTTGCCGATACACAGCTGGAATGATGCCGGCTTCGGATCGACATGACATGCGATACAAGGTTTTCTCATGAGTTCAGTCTGGCTCAACCCGTCCGTTGCCAATGCAGCGTCGATGGCAAGCGCGTCCACGTCCGCGCTTGATCGGGTGACGAAGCAGGCGGCGCCTGTTCCTGCCGTCGAAGCTGATCAGACCGCGTCCAGCTATTGGTCGATCTCCACCACGATGCGGCCCGGCAGCCTGTCTTCCGGGACCGTGCAGGAGGCAAACGAGATTGCGGCTGCCGTGACCGACACGGCCGCGCTCGGGCTGGAGCAGGCGACGGATATTGTCGCGCGCATTCAGCAGAAGCTCGTGCTATCCAAGGCGGTCGGCGCCGATCGGGGCGCGATCAATGCCGACATCATGCAGATGAAGGCCGAACTTGTTGCCGTTGTCGGGGACAGCAGCTTCAATGGCGACAACTGGTTGCAGGTCGAGGCTGGCGGACGGCCGAAGGTCGCCTCGTTGCTCGCCTCCGTGACCACCGGCAATGACGGCAGCCTTTCGATCAACATGGTGGACTTCGATACGGCGAAATCGACGCTGGTGTCTCGCCAGGATGCGCGCGACGGCATGCTGACGCGTGCCTATGCGGGGACCAGCCTCGGCGGCACGCCCTATAACTACTACGTCCTCGATGCCGGCTCGAACGAGCCGGCCGAGCCGGGTGCGCGCGAAATCAAGATCGACGGCAGCACGACCATGGACGAGATCGACGGTATGATCTCGACCCTCAACCGGGTGCTGATCGACATGGTCGGTGCAAGTGCCGACGTGAGCGCGACACGCGGGCGCGTGACCGGGGGTATCGACCTCGTCCAGGGGCTGCCGGGGGCGACGGAGCTTGGCGTCAGCCGACTGGTGGATACCGAGCTCAACGAGCAGAGGGTGCGGCTGACCGCAGAGACCGTGCAGGAGCAATTGCAGTCCTCCGGGCTCAATATGGCGAATGTCTCGATGACACCCTGGTTGAAGCTCTGACCGCAAATCCATGATCCGGAATCAGAAAGGCCCGCTTCGCGCGGGCCTTTCCGTGTCTTGTGGTTCTCAGGTCTTGGTCCTTGGGCGCTTTGTCTTGCCACGCGGCAGCGGGACCAGGATCGGTGTCGCGGCGGTTACGGTTGTCGACCGCTCCGGGTTGGTTTCGGCCGTTGTCTCCACTGGAATTTCCGGTTCGGCTGCTGCCGGCGCTGCGGCTTCAACGACCAATGGCGGGGCTGCTTCCGGTTCGGGCTCGACCGCCGGGGGCGCTGGGGTGTCCGGCTCGGAGGGCGCAAGTGCTGCGGCTTCGACCGGCTCCGGTGCCGGGGTGGCTGGTTCCGTTACCGCGTCTTCGACGATGGCTGCAGCGACGGCCTGGGGCTCCATCGCCTCAGGTTCTGCAGTTGCCGGAGCGGCTGGTGCCGGGGTAGCCGTGGCCTCGCCGCTCAGGATGTCGCCGAGGATGCTGGTGACCCGCAGGGCGCCCGGCAGGTCGGTGTTTGTGGAATGGCCGCAGAAGGGGACCTTGATATCGGTCGCGATCTTCGGGCGGGAATTCAGTTCGCCGAACCAGTCAAGCTCACCGACGACATCGATCACGTCGGTGAAGGCTTCCGGCATCTTGATGCGCCCGCCAAAGGTGACGATGCGGGCGGTATTGGCCCGCGTTTCGATCCTGCCCGGGTCGGAGCCCTTCAGGGCATAGAGCGCATCGGCGATCACCCGGTTGCCACGCGAATGGCCTGCAATCAGCGTGAAGGACAGGGACGGATCGGCAAGCAAAGTTGCAACCGTGTCGGCATCGAGCCCCGTCTTGCGTTGGCTGTCGGCGTCTTCGTCGCGCTTGCCGTAGGCGCCAAGTTTGGGGCGGCCGACCACGTCGTCGATCACTTCGAGATTGCTGCGGACATGGCCGAGCCAGCCGAAGAGGAAGGCGCCGCCGATGGCCTCGTTGACGATATCACCCAGGCCGTAGCCTGAGACCACGGCCGCGACCGGTGCGTCGATCGCATCCGCGACGTTGCGGGCAAAGGCTGCGGCCCCGATTGCCGAGCCACCGATGCCGGCAACCGCGAGGGCGCGCACTTCCTTGCCCCCGCGCAGGCGAAATTCCTCGACGCTGTCGCAAAGCGTGAGCATGCCGCCGCCAGTCGGCGGAACGATCATGATCAGTCCCTCGGAGGCGATGCTGTCGCTGATATAGAAGGTCTCATCGGCGCTGAGTGCCTTTACGTCGTAGTAGAGGGCATCAATGCCGGTGTTGCGGAGCCGCCAGGGCTCCAGGGCTGCGTTGCGCATCGTGCGGTGCCGGACGCGCTCGGGGAAGCTCAAGGATCTGGCAAACTGTGTCAGACCCAGGGTGAATGCTGTCTCAAACATGACTCCATCTCCCGTTTTGCTGCGATGCAACATAACGGTTTTCGGATGAATAGGCAATGCGTGAATGGCGCGCAGATATGCGCGTCTGACGGGAATTGAAAATGGCGCTTGACCTCAACTTTGGTTGAGGTTGCATGGTCGCGTCCTGCCGTAACGGAAGGAGTGCGGAATGCCGGAACGTCAGGAACTACGTCGGGAAGCCGGTCTGGCGCAGCGCTTCGCCGGTGATCATGGCAGCCGACATCGCGACATTGATCGAGCGCTGGCCTTCCACCATGGGGATGAGCACGCGGTGATCGGCGCGGTCATGCACATGGTCGGGGACGCCGGCGCTTTCCCGCCCGAAAAGCAGGATGTCGTTCGGGGCGAAGTCGAAGCTTGCATAGGGCAGGGCGGCCTTGGTCGAAGCGAGCACAAGGCGGCGGCCTTCCGCCAGTCGCCAGGCGTCGAAGCGCTCCCAGTTGACATGGCGGGTCATGGCGACGCTTGCGAGATAGTCCATGCCGGCGCGCTTCAGGTTCTTGTCGGACAGCACGAAGCCGGCCGGCTCGATGATATCGACCTTCAGGCCAAGACAGGCCGCAAGTCGCAGGATCGTGCCGGTATTGCCGGGAATGTCGGGCTGGTAAAGGGCGATGCGCAGGTTGGACATATGCGCCTGATAGGCGATCCGGTGCGGCTGCTCAAGCGGAGCCTGCCTCAGGATCGGGCGCTGTGGTCGGTCTGCAACAGTGGTGGGCGAATGTCTCGTTTCCGCCGGATCCCGTCTGGCAAAAGACATTCGCGCCCGATAGAACAGGGCCGTTCTTTAACACGCAAGCGGGAGGGCCATCGATGGATCTATTCGGTATTTCGCGCCAGCCCCGATTTATGGCTGTTGCCGCCTGAGCGCGTCACTCCACGTGTCTTTTCCAAACTGATTCATCAAGCGGCCACAAGTGGCCTCAATCATTGAATATTCGCGCGTCCGCGTCACCTTTTGTCCGGTGCCGTCCGCGCGCCGTTTCTGGAGATTATCCATGTTCTCGTGGTTCGAAAACCGCCTGAATCCGTATCCGGCCGGTGAGCCGACCCTGCCGCCCAAGGGGCTTGTTGCCTTCTGCTGGCATTACACCAAGCCGGCTGGCTGGTGGTTGGTGCTGCTTGGTCTGTGCTCAGGGCTGATCGCGGTCGCCGAAGTGTTCCTCTATCAGTTCCTCGGCAATATCGTTGACTGGCTGTCGACGGCCGAGCGCTCGACGTTTCTGCAGTCGGAAGGCGGCACGCTCGCCTGGATGGCGGCATTGCTGCTGATCGGTCTGCCGGTGCTTGGTGTGATGCATACGATCACCATGCATCAGGTTCTGGCCGGTAATTTCCCGATGATTGCCCGCTGGCAGATGCATCGCTTCCTGCTCCGGCACTCGATGACCTTCTTCGCCAACGAATTTGCCGGGCGGGTCTCGACCAAGGTGATGCAGACGGCGCTCTCCATCCGCGAAAGCGTTATGAAGATCATCGACGTCTTCATCTATGCGACGACCTTTTTCGTCTCGATGCTGGCGCTGGTGGCCTCCGTCGACTGGCGGCTCGGCGTGCCGCTGGTGCTCTGGCTCGTCATCTATGCGCTGATCTTGCGCCACTTCATTCCGAAGCTGCGGAAGTCCTCGAGCGAACAGGCCGATGCCCGCTCGATGATGACGGGGCGTATCGTCGACAGCTATACCAATATCGCGACGGTCAAGCTGTTCTCGCATGCGGGGCGCGAAGAGGTTTATGCCCGCGAGGGCATGGATGCCTTTCTCGGCACGGTTCACCGGCAGATGCGGCAGATCTCGCTGCTCAACATCTGCGTCGACATCAACAACGTGCTCGTCCAGTTCTTCGTGGCCGGTCTCGGTATCTGGTTCTGGCTGAACGGCACGGTGACGGTCGGTGCGATCGCGGTTGCGATCGGGCTGTCCATGCGCATCAACGGCATGTCGCAGTGGATCATGTGGGAAGTGGCAGCCCTCTTTGAAAACATCGGCACGGTCTATGACGGCATGGGGATGATGACCAAGCCGCATGACATCGTCGACAAGCCGGCGGCCAAGGCGCTTGCTGCGCCGAAGGGCGAGATCGTCTATGACGGCGTGCGCTTCCACTACGGCAAGCAGAAGGGCGTGATCGAGGACTTCTCGCTGACCATCAAGGCGGGCGAAAAGGTCGGTCTGGTCGGACGCTCGGGTGCGGGCAAGACGACGCTGATGAACCTGCTCTTGCGCTTCTACGATCTGGAGAAGGGCAGGATCCTCGTGGATGGCCAGGACATCTCGGCCGTCAGCCAGGACAGTCTGCGGGCTCTGGTCGGCGTGGTCACCCAGGACACCTCGCTCCTGCACCGGTCGATCCGCGACAACATCGCCTATGGCCGGCCGGATGCCACCGATGCGGAGGTGATCGAGGCGGCCAAGCGGGCCAATGCCTGGGACTTCATCCAGGCGCTTTCCGACATGCAGGGCCGTACCGGGCTCGATGCGCATGTCGGCGAGCGTGGGGTGAAGCTGTCGGGTGGCCAGCGGCAGCGGATCGCGATCGCCCGCGTCTTCCTGAAGGACGCGCCGATCCTGATCCTGGACGAGGCGACCTCGGCGCTCGACTCGGAAGTCGAGGCGGCGATCCAGGAGAGCCTGTTCAAGCTGATCGAGGACAAGACGGTGATCGCGATCGCGCACCGGCTGTCGACCTTGACGCAAATGGACCGGCTGATCGTGCTCGACAAGGGGCGGATCGTCGAGGAAGGCACGCATCAGCAGCTGGTGGCGAATGGCGGGATCTATGCCGACCTCTGGAACCGCCAGTCGGGTGGTTTCCTGGCCGACCAGACGGACGCGAGCGAAGAGCCGAAGGGGGCGGTGGCGGAGTAACGCTGCCCGGCCTTAGCTCAACGTCGTCAAGGTAACCGGAATGGGGCAGGGATGCCCCATTTTCGTTATCGTCAGGGCCGTGAGGCCCTGCGCTTGCTGATTGCGGGCCAGTCCATCGGTGGCAGAGACGTGCCGACGGCACGCCGCGGGATTAACCGTAAACGGTGGGACAAGGCCAGATGTGCCCCCGGGTGGGTAACCATTCGTTAGACGCCGACTGTCAGGCAGGGTGGCCGGATTTTCCCGGTCCCTGTTCTTTTCAAGTCCGGATTTTCGTCGTGACACATCTCAAGATCAAATTTCTCCTGCCGGCTCTTTTCGGCCTGATGGTGGTCGTCTCCCTCAGCCAGGGGGCAATCGCGGTTCGCTCGGTCAGCGACATGAGCGCGCAAATCGACGGTCTCGGCGGGCGCCTCGAGCGTTCCCTGATGATCGCCGACATCGATACGCTGCTCGGCGAGGTCCGGCGCCTCAACCTGATGATCCTGACAGCTGCAACCGCGCAGGAGAAGAAGACGCTGGTCGATGACCTGGCCGTGGCGAGCGAGCGTCTCGACGCGGCGATTGCCCGTTTTGATGCCGTCATCGTCCTGCCCGAAGTGCGCCAGCGCTTCGATGGGTTCAAGCAGACGGTCGCCGAATACGAAGCGCTGGGAGAGACCTTCGTGGCGCAGGCGCTGGCTTCGAAGGTTTACCAGGCCAAGGAGACGATCGCTGAGATGGTTCCGCTCGGGGCTACGGCCGGGCAGGGGCTGCGCGAGATCATCGAGATCAATCGCGAGATCGGAAGCAAGCTGCGTGCGGAGGCCAAGGCGTCTGCCGATCTCGCCCTGACGCTCTCGCTTGCGGCAGTCATCGTCGCCGGACTGATGGCGCTTGCAGCGGCCATCTTCTCGGTGACACGTGTGGTGCGTCCGGTCTCGGTGATCACCGGCGCGATGCGTGCCCTCGCCGGTGGCGACACGCAGGCGGCGATCCCCTTTTCTGATCGCAAGGACGAGATTGGTGACATGGCCGCGGCCGTTTCGGTCTTCCGTGACAACGCGCTTGAGCGGGCGGCGTTGGAACGTCAGGCTGAGGAGAACCGGAGCCTGAGCGAAGGCGAGCGGCTGGCGCGCGAAGAGCAGAAGGCGCGTGAAGCCGCCGAAGTGCAGTTTGCCGTCGAGCGGCTTGCCGGTGCCTTGCAGCGGCTTTCGGACGGTGATCTCGCCGTCGAGCTTGGCGAGAGCTTTGCCGAACATCTCGATCCCTTGCGGGTCAATTTCAACCACTCGGTCGAACGGCTGCGGGATGCCATGCGCGCCGTCGGCGACAATGCGCGGGCGATCGATGCCGGCGCCAGCGAGATGCTGGCGGCTGCC
>LFEF01008667.1_pt1 | contig 18300 bp, 17 predicted proteins | sample 619371 | NCBI WGS metagenome assembly LFEF01 (sample SAMN03014291, study PRJNA259931) | freshwater metagenome | biome: lake; feature: waterbloom | place: China: Taihu Lake | collected 2006-08 | depth 0 m m
TTAAATAAAAAAAATCCCGATTAGGTTTTCTAATCGGGATTTACTTTTTAACATAATTTAAAAATTATCTTCTGGAAATGTAATCATTTAATTCATCTGCACTTGAAGTAAAATCGAATACATTATTTACTTTAAAGTAGTTTCTTGGTTCAACACACGCATCAAAAGCAAACTTAGCAAAGTTCAATTTGGTTTCTTCAAAACCAAACATTTTACAAATTTCAATGATTTGATTGGTATTCAAACAATTGTTTTGTGCTACTTGTTGTGCTGTTTTTAATCTTGATTCATCAAAGCCTTGATTTCTGATGGTTTGTAAGGCAGCATTAAAATCCCCTTGATTCATTGGTCGTCTATTTACACAAGTTGGATTTGCATCTTCTATAATAACTTCTCTTGGTTGAGTAATCACAGCTGTTCCACCAGTTGTTACCGTTGTTGTTTCAGTTACGGTTGTACTAGCCCCAAAAACAGGTTCATTAATTGATATATTTACACCAACGCCACCAACACTAACTCCTGCGTTTACTCCGGTGTTCACTCCTGTAGTAGTAGTGGTTGTAGTAGTTTGTTGAACAACTCCACCTACAGGGGCTGTTTGTTGAACTATAACTTGTTGCGGAGGTGCAGGTTGTCCCCATCTTCTAACAAAAACATTAGATGGTGCTACAAAATCAGGTACTACCGGAATCATTGAAAAGAAATTCAATTTCATTTTGGTAGGTTTATTCTTTTCACGACGAATTTTATAGGTCACATCCATAAAAATACCATCCGCATCGGCAATTTGTAGAAAGTTTTTAGAAATTTCTTGTCTTTCTTTATCTTCAAAAATGATTTTGGCATTGTAGTACGGTTGTACTAATTCTTCTACGCGAATATTGGTTTGTGGAACATCATTAATGCGTTCGCCATTTAATACTAGATAAAATTTATCTCCATCTTCAGAAAAAATAGTTAAATGGCCAAAGGGTTGAATTTGTCCGAAAGACAAAAAAGATAAGAATAATGTAAATACTGTTAACGTAGTTTTTAGTTTCATATACATTTGTTTTTTATGTTTCAAAATTAAGATATTAAAACGTTTTTCCAAAAATAATGCCAAAATTTGATTTATTTCAAATATAAACAATGATTATAATAATCAATAATTGCTTTTCCTTGTAATAAAACATCAGCTCCAATTATTCCATGAACCGGTTTAGCTTTGTATTGTGTTAGGGCTAAATTTACATGTGTCAAATCAAATATGACTAAAGCTAAATTTTTGGTTTTCCATCGTCCAATTTGCAATAGATTTTGATTGCTGATTTGGGTTTCCATACCAACTGCTCCAGCACCAGCGGCTTTATTTTTTGAGGCTTTTGCTTCTATTTCAAAGTAATCTACAACATCAAAACCAATACAACTGTTGGAGGCTCCGGTGTCTAAAATAAAACTTCCTTTGATTCCGTTAATTTTTGCTTTTATCAATAAATGTTGTGTTTTAGAAAGTTTAAAATTAATTTTTTTATATCCCGAATCTTTTAAAAGGCTTTGTAAGTTCTTCATTTTATCGATTAAAATTCAAATGTAGTTCAATTTAAAATGAAAACAAAGCTGTTCTTCTAACTTTAAAAAGATGTATTTTTGCAGCATGATTTTTACCGACACACATACTCATTTATATGCTGAAGAGTTCGATTCAGATCGAGCCGAAATGATGCAAAATTCTCTTTCTAAAGGTGTAACTCGTTTTTTTGTACCAGCAATTGATTCTACTTGTACACAATCAATGTATGAATTAGAAGCTACTTATCCTGAAAATGTGTTTTTGATGATGGGATTACATCCTTGTTATGTAAAAGAAAATTATGAAGAGGAGTTGAAGCATATTGAAACAGAATTATCAAAACGAAAATTTGTTGCCATTGGCGAAATAGGCATTGATCTTTTCTGGGATACATCTACGCTTGACATACAAAAAAAGGCTTTCAAGCATCAAATTCAATTGGCAAAAAAGTATAAACTACCCATTGTAATTCATTGTCGAGAGTCATTTGATGAAATTTTTGAAGTGTTAGAATCAGAAAGAAGTGATGATTTGTTTGGTATTTTTCATTGCTTTACCGGAACGATTGAACAGGCTCATCAAGCCATTTCACTCAATATGAAATTGGGAATTGGCGGTGTAATTACTTTTAAAAATGGAAAAATTGATCAATTTATCCAACAAATTGACTTGAGACATATTGTTTTAGAAACCGATTCACCTTATTTGGCTCCGGTTCCTTTTCGTGGCAAACGAAATGAAAGCAGTTATGTAACGTTAGTGGCTGAAAAATTGGCCAATTTATACGGTATTTCAGTGGAAGAAGTGGCAAAAATTACAACTGAAAATTCTAAAGCTGTTTTCGGGATTTAGTCTAAAAGGACTCAAAAGTCACATTTTTTTTGTTCATTTGTAGCATAAAAAGTTGATTCATGTCAAAATTTGATACAATTCGGCCCTATTCTGACACAGAGGTGAATGATGGAATTCGTTCAGTAGTTCATCATCCGATGATGAAGGCATTGATGAATTTTACTTTTCCGGAACAAGACGATTCGGTTTGGAAAGAACAATTAGTGCGAACACACTCCATTCGCGACTTTCAAATCAATTTTGTCTATCATTCCATTCAAAAAGTGCTTCAACGAAGTTCGGAAGGGTTAACCACATCCGGTTTTGAAAAATTAGAGAAAAATACGGCTTATTTATTTATTTCCAATCACAGAGACATTATTTTGGATACATCGTTATTGAATGTTTCCTTGTTTGATCATGGTTTAGTAATGACTGCTTCTGCCATTGGAGACAATTTAGTGAAGAAAGATTTTTTGCTCAAATTGTCAAAATTGAACCGTAATTTTTTAGTGCAACGTGGTTTACCACCAAGAGAATTATTACAAAGTTCAAAATTAATGTCAGAATACATTGGTCAGCTTCTGTTTAGAGAAAATCGATCGGTTTGGATAGCTCAAAGAGAAGGTCGAACAAAAGACGGAAATGATGCAACTCATCAAGGTGTACTAAAAATGTTGGCCATGGGGTCAGATGAAGCACAAGTAATGGATTATTTCAAAAAAATGAAAATTGTTCCGGTTTCCATTTCGTATGAATATGATCCAACCGATGCTTTAAAAATGCCACAATTGATGGCTGAAGCCAATAATGAAGTTTATATTAAGGAAAAAAATGAAGACTTTATAACGTTGCTAAGCGGAATAATGGGTCAGAAGAAGCGAATCCACATTCATGTTGGCGAAGTGTTGAAAGATGAATTGGAAATAATAAAGAAAAATGAAGACAATTCTAATCGTCAAATTCAAGCCTTGGCACAAGTTATTGATGATTCGATTTTGAGTACCTATAAGCTTTGGCCAACCAATTTTATTGCGTATGATTTACTTCATAAATCAGAACAATATCAGCATTTATATTCCGAAGAAGAAAAATCGCTTTTTGAACGAAGATTAGAAATGAAAATTGATAGTCAAAATCCAAAAATGGTGGAGAGTTTCTTGTGCATGTATGCAAATCCCGTAATCAACAAGATGAAATATCAAAATGCATTCTAAAGCAAACATACTTTTAATATATACCGGTGGAACGATTGGTATGATGAAAGATTTTGAAACAGGAGCTTTAAAAGCATTTAATTTTAAAAAATTACTGCAACGTATTCCGGAATTAAAGCAATTGGATTGTGAGATAGAAACCATTTCTTTCCAAAAACCGATTGATTCTTCTAATATGAATCCTCAAAAATGGATTGAAATGGCAGAAATTATTGAAGAAAATTATGCCAAATTTGATGGTTTTGTGGTGTTGCATGGTTCCGATACGATGTCGTATTCGGCCTCAGCTTTGAGTTTTATGTTTGAGAATTTATCAAAACCCATCGTTTTTACTGGTTCTCAATTGCCAATAGGTGATTTGCGAACGGATGCTAAGGAAAATTTGATTACAGCCATTCAAATTGCATCGTTAAAACAAAAAGGAAGACCTGTTTTCAATGAAGTTTGCCTTTATTTTGAGTATAAATTGTATAGAGGAAATCGTACAAGTAAAATTAATGCCGAACATTTTATGGCATTTGCCTCTCCAAATTGTCCTCCTTTGGCAGAATCAGGTGTGCATATTAAAATCAATCATGAATATCTTTTGAGATCTAGTACAGTTAAAAAATTGACAGTACATAAAGAATTGGACTCAAATGTTGCTATTATTAAAATGTTTCCTGGTCTAAATGAAAGTGTTCTTTCATCCATGTTTGATATACCAAATTTAAAAGGAGTGGTATTAGAAACCTATGGAGCGGGTAATGCTCCAACTGAAGAATGGTTCATTGCCATTTTGAAAAAGGCAATAAAAAAAGGAATTTACGTTATAAATGTAACACAATGTTCAGGTGGAAGTGTGAACATGGGACAATATGAAACGAGTACTTATTTAAAAAAAATAGGCGTAATTTCAGGAAAAGACATAACAACAGAAGCAGCAATTACCAAGTTAATGTATCTACTTGGGCAAAAAGTTTCGGCTAAAGTGTTCAAAACCATTTTCGAAACCTCTTTGAGAGGAGAGTTGTCATAAAAATAACAAAATTAATTTTTTCAAGTGAGTTTTTTTTTGTTATTTGGCACTCTTAAAATGCATTCGAAAATATTGGAGAGGTGTCCGAGTGGTCGAAGGAGCACGCCTGGAAAGTGTGTATACTCCAAAAGGGTATCAAGGGTTCGAATCCCTTTCTCTCCGCATATTTTTTTAATTTGTATTTTTTTAAAAATTAATTTATACCTTTAACCTGATTAACTAATTAAAATTAAGAACGAAAGCAATGAAAAGATTATTTTCTATTTTAGCAATTACAAGTGTTATGACGTTTGGAGTAATCCATGCTCAAGACTCAACTACAACACAAACTACTGAACCTGCTGTTGAAGCTCAGGCTGCAACTCCTGCCACTACTGAATCGGCAGATGCAACTTTAGATGAAGCTGAAGTTACTGAGGAAAGATCATTTACTCAAGAAATGAAACAACGTTTCATTGAAGGAGGTCCAGAGTACATGGGTGCTGTATTATTATGTTTAATTTTAGGTCTTGCAATAGCAATTGAAAGAATTATTTATTTGAATTTATCCACTACAAATTCAAAAAAATTAATTAAAGATGTTGAAGATGCACTTAAATCGGGTGGAGTTAATGCAGCAAAAGAGGTTTGTAGAAATACTCCTGGTCCTGTGGCTTCTATTTTTTATCAAGGTTTGGACAGATCTTCACATGGAATTGATTCTGCAGAGAAATCTATAGTGGCTTATGGTGGTGTACAAATGGGATTATTGGAAAAGAATGTTTCTTGGATATCTCTTTTTATTGCACTTGCACCAATGTTAGGATTCTTAGGAACTGTAATTGGAATGATTATTGCGTTTGACAAAATTGAAGCTGCTGGTAATATGGATGCTTCATTGGTGGCTGGTGGTATCAAGGTAGCACTTTTAACCACTGTATTTGGTCTTATTGTAGCTATGATTTTACAAGTATTTTACAATTATATTACAGCAAAAATTGACTCAATTGTTAACGATATGGAAGATGCTTCTATTAGTTTAATTGACATTCTTTCTGACCACCTAAAAAAATAACTTATCACTAAAATATTATGAATATTTATAAAATATCAAAAATTTTTGCTGCCATAATTGGTGTGATTAGTGTGATTTTATTTTTTGTAACCTTAAATCAAACTCAAACAATTGATAGCAGTGTTACAAGTATTTTCATACTGTTATCCTATGTTGCTTTAATAGTGGCTATTATATCTGTACTTTATTTTGTGTTCAAAAATTTAATTACACACAAAGATAAATTGAAACAAACTCTTGTAACGGTAGGGTTATTTTTAGGAGTTGTTTTGGTTGCTTTTATATTTGCAGATAGTACAGAATACAATTTAAAAGAAATCAAAGTTGGTGCAGGTTTTTCAAAACTTATAAGTACTGCTTTAAACACTTTTTATATTTTAGCCATTTTATCCATTGGTACATTAGTATATTCAAGCTTTAAAAAATTTAAATCTTAAATTATGGGTAGAAAAAGAAGTGCACCGCCAGAGGTAAATGCAGGTTCTATGGCTGATATTGCATTCTTGCTATTGATTTTTTTCCTAGTTACTACAACAATTCAAACGGATCAAGGAATTAATCGTAAGTTACCTCCTATTGATGAAACTAATCAAGAACCGCCACCTGTAAAAGAGAAGAACATTTTTACTGTTTTAGTGAATAAAAATGATCAACTACTCGTTGAAGACCAGTTAATGGATTTGAAAGATTTAAGACAAGCAGCTATAGATTTTCTAGATAATGGGGGTGATGGTTCATGTGCTTATTGCAAAGGGGAAAGAAATCCTGTTTCATCTGACAATCCGGATAAAGCTATCATTTCATTGCAAAATGATGCCGAAACTTCATATGAAGCATATATAGCTGTACAAAATGAATTAGTAGCTGCTTACTATTTTTTAAGGGATAGAGAATGTCAAGCAAGATATGGAAAAACATTCAGAGAGTTAGAGGCGATGTTTGATGATCCAAAAACGAAAGAAGCTCAACGATTAAAAATAGAACCTCTTATTAAGGATATTCAAACTCTTTTTCCTCAAAAATTATCTGAAGCTGAACCTAAAAGAAATTAATTATAACTTTCAAATATATGTCTAGATTTAAAAAGAAAAAAGAAGATGGAGTTCCAGCAATTTCAACTGCGTCTTTACCAGACATTGTGTTTATGTTGTTGTTCTTTTTCATGGTATCTACAGTGATGAAAGATAATGACCTGATGTTGGAAAATTCATTACCAAAAGCCGACCAAGTTACAAAACTTGAAAAGAAAGATAGGGTAATGTTTATTTTTGCAGGTAAACCGCATGAAAAGTACTCCAGACAATATGGTGGTGGAGCTCGTATTCAATTAAACGATCGCCTTTCAGATATTTCTGATATAAAGAATTTTGTTCTTGCTGAAAGAGCTGCTAGAGATCCTGCCCTTGAAAAAGTTTTAACTACTTCACTCAAAATTGATAAACACGTAAAAATGGGTTTAGTTGGTGAAATCAAACAAGAACTTAGAAAAATGGATGCCCTTAAAATTAATTACACAACAACTAAAGGTAGTGTAGTTGATTAGGAAATAAGAATTTTTTCAAAAAAAAGCCACGTGAATGCGTGGCTTTTTTGTATTTTTATAAATCTAAATTCGTGTTATGCTCAGGATTTTGTTTTTTTGGTTTGCATCACTTTCTGTATGGTCTCAAGATACAATTCCATACAAAAAAAAAATTGACTTAAACTATCGTGAGGATCAATTTTATATTGGTATTACATATAATCTTCTCCAAAATAAACCAAGTGGATTAACCCAAAATAAATTTTCAACAGGATTACAAGCCGGATTTTTGAGGGATTTTCCAATAAATAAAAAAAGGACTTATGCAGTAGCAACCGGGTTTGGCTTTACTTATCAAGCATTTAATCAAGATTTAATTATTTCCAAATCTACTAATGGATATAATTATTCCATTATAGAAAGTAATATCATTTATTCTAAAAACAAATTCTATTTCTTGAATTTGGATTTACCAATAGAATTCAGGTACAGAAGATCAACACCGGAAAGTCACAAGTTTTTTAGATTATATACCGGTTTTAAACTTAGTTATATGATTCATAATCAATCTGTTTTTTTGTCTTCAACCATTAATCATAAAATACAAAATAATCCTGATTTCAATTCTTTTCAATATGGTATATATCTTGCAACGGGATACAATACTTGGAATTTTTATGTTTATTATGGTCTTAATCCAATTTTTAACAATAATGCAAAATTAAATAATCGACCAATGGATTTGAATGTGATGAATTTAGGTTTGCAATTTTATATTCTATAACCAAAAAAACCACATTAGGATTTGTGGAATTACACCTACAGTAAATCCTAAAATAATTTCAGAAGTGGTATGAGCTTTCATATATAATCGTGACGAAGCTACAAAACCATTGCAAATTAAAAGAAATGCAATTGTATTAACTATTGATATTTCATAATGAATACTTATACCCATCACAAAAACAGTAAGCGATGAAATTCCAATCATATGCATACTTATCTTGTACTTTGAATACAAGGATATAAAGGCAATAATTGTACTGAAAATAGCTCCATTAAAGAAGAAATACAGTTCCGGTAGATTTTCAATACTTATACTTTTTTGTGTCAATACATAAAGTAAAATGAGATGGACCAAAAAAGGAATTTTCCTTTCTTCTTTCCGCTCTGCCATTAAGTTGTCTATTTTGCCGAGTGTGACCAATAAATAAAAAACGGAGAGCGGAATTAATACCGTTAACAGTGTAATTTGTATGAGATATAGTAATATTTCTTTATACGAAAAATATTCATTTAGAAATATAAAGTAGGCCAAACCTCCATAAACCGAAATGAATATCGGATGGAAAACATAAGAAAACAAAGGCAAAATCCTTTTCAAATGGTTACATTTTTTTTCTCATCCTAGCAACAGGAATATCAAGTTGTTCACGATATTTGGCAATCGTTCTTCTGGCTATCGGATAGCCTTTATCTTTTAAAATATCAGCTAATTGGTCGTCAGGTAAAGGTTTTTTTTTGTCTTCTTCTTCGATGATTTGTTGCAGAATTTTTTTAATTTCAATTGTAGATACATCCTCACCTTGATCATTTTTCATGGCCTCTGAGAAAAATTCTTTGATGAGTTTTGTTCCATAAGGAGTTTCCACATATTTACTATTGGCAACCCGAGATACAGTAGAAATATCTAAACCAATCATGTCTGCAATATCTTTTAAAATCATCGGACGTAGCTTAGTTTCATCACCATCTAAAAAATATTCTTGTTGATAATGCATAATAGCATTCATAGTGACAAATAAAGTTTCTTGACGTTGTCTAATCGCATCAATAAACCATTTTGCAGAATCTAGTTTTTGTTTAATAAACTGAACCGCATCTTTTTGAGCATTAGACTTGTTTCTCGAATCTTTGTAAGTACGAAGCATATCTTGATAGTCTTTTGAAACATGCAGTTCGGGTGCATTTCTTCCATTTAATAAAAGCTCAAGTTCGCCTTCAATAATTCGAATGGTAAAATCGGGAACAACATGTTCAACTAACTTATTATTTCCAGTGAATGCTCCACCCGGTTTGGGATTTAACTTTTCAATTTCTTCAATGGCTTTTTTAAGTTGCTCTTGCGAAACACCATATTTATGAAGCAGTTTATCATAGTGTTTTTTAGTAAATTGTTCAAACTGATTTTCAATAATGTCAATTGCCAAATCTACAGAATCTGAGGGTGTTTTGTGTTTAAGTTGCAACAACAAACACTCTTGCAAGTCGCGTGCACCCACCCCGGAAGGTTCTAATTCGTGAACAATATGTAAAATACGTTCAACCGATTTTTCATCGGTGTAAATACCTTGTGTAAACGCTAAATCATCTACAATATCGGCGACAGATCGACGGATATAACCCATATCATCGATACTTCCCACCAAAAATTCAGCAATTTGTCTATCTTCCTCCGAAAGAATAAAAGTATTTAGCTGATTTATCAAATCCTGATGAAAAGTAACCGGAGCGGCAAAAGGCGTTTCGCGGTCTTCGTCATCATCACTGTAATTATTGGCTTGGAGTTTATACTCTGGCGTTTCGTCGTCACTTAGGTATTCATCGATGTTAATGTCTTCTGCATCAATTCGGTCGTATTCATCCTCCTCGTAATCGTCGAATTCTTCTTTTTCAAATTCATCTGCATATTCATCTTCCTCTTTTCCGCCTTCCAAAGCCGGATTTTCATTCATTTCCTCTTTCAATCGTTGTTCAAAAGCCTGCGTTGGCAATTGAATCAACTTCATCAACTGAATTTGTTGAGGAGATAATTTTTGAGATAATTTGAACTGTAGATTTTGTTTTAACATTTTAAAAATTTTGTTTAAAAGTTTAAGGTTTCAAGTTTCAAGTTGCTGACATCAAAACAACTTGAAACTTTAAACTTGAAACAAATTTAGAATTCTGCATTTTGTGGTGTTCTCGGAAACGGAATTACATCACGAATATTAGTCATTCCGGTTACAAAAAGCACTAATCGTTCAAATCCTAATCCAAATCCGGAATGCACTGCTGTTCCAAAACGTCGTGTATCTAAATACCACCATAATTCTTCTTCGTCAATTCCTAATGCTTTCATTTTTTCAACCAAAACGTCATGGCGTTCTTCTCTTTGTGAACCACCTACAATTTCACCAATTCCCGGGAATAAAATATCCATGGCTCGAACGGTTTCTTTTCCTGGTTCAGTATTATCATTCAAACGCATATAAAAAGCTTTTATTTTTGCCGGATAATCATATAAAATAACGGGGCATTTAAAGTGTTTTTCAACTAAAAAGCGTTCGTGCTCACTTTGTAAATCGGCACCCCATTCTTCAATTAAATATTGGAATTTTTTGTTCTTATTTGGTTTCGAATTTCTTAAAATATCAATTGCTTCCGTATAGGTAACTCGTTTGAAATTATTTTCTAACACAAAATTTAATTTTTCCAACAAACTCATTTCGCTGCGTTCCGCTTGTGGTTTGTTTTTTTCTTCATCTAACAAACGTTGCTCCAAAAACTTCAAATCATCTTCGTGTTTGTCAACAGTATATTTAATCACATATTTGATAAAATCTTCTGCCAAATCCATATTATCTGCCAACTCATTGAAAGCTACTTCTGGTTCAATCATCCAAAACTCGGCTAAGTGTCGTGACGTATTTGAATTTTCAGCTCTAAATGTTGGTCCAAATGTATAAACTTGCCCTAAAGCCATTGCATAAGTTTCAGCTTCCAACTGTCCGGAAACGGTAAGATTAGTTTCTTTACCAAAAAAATCTTCTTTATAGTTTACTTTTCCTTCTTCTGTTCTTGGTGTGTTATCGAATGGAAGTGAGGTTACTTTGAACATTTCACCGGCACCTTCGGCATCAGAACCGGTAATAATTGGTGTGTTTACATAATAAAATCCTCTTTCCTGAAAATACTGATGAACAGCATAAGAAAGAGTCGAACGCACTCGCATAATCGCTCCAAATGCATTGGTACGCACACGAAGATGAGCATTTTCTCTTAAAAATTCTAACGAATGTTTTTTAGGTTGCATCGGATATTTTTCAGCATCAGAATCGCCCAAAATTTCAATTTTAGATACTTGAATCTCTACTTTTTGACCGGCTCCTTTGCTTTCAGTTAAGGTTCCGCTTAACGAAACGGCTGCTCCGGTAGTGATTCTTTTTAAAGTTTCTTCCGGAGTATTTTCAAAATCTACTACACACTGAATATTATTGATGGTAGAACCATCATTTAAAGCAATAAATTGATTGTTTCTAAATGTTCTAACCCAACCTTTAACGGTTACTTCGGTTAAAACAGGTGTGGCTGTAAGTAATTCGTTAACTTTCGTATGCTTCTTCATTTTGTTTTAAGTTTACTATGCAAATATACTAGATTATAATTTTTTTGACTACGATTTGGATTGAGTTTCTTTGTCATCTTCTTCCACCAAAATATCAATAGTGGGTTGAAGAAATTCTTCTTGATTGGCAATTGTTTTTTCTAATGATAACAGTAATGCCGGCAACAATAATAAATTGGATAACATAGCAAAAAGTAATGTTGCCGAAACCAATCCCCCTAATGCAACCGTTCCTCCAAAACTGGATATCATAAATACTGAAAAACCAAAGAAAAGAACAATGGAAGTATAGAACATACTCACGCCGGTTTCTCGCAAGGCATTAAACACTGATTTACGAATTTTCCAATTATTAGCTTGCAATTCTTGGCGGTATTTGGCTAAGAAATGTATTGTGTCATCAACCGAGATTCCAAAAGCAATACTAAATACTAAAATGGTTGAAGGTTTTATCGGAACGCCTAAATAACCCATCAAACCGGCGGTTATAAGTAATGGCAACAAGTTTGGGATTAAAGATATTAGTACCATTTTAAACGAACGGAACAAATAGGCCATAAAAAGTGAAATTAAAAAAATGGCAAACAAAAGTGACATTACCAAGTTGTCTACCAAATAATTAGTTCCCTTTTGAAAAACCAATGCTTTTCCGGTTAATGTTACTGTATATCGGTCCGGCGGAAAAACTTTATTGATTTTATCCCACAATTTTTCTTCAATTTTTTCCATTTTATCAGTGCCGATGTCTTTCATAAAAGTCGTGATTCTAGCATATTGACCCGTGGAATCTACATAGCTTTTCATGAAATTTTCTTTGCTGTTTCGGGTTGCATTTTTAGCATAGCTTAAAATGAATCCCTGTTCTTGAGCTGTTGGTAGTTCATAATAATCGGGATTTCCGTTGTAGTAGGCTTGCTTCGAATATTTTACCACATTTACAATTGACATGGGTTGCGAAAGTTCCGGAATTTCACTGATGATTTCTTGCACTTCTTCCATTTTTCGCAATGTAGAAAGTTTCATAACTCCTTTTTTTCGTTTGGTGTCAATCATGATTTCCAGCGGCATTACACCGTCGAATTCTTTTTCAAAGAACAAAATATCTTTAAAAAAACCGGTTTTTTTAGGCATGTCTTCTATCAAGCTACCGGAAATTTTCATCTGATATATTCCTATGATGCTTACGACAAGAAGGATAATGGAAGTGATGTAAATAGATATACTTCTGTTTTTTACTGTTCTTTCAATCCAATTTACAAATGTTCTGGTGTAGGTTTTGTCAAGATGCTCCAAATGTTTATCCTTTGGCAAAGGCATAAAGCTGTAAATAATCGGAATAACTAACAAACAAAGAATAAATAATAGAGCAATATTGATGGAAGCAATGATTCCAAATTCTGTCAGTAATTCACTGTCCGTTACTATGAAGGTAGCAAAACCGGCGGCAGTAGTCAAATTCGTCATCAAAGTTGCATTCCCAACTTTTGAAATAACTCGTTGTAATGATTTGGCTTGATTCCCATGCTTTTTAACTTCCTGCTGGTATTTATTAATCAAGAAGATACAATTTGGAATTCCGATGACGATGATTAATGGAGGAATGATTGCCGTTAAAACGGTGATTTCAAATCCTAATAAACCTAACGTTCCAAAAGCCCACATCACCCCAATAATTACCACACACATGGAGATGAAGGTCGCCCTAAAACTCCGGAAAAAGAAAAAGAAAATTAATGAAGTAACTAACAGTGCTGCTCCAATAAAAATGCCGATTTCATCTACAATATTTTGCGAATTGAGTGTACGGATATATGGCATTCCGGATACTTTTAAATCGATATTGGTTTCTTTTTCAAACGATTCTATTTGCGGAATCAAATTTTTAATTACAAAATCTTTACGAATACTTGTATTTACAATTTTCTTGTCTAAGTAAATTGCAGTTCTTATCGTTCCGGTTTTTTTACTGAATAACAAATGTTCATAAAACGGTAGCCGTTCAAAAAGTTCTTCTCGTTTGTCAAGTAAGTATTTAGCGTCTTTTATTTTAGTAGTATCAATTAAATTTACCAATTCAAACGTTTCTAAGGCTTCGTTTTTATTAAGTTTTTTTAAATCATCTACAGAAATAATCAAATCAACTTCTTTTGATTTTTTTAAGTTAGTCATTAAAGTGTTCCAGGCACCAAATTGTTTTGGGGTAAAAAAAGTTGAATCTTGAATTCCGATGATAATTAGATTTCCTTCCTCACCAAATTTGTCTAGAAATTGATTGTATTGTTCGTTTACTTCATGATGATCTGGTAAAAGATTCGCTTCTGTATAAGTAAAACGCATGTGTTTCCATTGAAATGCTAAAAACACTGTCAATAGAAAAACGATGGAAAGAATTGTGATTCTGTTTCTAAGGATTATTCGAGCAATGGACTCCCAAAAACCTACGCTAAACCATTTAGCCATACGATAATTTTAATGGAGGCAAAGGTAATGAAATCCATACTAAATCGATGGGTTTAAGTGTAATTTAATCTTTAAAAATGATCATATCACTATTCATTTTGATTATAAACCCAAATCAAGTAGAAAAGTTAATTTAATGGCAATGTTATCTTCAAATCGACTTAACTGATTAGGTCCATAACGATAAAATCCGGCTAGACCCAAGCCACTAAAAATTTGGTTTAATTCGATACCAGACTCAAAATAGCCTTCGTTAATGGTTTTATAATTCAACCCAACATGTTGTTCAGGTTTTTTCATGTTACCCCAAGCCATTCGACTCACCAAAACTAATGAAGGTTTTACTTTTTTAAATAGTTCCACTCGTTTAAATCCGTGTTTAAAGTGAAGCATCACATATTGACTGGAGAAAAATTCATTGAAACGCATGGTTTCAAAACTGTTTTTCCCGGCCACCGTTAAACGTTGTAAAAGCACCTCTCGATCTAAGTTATTCGGAGAGTTGTTGTATAGATGCGTCAAGGGAACATCACCGTGTGCATAGCCAGCTTGAATTAAAACTGTTGATTTCTGACCATTTATAAATTGTTTTTCATATTCTACTCTCGTATCGACTTTCCCAAACTGAAAATCATTATCTAAAAAATCGGGGAGTGATTGAGTGAATTGAAAAGTAAATTTAGGGTATCTTTTTTCTATTTCAAATTTCCCACTTGGCGTGTGCATATAGTCGCTGAAAGGATTCCATTGAATCGATACTGACGCAGTAGTCATCGTGTAGTGACTATATAATTCTTGCCCGTCAAAAAAAGCATAATTAAATAGCGGACTAATTTTTGAATGGTTCAGTTGCCAAATACTTTCAGTTTTGGGTAAAAAATTTGTTTCTACAGAACCTTTCCAAGTTTGATGATGATAAAATGTACTCACGTTAATCGGACGAGGGTCATAAATTTTAAAAACACGTTTGTCAATATTAAATTTTGTACTTCCAATTTCCTGAACATCATCTGTGTAAGAAAGTCCAATCCATGTGTTTGAAAAATCACCTATACGAGCAGAGCCACCAAAATGATATTTTAATTCATGGTCTTTTAAACCATAGGCAACATATCCATCAAATTTAAATTTTTTTGAAAAACGCTCATTTGTTACTCCACCAAGTCCAAACCGGAAACCTTCATAATTGTTATAACTCATTAAGTACCGCAAATCAAAATCGAAAAAGCCAATCGGGACGTAACCGTTTATAATTTTTCTTCCAAAAAATAGCTTGGCATTAATTCCTTTAAAAAAAGCTAAACTGTCTTTTACGGCAAAGGTGTTTCGGTCTCTCTTGGTAAAGCGGTCTTTTCTGTTTTTTATCCAAAACGTGGTGTCTTTTTTGGCAGCATCCTCATTAATTTCTATGGCAACAGAATTTCTTGAAATAGTGAACGGACTATTTATTTCACGATCATAATAAAATGTCTTGGATTGAAGGTAGGAATAGTCGGAAGTTACTTTTTCGCGTTTTGTTACCAAATCTTCATATTCACCTTCAAATTCTATCGTTCCCCCAAGTATTTTGATGGGGTCTTCATTTTTTCCTTTGATAATTTTGAGTTCGTAAGTGTTTGGAAACCATATTTTTTCATTTGGCAAATATTCAAATTCATGTACTGCGGTTATATCAATAATTGATTGTACTCGCATTATTGCTTTGGCTATTGCGTAATTTTCGTAATCAATAAAAAGCAATCCTTCAAGTCCTTTTACATTAATTCGCTTTTTGTTTTTAAAATATACCAAAATGGTTTGTCGATTAGTAAGTGAAATAGTATCTAATAATTCAAAATCATAATCACGAAGACCCGACTTGGAAATTGGATTTACATATTTTGTTTCCAATAATTCATAACGAGGTTCATAAACGGAAGATGACTGGAGGTTAAAACCAATTACTTCATAAATTGGGCTTTTAAAACCTGACATTTGCGAGCCTAAAACTGTTTCTTTGAATTTATCATCGCTAAATTGAAATAGTGAAACTTTTTCGGTAACAAATAAATGTTGTTTCCGAATTAGTTTTTGGAATTTAAAATCGGTAGAGTCGATTTTAATTTTACGAGATTTTTTGATGGTATCAATTTTACCTTTTATGGAATCAGGATGTGCAGTTACCACAATTTTGTTATAACCTTTGTATTGAAACGTTGAAAGGGCTTTTTTGGGATTGTTCAATTCAATTGATTGGTAAACTTTATTTAAAAACAATTCAGCGTTTTTTTGTTTTTGATTTAATTCCTTTTCCGAAACTTTAGTTTTAGACTGAAGTAAAACTAAAAAGTGGCTTGTTTTGTCAATCGTAAATTCTTTACCATAAAAATTTATGTAAGTAACAACAATTTTTTCACCCGGTGTTGAACTTATGAATTCAAATCGTCCGGTAACATCTGCAATGATTATTCTGCCTGAAGATGATTCAATAGTGGCAAACGGAAGTGGTTTTTTTGTGCTTTCATCTTTAATGATTCCTGTTACTCGAAATTGTGCTTGAACATAAAATGAGCAAAAAAGAAAAAGAAAAGCGAGGTACTTCATGAGTTATAAAAAATGCGAATCACAAATGTACTTGATTAAAACAAAAAATCCACTCTTTCAAGTGGATTTCCTTTTATACTTTCATGATTTCGGCTTCTTTAATCGCTAAAATGTCGTCTATTTTTTTGATGAATGAATCAGTTAGTTTTTGAATGGTTTCTTCGGCTGATTTACAAATGTCTTCCGAAGTACCATTTTTTTCTTCTTTTTTAATATCAGTATTGGCATCTTTTCTGGCATTTCTAATCCCGATTTTTGCATCTTCTGCTTCTGCTTTGGCTTGTTTTACCAAATCTCTTCTGCGTTCTTCTGTCAATGGTGGCACAGAAATAATTATATTATCACCATTATTCATAGGATTAAAGCCCAAATTGGCAATCATAATAGCTTTTTCAATAGGATGTAACATGCTTTTTTCCCATGGTGTAACCGTTATTGTTCTTGCATCGGGTACATTGATATTAGCCACTTGCGAAAGAGGAGTTTGCGAACCATAATAATCAACAAAAACACCACCCAACATTTGTGGGGTAGCTTTTCCGGCACGTATATTTAAAAATTCTTTTTCTAAATGAGCAATCGAACCATTCATGTGTTCTTTTGCAGTATCAATGATGAACTCAATTTCTTCTGTCATGATAATAATAATTTTTAATCAAATCAATTATTCAAAAATAAAGTTAAATCGTAACGGTTGTACCAATGGTTTCGCCATTGCAAACTTTAAGCAAGTTACCTTCTTTATTCATATCAAACACAATAATAGGTAATTTATTTTCTTGACTTAAGGTAAAAGCTGTAGTATCCATTACATTAAGACCCTTGCTTAACACTTCTTCAAAGGAAATATAATCGAATTTAACAGCATCTTTGTTTTTTTCTGGGTCGGCATTATATACACCATCAACCCGTGTACCTTTCAATATGACATCCGCACCAATTTCAACACCTCTTAAAACAGCAGCAGTGTCAGTGGTAAAATAAGGATTTCCGGTTCCGGCTCCAAAAATAACAATTCTTCCTTTTTCCAAATGACGAACGGCTCTTCTCTTGATATAAGGTTCTGCAATCGCTTCAATTTTTAAAGCGGTTTGCAAACGAGTTAACATTCCGGCTTCTTCTAAGGCTCCTTGCAATGCCATTCCGTTGATAACGGTAGCGAGCATTCCCATGTAATCACCTTGTACTCTGTCCATTCCGTTGCTTGCTCCGGCAACACCTCTAAAAATATTTCCACCACCAATTACGATGGCTATTTCTACTCCTTTGTCGTGAATTTGTTTAATTTCTTGAGCATATTCTGCCAATCTTTTGGGGTCAATTCCATATTGTCCTTCTCCCATCAACGCTTCTCCACTTAATTTTAGAAGTATTCTTTTATATTTCATCGAATTGTTTTTTGTGGTGCAAATATAAATAAATATTGATTTTGTCCATATAAAAATCAGAGTTGTTTAATGATTTTCGATGATAGATTTAAATTCTGGAAAAGTTTTTTTGGCCGCTTTATATCCATGATTGAAAATGATTTCCATTTTAGCTTTATTGGTTTCAAAAGTGCCAAAATTTGATAATTCTTCTGGTTCAATCACCCAATCACATAGAGTAAATTTTTGCATAGTAGTATTGGCTGTAAGCAAATCAAATGCTCTAGAAGTTACCGCTTTAATCGAACT
>LFEF01022622.1_pt1 | contig 18236 bp, 18 predicted proteins | sample 619371 | NCBI WGS metagenome assembly LFEF01 (sample SAMN03014291, study PRJNA259931) | freshwater metagenome | biome: lake; feature: waterbloom | place: China: Taihu Lake | collected 2006-08 | depth 0 m m
GCCCCCCTTGATAAGGGGGGTGCCGATAGGCGGGGGGATCTGAAAGTTTTTAATACCTACCTACTTATCAGTTATCAGATTTGAGTTTTAAGTGGACAGTGTTATCTAGCAGTTGCCGTTTTCTCTTCACTGATTACTGATTACTGTTCACTGAAAAGCCACCTAACCTCGATCACCTTTTTACTTTTTACTTTTGTAAAAGGGTTTTTTGACTACGGTAGCGGGGTAGGTGGTGCCGCGGATTTCCACTTCGATCGCCTGTCCGATCGAGGCGAAAGGTGTGGGAAGATAGGCTAAAGCGATCGCTGTGTTTAAAGTTGGTGATAAAGTGCCACTGGTGACTTTACCCACCGTTTCTCCGGCAAATACTACTGGATAATCGTGACGAGCGATATGTTTGCCAGACATCTGCAATCCCACCAAGCGCCGATTGACACCATTAAGTTTTTGGTCTTCAAGGACATCGCGACCGATAAAATCGCCTTTTTCTGGCAGATGAACCAACCAATTTAAGCCAGCCTCTAGGGGACTCGTGCTATCGTCGATATCCTGTCCATAAAGGGCTAAAGCTGCCTCTAAACGCAGGGTATCCCGGGCCCCTAAACCGCAGGGAGTCACCCCTAAATTTAAGAATTCTGTCCAAAGTTGCTGTCCGATTTCAGGAGGGGCCATAATTTCAAAGCCATCTTCTCCCGTGTAACCGGTCCTAGCGATAAAAACTTTTTCCCCGAAAAGCTGGCTTTCCCAGTGATTAAATAGACCAAAATCGCTTAATTTTTCCCCGATCAAGGGCTGTAAAATTGTCGCTGCCTTTGGTCCTTGCAGAGCAATTAAGACCCTTTCTCGGGATAAATCCGCTAATTTGACCCCCGAACCCTCTAAATTGCCTAAAATCCATTCTCGATCTTTATCGGTGGTTGAGGCATTAACAATTAACACGCCCTGGCTTTCGCTTTGGTAGTAAAAGATAATATCATCGATTATACCACCCTCTGGGTTAAGTAAAACGCTATATTGTGCCTTTCCTGCCCTTAAACGGGCTAAATTAGAGGGAACTAGGGTTTGGAGAGATTGAACCAGATTATCTCCAGTTAAGATAAATTTGCCCATGTGGGAAATGTCAAACATCCCGACACCGTTGCGGACAGCATTATGTTCGATTTTTAGGCCGCTAAACTGTATCGGCATCTCCCAACCCGCAAAAGGGGTAAATTTGCTGGTTTGTTGGGCAATTAGGTCGTATAAGGGGGTACGAATAGCGGGGGAAGTTGCTTCTTGGTTAGCCACGGTGATCTCGATCGAATGGTTTTCTGCCTAGAGTAGCATAGCAGTTATCAGTTATCAGTAACCAGTAAACAGTTATCAGTAACCAGTAAACAGTAAATAAGTAGGTAGGCGTTAAAAATTATCAGACACCACCGTTATCAAGGGGGACTAAGGGTAGGGTTGATTCATGAATCAACCCTACTATGAATCAACCCTAGGACTAAGGGGGGATCGAACCTAAAATCCATTTTTAATTTAATTATAACCAGCTACTTAGTAAACAGTAAACAGTGATCAATCATACTAAATCCGTTGAGTACAGGCTAGTTATGCGGAGAAGCAGTCATGCAAGAGGCACTCATGCAAAGGGGAATAAATAATCAGTTTTTAATAACTGGATTTAGTATCACTATCCACTGATAACTGATAACAAAGGCCGAAACTAAAACCTAATTTGTTAAGCTAAAAGCTTTGATGTACTTAGTTTATAACCTTCTTTTTAGGTAGGAGAATTGCCAGATTATTTCTTTTGCCTCTTGCCTCTTGCCTTCAGAAGCTGATTACTGATTACTGTTCACTGATAACTGAAAAAGTTCCCCAATCCCTTAACCTTTCTCGCACTCTGTCAATGGGAATTGCGAAACCGCAGCCCAATCTAACGGCATTTTCTAGGGGTTTAGGAGTGGAGGGATCATCACAAAATAAACTCGCTTGAGAAATCACTCCCACCACTTGATTTTTATCGTTTAAAACTGGACTTCCCGACTGTCCAGAAACGACAAACATGGACAAACTTAAGGATTTTTCGTTATTATCATTAACAGTGCCTTTGCTGACAGTCCAATCTTTTTGATTAAAAGGATTACCGATCGAGATTACCGGTTGATTAGGGGCAATTGGGAGGGGTGCTAAAGCTAAAGGTTTTAAATCTGGGGGAGGATTTTTTACCTCTAATACTGCTAAATCGAGCCAGTCATTAGGGGGGGTAGTGTGGAGAATTTTAGCTTTTGAACGCTTGCGAAGTTTTCCCTGGGGGGGTTGGCTATAATACTCGACAAAAATGCGCGCCTCTGCATCGATTTCTTGACGGGAATTCGTCACCACATGGCGGTTAGTCACGATCCAAGCTGTGTCTTGATCTCGTTTTAATAACCAACCAGTGCCGATGCCATTTTTATTTTGGCCGCGAATGATAATTTTAACAATTGAGCGTTTTAAATTTACCAGAGGATCACTCTTAACACTGGGAATTATCTCTGGCATTTTTAATAATTCGGGATTGTCATGAATTAATCGCCCCCGTTGGATTTCCTGTAAAATAAATCTAGCTTCTGATAAATTGGGATCAATTTCTACGGCCTGCCGACACCAATTGAGACCCTGATCGATCTGACCGCTATTGATATAGGTATAACAGAGATTTTCGTAAATCTTGGCATTTTTGGGACTAATTTGGCGTGCCTGTTGAAAAACTGCCATCGCTGCCCCTAGTTTGCCCTGTTCCGCTAAAGCTTTGCCTAAATAATTATAAATATCCCCATCTTTAGGGGCGTAAATTAAAGCCTGTCGATATATTTGCTCTGCTTGCTGCCATTTTCCCTGTTTTCCTAGGGCTTCTCCTAATTTTTTGTAGATTTCACCCTGATTAGGTATCAATTCTAGAGCTTGCTGATAGGCATAACTGGCCTCTGGCCAGAGTTGCTGTTCACTGTAGGCCTTTCCCAGATAAAAATAGGCTTTTCCCTGACTAGGATCGAGAAAAACCGCTGCTTGCAGAGCTTTCGCCGCCTCATCCCAACGTTGTAAACTATAGAGAGCTTTTCCTAGCTGAAATTGCCCTTTAAAAGTTGGTTTAATGATAATTGCTTTTTGGTAGGCATCGATCGCCTCTGACCATTTTTCCTCTTGGGCGAAGATATCTCCCAAAGCGACTAAATGATTACTTAGGGAGGGTTCCGTCGATGGTTTATCATTAACGATAAAACCACGATTATATGCTTCTAAGGCTTCAGAATAGCGTTTTTGACTTTGCAAGACCTGAGCGATTTTTATATGGGCTGGGACCAAATTTTCGTGGAAAGATAAAACGGTTCGGTAAGCAGACAGAGCCGATTCCTTTTCCCCCGCGGCCAAAAGTCGATCGCCTTGCCAGAGATAAGCCAAGGCAATAAGATAAAAAATAGCAAAGGGAGCGGCGGCGATGAAGGCAATAATTAAAAATATTTGCAGGGGTTTGCTAGAATAGCGGCGACCGATTTTAAGCTCTTTTCTTTTCATTTCTTGGTTAGGATAGACAACAGGCCAGAGGTGGTTCGATAGGTGTAATTAATTTTGTCTATGTACTTATAGGGGATGAGGGCAATAGTTAAAGTCGTGGCTGTTGGCCAGACAATTATCGATCAAAATGAGCAAGATGCCGGTTAAAGCCAGAAAATTGCTATTTTAATATATGTCCTAGCCAATTCTTATTTTATTTTTATATCCGAAGACTGACAACTGAACAAAGGCAATTGTGTCTATTATTTTAAAGGAAACTGCTAGACTTAAAACTATCGCGGAACATAACTCTAGTGCCGATTTTCCCCTTCACCTTGCACTAATTCCCTTTTCTTGAGACAGTGCTGAATGTTGCCAAGTTCTCGTCGTCTTCTTTTGTCTATCAACCTCTCCACTCTTGGCAAGAAAGCGATGAACCGGTTTAGTCTTAAAATAGTCCCCGATAGCTGACTGTCGATCGGGAACCGAGAAAATATGATCTAATGGAGTTGCTCACCATGTCTAACGAAACCGTTACCTATTCCCTAGAAGCTGTTTTGACTAGGATTGAGGGGAAAATTAACAATCTCCAAAAAGATGTTAACCAAAAATTTGACAAAATCGACGAACGGTTAAATAAGCTAGAGGTAAGACAGGCAAAGTTAACCGAAAAGGTTGAGGGCATCGATAATCGCCTAAAATCAGTGGAAGGAACCCAAAAAAATCAGGTTTGGACATTAATTATTCTTTGAGCAAGTGCGATCGCTACAGAGGGTTAGCCCTCATACCGACCATAGCCGTTGCTTTCTTCGCAACCTTCTCCAAGATTTGATCTAATCTCAGACAGAAGTAAGCCCGATCCAATTACCCACTCTCTATATGGGAGAATAGCCTGTGTGAAAAACCTAGGTAATTGTTATGGTTGCACATATACAAAATAGGCAGTTTAACGGGTTGTCTAGTCAAGAAGCTAGTGATCGCTTGAAACAGCACGGCTACAACGAACTCCCTTCAACCCAGCATCGTACTTTTTTAACCATCGCCCTAGACATTATCCAAGAGCCGATTTTCTTGCTCCTGATTGCCTGTGGTGTCATCTACCTCTTTTTGGGTGATGCTCAAGAAGCTCTGATTTTGTTGGGGTTTGTCTTTTTTATTATTGGCATCAATCTTTACCAAGAGCAGAAAACGGAACGTTCTCTAGAAGCACTGCGGGACTTATCCAGTCCGCGGGCCTTGGTGATTCGAGATGGGGAGCGGCAGCGAATTGCCGGCCGAGAAGTGGTAGAGGGGGATCTGATCGTGGTGGAGGAGGGCGATCGCGTTCCTGCGGATGCGATTTTGTTGTGGTCCACTCACTTGACGATTGATGAATCGCTGTTAACCGGAGAGTCAGTTCCGGTCAGGAAACGCACCATCCACAGGGAAGAAGACCCGAAGCACCTTTCAGCCACCTTGAGACCGGGTGGAGACGACTTGCCCACCGTCTATTCCGGTACTCTGGCGGTACAAGGGCAGGGCATTGCCCAGGTGCAAGCAACGGGTATCGGCACTGAAATGGGAAAAATTGGCAAAGCTCTGCAAACGGTTGAACCGGAAGACACGGTCTTACAGAAAGAAACCCGTCGCATTGTCGGTAAATTGACGATGATCGCGCTGGCCATTTGTGCGGCGGTGGTCGTGATTTATGGATTAACCCGGGCCGATTGGTTGCATGGCTTTTTGGCAGGATTAGCCCTGGCGATGGCAATTTTGCCCAATGAAATTCCGGTGGTGCTGGCCATCTTTCTGGCTCTGGGAGCGTGGCGATTCTCGCAAAAACAGGTATTAACTCGTCGCATTCCAGTGGTTGAAACCCTGGGTTCTGCGACGGTTCTTTGTGTCGATAAGACTGGAACCCTGACGTTGAACCAAATGGCCGTCAAACAGTTGTGGGTTTACAGCGGCCCCGGTGCTTATCTGTACGATGTGACGCTCCACGAGCGCGAACCCTTGCCAGAAGTCCTTCATCCCCTGATCGAGTTTGGTATTCTAGCGAGTCGCAAAGATCCCTTTGACCCGATGGAAAAAGCTTTGCAGCAAATTGGTTGGAATTACCTAGCCAAGACCGAACACCTGCACACCGATTGGCAACTACTGCACGAATATCCCCTGTCCACCGATCTCTTGGCCATGTCCTGTGTCTGGGAATCCCTGACGGGGGAGCTTACCGTTGCGGCAAAAGGGGCCCCCGAAGCGATCGCCGATCTCTGCCATTTCAGCCCGATTCAACAACAGGAGCTTGTCGAACAGATCCAGGCAATGGCCGGAGAGGGTTTGCGAGTTCTGGGAGTTGCCCAAGGACGCAAAATGGGAACATTACCCAAAACTCACGCTTTTGAGTCATCTGGGCCTCTAGCCTACTTAGAATCTGACGATCGCTTACCTGTTCAACAACACGACTTTGAGTTTGAATTTGTGGGACTGATCGGACTGGAAGACCCCGTGCGTCCTACTGTGGCACCTGCGATCGCTGAATGCTATGGTGCGGGAATTCGCGTTGTCATGATTACGGGTGATTATCCGGTAACAGCCCAGAACATTGCCCGTCAGATTGGACTCAGGCCTTTAGACAAGGTGATCACCGGTAGGGAACTGGAGCAAATGGGTGAGTCGGAACTGCGCGATCGCATTCAAAGCACCAACATCTTTGCCCGTGTCGTCCCCGAACAAAAACTATTGATTGTCAATGCACTGAAACGCTCCGGGGAAATTGTGGCCATGACTGGTGATGGTGTCAACGATGCCCCGGCTCTCAAGTCTGCTCATATCGGCATTGCCATGGGTGAACGGGGGACCGATGTAGCGCGAGAGTCTGCCGATTTGGTCCTGTTGAAAGATGATTTTTCGTCCATCGTCGAATCGGTCAAACTGGGCAGACGTATCTTTGACAACCTGAAGAAGGGGATGGCCTATACCTTGGCCGTTCACGTTCCGATCGCGGGTATGTCGTTGATTCCAGTCATCTTTGGCTGGCCTTTGGTGCTACTCCCCATCCACATTGCCTTTCTGCACTTAATTATCGATCCGGCCTGCACGGTTGTGTTTGAAGCTGAACCGGCAGAAAGCGATATTATGCGCCGCCCACCCCGTAATCCCAAAGAACCCTTGTTCAGTCGTCGGACGTTGCGATTGGCTTTGCTTCAAGGGATCAGCGTTTTAGTGGTACTGGTTATTGTATTTGCGATCGCCTATAACAACGGCAATAGTGAATTTGATGCCCGTGCCTTAGCGTTTACGACATTGATTATCTCCAACCTGGCTATGATCCTAACCAATCGTTCCTGGTCCCGAACGATTCCAGAAATGCTCCAAGCTCCTAATCAGGCTTTGTGGTGGGTGATCGGCGGTGGACTACTCTTTTTGGGATTAGTTCTCTATGTTCCCCTGCTACGACACCTGTTCGGCTTTTCATTTCTACATACTGATGATTTGCTGGTTAGCTTAGTTTCTGGAGTTGTCAGTATTTTCTGGTTTGAAGGACTAAAACTGTGGAACCGTCGGAACATGAACATCTAAAAAATAAGCATGAATGGATGATCAGAACTTTTACCGAAAATGTTTGTATAAAAGGCATCATAGATTCCACGATCGGTTAACAAATCGTTGCAGCAGTGCGCTATGTAGTTGCTTGAATGAGAGGTTATCTACCGCTCCTAAACTCAATCGTTGGCAAGTATTTTTTTCAGGTAAGTAGCTGGTTATAATTAAATTGAAGATAGATTTTGTCTTTGATCCCCCCTGCCCCCCCTTGATAAGGGGGGTGCCGATAGGCGGGGGAATCTGACAGTTTTTAATACCTAACTACTTAATCCCTTTCAGGTAATCCCTAGAATTAATAGTAGCAACCTCACCCCCCCTTATCCTGATCGGTTAGCCAAAAATTGTCACCTTTCCGATTTAACCCTCTGCTAACCAGCGCACGGCATCCTTAGCGTGGTAGGTTAAGATAATATCGGCACCCGCCCGTTTAAAGCTGGTTAAAGTCTCTAAAGTCACCCGTTTTTCGTCAATCCAGCCATTTAACGCCGCCGCTTTAATCATTGAATATTCCCCCGACACATTGTAGGCAGCCACGGGTAAATTAGTCATTTCCTTGATTCTCCAGATAATATCCAGGTAAGATAGAGCAGGTTTAACCATTAACATATCTGCTCCCTCTAATACATCTAATTCCACCTCTTTTAAGGCTTCCCTGGCATTACCCGGATCCATTTGGTAGGTTCTGCGATCGCCGAATTGGGGGGTAGAATCGGCGGCATCCCGAAACGGCCCATAATAGGCAGAGGCATATTTAGCCGTATAGGAAAGAATCGGTGTATCACTATAACCCGCCTCATCCAATCCTTGACGAATTGCCTGCACAAAACCATCCATCATTCCCGATGGTGCAATGATATCCACTCCCGCTTTTACCTGGGAAACGGCGGTTTTTTGCAATAATTCCAGAGTGGGATCGTTTAATACCCTGCCGGTTAAATCTCCCGTTTGCAGATAACCACAATGACCATGGTTGGTATATTCACACAAACAAGTATCGGCGACAATGAGTAAATCAGGAACTGCCTCTTTAATTGCTGTGGCCGCTTTTTGCACAATACCATGATCGTGCCATGCTCCCGTCGCCTCTGTGTCTTTACTTTCCGGCAGCCCGAATAAAATAATCGCTGGAATTCCTAAATCCCGCACTTCCTTGGCTTCGTCAACAATTTTATCGATTGATAATTGGTACACCCCCGGCATCGATTTGACTTCCTGGGCAATACCTTCCCCCGCCGTGGCGAAAAGGGGATAGATAAAGTCATTGGCTGTCAAGACGGTTTCACTCACCAGACGGCGCATTTGAGGGGTTTGACGCAGACGACGGGGGCGATGAATAGGAAACATAGTTTTTTGTGATTAAATCGGGAATCTGGTCTCGATTCTTTAGTTTAAATCTTTGGTTAGGATGAACACAAATCGATTCAGCCGGCTGCTGGCTGCCGGCAGCTATCCGCAATATTTAGTTATTTTGAGCTTAATCACACTATTTAGGTCAAAAATGACCTAATGAGGCTTTATAGTCGTTTTGAGGGCGAAAAACCAGCAATTTGACTAAAATTTAATCTTTATAGCCATCAATTTTGCTGTTGCCACCACCTCATCTCTTTACAAAACTTTACCTCATCAGTTAACAGTTATCAGATGTGAGTTTTCAGTTCACTGATGGCTCTCTTGGATAGAGGCGCAAGCGTTCACTGATTACTGTTTACTGTTCACTGTTCACTGACTCCCAAAACCCATTTCCATTTGCGAGAAGGATCGTTTATTCTGGGAAGTAAGAGCGATCGATTCAGGATTTTTGCTATGGCCAACTTAGGTGATTTAGTCAAAAAAGCAGTTTATTTGGGCGTAGGCATTGCCGCTTATGCCGCCGAAAAAGCTGAAGTAAATTTACAAGAATTAAGAAATCAAGCCCAAAAAATAGCCGATGAGATGATTTCTCGCGGCGAAATAAACGCGGAAGAAGCGCGCAAATACGTTGATGAGTTGGTGAAACAGGCACAACAGCAAATGGTGGCAGGTAATGAATCTAATATTCCCCATGAACCCCGGCGGATAGAAATTATTGAAGATGAGGAGGACACCAAAGCAGCCGATCCAAAAGTAGATGAATTGCGGCAAAAGGTGGAACGTCTTCAGGAAGAATTACGGAAACTGCAACAGGATTAAAACCTAGATTTTAGCGGCAAATAATTAATTATTACCAGACAAGGGACGCAAGTATAAACATGGACGATTGGCAGAAGGATTTTTGGGAAGTGATCGAAACTGTGGCGCTGGGAGTTGAAACTTTTTTCCAAGAAGTGACCCAAACTATCGAAGAAATTAATGAGGAAATTATCATCGATCTGGAACAGTTTATTCAAGAGGTTTTGCCCCAGGAATTAGAAGAATTTTTTAACTCCGATGAATCCCTATTTTCGGAATTAGATGAACCTTCGGATTTTATCCTCACTCCCAAGGTTAACCCCGATCCTAACACCCATCCTGCTTGTATCGGTTGCCGTAATTATCACGGCTATATCTACGGAGACAATCTTCTCGTCTGCGGTTTCCATCCCTACGGTTGGAATGGTGATAGTTGTCCCGATTGGCAAGCAGAGGATTAATTATTTTTCCAGAAAATAAGGCAGGGTTCTTATCCCTACCTTATTTTATTTCAAAGCAATTATCCGTCATTTTTAGTTAAGAATTACCCTTGGGAGCATGGTAGGGTTCAGCATCAAAAGGCTGCATCCCCACATCGGGATACTCATCATTGTTGGGGCTAAAAATGCGAGCAAAAGCCTCTGTTAGGTACTGGACAAGATTGTGTAACGTATCCTTGATATTCATTGCTTTTCTCTCCGACTCTCGACAACAATCTCCGTTCAACTTGGGAAAGGTTGATCCACCCCTCCACTCCCATTATCTGGCCAGAATCTCATCAATTGTTGACTTTTGAGATAATTCTTGAATAATCTTCATAAGACTTTATATTTTTTCTTGTTTATTTAAACTTTTATAATAATTCTTGTATTTTTGTCAAGGAACGATTATTCAATTAAATCGCTGAACAAATATTTGATTGTTGTCCAGAAAGGTTTGTATCTTTGTTGATCATCTAAGCATAAATATCCATTGACAAAAAATTTTAATTCGTCATTATCTATCTCCTCATCCAAAAAAGGATCGATGGCTGCCTTACGAAGTGCCTTGAGTTTATTGAGGTTTAATCCCAACTTTTCGATAGTATTAATTGCTTTTTGATCATCTTCTTGTGCGGGTTTAATTGTACCATCATAGTTAAAGGCAAAGTGAGACTCACAATCGGGATTAAGTGGAGAGATTAAGAGATTTTCATCAAACCAGTTATTTTTTAGATTACCACAGTGCCGAGGTTCACTAGGCGTAAGATTTGCCTGACAGGAACATAGCAAATTGGCATAATCTAAGGGATCAACAGTGGGATCACTCTGAGGTTTAAAATGTTCTATATGGCATTTACCATCAATCAATCGACTTTCACAATAACAACATATTTCCCCCTGTTCTGTCATCAACGCTTTAATTAGTATTTCTTTTGGTTTTCCTGCTAAATTTTTAAAGTCGGGCTGCCAATCTGAGTTAGCTTGCTCTTTCCAATTCTTAAACTCCGGTGGTTCTTGTCTTTTCCTAATATACTTCATTTTCCGATAATTTCCTTGCGTCGAATAATAACTTCAGCTTTAATTAATTCTGGATCATCTTGAATTTTAGCTCTGAGATCATTGATTTTCTTTTTAGCTGCCTCTAATTGATTTTGAGAAATTTGTTCATAGATATCTTTCAAAGCTTCAGCGATTTCCTTGGGACGAGTTGTCTCTAATCCCATCAAATCTTCCAAAATTCGATCAACATTTTTGCCGTAGGACTCTTGCACGGGATGAAATTTTATTCCCATTTCTGTTTGTTCCATGAAGTGTAAACTTTCTGGCTGAACATGAGTGATAATATTAGGAGAATGGGTGGAAATAAAAAATTGACAGTTAGGAAAAACTTCTAGTAATTTAGGTACTACAAATCTTTGCCATTGAGGATGTAAATGTAAATCAATTTCGTCAATGATAATAACGCCATTACCCGTTAAGGGATCAGGATTTTGAGGATTAGCAATCGCCATTCTTCGAGCTAAATCTCCCAGCATAGCAATCAGACATTTTTCTCCATCAGAAAGTTGATTAACAGTAACTATTTCATTCTTTTTTGTTACTTCCATTCTCAAGGGATTACGACGGACGCTAAGATTACTAAAATCGGGTAGAAAACGTTCGATCGTTTCCCGAACCGCTTCCAATTGGGGATCAGGAAAACAAAAACCTTCTGGTTTAATTAGATAATCCTGATATTTTCTATTTTCATTTTCTAAATCTTCGCGCTCGCGAAACCATTCAAAAAAAGTGCGAAAATCTGACCCACTGGTTAAAGCATTTTCGTAGGCACTTAGAGATTCAAATTGATGTTTTGTTTTAATTTTTAAGGGTATATCCAGCACTGCTCGATTAACAGAATAATAAACAAATAAAGGTAAGTTAATTTGTCCTTGATGTTCAGTAATTTGTCGTTGTATTTGTTGAGTGTATTCATTTAATTGGCTAAAATTACTCCGTTCTCCAGCGTGGATATATCCAGTCCTAGTTTTTACTATTTTCCAAGTAATCTCTTGACTATCTTCCGTCACCCCCGTGATTTCAATTATAGCCGTCCCCTGACCATTATTAATCTCGGTTTCGCTCATCTGTCGTCCACTGGCATTAGTATTTTTTAGGCGATTAACTAACCATGAAAGCATAATCGCCAAACTATCTAAAATGGTGGATTTTCCCGCACCATTAACTCCTATGAATACGTTGAGTTGCCGATGAAAGTCGATGTTTAAACTGACTGCACCTCGATAATTAATAAGCTTTATAGACTTAATTTTCATGGTTTTTGTATCGGCAAGATTTGCTTATATTTGAGATAATTGTTAGAGAATGACTCTCGAATAATTGCCAGTAAAACTTAGATAGGGTTAAGAGACAGTAGGACAAGGAATAGAAAAGAATATTGAGCAAGGAAATAATATCTAATTTTGGCACAGAACCGGATAGTCATAATGATTATTTATCATTTACCCTCGACCAACTCAAAAAAAACCCCGGCTGACTTTCCCGATCGCTGCCCTCTGTGAGACAATCGATCGAGTGTTATCCTAAACTCCGCCAATTTTCATGTCCGACGACGCTACTATTCGCACTGCTGTACAACGTCTCTACAATACCTATCCTTTCCCCCCCGAACCGCTCCTAGACGAACCTCCTCCGGGTTACAATTGGCGCTGGAATTGGATTGCTGCCTATAACTTTTGTTGTCATCGTAAACCCGAACGAGAGGATATCCGCATTCTCGATGCAGGTTGTGGTACTGGTGCGGGAACCGAATATCTGCTCGCGCTCAACCCTTTCGCTCATGTAGTCGCGATAGATATCAGTGAAAAAGCTCTAGAAATTGCCAAAGAACGCTGTAATCGTTCGGGAGTCGCAGCAAAGCACCGAGGTTCTCTGGATTTTCACCATTTACCCCTCGAATCGGCCACCAATCTCCCCGGAGAATTTGATTTAATTAACTGCGTCGGGGTGCTGCACCATCTCCCGGACCCGATTAAAGGGATTCAATCCCTCGCACAAAAACTGGCCCCCGGTGGTCTGCTGCACATTTTCGTCTATGCTCAATTGGGCCGCTGGGAAATCCAGTTAATGCAATCTGCGATCGCACTTTTGCAGGGAGACCGACGCGGGGATTATAAAGATGGGGTCGCTGTCGGCCGAGAGATTTTTGCCTCTCTACCGGAAAATAATCGCATTTTGAAACGGGAAAAAGAGCGTTGGTCAATGGAAAATCATCGCGATGAGTCCTTCGCTGATATGTACGTTCACCCCCGGGAAGTGGACTATAATATCGATACCCTCTTTCAACTGATTGATGCGTCAGGATTAGCCTTTATTGGCTTTTCTAACCCTTCCTACTGGCAATTAGAGCGTTTATTGGGTAAATCCCCCGAATTGATGGCTAGAGCGCAAAATTTAGGGGAAAGGGAACGTTATCGCTTGACGGAATTATTAGACCCGGAAATCACCCACTATGAATTTTTCCTCGCTAAACCACCGATTTTTACTGCCGATTGGTCCGGGGATCAAGTCCTAGAGAATGCAGTGGCCGAAGTTCATCCCTGTCTTTACGGCTGGCCTAGTGCAAGTGTTCTAGATTACGATTATCGGCCGGTTAATCTCTCGGAAAGAGAATTTGCTTTTTTACAAGCTTGTGATGGTCGTTTAAGCGTGGGAGAAATCGACGCTCAAGTTGCTTTAGGATTAACCGGTGTGCGTTCTTTACAACAGCGCCAACTACTGATTTTAAGTTAGGGAAAATTTGGGGATGTTAGAGATAGCGTCCCTTGGCAATGGGTAACTTGTGAACTAACTTTGCTAAATCTCACAAAAACTTCTTTTTTCTTAACAATTATCCCCCTCCTGTTCCCATAGTTTCAGCCCCAGAACTAACTGGGGCTGAATTATAATAGTTAAGAAAGTGGACAAAGCTGCTAAATTTCTGATTAGTCCGATTTTTCCCCAGATCGGCAAACGGGAGAGTTTAATCATTATCCCAAGATTCCGAGGCGATTAAGTCACCAATTTGATCCCTGAGAAGGTAGTCACACCGTTCTAGTTCACATTCAACACAAACCCACTCCCGGGGGGGAATGAACTGACAGAGAGTGTAGATCGGTTGGTGTCTGCTCACTACCCCCTGTTCTACCATCTGACGGACTTCGTCCTTAATCATCCTGATAGAGTAAGCGGTGGGAGCGGTGGAGAAAGTTATGGCACTCATGGGAGATTTCCTGCAAGATCTACAAAAGAAGTCTTATCACTAACTATAGTCTAACCTATAGAGGGACAAAAGAGATTTTTTGCTGTATCGACGATTACAATTTTTTATATATAGCGAAACCCTCTCCCCTTACCAGTTTAGGCTTAGGTTAAGAAAAGTTAAATTGATCGGCTAAAAGCTGTCGAGTCCCCTTATGCCAAATCAGTTATCAGTGATCAGTTATCAGTGATCAGTTAAGCTGTTGACTATCTAATATTACTGGTTAGGACTGCACCGCAGTGCCGGAGTTGGCAGCAGGGAGAGGAAGTTCGAGCATTTGTACTGAAGTTTCCCCTACGCATTTTAAAATCAGTACAGCTTATCAGTGATCAGATTTGAGTTTTCAGTTCACTGTTCACTGTTTACTGTTTACTGGACGGCTACGCCGTGCCTTTGGCAACACTGAAAAAAGCTTCCAGCTTAAACTAATAAATGGGGAATAAAAATAAAAGCCGCTACGAGTAAAGCTGCGATCGAGGCGATTAAAACGGCACCAGCGGCACAATCTTTCGCTATTTTGGCTAAATCATGGTAGGATTGCCCCACCGTCAAGTCCACCACTGATTCTAGAGCAGTGTTAATTAATTCTAAGACCATCACCAGGGCGCAGGTAAGGGTGACAATCGCCATTTCCAGGACATTAACTCGCAAAAATAAGCCCCAACTAATCGCTACTAGGGTAATCAGGGTGTGAATGCGAAAATTTCTCTGACTGACAAAAGCATAACGGACTCCTGCCCAAGCGTAGCGAAAACTGACTAACAGATTCGAGGCGACTTGCCAAGCGTATTCTCTTTGAGTCGAATTGTTGCCCTCATCCACCCGTCCCGATCGAGGGATAAAATTATTATTGAGATAGGGATTAGATATGCTGGCAGATTGGTTGGCTTGATGATAATTTGTCTTCATATTCCTCAATAATGCTTGACAAAAATAACTAACTATGTATCGGCAATTTTGACGGTCTCTAATAAAGTTTCCTGTAAAGATAGCATTTCTAACAGACTTGTTTCATCGGGATGGTCCCAACCTAAAAGATGTAAACAAGCGTGGGCAGTTAACCAGGCCAATTCTCGCGCCAAAGGATGATTTTGTGTTAAAGCCTGTTGTTGTGCTGTCTCGACAGAAATGATAATATCCCCCAAATATAAAGGTTCTGTCTCTAAAATGCGCTCATCGACTGGTAAATCCACTTCGAGAGTGGCAAAAGCGAGAACATCCGTCGGTTGATCTTTGTGGCGATATTGGCAATTATAGGTCTGAATTTCTCGATCGTCTGTTAAGCGCAAACTTATTTCATAACCGGCGGCAACGGGGAGATAATCCGATAGATAGCCTAACCATGTCTCCAACCAATAGTGCCAAGTTTCCCCATCCACAGGACTATTTCCGGGAGCAAAATAATTATCCTGTAGGCATAAATCCACCACTAGGGGCAAAGTCTCACTCACCAGATTTCATCCTAGGGACGCGTCAGATAAGAAACACCGACAAAAAAGGCCAGTAAGGCTGCCGTAGTCAAAAAAAAGTGTTTTAAAGAGATGCCTTTTTTCTTGACCATATTCCGCATCGCCAGCTTGACGTAACTGGGTTGCGCTTCGGTGGCGGTTTCTACTGCGGGGTCGGTGGCACTAACAGGTTCAGTCATCAGTAATTCCCCAGACAAAGATTGATTCGCTATAAGTGTAACAGATTATTAAAAAAGTGTAAAAAAAATTTAAGTACGGGGAAAAATTGTTCCCCTTTCGGGATAGTCAAAACCGCTCAAACTGTTTAACCCAGAGGTTTCTAACCAGTTGCGCCTTTAAACAGTACCCTGAATTTTGATACAAATGCTCTCCTCTCCCCCACACCCCACACCCCACACCCCAGCAGTCTAACCATGTCTTCCCAATATCCCGAAAGCATCCAGACTATTTTTCAAAAAATTTGGGGCTATGATAGCTTTCGCTTTCCCCAACAGGAGATTATCGAGACAATTCTAGCGGCAAAAGATGCTCTGATTGTCATGCCCACGGGATTCGGTAAATCTATCTGTTTTCAATTGCCCGCTTTATTAAAAACCGGCTTAACCCTAGTGATTTCTCCCCTGGTTGCCCTAATGGAAAATCAGGTGGAGGAATTATTAGCCAGAAAACTACCCGTCGCCCTGATTCATCACGAAATCCCCCGACAACAGAGAAAGAAAACTTTAGATGCGATCGCAGATCAAACCCTGCGACTTCTCTATCTTTCGCCGGAAACCCTCTTAAGTCCGCCCCTCTGGTCAAAATTAACCCTTCCCCACGTTAAAATTAACGCTCTCATCCTCGACGAGGCCCATTGTTTAACCCAGTGGGGCGATAATTTTCGTCCTGCCTACCGTCGTCTTGGGGCTGTCCGTCCCGCTCTTCTACAATCGAAACCGGCCGGCAGCCAAATAGCGATCGCTGCTTTTACCGCCACCGCTAACCCCGCTACCCGTGAGACTCTCACCCGCGTCTTACAACTAGAAAAACCGCAGCTTTTCTTAATAAATCCTTACCGTCAAAACCTTGACTTAAGCACCAAAATATGTATTAGCCCCGGTTGTCGTCGTCATCAACTATTAAACTTCCTCACCAGTCAACCTCGACAATCCGGCCTGATCTATACTCGTTCCCGTCGCCACAGTGAAAATTTAGCGACATGGTTGCAATCTCTCCACTATCGCACCAGTGCCTACCACGCCGGTTTATCGCCCTTTCAGCGTCGGGAAATAGAACAAAATTGGCTGCGGGGGGATTTAACTTTTGTTGTCTGTACCTCAGCTTTTGGCATGGGTATCAATAAACCCGATGTGCGTTGGGTTGTCCACTACCAACCCCCGGCTTTACTATCGGAATACCTACAGGAAATCGGCCGCGGTGGTCGCGATGGCGGTAAAATGCAGGCTCTCACCCTAATTAGTGAACCGACGGGATGGTTAGATAATAGCGATAAAAACCAGCAAAAATTCTTTAACTTGCAACAGGAACGCCAATACCGACAAGCTTGGCAAATTTTAGCCCAAATTCCCCTAGAGGGCAAAGTAGAGGCGATTAGTGCCGAATTTCCCGATGGTGCGCTTATTCTCTCCCTTTTACACAGTCTCGATCGCCTAGAATGGCTCGATCCTTTTCATTATCGGCTTATTTATCGCCATAATTCAGCCAAGATGACTTTTAAACCCAAAAATGAGATGTTTCCCTACCTCTATACCCGTCGCTGTCGTTGGCACTTTCTCTTAAATGCCTTTGGTTTTCAGGAAAATGCCGATAATTTTCGCTGTGGTCATTGCGATAATTGTCGTCGCAATCGACCTCTGGTAAGCTAGGGAGCGCCAGAGCAGGGAGAGCAGAGCTTTTGTACTAAATTTTTTTATGTCTTTTTTCTCCTCCTGTCTGGGATTCTCCTCACTTAAGGTCAGATTTTTGATTTTTGCAGGAGATCTATAGCCGTTTTCACAGAAGTTAGTCCCGATTGAATCTATCAAGAGATTTACCATACCTTACCCGAAATAATAGTGAAATTTTGTGACAAAGTGCAGCCAGATATAAGAATCTTTGCTAGATTCCTAGAAGGATTCTGTGATAAGTTTCCTTAAAGGAGATTGTTTGCAGTAAGCTAATCTGGCTAACACGCTTTTGGGCGTGATATGGGGAAAAGTTTTGGCGATCGCGCCTAAATGGAGCGATATACCGGAAGTTGACCCATATCGTTACCCCAGAGAGTTTTATACAGAAAGTTGACCTATAATATGTGGTTAGGCGGCATGAAAGCACTATCACTCGTCCTACTCCTATCTCTTGCCACTCCCCTTACGTTAGCGCGTGAGGGCACTGTGCTTGAGAGCGAAATTTCGCTAGGTGGGATCGCGATCGGGGATTCGCCAAGCGAGGTCACAAATAAACTTGGCTTACCGTTACGCAAGGTAGAAGAATTAGGGTATCTGAGTCCCCACTATTACTATCCTCAAGTGCAAGTCTGGTTTAGTGAAAATGTGGTCGCCCAGTTGTATAGCGACAATCCAGCAGGGTGCACTCCAAGGCAGCTATGCCCGGGGGATCCGTTGGATAAGATGCGTTCTCTTTACGGGCTGCCTGTCATTGCTGACAGGGAGACGGGGCGCTTCTTTGACATCCTCGCCGCCCTAAAAGTGCGGCGATTCCTAAACCTCACGATTTAAGTTTCTGCTTCCACCA
>LFEF01020794.1_pt1 | contig 18231 bp, 13 predicted proteins | sample 619371 | NCBI WGS metagenome assembly LFEF01 (sample SAMN03014291, study PRJNA259931) | freshwater metagenome | biome: lake; feature: waterbloom | place: China: Taihu Lake | collected 2006-08 | depth 0 m m
ACCCGCCTCGGCAAATGCTTGGGGATTGCTAGGCAATGCGGGTACTAATTCTGCTGTGAATTTTATAGGTACAACAGATAATCAGGATGTTGTTTTTAGAAGAAATAATCTTTTATCGGGAAGAATAGGTGCCGTAAATTTGGCTTTAGGAACAAATTCTTTATTAAATAATACTACAGGTTTAAATAACTTAGCATTAGGTACAAATTCGCTTCAATCAAATACTACTGGTTCTAATAATACAGCTAGTGGAGTAAATTCTCTTTTTAATAATACCACAGGTATTCAAAATATCGCTACTGGAACAAACGCTCTTTTTAATAACACAACAGGAAATAATAACACAGCGGTTGGTCAAGGTGCATTGCTTTTTAATAATGTAGGAATAGATAATACTGGATTAGGTTTTTTAGCTTTAAACGGAAATACCGATGGAACACGAAACACAGCTATAGGTTCTCGAGCAAATGTAGGCTTTAGTAATTTAACCAACGTAACCGCAATTGGTGCTAATGCACTTGTTCAAGCTAGTAATTCCCTCATCTTGGGTAGTATCAATGGGGTTAATGGCGCAACAGCAACGGTAAATGTCGGTATCGGTACTACTTCACCTTTAGACCGCCTACACGTGGTGGGTAATATCCGTATGGTAGATGGTAATCAAGCCGCCGGTAGGGTGCTCACCAGTGATGCCAACGGAACAGCTACTTGGCAAAATGCTTCAGCTAATGCTTGGGGAATAACAGGTAATACGGGAACTAATCCGGCTACCAATTTTATAGGGACTACCGATAATCAGGATGTGGTTTTCAGAAGAAATAACCTTAATTCTGGTAGAATAGGTGTCACGAATACTGCTTTTGGTTTAAATGCGTTAAACGCAATGACAACAGGAACAAATAATACTGGAGTGGGACTAAATGCTCTTTCATCTAGCTCTACTGGTTTTGATAATACGGCGATGGGACAAAATACTCTTCGTTTAAGTACTGGGAATTTTAACACCGCTATGGGAAATTTCGCCCTTAGCGAACTTACTACTGGATTTAACAATACTGCTATAGGGTATAATGCACAAGTACCACTAAGTACTAGTAACAACCAAGTGAGAGTTGGAAATACCTTTGTTAATTATGCAGGCGTTCAGGTTGGGTGGACCATTACCTCAGACCGTCGTTGGAAAGAGAATATCCAACCTACTTCTTTGGGGTTAGATTTTATTAATGATTTGAGACCTGTGTCTTATCAACGGAACACTGATGAGAATAAAAAAACGGAGTATGGCTTTATTGCCCAAGAATTGGAAAACACCTTACTACAATATGGAGCAGTAAATAATGGTATTATATCGAGAGATGACAAAGGATTGATCGGTGTTCGCTATAACGATTTATTTGCTCCTATTGTAAAAGCTATTCAAGAATTAAAAACTAAAAATAACAGACTTGAAAAAAAGAATGAAGCATATGCCGCAGAAAACAAACAATTAAAAGAAAAATTAGCCCAACAAGAAGAATTATTGCAAACTATTATAAATCGATTAAATGCTTTAGAAAATAAGTAATTTTATTTTATCCATTAAGGATTTTCTAAGACTTGGAAGAGAGATAGCCCAATTGGCTAATAAACAAATTAATTGATGATATCTCTCCTATCGTCAATAGGAAACAGTTGGTGTAGGTTTAAAAGTTCATAGTGCCGGGAAGAAAATTATACGTTGAATGAAACATTACTTAAATCCATGTAAGTTTTAATTCATTGGCATCTGTATGCTATTGCCTAATTGTCTAATTGACTAATTGCCGTATTGACACATAAAAATCAGCTCTTTTCAAATGAGTTTAAATTAAAGTCAATTTTTTTATAAAACTTGCAATACTTAAAATAAATTGCTTTACTACCTCTCCTCCAAAAAGAAGAATCACCTTAATGTATTGACATACAACACAAAAAAAACGGGTTAATGGAAGATAAAAATACCAATGTATGTCAAGAAGACATTTATAAACAACTTTTCTATCAGCACGCCGAAAAACTATTTCGGTTTCTCTTACTTAAATTTAACAACGAAGACTTAGCTAGAGATTCAATGCAGGAGGCTTTTATTGTACTGTGGGAAAACTGCAAAAAAGTCACGTTGAACAATGCAAAAAGTTACGTTTTTACGGTAGGCAGAAACAGAGCCATTGACAGCATTCGCAAGGAAAAATTGCATTTGCGAATTGTGGAAGAAGAAAAAATTACGATTACCGACGAACTGTTGGAAAACAATTCCGACCAATTGAAAAAAATGAATTTTATTTTATCTAAGCTGCCTGATGCCAGTAAAGAAGTTTTTTTGATGAACCGCATCAATGAAATGACGTATGCAGAGATTGCAAAGGAATTGGACATCAGTGTAAAAGCAGTAGAAAAGCGAATGTCTGTGGCCTTAAAAATAATCAGAGAAAATTAATTAAAAAAAGGTAGGGTATTTTATCAACCTAACGTTATAGCACTATATGGAAGAAAGAAACATACATATTGTTCACCAATTTCTGAACAGAGAGATTGATTTAGACGAACTTAAACAAAGGTTGTCTGAGGAAGATTTTGCCTACTGGAAATCAACCTTGCAACTAGTGGATGAACTTCCGAAACCTACTTTTAACGCAGAGCATGAGTTTGCTCTATTGCTTGAAAAGAAAAAATCAAAGCGTCAAAACCCTTGGCGATATAAATTGGCCATTGCAGCTGTTTTTCTGATTTTCAGTTCGCTGCTTGTGTTTAACTATTTTACTACTGAACCGGAGTTTGCCACCTACAGTTATCAAAGTGATGTAAAAGAAAACATCATCATCCTGCCGGACAGCAGTAAAGTTTGGCTTAATAAAGGAGCAACCATTTCCTATAACGCAGCAGAATGGGCTTCGCATCGTGAAATTCAATTGGAAGGAGAAGCCTATTTTGATGTTAAAAAAGGGCAACGATTTACGGTACAATCCAAATTGGGTTCGGTTACCGTTTTAGGAACAACTTTTACCGTTTCAGATAGAAAGACTATTTTTTCCGTAGCCTGTTATACCGGAAAAGTGGCTGTTAGCCATTCCGGAAAAGAGGTTATTTTAAATGCAAAAGAAGCGTTTTCGAGTGAAACCAATCAGGTATCGCAAATCACTACCCAATTACCAGAATTTGTTGGAAAATGGACGCTTTATGAAAAAACTCCTTTAACAACTGTTATTCAGGAATTAGAGCGAAAAAAGCAAATAAAAATAGTCTTGCAACTCGACAAAGAGTATCTATTTACCGGTGGCTATTCTTATGACATGACCGCTGAAGAAATTGTAGCCTTAATCAGTCAGTCGCTTGGAGTTAGGTATAAAAAGATGGACACTAACCACTATGAAATGTATTCTTCTTCAACCCCTTAAGGCATTTGTAATAATTTGTTTCTTAGGGATTTCATTTTGCGGTTTTTCACAAAGTCAACCTCTTGACGAAGAACGCTGCGAGGTGTTTTTGAAGAAGGCCGGCTCAAAATACCAAGTTGTGTTTAACTATGATTATGAAGAGCTAAAAGACCTAAATTGTTTAGAAGAGTTACCCCCTACTTTTTCAGCATTTCGTGCCCTGATGACGGAGTATTCCGGGCTTACATTTGAGCCTTTTTCTACTACCATTTGGGTGATTAAAAAGAACTTTACCCATCAAATTACGTGTGTAGATACCGAGAATAAACCTATTCTCGGAGTGCGTTTAAAGGGCACCAACACAACCAGTAATCGTTTTGGCCGTCTATTTTTAGAAGTAAAAAACTATCCGGAACTCTTGACGTTTACGTATTTGAACTACGATAATCAGACCCTGAAAATTGATAAAAATAGTTCTAAAGTAATGACTTTGAATATGGCTCAAGTGGCACTTTCTGAAGTTATATTGAATAATTTATACATCAACGGCGTCTTTTTGGATAAAGACAAGCACATTAACGTAAAACCAAAATACACCCCGCTTTTGGCCGGACAAGTACAACAAGATGCTTTTGTCACTTTGTTAAATCTTCCTCAAATTTCCACCACAACAGAATCCATTGCAGAATTGAACATTAAGGGAGGTGTAAATGATCAAAATTTAGTGTTGTGGAACGGTATCAAACTATTTCAAAATGCCCATTTTTTTGGATTACTCAGTGCTTTTAACGACAATTTGATTACCACCATCACTGTAATGGATAATGCTACCCCGGCACAATATGGAAATGCTCTTTCCGGAACGGTAAAATTAGATTTTGACTCTGCCTTTTCCAATAAAAACAGTTATGGTGTTGGCGTAAATGCGTTAAGCGGTCACGCTTTTTTAAAACAGAAAATAGCAAAAGACACCGAGTTTTCCTTTGCCATGCAACGTTCGTTTACCGATGTATTGCGAACGCCTACCTTTGAATCCTATCGCCAAAAAGTGTATCAAGACACCGAAATAGAGCTTTCTGAGAATCCGGAATTATCCGAAGAAATTCAGCGTGAAGATGTTTTTTATTTTCAAGATGCACAGTTTCAACTCAAGAAGAGATTTGGCAACAAACTTAACCTTTCGGTGCAGGGAATATGGTTTGAAAACAATTTAGATTATACTGAAAAAATCAATGGGTTTACGGATAAAAAAAGTACGTTTACCAACACCAATGCTGCTTTTGGTTTACATTCCCAATACGATTGGAATACTACCAATGCTTTGACATTCGTTTACAACTATTCTCACCATGAGTCGGATGGTAATAACAATACCTTTACGGGAAACTTAGACACGTTTCAATTCAATAGTGTGGACAATTATTTTTTGCAGTTGTTATGGACAAACCGTCAATCGAAACACAAATGGAATGCCGGTGTAGATTTTGAAGGGAATAAATTAACCAATAATTTCACCAACAACATTACAGCTGCATTTTTGAACTTAGTCCAAATAGGCAACAACTACGCTGCGTTTGGTGATTATTCATTTCAACACAATCAATGGAAATTATTTGCTGGGATTCGTAATGTATACTATCAAAGAGACCAACAATTTAGTTTTGAACCAAGGTTTAGTTTAAGTTACACCCTAAATGAATCATTGGAAATTTCATTACGCGGTGAAAAAAAGTCGCAGAATTTAAAACAAATCATTGATTTAGATCAAAACTTTTTGGGGATTGAAAAACGAAGATGGTTTATGAGCGGACAAGACCAATTGGCATTACAAAAGACCCATCAAATCGAGACCATGCTAAAATTTGATAAAAATAGATTTGGAGGATATGCCAGCTTGTTTTTAAGAGAAATGGAAGGTTTGTCATCCAACGACCAACGCTTTCAAAATGAAAATCAATTCAATAGTTTTCAAAACGGTACCTCTCAAATCTTAGGAGCATCGGTTCATTTATTTTATAAAGATACTCGCTTAAACTCTTGGCTGAGTTATGCTTATTTAAATGAAAAAATAAATACTCCAAATCAAGCCTTTACCGGTAATAACAACCTCAATTATCACATTACTTGGGGAAATAACTTCCGTCACAATCAATGGAATTTTTCGTTTTCTTGTGTTTTTCATGAGGGCCTTTCGTTTACGTCAATTAATGAAACGACTCCTTTAATTACAGATATTTCAACCGGATTAAACACCATTAATTTCAATACCCCAAACAACGATACATTACCCGATTATTTTAGAATGGATTCCTCCATTCAATATGAATTGAAAACGAAAGAACATGCTTTCTTTAAATTTTCGTTGGGAATCATTAATCTCGCTGACAGCCAAAATGTGCTCAGAAGAAATTTTAGACTCAACCGAATAGATTCTAATCAAATTCAAAAAATTGAAACATTAGGGCTTGGTTTTACCCCTAATTTTGGTGTTTTATGTGTTTTTTAAAAAAAAATTAAAAAAAAGGTAGGGTATTTTAAAGTCCTTTCGTTTTAGGGATATAAATCTTAAAAAAAAAAGTTATGTTAGTAAAAAATTTAAAAATTATCGCGTTAATCGGTTTTGCTTTAGCACTTTTTTCAAGCTGTTCTACAGACGAGGAAGTTTTTGAAGAACAAGGACCGCAATCATTAATCAGTACTTCCTTAAAGCAGAGGATTCAACAATCCTCAAATGGAAATACGCAAGCCAGAATTTTTCAAGAAGAAATAACTTGGTATGAAGAATTCAATCCTACCACATGTAATGTAAATTCTATGCTTCTTGCATTTGAGTTATTTGATGCTAACGGACAATCATTAAACGTGATTAGCATTTTCTTTTGGGAGGATAACCAAGGTACGTTTGAAAGTTTTGTAAATGATCAAACCGCTTTTTTAAGTGCTGAATACCAGCAAGAAGTTACCATAGTATTTACCTCTGCTATCCTTTTCAGACTCTCAGAAACGAATGAAGTTGTTGAATTTGCCGAAGTAGATTCTTATAGCTTGTTTTTAGATTATTTTGATAATTGCCAAAGTGATGGCGTTATTTTTCAGCCAAATAACACAGGTGTAAATGAATGGTTTTTATTTGAAGTTCCAACACCAACTGATGAGGTAGTATTTCCTGACGTTCCTTGCTTATCACTAGTGTTTCCGTTAGAAATTTTAGTAGCAACAGATAATCCAAATGCACAACCTTATAGTGTTACAGTAAACGAAATAGAATTTGCAGGCTATATTGGAGGAGAAAATTCAAATCTAACGGTAATTGATTTTGTATATCCTGTTTCTTTTGTTTCAGATGAAGGCACCAATTTTACAGTAAATTCTATTGACGAAATAGAGCAACTGTATGAACAACAATGTGATTGAGAATTTACTATTTTTTTAAAAGGTGGGATTTCCGAGTTAGGAAGTCCCACTTTTTTTTGCTTTTAGGGATTGAAGGGTCAGGTTTAAGGGTTTAAAAGTAATTTGTATCGGGAAAAGAAATATACATCGAATGAAACATTACTTATTTACTTAACAATTTTTAAATTTGTGGCATCCGTGTGCTATTGCCTAATTGACTAATTGACACATTGCCTTATTGCCACATTAAACCTTTCCCCTATTTTTGTGTCTTATTGAAAACCTAAAAAAAAAGCTCTATGAAAAATCTTTTCTTTTTCTTGTTATTAGGCTGTTCAACTACTATATGGGGACAGGAAATTTATTTTCCACCCACTACCGGAACCACATGGGAAACCACGCCGCCAAGCACATTTGGTTATTGTCCCGAAAAAATTCAAGCCCTTTATACGTTTTTGGAGGAAAATCAATCCAAAGCCTTTTTACTTCTAAAAGACGGAAAGATTGTATTAGAGCAGTATTTTGACGGTTTTCAAGCTACCGACAATTGGTATTGGGCTTCCGCCGGAAAAACAATTACGGCATTTACGGTGGGCATTGCCCAACAAGAAGGTTTATTGTCCATTCAAGACACTACTTCAACTTATTTAGGCGAAGGTTGGACCACAACTCCGGCAGAAAAAGAGGAAAAGATTACCATTAAAAACCAACTCAGCATGACTACGGGATTGGATTATACGGTAGCCAACTCAAATTGTACCGACCCTTCTTGTTTAACGTATCTTGCTGATGCGGGCGAACAATGGTATTATCACAATGCCCCTTATACCCTATTGGATAATGTGATTGAAGCAGCTACCAATACCACCTTAAATCAATATTTCTCACAAAAAGTCAGAATCCCGATCGGGATGAACGGAGCTTTTTTTCAGGTAGAAGATAACAATGTTTATTTCAGTACTCCGCGAAGCATGGCTCGTTTCGGGTTATTGATGCTGAATCAAGGCAGTTGGGGTTCAACGCCCATCATGACCGATACTGCTTATTACAATGAAATGATCAACACCTCACAGGACCTGAATTTATCGTATGGTTATTTGTGGTGGTTGAATGGAAAAAGTTCGCACAAGCTTCCGGGAAGCACCTTTACTTTTCCGGGATTCTTAATTCCGAATGCCCCCGCAGACACCTATTTAGCCGCCGGTAAAAACGGTCAGTTTTTGAGTATTACCCCCAGCGAAGGATTGGTTTGGATACGCATGGGCGACAGTCCGGATGATTTACCTGTTCCGTTTTTATTGAATAACCTTATCTGGGATAAGATAAATGACTTAGTTTGTCCGCTTTCTACAGTTGATACAGAAAAACAAAAGTGGACCGTTTCACCCAATCCGGTTTCAGAGGTTTTAACGATTCATTCACCCGAAAATCAATCTTATACTTGGGAAATGTATAGCCATTCCATGCAATTGTTATCAAAAGGTAAGCATACAGATGCACCGGTTATTAGTTCCTATGCCAAAGGATTGTATTGGATAAAAATCCAAACCGAAGAAACGGTGGTTTGGAAAAAGGTTTTGAAGGAATAAGGGTTAAGAGTTTAAGGGTTTAAAAGTTTAAGGGTTTAAGGGTTTAAGAGTTAAAAGTACCTAAAAAAAATAGCAGTAACAATTATAAAGTGATGAAGTCCGTCACGATAATGCAGGGTACGAGTAAAATAGAACCTTTCAAAAGTTAGAAGTTTTTTCACCTCATCCCTTTCACATCAACATAATTTTGTATTTTTGAATATACAAACAACCGGTTAAAAAGAAATAACAAATGTACCTTTAACCAAAAAACCAATCTTGCATGAAAGCAAACGGCACAACCGTAGCAGAAATACTCGCCAACGTTCCCACAGACAGAGCGGCAGCATTTCAACAATTGCATAATGTTATTGTACAAAACCTTCCAAAAGGATTTGAACCAGGCATTAGTTATGGTGGTTTGGGTTACGTAGTGCCTCATTCTGTTTATCCGGATGGTTATCATTGTAAACCAATTGAGCCCCTGCCCTTTGCCGGTATCGCTTCGCAAAAAAGCTCTATCAACTTTTACCACATGGGAATATATGCTAATAAAACCTTATTGGACTGGTTTGTGGCGGAATATCCCAAACACACTGCTCAAAAACTAGACATGGGCAAAAGTTGTATCCGTTTTAAAAAACCTGAAGCTATTCCTTTTGAATTGATTGGAGAATTGATGCAAAAGATAACAGTAGAGCAATGGATAAACATTTATGAAACACAAATGAAAAAGTGAATCCTCAGTTATTACTGATATAATACCATGAAGAATTACTTGATACAGGCATGTATCTCATAAATTTCTTTTCGTTTTCTAAAAATAGATAAACCTTTTGTAATTGAAAATAATTCTTACATTTGCGGTTATGAATCCTTGTATTGTAATAAGGAATATGAACGTTATTTTTAATATTTTATGAAACAATTATTCCTGAGTATCGCATTATGTATTACAACTATGTGTATGGCTCAACTAGAAGTGCATACTATAACGGTTAAAACCAATGATTTGGTCTATGACTCAGTGACCAACCGTATTTATGCCGCTATCCCAAGTGTAAATGGTTCCAATGGCAACAGTTTGGGTATCATACATCCAGATACGTATATTTTGGAAAATACTGTTTTTATTGGGAGTGAACCATCAGTTTTAGCGATTTCCGATAACGGTCAATATATTTATTCAGGGTTTTCCGGTTCCTCAACTATTCGTCGTTTTGACGTGGCTTCACAAACAGCAGGATTGCTGTTTAGTTTGGGTAGTGATCCTTTTTTGGGAGCGTATTATGCAGAAGACATTGAAGTAATGCCCGGTAATCCGCAAACTATTGCTGTTTCAAGAAGAAATGTTGGGTTTTCGCCCCGTCATGAAGGAGTAGCCATTTATGATAACAACATTATGCGACCCTCCACTACCCCTGACCATACCGGCAGTAATCGAATTGAATTTATGAACGCTACCTCATTAATAGGTTACAATAATGAAACTACTGAATTTGGTTTGCGTAAAATGACCATTAATGGAAATGGTGTGGTGGTAGATAATGTAACTGCCAATATATTGAATAATTTTTACTTGGATTTTACCTATCATCATAATTATTTGTATTCCTATGATGGCAGTGTAATAGATGTATCAGCAGAACCGTTTATGATAGGCCAATTTAACAATGCCACCGGACCCGTTGTATACGACACCTATTACGATAAAGCTTGTTTTGCCAGTTATGATTTTGACGGAAACATCACCTTTAAACGATTTAATCCCAACACTTTTTTACTTTCTGACAGTTTACCGCTTCCTCAAGGAAACGGTCCTGTAAAGACAATTATCACATGTGGAGACGGATGCTATGCCTTGAATACCGATGATAAGGTCATTATTATAAAAGATGCAACGTTGAGTGTACCGCAACCGGAGCATCAAAAAATTACTTTCTATCCGAATCCGACTCATGATTATGTGGCAATTGAATCCTCATTAGAAGTCCAACAAATTGAAATTTTTGACCTGAACGGAAGAAGGATTAAAAACCTACCGTTGGTTTCCAAAAGAGCATTTGTTGGTGATTTAGCCAATGGAGTTTATGTGGCAACTATTTATGATGCCAACGGAAATCGTTTTTCTGAGCGATTGGTAAAGCAATGAGCAAGTATAAAATGATTACTTTTTAAGGATTACTTTTTCCGAATCAACCGATAAATAATCCGGTAGTTGAACTAAAAAAATAAATGGTAGTATGCTTACAGCAATTCACCCTAAACTTCCCATGCGGGATAAAAACAAGACTTTATCCTATTACCTAGACGGTTTAGGATTTACCTTATTGGCCGATTATGGTGAATATTTGTTGTTGGTCAAAGACCAAATTGAACTACACTTTTTTGTACATACTTCCTTATTACCGGGGGAAAATGATGGAGGTATGTATATTCGGGTAAACGACATAGAAAAATGGTATGAAAGCTTACTTTATCAAAACATTGCTATCCATCCTAATGGAGCTTTAGAGGAAAAACCATGGGGACAAAAAGAGTTTTCATTACTTGATCCGGATCACAACCTTCTTACATTTGGGGAAACGACGCATAGCATTAAGTGAAGAAACAATAAACAATTGTAAATTATAAAATATTTCTTTTATTTCTTACTTATTACCTTACATTTGTGCGAATTTAAATAATCATGCTTTACGTGAAAAAACATTACCTTTTCCTATTTGCTTTACTAGGCGTTATAACCAGTTACAGTCAAAATGCCGGTGAGTTAGATGCCAACTTTGGCAATCAAGGTATCGTTAAAACTAATTTATGGAATGCTTCATTTAATGTTAAAAGTCACGCTGTTTTATCGGATGGAAAAACGATAGTGGCGGGAGAAATTGACAATGGCACAAATCCAAGAGGTTTTGTTCTTCGATTGTTAGCTAACGGAACATTAGATACTTCATTTGGTGATCAAGGAAAAGCGATTCACCCGTTTATCAATGGAATTAATGTTGTAAAAATTCAGGCAGACGGTAAGATATTAGTGGGCAGCTCTTACAACAATGATATTGCTATTGCTCGTTATTTAACCAACGGGACTTTAGACACCGGTTTTGCTTTTGACGGAACCTATTATAATACCTCAGCCGGAGAATTTGATTTTCCTTCTCACGAAGTCATTGACTTGGAAATTCAATCCGATAATAAAATAGTTGGACTAACAACTTCATATCTTTCCAATGCCAACAAATTTCGCTTGTTTCGTTTGAATACAAATGGAATTATTGACAACACCTTAAATGTGAATGACAACTTTGGCGATAGTGATTTTCCGGTTGCATTAAGTATCCAATCCGATGGAAGAATGATTGTGAATGGATACTATTATAATGGTTCTACCCCAACTATTTTCATAGCTCGCTATACGGCAAACGGTTCAGCAGATACTTCATTTAATACAACAGGAAGGAGAGCATTTTCCATATCGAATACAACGGCTGTAAATGTGACTGATTTATTACTTCAATCCGATGGAAAAATCATCATGAGCGGTAAATATTTTTCTAATGGAAATGCTTTATTTTTAATACGAATGAATACCAACGGTTCGTTTGATACTACCTTTAGTGGAGATGGTTTTCAAGGTGCTTCTATCAATGTACAGTTTGGCAGTGCCGGTAAAATTGCTCTTCAATCAGACGGTAAGATTGTTCAAATGGATTCTTTCTATAATTCAACCACCGAAAACGAAGACATGTTATTGGTACGATACACAGCGAATGGCGAACTAGATAACACGTTCTTTAATGGAGGTTCCGGTTTTACGTTAGCTTTCAATTCGCTTGGTGATAAAGTGGGATGTATGAGTATTGTGAACAATAAGTTATTTATTTCGGGAAATACAGAAACCTCAATTGTTGACAATAATATGGCATTTGCCCGCTATAACCTGAACACTTTTACAGCTGATAATAGCTTTGGCACCAATGGATTGCAGCAACTCAATATTGCATTCCCAACCTATGAGGAAGTGATTCAATCGGCCATACAATCTGATAACAAAGTAGTGGTATTAACAAAAGTGTATATCAATAATTTATTTTTCAACGGATTGCAACGTTTTAATGAAAACGGAACTTTAGATACTTCTTTTGGTTCCAATGGAAAAATAGCCTTAGGGTTTTACTTTACTGAATTTGATGCGATAGCGGTTGATAATGCCAACAATATTATTTTATCCGGTTATCAATCGTTATCCAGCGGGATGGTATTACGCATTACTCCTGCCGGAGCTTTAGATACAACTTTCGGTAATCAGGGTATTACCTATTTTGAAGAGGATTTGGATTTCCTACCGAGAATAAATTCTATTAAGATTGCCCCTAACAATAAAATAGTTTTAGGTGGTGGAAATGTGGTAAATAATATTATTGATTATTTATTGATACGGGTAAATTCGAATGGAACATTGGATACCACTTTTGGGAACAATGGAGTTAGTTTAGTTGGTTTGAACAATGTTTCTGAAATCATTAATGACATTGAAATTTTGAGTGATAATAAAATTGTTGCGGTTGGACGAACGAATGAAAACTTTGCGAATGATTATCAAGCGGTCATTTTGAAATTTAATTCAGTTGGTCTACTTGACCCTACATTTAATGGCAACGGTAAATATTTGACTGAAAGACCGGTAGACTTTTTTATGAAAGGTGATCTTGCGGTACAAAACAATGGAAAACTGTTGGTGACATTTGAATCGTTGTTTGATAATTTTATCCTTTACCGATTAAATTCTAACGGAACAATTGACTCTACATTTGGTGCCGGTGGAGTGGTATCTTCCTTTATCAATGGAGAAGACTATTCTACACAATTGCATTATAATACCGTGAATCAAAACATCACCTTGATTGGTACTACCTTAGACAATGAAATCGGAAAATTTGCTTTAACCCGTTACAATACCAATGGTGAAATCGATTTTTCTTTTGGTGATAATGGTATTGTTATTACTGATATAGGTTCTACTTCGCAGGTTATTTCAGCTACACCAACAAATGATGGAAAATTAGTAATTAGTGGTTGGTTATTTAACGAAACAACACAAGATTATGACCAAGTGTTGGCAAAGTATTATTTAGAAGAAGCATTGAGTATTGCACAACCGGAATCAAAAAGTGGCGTTATGGTATATCCTAATCCTGCAAAAGAACAGTTGCTTGTTCTTTTACCTGAGCATTTAACCGTTAAAGAATATACGCTAACTGATATGAATGGAAAAGTGTTGGCAAAAGACCAATTATCATTAGAAAAAGGTATAAATGTTTCATCGTTGGCTAAAGGCGTTTATATTATTCAATTCGATTCTTTAAATCCGATTCGATTTATAAAAGAATAATCGTAACAAAAAAAATGTAAAGCGGCTCCTTTTTGGAGCCGCTTTTTTATACTTCAAGTACTTGACAAAAAAATGGAAAAAAATATTGAAAAGTATAACGTCTTCAACAACCTATTATTTTTCTGGACTAAACGGTAATGCCGATTTATGCACGATGATTCTCAATTTACCATCTTTTCCTTTTTTGAACACCCACGTTTTGTCAACCATAACTTCGTTACCGTCTTTATCAGTTACCCATACATTTCCCATTGTAATGGCTACAGAACCATAGATTTGAATCCCTTGGTTTTTGTCTCCTGCATTATCGTATCGGGCTTTTACCCAGGGTTTCAATGCAAAACCTTTGTCATTTGGATAATCAGGATCACCACCAACAAAATAAGCTAACGCACCTTTTTTATCATTTCGAAATGTTTGGTCGCCAAAGGCTAAAGTAGGTTTAAAGAACACTTTACCATAGTCATAATTATAAGCCTCAGATAATACTTGTTCGGCATAACCTTTATAATCACCACCCTCTTCTTTTAATTTTCCAATTTTAACCAAGGCATCACACCACGCTTGTTGAGCGGCATTGACTTCATCATATGTGATGATGGTTTGTGCTCCTTCTTCTACATAAACTAAGCCTAGTTCATCAATTACTTTTTGTACTTGACTGTTTGTAGAAGATGCTGTATTGGCTTCTTGAGCCGGTTTGTCTTGTTTGCATGCGGTAAAGAATAAACTTAATGCGATGCATGTACTTAAAAATAGTGTTTTCATGTGTTAATTTTTTAATGAATAATTTAAAAGTCTAAATAAGTATTAATTATGAAACCGTTGTTGTTTTGAAATACGTTTCTGCCTTCTACTTCTCTACCCAATTGCAACGTTTGGTTCAGATACCCTGCTTCTATTCTGAGGTGGTCTGAAAATCGATAACCTAACAATAATCCAACACGGTTTTGGTCAAATACATTTTCATTTACATTGGAACCAAAGCCAATAAAGATTTCATTGTAGGCCGCTAAATATGGAGTATTATTTACAATTGAGTTACCTTTTAGTGGCACTTGAAGTCGAAACATATACCGCAATCGGTTTAAAAAAAGGTATTCGTCTTCTGAAGTTTTAGTTGGATCTGAATACGTTCCAATCCAACGTTGTTCCAACATGAAGCGGTGACTGAACTGCCATTTTTCAATTGAACCTGACAACGTTGCTGCTTGGAATATTCGGTGTTCAGTGAAATCTCTTCCTAAACCATTTATAGGTATTTCATCATAGGGAAATGTTTCAATCCAGGCATATCCCACACGAAATTGAAGTGATGGCTTTACTTGGTAATTTAGCCCAACTCTTAACAAACTCTGTTGCCAATTGATAATAAAGTCTTCACGACGCCATTGGTATTCTGAGTGAATACTAAACTTTTTGTCAAGTTTAAATGTACCAAAATAATTGAACCATCCAATAGTATTGTTACTGTTGATTCTTGAATTTTGAGCTGATACGGTTGAGAAAGAAATAATCAAAATGAGGGTTGATATCCAATATTTAATGCCCATTAAATATTGAACCTCACAATTACATTTATCGCCTTTCTTTGATTGGAATAGTTGACCTATCATAGCTGTTTTTTTATGTAATTCATGTTGTATTCAGAAACATTACATATGAAATACAAATTAGTAATGCTGCATACAAATTAGATTGACTAAAATATAGCTATTATTTCGGGAGGGTTAAAAATTTTACTACTGAGTAATTTTTGCTTGGGTATATATGGAGATGAAAAGTAATTTTTGTTCTTTACATTTGGTAAGATGGCGAATTTATTTTTCTTATTATTTGTAACAAAATGTTTTGTTTCTTCCTCTAATATAGTGGTATCTACAACTTCAATTCCGAATTTTTCGAACCATTCATTCGCTAAAGATCCATTTACTACTGTTGAAAACAATAGCATACAACAAATTAAAATGGAAAATACAGCTCGCATAAAGCATTTTTATTATTTCAAATTTACAATAATAAAAAAGATATTTAATACTATTTAACTTACCTTTAACCGAAAATGTTGATGTAATACTTTAACCTCTCTGCATATAAACTTGTTTGGTTTCTTTTTGGTAAAAAAATTATCAAGGAATTAACCTTAAACCTTTTTTTACAACAGTATTTATATCTTCAGAAATGGCCAAACGATAATTCAAAAACCAGTACCAAACAGCTAATAGTACAGATTTTAAAAGGATATTCACAATCGGATGAAAGGGAAAATTCCAAAAATAAAACACAAAAAATGTTAGTGCAATAAGCAGTAATGAAATTATTGTTTTTTGGGTAAAAGGAAACAACTTCATTTTAAAAACAACAAACATTAATTTAGCTATACTATACAATCCTATTGAAATGAGTGTAGCAATTGCAGCACCTTCTATACCAAAAGAAGGAATAAAAACTATGTTTAAACCTACGGTCACAATCACCAAGCATAAGCCAAGTAAAAGTACGGTTCGATAGTATTTGGAATTGAAAATTATAGAATTGTTGTTTCCCAACATCAAATCAAAAAACTTAGAAAAAGAAATTAAAAAAACCACTGAAATTCCACCACTATACTTTTCAGGTAATAAAGCATAGACTTGATGAATATTGGTAAGAATACCTAGCATAATAAAACCACCAACCACTTGTAAAGTTATAGCTGTTTTTTTATACAATTCATTTAACTCTTCGTGTTTTTTCCGAGCCATTAGATCGGTTGTGATGGGATGTGTAATTTGGTGCATTGCTCTCATGGGAACAGAAATAGTCAAGGCAATAAATATAGCTACCGAATAATAAGCCGCTTCTTTGATTGGAATATATTGACCAATCATGAATTTATCAATATCCAGTAATAGAACTGCAATTCCGGATGAAAAAATAATGAAAGCGGAATACACTAATACTTCCTTCTTATCTTTTGGAAATTGAAGATGAAATTCCGGTTTCCGAACTTTGAAGGCAACAATAGCCATCACAAGCATCATCGCAAAATAAATGAAAACCAAACTGTAGACAAATTGAATGGACGTTAACCAATTCAGATGAACTGCCAACAAGAAAATAGAAATAAAAATCCGCAAAAGCACTTCCTTCACAAAGTTGCCAAAAACCGATTTCAAATGTACTTTTACCCAAGCATAAAAAATCTCGAAGTAGCCCATGAATAAACCAATTACCGGAATCACCCATACATAATCAAAAATGATTGGATTTTCTTGGGATAAAAGTTCGGCTGTTTCATTATAAAATAAGGCTAATCCAATAAAAATAGGTACTACCAATAGAAGTGGCAAAACCAGCATCAAGTTCAAAAACCTTGATTTCTCTTCTTCTGTTTGGTGTTCGGCATAAAATCTGACCAAGGTATTTTGAATACCAAAAGCCATCAACGGCATCATGATGTTGGCAGAAGAAAGTAAAAATGCTGTTAACCCATAATAGTCCTCTCCCAGAAAATGGGTGTACATAAATAACGTATTTATCGCACCAATAGCAAACCCCACAAAGGTGATGAGAGTGTTTTTGATGGATTGATTTACGACGATGCCCATTTCTAGTGAATAGTGATTAGTAATTAGTGATTAGTAAGACAAGTTTTTACTAATTTTTCAGTTAGAGTTTTTCTACTGTATTGCTGTAAACCTACCGGATGAACTTTTAATTCATTTTGTTTGAACGACTGATAGTGAGTAAAAATTATTTCTTTTAATTCTACTTTATCCTCATAGGTAAAAAATGAACCGGTGTTGGTTTCTTTGATTATGTTTTCAAAATCAGAACCCTTTGGACCAATTGCAATTATTGGTCGATCGGAAACCATGTATTCAAATAATTTTCCGGGTATGATGCACCGCGTAGTATTATCATCAATTTCTATTAAGAGTAATACTTGTGAGGCTCGTTGGTGTTTAATGGCCTCTTTATGTGATAAATAACCTAAATTGAGTACGTAATTCGATAATGTAAACTCTTGAATGGTATTTACAATTTCCTGACTTACTTTTCCAATCAATTTGAGTTGAAAATCATTAGCAAAATCAGGATTTTCATTAATTAATTCATTAATTACTTTCCACAAAATTCTTGGATTTCTGTTGGAAAGAAATGAGCCAATATGTGCTAAAGTAAACTTGGCATCCAAAGGTGTTTTTTCAACATTTTCAACATCATAACCGTTGGTAATCACCTCAATTGGTTTGGAGGTTAGAGCTGCAAACTCCGTTTTAGTTGTTGGACTGGTAACTATGATTTTATCGGCAGTTTGCAATACATCCTTTTCTAACGCTTTGTGCTTTCGTTCCGCTTTTTCTGAAAGCATTAGTTCTTTATGATAACCGATAGTAGTCCAAGGATCTCTAAAATCTGCAATCCAATTGATGCTTAATTCCTTTTTCAATTGCAGACCGATAAGGTGCAAACTATGTGGTGGTCCGGTTGTAATGATAGT
>LFEF01039638.1_pt1 | contig 18227 bp, 14 predicted proteins | sample 619371 | NCBI WGS metagenome assembly LFEF01 (sample SAMN03014291, study PRJNA259931) | freshwater metagenome | biome: lake; feature: waterbloom | place: China: Taihu Lake | collected 2006-08 | depth 0 m m
ACCCAAACTCTATTTTTTTTATCGTAAAAAGTAAATTCATCCGGAAATTCAATGTAAAAATTACCATTAGAATTTTCGGTGTAATATTGTTTTAAACTTTCGTTATTAATGAATAACCTGAATAACATTTCTGTCTTTTGATTTAATTCAGGTTGTTCCATTTTCCAAGTTCTATAAGATTCTTCATAAAAAGAAATAGAATCGTTTTTGTCTAAAATTAGTTTGCCCAAAGTTGCTGTTTTTTTAACTTTTAAACTAGGAGCAATTTTATAAACAGCAAAGTATATTGTATCATCATTCTTTGTGTAATAAACTAATTCTAATCTTTTAGCTTTCTCAAGATAAATAGAATCAAATTGAGTTTCGAATTTGTTTTGGTGAGTAGCTCTTGGAGGTAATTTATCAATATAACGAACTATTCTAGACTTAAAATTGATTAAATCAGCTTCTGAAAATTGCTCATGTTGTCGAATATTTGATTCATTTTTTTCGCAAGAGATGAGAAAAAGTATAAATAATAAAAACATTAATTTTTTCATATGGTAAAAATACAAAAGAGCTCAATCAAAAGATTAAGCTCTTTTAAAAAAAAGTAATTTAATTAATATGTTTTTCCAATTGGGTTGAATTCCGCCCAGCCATCTGTCCAATCAGTTGCTCCAAATGCACCTCTATAAGTTGTTGTTGTAAAGAATGGATCAGTCAAACGACTATCTGAGAAAGAAGCTCCACTAGTCAAAGAACCAGATGTAACAGTAAATGTTGCATTAGGTGAGTATCCTGTACTAGTATTTGTACCAAAGAAAATATTTTGATTTAAACCTAATTGAGCGTAAACAATTGCTAAGTCAGTTTCAGTATTCACTTCATTTGTTGCATTCCATAATGCCTGAACACTAGCTGCATTGGCAGTCATACCGGTTCCAACAGAAAAAGTTTGTGCAGGTGCAGACAAATAATTGTTTAGTAATGCCCCGGAATTGTTACTATAATTGTCAAATACAGATTGTTGATTCATACGAATTCCTCTTGGCATTCCTACAAAAACAGAGTTGGCAATGGTTAATGCTGTTCTTCTTCTCATGTCAATAGCGTGTTGATAATTACTATTGATGGATTGACTATTTGTAAGTCTGGGGCCAATACCGGTTATATTTGAAAACACACCGGTTGTTATCAAAGTTGTTACATTGTCATTTGGTCCATTATCAGTTTCAAAAATGTTAGAACCGGATTGGTCAGCATAACTACCATAACGAACCGACAAACCAAATTGAACTTTACCGGTAAATCCATAATCAACATCAAAGCAATCGTCCCACATTCCAAATGCAATTAAATGTTTTGCGTTTAAAGCACCTCCAAACCATTCAAAACCGTCATCACCCCCAAAAGAAACTTGGCAGTATTCCATGGTTGTTCCTCTACCAACACCTCCTAGAGTGATGGAGTTAGTTTCATTGTTGGGAGTAAGTTCAATTCCGGCAAATTCTACTCGCACATATTTTAAAATACCTGAGTTGTCATCATCATTATCACCACCAAAAATAACCGTTGGAGTAACACCTTCAATAACTGGGTCAGCTTGATTTGTTCTAGCTTTTCCTAGGATTACAATTCCACCCCAATCTCCTCTATCTCTTGAACCTGGTGCTAAAGCTGAAGTAAATACGATTGGCTCATTTGCTGTTCCCTCAGCTATAATTTTACCACCTCTATCTATGATTAATGTACCCTTAGTACCTTTATCACCAAAAATAATTGTTCCAGGTTCAATTGTTAGAATTGAATTTTCTCGAACAAACACTTGACCTTTTAGTAAATATTTATTGTCTTTTGTTAAAGTTTGTGTCTGAAGAGTTCCTGTCAATTCTATATATTCTTCATCAGGATCAGGCTCACCCGGATTTTCTACTATAATTGTGATTGGCGGTACATCTTCTGTTGTACAAGATGTTATAGTAAGCATTGAAAAGAATATGCTTGTTAAGTAAATTAGATTTTTTTTCATAATTAGTAATGTTAAATGAATGTGTTATTTAGAAGTTATAAGTTATATTTAAAGTGAACAGCGTTCCTCTTCTGAAAACTGAGGTAGGATTATCTCTATCTTTACTGATTTTTTCATCACGGTTTGAATCTTCATAAAACTGGTATTTAGCATTAAGCAAGTCTTGTATCCCCAGCTTATATGTTGTTTTATTAAATTTCTTTGAAATAGTTAAATCAATGTTATCTCTTGAAAGTTCATAAATAGTTGGAAAAATATTATCACCAACTGAATAAATTCTATTTCCAAAGCGATTGTAGATAGCATTGACTGAAAATCCTTTTTCATCGTCGTAACCCAAAGCTGCATTGATAATATAAGGTGATTGTCCTTGAAGTGCTCTTTTTTGGTCTTGTGAGGTTACATTACCTCCTAAATCTACACGTGAAACAATGTAAGAAGCATTAATATTGGTTGACAATCTACTAAAAAACGGAACAGTTGCAATATCACTGAATGACTTTCTAATTTCTAACTCCACCCCGTAGTTATATGCATTATCAGCATTTTGGTATTTGAATTGGGGTTGTTCAGTTGTAATTTCAGTTACATTTTCAATTGGGTCTTTAAAATTTTTATAAAAGGCACCTAAACTAATGGTCTCTGCTTTTGAAGGATATAATTCAAAACGTAAATCCAAGTTATCTATAGTTGCTGTTTTCAAATCGGCAACCCCTCTTCTTCCTGCTTCGTTTTGAAAATCATAAAATACAAAAGGAGCTATTTCTCTGAATTCAGGACGATTTACAGTTCTTCCATATGCTAATCTCAAAATTGACTTAGAGGTAATATTGTAACCCACATTAAGCGATGGTAAAACTGATGTAACAGGATTTTCAACATTAACAGGATCAGTATCAGTAAAACTATCAAGTTTCTGAATATTGTGTTCAACTCTTAGACCTCCACTTAAATCAAATTTTCCTACCGGATATTCTGCGTACAAGTAACCTGCACCTAGATAGTTGCTTGCAGTGTACGAATCTATAGGGCGGGTACCTTCACTTAAAATCCAACCATTATTAGGATTAACATTGATTTCATTAAAAATTTCAGTAAGAGGTAATTGCTTTATTTCATTTCTGTTTTCCGTTACATATCCGGGTAACAAATAAGAAAAATATCGGGCTTTGAAATTTCTTTTTCTTCCATCCAAAATATAACCAGCTTTTACAACGGCATCTCCAATCTCTTCATCATTTTTTACTCTTGGAATTTTGTAAGTAAAGTTCAAACCATGGTTAACCGAAAACTCATCCAATTGAGCAAAATATCTTCCGGTATCAAAAAGGTTTGTTGAAGCAGGATCAATCATTTCAAATGGTCCATTAGGGTTGTCAGCAGCTTGAATGGTTCTAAATCTTCTTAAGTCCGGTTCTGATTCATAAATATAATTCGCTCCAACTACCCAGTCAATTTTTTTAGTATCAGTCAATTTATGTTCACCTTCAAATTGTCCGATATAAATAGTTCTAGCTTTATAACCCAGTAAATAATTTCTAAAGAAATCTTGACCTCGTTGTAAATAATTGAATCCTTCTCTTATTATCGTTTCATTTTCCCCTATTTGATTGAATAAATTTTTGAATTTGATAGTATTATTTTCATTGTATTTTAAATTCCAATTGGAAAGGAAAGTTATTCTTGTTTCATTCTTGTTTGTATTGTCAAGATATTCAAACCAAAGTGGAGGTCTTGTCTCACCTTCATTTAGAGAAGTATAGCGGTTAAATTGTCTTACATACGTTTGAAAACTATTGGAATAGTTTAAACTATTTGTAGTAGAAAGTTTCCAACCATTTGCAAAATTTTTCTTTCTTCCTATACTAAAGTTGATGCTGTTATCAATAAAAGCTGTTGAAGCCGTAGGATTAAAATTATTTTCCAATCTTCTTGCTGCGGCTGTATTTACACCAGGTAACTCATTAATTTGTTGTTTACTTGGGAAACCATATGGTAACATTCTAAAATTACGATCAAAACCTAAAAAATCTGTTTCAGAACCTTCACTTTGAAGATAATCTTCAAAAGTGGTGTTTTTTCGGTATCCAAAGCCAACTCCAACTCTTGTAAATTCTGTATTGCTTTCAGAAGTGGTGATACTTATTACCCCTCCGGAAAAATCCCCCGGTTTGTCAGCAGATGCTGTTTTATAAATTACAATTTTGTCAATAGCATCTGTTGGAATTAAATCAAAGGAGAAAGTTCTTTTGTCAACCTCAGTAGATGGAGCAATTGACTGATTTACTAATACATTGTTATAACGTTCATTTAAACCTCTAATCATTACAAATTTTCCATTTACTATTGTAACACCAGGTACTCTTTGAACGGCTTCAGCAGCATTTCCATCGGTTCCTTTACTCATTTGTTCAGCAGAAATGGCACTAACAACTTGTTTAGCTTCTTTCATTTCAGTGACCAAAGCTGCTTCAGTATTTTTTCTTCTTGAAGTTGCCACCACCACATCATTTAACATAACTCCATCTCCTGAAGTCATTGATTTGTTTATGGTTATCGTTTGATTGGCTTTAACTGTTACTGGCACCTCAATAGATTGATAACCTAGAAAACTAAATACAACTACGTGATTCCCAGCTTCAACCTGTAATGTATATTTTCCGTTTTCATCTGAGGTAGTTCCAATAGTTGTTCCTTTAATTTGAACATTTGCAAAGGGTAAGGGCTGATTATTCATGTCTTTGTCTGTCAATAATCCGGAAATCGTTCCTTTTTGGGCTTGAACAAAGCAACTGAATGAAAGAATAACTAAAAAGAAAAATTGTTTCATTGGTTTAGATTAAATTTTGGTGCAAAATAAACATAGCTATTTAAAGTGAGCGTTACAGACTTGTTACCATTGCGTTTGACTTAAGTTATGAAAACGTTAACAGATTAAATTACGGTTAACAACGTAAATCATTTTGTATTATCTTTACCTTTACATCGCAAAACGCATTTAAATCTGGTTATGAAAAAAAAGGATATTAAAATCTTATTGGTTGATGATGAACAAGATATATTGGAAATCGTTGGCTACAATCTTGCTCAGGAAGGCTACCAAATTGTAACTGCAGTTAACGGAAAAGAAGCAGTTCAAAAAGCCAAAAAGGAATTGCCTCATCTAATTATCATGGATGTAATGATGCCTGAAATGGATGGTATGGAAGCCTGCGAACACATCCGTAAAATTCCGGAATTAAGCAATGTGATAGTCACTTTTTTAACTGCCAGAAGCGAAGATTATTCCCAAGTAGCCGGATTTGAAGCCGGAGCCGATGATTATATTGCTAAACCCATCAAACCAAAAGTATTGGTAAGCAAAGTAAAGGCCCTTTTGCGAAGATTAAAAGAAGAAGATACCAAAACCGATGTCTTAACCGTAGGCAATATTGAAGTAAACCGTGAAGAATATAAAATTATTCAAGATGGTAAAGAAATTGTATTACCAAGAAAAGAATTTGAATTATTTTATTTATTAGCATCAAAACCCGGGAAAGTATTCAAAAGGGAAGAAATTTTGGATAAAGTATGGGGGAATGAAGTTGTAGTAGGTGGTAGAACAATTGATGTACATATTAGAAAATTAAGAGAAAAAATTGGTGATGATCTATTCAAAACCATCAAAGGAGTTGGTTACAAAATAGAAATTTAGGCAAATACTTTGATTGAAAATAGTGTATCTTTGGCAGCAATAAAAGGAGTAGAAAGCTGTTTTCAATGGCCATAAAATTTAAAAAAACATACAAATTTGCCCTTAAGTCGGCACTTTATGTTTCCCTGTTTTCAATGGGTTTTTTGTTTATTCTTACTTTTTTATTTTACCAAATCAATTGGCTTTTTATTCTTCTGTTTGGTATTTCTGTATTTCTTTTTTGCTTTTTTGTAATTCAATATCGAGTAGAACGATTTATTTATCGGCGAGTTAAAAAAATCTATGATGATGTTTCGCTTTTAGATTCTACAACGTTAAGAAATCAACCTATCACAACTGATATGGCTACGCTAACCAAAGAAGTAAAAAAATTCGCTACCGATAAAAAATTGGAAATAGAAACCTTAAAAGTCCGTGAAGAATACCGAAGAGAATTTTTAGGAAATGTTTCTCATGAGCTTAAAACGCCTTTGTTTACTGTTCAAGGTTATATATCTACACTTTTAGATGGAGCGATGAGCGATAAAACGCTTCGAAAAAAATACCTTGAAAGAGCAGAAAAAGGAGTGGAGCGATTAATCTATATTGTGAAAGATTTAGATATGATTACCAAATTGGAAACCGGTGACTTGAATCTAGAATATTCAATTTTTGATATAGTTGAGTTGGTTAAAAATGTATTTGATTTATTGGAAATGCGTGCCACAAAAAAGAAAATTACATTAACTTTTGATACTAAGTATCCAAATCCAATTTATGTAAATGCCGATCAGGAAAAAATTCAGCAAGTGGTAACTAATTTGGTTATGAATTCCATAAAATATGGTCGAGAAGGTGGAACTACTGAAGTAAGTATCGAAAATCTGATAAAAAACAAAATCATAGTTCGCGTTACCGATAATGGTGAAGGAATTCAAAAACAACACATTCCAAGACTTTTTGAACGATTTTATCGTGTAGACAAAAGTGGTGCTCGTTCCGAAGGTGGTTCTGGATTAGGCTTAGCCATTGTGAAACACATTATAGAAGGCCACAATGAAAAAATTTATGTAGAAAGCCAATTTGGTGTAGGTTCAGAATTTTCATTTACGCTTGAAAAGCAGAAATAAATCATTTTTTTGTAGATTCTCTAACAATGATTTGTGTGTCTAAAACCACATTTTCAATGATTTTTGGTCGTTCCTCTTTTACAGACTTGATTTCTTTTAATAACAAATTGAAAGCACTTACTCCCATTTCAAAACTGGGTTGGTCAACTGTACTTAATTTAGGTTGAATAACTTGAGACATAAACCAATTGCTAAAACCGATGACTGCAATTTGTTCCGGCACTTTAATATGATGTTCATTCAAATAGGCTAAAACTCCCACAGCTACTAAGTCTGTAATTACGAAAATACCATCTACATCAGGATGATTTTCACAAATTTCTTTTGCAAATGCATAGCCTTCTTCAAACGAAACACGAACACAGGTATAAACTAAATTTTTATCAAAAGGAATTTGATTTTTCTCCAACGCTTTTTTGTATCCTAAAAAACGGTCAATGGCATTTTGTGGATTTACAGGGCCTCGAATATGGGCAATTTTTTTACAACCTACTGAAATCAAATGTTCTACTGCTGCTGATGCTGCTTTTTGGTCGTCAATAATTACTTTAGAACATGGAATCATTTTTGAAATTTTGTCAAACATCACAAACGGAATGTTGCGATGAATAATTTCACGTATATGGTCATCATCATTCGACTCATTGGATAACGACATTATGATTCCATCTACTCTTTTATTGATAAGAAGTTGAACTTGTTTTTTTTCTAGTTCCAGCGATTCATTTGATTGAAGAATAATGACTAAATATTCATTTTTTTCGGCTTCTGCAATGATACCGTTAATAACACTTGAAAAAAAATGATGAACAACTTCAGGTATAATTAATCCGATAGTTTTTGATTCTTTAGTTCTGAGATTTACAGCAAAAGAATTAGGTGTGTAGTGCAGTTCTCTTGCTAATTCCAATACACGTTCTCTCGTTTTTGGACTTACATCAGAATAGTCTTTTAAAGCTTTTGAAACCGTTGTTATGGAAATGTTTAATTTCTCTGCAATTACCTTTAATGTTGTCTCCTTTTCTTTCATGTTACAAATATGAAAAAAAATACAATACAAAAAATCGAAAACGTTTTCGGTAATTTCGAAAACGTTTTCGATTTTAAATAGTTAATTTTTTAGCATTAAAAAAAATAGATTCGTAAAAAATATCACTTAATTTTATTAACTAAACAAAACAAAATGAGAACAAAATTACTATTTCAAAAGGTTGCTTTTCTTTTCCTATGTTTTTGTTCATTACCAATTTTTGCTCAGTCTGGTTCTATTGAAGGTGTTGTAAAAGACAATGCCGGCAATATTCTACCGGGGGTAAATATTGTTGTAGAAGGAACATCAAAAGGAACTTCATCTGATATGGAAGGTGTTTTTCAACTTTCTGGGTTAGAAAATGGAAATGTAACTTTAGTAGCATCTTACATTGGCTACAAAACGAAAAAACAAGTTGTTACGGTAAGCGGTTCAACTAAAACAGAAGTCATTTTAGTAGAGGATGCCACTCAATTAGAGGATGTGGTTGTAACAGGTGTTATTAATCCAAGATCTAAATTACAATCGAGTGTATCGATAAGTTCTGTTTCAACCACTCAAATTGAACAAGCTGCTCCTAGAGCAACAGCGGAGATTTTCCGTTCAATCCCCGGTATAAAATCAGAATCTACAGGAGGTGAAGGAAATGCCAATATCACTATCAGAGGTATTCCTGTGGCATCAGGTGGAGCAAAGTTTCTTCAAATTCATGAGGATGGATTACCGGTAATGCAATTTGGTGATGTTGCCTTCGGAAATGCCGATATTTTTGTTCGTGCCGACCAAACCATTTCAAGAATAGAGGCTATTCGTGGGGGTTCTGCTTCTACATTAGCTAGTAATTCTCCTGCCGGTATCATCAACTTTATCAGTAAAAACGGTAAGACTGAAGGCGGTTCTTTGATGCAGTCTTTTGGTGTTGACTTTGATAACTACCGTACCGATTTTGAATATGGATCTCCGATAGGTAACGGATTATTCTTTCACGTTGGCGGTTTCTATCGTCAAGGAGAAGGACCAAGAAATGCAGGATATACAGCAAATGTGGGAGGACAAATTAAAGCAAATATTACAAAAGAATTTGAAAAAGGATATGTACGATTGTATTTCAAACATTTAAATGATAGAGCAATTGGTTATTTGCCAATGCCGGTAAAAGTGAGTGGAACCAATTCAAACCCAAATTGGAGTTCTCTTTCAAATTTTGATATTTTACATGATACGCAACACAGTGCTTTGTTTTTAGATAATTTAACTATCGGGCAAGATGGACAAAGAAGAAGAAGCAACATGGCTGATGGGATGCGTCCAATAGCTACTTCGTTTGGTGGTGAACTTTCTTTTGATATTGGAAACGGTTGGAAAATTGAAGACCGTTTCAGACAAAATTTCCACAGAGGACGATTTGTTTCACCATTTCCCGCACAAGTGCAAACGGCAGCAGATTTTGCTACTGAATTTGGTGTGCCAAATTTAACCTATGCAAATGGTGCTCAGGCAGGTAATAATGTGAACGGAAATGATTTAGTAATGAGAATCCACACCTTTGACACTGAAATTAATAACTTTAACAATTTTACCAATGATTTAAAATTATCTAAAAAGTTCGGTGATTTTGATTTAACATTAGGCTATTATAAAGCATATCAAACCTTATCTATGTCATGGTTATGGAATTCTTATTTAATGGAAGTGAAAGGAGACAATGCAGCTTTATTAAATGCCGGGCCTAATTCAGTTAACGGATTATATGCTTATGGAGTTCCTTTTTGGGGGAATTGCTGTACCAGAAATTATGATACTAATTATGATATAACAGCTCCTTATATTGCCGGTCAGTATAAATTTAGCGATAAATTTAATGTAGATGTAAGTTTACGTTTTGATAGTGGAAGAGTTAGAGGAACATATGCTGGTGCTGTGCAATCAACAAATTTAGATGTAGATAATAATGGCACTATCGAAGGGCCGGAAGCAAGTGTTTCTGTAGTGAACAATGCCAATCGTTTACCGGTAAATTATGATTTTGATTATGTATCGTATTCATTTGGAGGAAACTATATGTTGGCTGAAAATCAATCCCTTTTCGCAAGATATAGTCGAGGTGGTAGAGCTAATGCAGACAGATTATTATTTGGGGCAAATATTCTTCCTTCTGGTGCTGCTGTTTCCGGTTTGAGTGCTGATATGGTAAATCAAGCTGAAATTGGTTATAAAAGAAGAGGTACAAACCATACCTTTTATGCAACTGGTTTTTATGCCTTAACCTCTGAACAAAATTGGGATTTTGCTCCTGCGGGAATTCGTCAAATTCAAAGAGAATACACTGCTTATGGTTTGGAATTGGAAGGAAGTTATACCGTTAATAAATTCAACTTTAATGGAAGTGTTACTTGGACAAAAGCTGAAATCTCAAAAGATGTGATCAATCCTGCTGTTGAAGGTAATACACCAAGAAGACAAGCTGATTTTATTTATAACGCTATTGCCGCTTATAAGTTTGGTACTGATGGAAAACATAATGTTGGAGTTTCATTAATTGGAACCACAAAATCTTTTGCACAAGACAATAATGAATTAATTATGCCAGGTTATGTTTACTTCAATCCGTTCGTAAACATAGAATTAACAAAAGGTTTAATGGCTTCTTTAAACGTAAATAACGTTTTCAATACCATCGGAATTACGGAAGTAGAAGAAGGAAGCATCGTTGAAAACACAGATAATATTGTTAGAGCTCGTTCTATCAATGGTAGAACAACATCTTTAACTTTATCTTACAGATTTTAAGAGTTAGATTTATTTTCATATTTGATTGTTTTAAAGAAAGTTCCTGCATCCTTTTGGGTTCAGGAACTTTTAAAATAATCACTATCTTTATAAGTATTTTTTTTAACATTGAAGAGATTTAGTATTATGATTCGCATTTTTTTATTATTTGTCCTTTTATTTTCAACTCAAATTGGGTCTTCTCAAGATAAAAATGTTAAAAATAATCAACCAACAATTTTGATTTATGGAAGTGACACTTGTCATTATTGTATTGACACCAAAAAATTTGCTGAAGAACATCAGTTGAAGTTTATTTATTTCGATATTGATAAAGATGAAAAGGCTTTAAAAGAAATGCTTACTAAACTCCGCCAAAATAATATTAGCACTGCAAACTTAAATTTACCTGTAGTAGATAAAAACGGATTGGTTTTTACAAACGAAATCGATTTTAGCTCTTTTTTAAAAAAATTAATGGATTAAATAATCTAGGCATGATACAAAAAAGTAAAATGAACTTTTGGCAAATCTGGAACATGAATTTCGGTTTTTTCGGTATTCAATTCAGTTTTGGGTTGCAACAAAGTAACATGAGTGCTATTTATAAATTTTTAGGTGCCGACGAAGCCAGTTTACCCATGCTTTGGCTAGCAGGACCCGTTACCGGACTTCTGGTTCAACCCATTATTGGTGCCATTAGCGACGGAACATGGTCACCTAAATTCGGAAGAAGAAAACCTTTCTTTTTGATTGGGGCTTTAATTGCCAGTTTAGCACTAGTATTAATGCCTTTTTCAACTACTATTTTTATGGCCGCCAGTTTATTATGGATTTTAGATGCGGCCAACAACATCGCCATGGAACCGTATCGGGCTTTTGTGGCAGACAGATTGCCAAAAGAACAACATTCCATCGGGTTTTTAATGCAGAGTTTTTTCACCGGTTTAGGAATTACTTTGGCTAATTTTACTCCGGCTATATTGGTTTCATTAGGAATTTTGGCTATTACCGATAAATTTGAAAATGGTATTCCAACCTATACCTACTGTGCCTTTTTTATTGGAGCTTTTGCTTCGGTAGTCACGATTTTTATATCCGTATTTACAACAAAAGAAATTCCGCCTACATCTGAAGAACTAAACGAACTATTAGAAAAGAAAAAAACACCGGTGGTTCAACGAACATTTACTGAGATAAAAGAAGCGTTCATTAATATGCCGTTGACGATGAAACAGTTAATTCCGGTAAAATTTTTTACATGGTATGCCATGTTTTGTTATTGGCAATATATCACTTCTACGTTATCGATATCCTTATACAATACAACAGACCAAGCCAGCGAAGGTTTTTCCAAAGCACAATTGTTAACCGGAAGTTTAAACGGAACCTATAATATCGTTTGCTTTGTAGTGGCTTTTGCATTAGTGCCATTAGCCTTAAAAATTGGTGCAAAAGGTGTTCATTTTGTTGCTTTAATTTTAGGTGGCATAGGCGTTTTCTCAATTCCCTATTTGAATGATACTACTTTACTGTTTCATTTGTATAATCCGTTTGGAGAGTCAATTGCAATCACCACATTATTTCTTTATCCTGTTGGTCTGGGTATTGCTTGGGCTTCTATGTTGGCTATGCCGTATCAACTTTTAGCCGGCTCTATCCCAAAAGAAAAAACGGGTGTTTATATGGGAATTTTTAACATGTTTATTGTTATTCCAATGGCTATTCAAGTTGTCTCCATGCAGTTTTTTGTTTATGATTGGTTGGGTCAAAATCCGGTGAATGTGATTCGTTTAGCAGGAATATTTTTGATTATTGGAGGCGTATTAACACTCTTAATCAAAGTAAAAAATAAAAATGAATTAGTTTCATGAGTTCATTTGTATATCATAAAGCAATAGAATTATTACACAAAGTTTCCTCTCCTCAGGGTTTTGAAGCTTCAGCTAATGATGTGTCCAATTATAAACGCGTTTGGGCTCGTGATGGTGTTATATGCGGATTAGCGGCTTTGGCTTCTAACGATGAAAAATTAATCGCTACATTTCAAAAAACCATTCAAACATTAGCCGCTCATCAACACAAAAACGGAACGATTCCATCCAATGTTTATTTTTCCGAAAAAGGAACTGAGGTGAGTTATGGCGGATTAGCCGGAAGAGTTGATGCGGTTACGTGGTTTATCATTGGCGTTTGCCAATTGGCACATTACAAAAAAGATAGAGAAATAGTAAAGTTATATTCCAAACAAATTGAAAAAGCCATTCATCTTTTAGAATGTTGGGAGTTTAATAATAATCATTTGATGTATGTCCCTGTTTCTGGGAATTGGGCCGATGAATACATCACAGAAGGCTATGTTTTATACGATCAGCTATTGCGAATTTGGGCTTTGAAAAGTTACAATCATTTTGTTCAAAGTGAAGAAATAACACTCAAAATAAATTCGATTAGTAAAAAAATAGAACATAATTTTTTGCCTAATTCAAAAAGTGAAAAAGTGCATCCAAAAGCGTATCAAGAAGCACAAATAAAGGAGTTTATGCCTTGTTCTTTTTCTCCGGCCGGATATAAAATGTATTTTGATGCTTTTGCACATGCATTGGCAGTTTTATTGTCTATTGGCGATACCGATTTTCAAAAAACAACAATGAGTTATGCAGAAAAAATCAAAGGAAACTTACCCTTGCAATTGGTGCCTGCTTTCTGGCCACCCATACAACCTTCTGACTGGGAATGGAATATTTTAAAAAGTAACTGTAAATATGAATTTAGAAACCAACCGTATGAATTTCATAATGGCGGGAGCTGGCCAATGGTCAATGGTTTTTATGGGTTAGCCTTACACCATTTGGGATTAAAATCAGAATATGAAAATATTTTGAATGCGTTAAACCAAGCAAATACAGTATCAGATTTTGGGTTTTATGAAAATTTTAATTCCAAAACAGGAGAGCCCAATGGCGTTCGTTTTTGTGCTTGGAGTGCTGCCGCAACTATTTTGGTAGAAAAAACAATGGAAGAAAATTTCAAATTAATATTTTAAAGTGGAAAAAAAGATTGACATACTTTCAGTGGGAGAAGTTTTAATTGATTTTATTGGTCATGAAATAAATACTTCCATAAACCGAACCAAAGATTACCACCGCTTTTTAGGAGGTTCACCCACCAATGTGGCGGTTAATGCCTCGCGTTTAGGATTGAATGCGGTGCTGGTGGCTACTTGCGGTCAAGACGGTTTAGGCGATTATATCATCAGAAAATTAAAAGCAAACGGCGTCCAAACGGACTATATTTTCAAATCAGAAGATAAACCAACTTCGGTTATTTTTGTTTCAAAATCTACAGAAACTCCCGATTTTATTCCCTACAGAGAAGCAGATTGCGAAATTTATCCTTCCCAAATTTCGGATGAATTGCTTTTATCAGCTAAAATTTTTCATACCACTTGCTTTGCTTTAAGCAGAAATCCGGCTCGAGAAACCATTTTGGAACGTGCTGAACGTGCAAAAGAATTAGGATTAAAATTGAGCATTGATTTGAATTTTTCTGAACGAATTTGGCCCAACCGACCGGAAGCTATCGATATTATCAAACGTTATTTAGCCACAGACCCATTAGTAAAAATCAGTGAGGACGATTGTTACCGATTGTTTGCCGCAATGAAATCGGAAGACTATATTTTTGATTTTTTTCATGCTATGGGAGCACAAACCATTTGTTTAACTAAAGGGAAAAAAGGAGTTGTTTTATCGGATAAAGATAAGGGACTTATTTTTCAAGATGCTTTACCGGTCAAAGAAATTAAAGACGCCACCGGAGCCGGCGATGCCTTTTGGACCGGTTTTCTTTACGCTCAACTTCACAAAAGGTCTTTAGTTGAAAGTATAACGATTGCTCAAAAATTGGCCGGAATAAAATTGCAAAATGTAGGAAGATTGCCGGATGGTATTAATATTAAACAATTGATTATTTAGTTTTTTTATCAAAAAGCAAAAATAATTGCTTCCAATTTAATGCCATTTTAAATTGATTTAATCCTTTGTATAAATCGACCTCATATAGATTTTCAATCACAAATTTTTCCTGTTTACAGTAGGGTACTAATCCATCTTTTTTATATTTCTTAGCCAAATATTCTTGCTCAAATTGTCCCGGAGTCGGAATAAAAAATGCTTTTTTACCCAATTTTGCCAAATCCATTACGGTAGTGTAACCTGAACGGCAAAGTATTAATTCACTTTCATTGAACGTCTGTTCAAGTTGAACGGAAGTCATAAAATTATAAAACATTACATGCTCAATTTGCTCCGATTTTTGTTCAGTTTCAATTACGCCACGCACAAAAACAACATCGCCCACATAGCGTTTGATTTCTTCTTTCAAGTGCATTTCCAACATCGATCGTTGGGGCTCCGGACCGGAAAGTATCACCATTAAATCATATTTTTTCGGCAATTCTTTTCGGTTTAATCGACTTAACGGACCAATATAATTGATTTTAAAATGAGGATTTTTCAAATGGCCTAATTTGCCTGTAAGGTTTGGGATTTCTGCCACATCAGGAACCCAACATTCTTCATATTTTTTGATGATGTATTGGTGCAACTTACTAGTAATCCAACTCGTATTTCCGGTTAATACATTCAATTGATGGGTGATAAATACAGAAGGCACTTTTTTAGAATAAATTCCCAATCGGTTATCAGAAATAATGCCGGCTAAACCATATTCTTTTACCCATTTTTTCACCATTTTTCGTTCCAAATAAATGGCTTCCATCATTTTTGGACTGTTTTTAATCAGTTTCCATTTAAAAAAAGCACCATTTTTAGCATACTCAATTTGATAAGAAGGTAATTCCAAAAAAATTAATTCCGGAAATTCTTTCTGCAAAATGTGAAGAGCAATTCCGTCAGAAGCAATAACCGGTTCAAAGTTATTTTCCAATAATGCTTCAATAATCGGAATACAACGTGTAGCGTGTCCCAAGCCCCAATTTAAAGGAGCAACGAGAATTTTTGGTTTAACAGTTTCCAAGTCTTGATAACTCATTTAATAACTGTAAAAGTAGTATTATTTTTGATTGGGTATATTTCCCTAATTTTACCAAAAAATTAAATTAAGTGGGCAGTAAGAATAAATTAAAGCGTTTTAAAGAAAATGAAACGTTTCAAAATGTAATTGAACCAACCCGTGAAGAAGTCGTTTCGGGCGATTTTAAATGGAAAGGAAATTGGAATAAAGATTTTTTTAAAAACGATAATCCAATTGTTTTAGAATTAGGTTGTGGTAAAGGCGAATATTCGGTGGGTTTAGCTGAACGCTATCCAAATAAAAATTTCATTGGCATTGACATCAAAGGAGCCCGATTTTGGCGTGGTGCCAAAACGGCTGTTGAAACCGGTTTGAATAATGTAGGCTTTCTTCGCACACAAATTGAATTAATCGAATATTGTTTTGCCGAAAATGAAGTAGATGAAATTTGGATAACCTTCCCAGACCCTCAAATCAAATACAAACGAACCAAACACCGAATGACCAATAGCCAATTTTTACAACGCTACAAAAAAGTATTGAAAAAAGACGGAATCATTCACCTGAAAACCGATAGCGAATTCATGCACGGCTACACACTCGGTCTATTGCACGGTGAAGGTCATGAAGTGATTTATGCCAATCATAATGTGTACCGAAATGAAGGTTCGCCGGAAGTGGTGACAGCCATTCAAACATTTTACGAAAAGCAATATTTAGAAATTAACAAAGCTATAACCTATATACAGTTTAAGATAAAGTAAGTAACCCATTACCCATTACCTTTCACCAATTACCATTAAATGAACCTCACCCTACCTATCATCCTCGGCCTTTCAGCCGCAGCCATCGGAACAACTCCACCCGGATTGCTCAACATGACTGCCGCAAAAGTGAGCATTCGTGACGGAAGAAACCGTGCCTTATGGTTTGCGTTTGGAGCTTCGATAATTGTTTTTTTTCAAACGTTATTAGCGGTTTTATTTGCTCGGTTTATCGATCGAAGAGCTGATATAAGTGTGATTTTACAGGAAATAGGTTTAGTAATTTTCACAGTACTTACAATCTATTTCTTATGGATAGCAAAAAAACCGAATGCTAAAAAGAAGAAAGAAGAAATCAAAATGCGAAGTAAATCGAGTCGTTTCTTTTTAGGAATGTTGTTGTCGTCACTTAATTTATTTCCTATTCCATATTATGTGTTTATTAGCATTACCTTAGGTTCTTATGGTTATTTTATGTTTGATACATTTTTTATTTATGCGTTTTCACTCGCCTCAGCCTTTGCTGCTTTCTTAGTATTTTTTGGCTATATTTCTTTTTTCAAATCGAAAGAAAAAAAAGATACATTTTTGTCCAGAAACATCAATTATGTCATCGGTTCCTTAACCGGAATTGTGACTCTGATTACTTTATTAAAAATTTTATCCCGTTAAATTAAAGATGGAAGATAATTTCTTTGAAAAAGTGTATACCATCGCCAAACAAATTCCCTACGGAAGAGTAACTTCTTATGGTGCCATTGCCAAAGCGTTAGGGACTGCACGTTCAGCACGAATGGTAGGTTGGGCCATGAATGCTTCGCATAATCGTGAAGATATTCCGGCACACCGAGTGGTCAATCGAAAAGGAATACTTTCCGGAAAACATCACTTTCAAGGCACAAATTTGATGCAGCAATTGCTAGAAAGTGAAGGAATTGAAGTGGTTGATAATCAAATTGTAGATTTTGAGAAGGTTTTTTGGGAGCCGGATATTAATTTGTAATTTTTTTTAAATCTGTAAAAAAAGTATAAACATTAGTAAAAGCATAATCCAACTATTTTAGAAAATAAAATTATCAATTTTATTTTCCATAAAATCTTTTTAAATATTTATCATGTAATTTGATTTATTTAAAAGTTGGATTTTAACATATTTTGTTTTACCTCATAGCTTGGCTCAAAAATTAACCAAAAAAATATATTGTAAAATTCTTTAGAAAATATTCTACTATTACAATCACCACCACCTTCTCTATTTAAAGGATTATTGAATTTTACGTTAAGTAAATTTCTTTTGTTTTCCATAATAAAACCTGCTTTAGTTGATTTTATCTCTTTTCCAATTTGGTCAATTTTATTTAAAGTGTTTTCGTTTAAATCACAGTTTAAATATTCAATTTTTAGGTTTTTGTATTCGTCAAAATATTTAGTATTATTGAAATCACCACCTTCAAAATACCATTGATAACTACATTTATAATTTTTTGAATTTAGAATATCAAAAATGAATTTAGTATAAAGATACTTATGGTACATCGGAACTTGATATTCACAAGTACCTAAAAACTTATGATTTAATGAGCCACCATAAACGATATATCTCAATTCTGAAAGTTTTCCATTTGTGAAAGTGTAAAGTAAATCTGAACTTATTGTTTCACCTAACACAACACCTTCATATCGAATTTCATTTTTATCTATTTTTGGAGTTAATGGATATTCTGATTTTATAACTTCTTCCATTGTGCATCCCCAATTGACTCCTCTGATATCGTTTTGAGAATAAATAGAGAATGAATTTATAAATAAAAAT
>LFEF01003768.1_pt1 | contig 18222 bp, 11 predicted proteins | sample 619371 | NCBI WGS metagenome assembly LFEF01 (sample SAMN03014291, study PRJNA259931) | freshwater metagenome | biome: lake; feature: waterbloom | place: China: Taihu Lake | collected 2006-08 | depth 0 m m
ATATACTTTGTTAGAAAGTTATTATTTAATGATGAAAAATAAGAAACACAAGCCATGACAATTAAAAAACTCAAAGAACTAAATGCAAAACTCACGGAAAAACTATATCCTTTTGGAATTTCTACAGAGTCAGAAGTTGAAAATTTAAAACTTCCAACTAACATTAATGTCTTGTTGCGAAATGACAAACGCAATCCAAACAACGACGACAAACCAACAAAAGAAGGTTGGGAAAAAAGTAAAAATAATCCAAAAAATTGGTGAATGAAAAAAGCACTCAATTGATTGTGAACACAATTTAATTTCCTGATTTTCTAAGAGCACCAACCCCCTAGCCCTGATTGCTGCGAAAAGCCCGCAGCCGTGAACCCGAGTTTTTTTGGTGGGAGGCTGAGCGACCTTGGAAACTCCGGCAAACCGCCTAAAAAAACCGGGTTCAGGGCGAGGACTTGTAGCGGAAAGCAGGATGAGCTTCATATAAAATTCTTTATGAGATTCCTCCTGCGTCGGAATGACACAACGAGGAGGAAAAGAGGATTGAAATAAAATACTCTTCCCCTGCACTATGCTAACGCCCTCTTATCATGTCGACGAAGGAGACATCTCTACTATGGTAATCCCTGATATTCCTCCTGCGTCGGAATGACACAACGAGGAGGAAAATCGGAATGAGAAACTGCCCACTACTCCTTCACCACTTCCACCCATTGCCCCAAGGTTCGTGCCGCATACGTGTTGTCGTACATCGCTTCAGCTTGCATGCCCGGTAAATAATAGCGACCCAAATACGACGCATTCAACAGCACTCGGAACGTTCTGGACTCGTTGGCTTTGAGACCAAAATAGAAATTGGTGCGGTCGTCGCGAATGTCGATGTGGTCGGCTACGTTATTGCCAAAACTGCCAAAATCGGTGAAACGGGTGTTTACAATTTCAAATCCTGACGGTAAAATTTGGGTCAATGCTACGTTTTCCACCCGTTCATTGGTTTGATTTCGGATGGTGATTTCAGCAACAAACTCTGTTCCTTGAGTAATTTTAGTTACATTCACCGGTGCTCCGCTTCGGTTTTTGAAAACCAAATTGGTAAACAATTTACTCTGCATGGCTTTTTCCTGCCCAATCGGCAAAATACCACTCGTGAGCACCCGCACATACAAGGTGTTGGATTGGGTGTTTCTGACCGTAATGGTATTGCTTCCGGTTTTGATTGCTAAGTTTCGATTGGCCAACGATTTTGCGGTTTTAATATTTTGCTGTTTCCCATTTACAGAATAAGTAACGGCTACCCCTTTTCTACCGTTTTGTTGGGCAAATTTAGACATGGCATACAAACTATACGCCGTGGTTTGGGTGCTCATCCATTGGTTGGAAGCCATATTTTTAGCCAAATCGGTCGCCATTTTGAACGCTCGTTGTTTATTGCCTAACAATATCAAAGTTTCCAATGCCATTGCTTTATTGCGGTCAGACGATCCGTAATAGTAATAATAATTGGGGTTGGAATCATCAATTTTGCTTTGGTTAAACACACTTTGAGCCGCTTGTTTTTGTCCCGCCAAGGCATACGCAGCAGCCAAACGCAATTTACTTTCGTTAGAAATTCCGGTGGTTTCTCGCAAACGGTTCATCGAAGCCATATCGGGTGAGCCGGCCAAAGCCAACGTATACAAACGATAGGCTTGAGCAAAATCGTTTCCGTTTTTGGCAAATCGCCATTCTTTGGCTGTTTTTTGTTGGTATCCTATCCATTTGGCTTTGAAATTCAGTGGCAATACATAGCCTTTTTTCTCGGCTTCAATCAAGAAATGTCCAACGTAGGACGAACTCCAATCGTCGGCATAATTTTGTCCGTTCCAATACGAGAATCCGCCATTTGATATTTGGAAACCGCCTAATTTTTGAATGCCGATTTTGATGTTTTTCTGAATTTCGTTTTTGCGATTTTGATCTAAATCGAAAATATCGGCCAAATACAATTGCGGAAACACACTAGACGTGGTTTGCTCCAAACAACCGTGTGGATACTGAATCAGATACTGCAATCTTCTGCTAAAATCAATCGTCGGGAAAGACGAAACTTCCAATTGAGCTTTGTTGCTTCCGGCGACACCAAAGGTAGAAACAGCAATGGTTTTAGAGCTATTGGGTTCTAAAACTACATCTGTAAACTCATTTGTAATCGGGTTTGGATTGGTGATATCCAATTCAACTTCATACGTTGCTTTTTCATTACCGGATGTGGCAATGATTTGAACTTTTGCCAATCCGGTGGCACTGCCAACTTCCAAATTGAAGTACGCCATTTTTTCATCCGGTTGAGCGAAAGTCACGCTTTGTGAACTGCTTCCAATGACACGCACACCGTTATTCGTTTTGATTTGTACCGAAACATTTTTTACTTTTGATTCCATTGCAAAAAGCGTTACCGGAAGCGTTACTTTTTCGGAAGGTGAAATTTTTCTCGGCAACGAAGCCAATACCATCAACGGTTTTCTAACCGGAGTGGTTTTTTCAGCTGCACCGTATGCACTTGAATTTACATCACCGGCCACCACCATGGTACGAACCGAACCCACATAATTGGGCAACTTGATTTGATGTGTTTTACTTTGTCCTTTTTCCAACTTGAATGGGCCAAGATAAATAACCACCGGTTTAAAACGATTGGCTTTTTTAGCTTTGCTTCCGCCTAAATCCTCGTCACCACCAATGCTGAAAACTTGGTTAATTCTTCCACCATACGCTCCAATAACGTCATCAAAAATATCCCAGGTTTTTACGCCCAATGCTTCACGAGTATAGAAACTGTTCCACGCATTTGGAGTTTTAAAACGAGTTAAATCCAACAAACCATCATCTACAATCGCCAAGGTATACGTCATGGCTTTTCCTGATTTTTCGCTTACGCGGATGCTGGTTTTACTCTCCGGTTTCAACACTTCCGGCATACTGATTTGAGGTTCTAGAATGGTGTTTTTGTCAATCACTTCTATCGGCACAATTCCATACAAACGAATCGGTGAATCATTTAAGGTAGAAGCGTGCGGTTGCAATAAGGTAATATGCACAAACACATTCGGAGCCATATCGCCAGTGATTGGAATTTCGACTTTCGTTTCCCCTTTTTGGGTGGTTGCCCATAGTGTTTTTACAACTCGTGATCCATTTTCTAACGAAATTAACGCTCTTCCTCCGGCACTCGATGGAAAGGAAATTTTAGCTTTTTCGCCTACAGAATAATTCTTTTTATCCGTAGAAAACATCAACATCGAAGCGTTAGACGAATCGGTATTTCTAGTTTTTCCGGACCAATACGGCCAATCAATCATTACGGTAGAACCGGTGGCATGTCCGCCTTCTTCATCTGTTACTCGAATCAAATAGCGACCCCATTCATTCTCTTCATTTTTAAATTGAAAGCTAGCTTTTCCACTTGCATTCGTGTTAACGGTAAAGTTCTTGAATGCTGTTGTTGAATTAGAGGAAACATAACTGGAAAGGTTGTCATAACTCGCATCCCACCACCATCTCCATTCCACTTTGTAGACTTGTACTTTTAGGTTTTGCACCGCTTTTGGATTTCCTTTTTCATCCACGGTTACAATGTCATAACGGTTCATTTTTCCGGTTTCTAATAAACCGTATTTATTTGGTTCAGGTGTTTTTAAACCAATATACGTTTGATAAGGCGAAAGTGTTGTTGCCATCACATCAGTACTGAAATCACCGCCATTTTCATAGACTTTCGTCATCAAACTGGCTTTCAACATTCCGGGTGATTCAGTGCTTACTTTCGGTTGAAAACTAACGGTTGCTTTTCCTTCTGCATTTACTTTTCCGCTGAAAATATTGGTTTCTTCCGTTTCAAATTGACGAATCGGATCATCAAAATTGTAATTAGCAAATCCTTTGAACGTGGTTTTTTGTTGCATGATTTTAGCTTGCATTTCCATTTTTAAATCTTTGGCAACGGCACCATGCAACCAAGCTACTTCTACTTGACTGGTATTGATCTTGGAAGTAGATAAAATCTCGGAATCAAATTTGTTTTTGATTTTTAAACGATTGGGTTTAATGGTTTCAATCTTGATGTTTTTGTAAAAACGAGCTCCACCTACACTAATCACCGCTTCCCAACTTCCGGTAGGATGAGCCTCACGAGTAGGAATGATAAATTTGTAATGATTCAGTTCATTATATTTTTGTACCGATTGAAAAGTCAACTTTCCGGTTGGGTCATTCAATTTGAATTTAATCGGATGTGATTTATCCAATTTGCTTGCGGCATCATTGAGCATGAATCCTAAAAACAACGTATCGCCGGGACGCCAAACACCTCTTTCGCCATAAATATAGCCTTTGAGTCCTTTTTGCAACTTTTCACCGGATACATCAAAATTACTTACCGAAAGCGAATACCCTTCGTCTAATTTCACATAAGTGGCTTGTTTATCTTTGGAAACAATGGCAAAAAAAGCATATTTATCCACTTGAAAAGCGGCCATTCCTTCCGCATTGGTGGTTCCGGAAGCCAACTTTTGTTGTTGAAAATCATACAATTCCACCTTTACTCCACTTATGGGTTGTGTATTGACAATATTCGTCACCGCGAAAGTATACGAACCATTTTCACCACGTTTGGCAATTACACCCATATCGGAAGCCAATACATTCATCCCTATTGGTCCGCGACGGTAATAATCCAATTCACAAGGATCTTGACTATCATACCAATCGTAATCATCATACCAATAATAGTCGTAGTAATCGTCATCGTTGGAACGCACTTCTTCGCTCTCTTCTTCACTATCGGGTTCTGATTCCGTTACTGAATTACTACAACTGTACAAAGAATAACTTTTTTTGAACGACATTTCCACCCGATAAATCGCACCGGGTTCAGGGGTAATGATTTTGGATAAATCGATGGCAAATGTGTTCCATTTACTATAATTGGGTAATTTTTTATCCAATAAATTGATGGTTTGTTTGGCCACGGGTGAAGCTACTTTTCGTAGGTTTCGCTTTCCGTTTAAATTATTATCTTGTAAAAATTGAAGGATGTTGTTTTTGTAAATTTTATACACTTTAACATCCACCGCTTTCAAGTTGGCCGATTCGAAATTGATTTTCAAGTTGTTGGAACTCGGTAAAATGGTTCCGTTTTTCACAAATCGAATATTGGGTTTCATTTCGTTGAACGCCACACGTTGGGAATGCGTTTCTTTCATTTTATAGCCTTCGTCACTCGAAATTCCCTGAAAAACTTCTACCAACAAATCACCTTTGAGTGGTTCGCTAAAATAAACTTTAAGCAAATTCCCTTCGATGATGAATTTGGATGTTTGAGCCGTTTCAACCGCAACCAAACCTTGTAAATCTTGCCCTTTTTTTATCGGGTCAGAAAAATTAATGAACAACGATTGGTTGTCTTCATCGCCTACTTCCATCCCTACAATTTTGAAATTGTTTTTGCCGGGAATGTCATACTCCACACTTCCTTTTTGGTCGATGTTGAATGATTTTCCGTTCCATGAAATAGTAATTTTACTGTCTTCAACTTTACGCTGAATGCTATCAATAATGAATTTGAATTCGGTTTTCGTGCTAAGTGCTTTATCGAATTTAAGTTTTAAGTTTTTACCGTTTTGAGTGGCTTCCACCAATTTTGTAGCCGTTTCAAAATCCATCCAGTCACTGGTTTGAATCGTTCCGTTTAAATAATTTAATTCACGGCTGTAGGATTGCAAATCCAAAAGGTTCACTGTAAAATCCTGTTTTACTGTTTTGACAGAAAACTTGAATTCTTCCAACCCTTTTTCCGTTTTGATCAGTTTGGCTAATTTGAAAATAATACGATACTCGGTGTCTTGTTCCAAAGGTTTTTCAGGCACAAAAGCAATAGTATTAGTAGCCAATGCAACCATTTTTCCTTTTACACTTGGTGAAATATCAAATAAACCCGCATCAATTTCTTGATTCGGCTGCCATTCTGTTTTGTCAAACGCTAACGTCACCCTGATGTCCGAATGAGCCGATTGCAATCCGGAACTAAAACTAAGGATGTAGTTCTCGTACTTCGAAAAATCAGAATTGAATTCTTCGGTAGAAACTTTTTTGCCACAAGAGTGTAGCACAACAACCGCAACAAAAAGTTGCATCAAATGTTTGATTGACATTGTTCAAAAAGATTAAAAAATGGAACGAAAATGGTGTGGGTACTTATTGACGATAACACAAAAAGTATTCCAAATATTGTGTTAAAGTTAATTATTTTTTAAGGAGAATTTTTGGAATAAATTATTTCCGTTTGGAGGCAAAAAAACGCAGCATTAAATCGGCTGCTTCATTAGCTAAAACCCCTGAAATCACTTCTGTTTTCGGGTGAAGTTGGGTACCCATCGTCATAAAACCTCTTTGTTCATCTTGGGCTCCAAAAACGATTTTAGAAATCTGACTCCAATACAACGCACCGGCACACATTTGACACGGTTCTAACGTAACGTAAAGCGTGCATCCTTTTAAATATTTTCCGCCTAAGAAATTGGCTGCAGACGTAATGGCTTGCATTTCGGCATGAGCTGTAACATCGTGAAGCAATTCGGTTAAATTATGCGTTCGAGCAATGATTTTATTGTCCACCACAATTACGGCACCAACAGGAATCTCGCCTTTTTCAAAAGCGGTTTCAGCTTCTTGTAAAGCTTTTTTCATGAAATAGGTGTCGTTGAAAGGATTTTCCATAGAAACAAAAATACAATTTCAATTCGTACATTTGTCCTATGGTTGATAATTTACTGCAACATATCGAATTTCCTTCTGATTTACGCAAACTCAACGTAAATCAATTACCGCAATTGGCCCAAGAATTACGCGACTTTATCATTGATATTGTTTCCGTAAAAGAAGGACATTTAGGTGCGAGTTTAGGTGTTGTAGAATTAACAATTGCTTTGCACTATGTGTTCCATACACCGGAAGACTTATTGGTTTGGGATGTTGGTCATCAAGCGTACGGACACAAAATTTTAACCGGAAGAAAATCGATTTTCCCTACCAATCGCCAATTAAATGGCATTTCAGGTTTTCCGAAGCGAAGTGAAAGTGAATATGACGCCTTTGGTGTTGGGCATTCTTCTACTTCTATTTCTGCGGCGTTGGGCATGGCGATTGCTTCTCAATTAAAAGGAGTAGACAAACACCATATTGCAGTGATTGGAGATGCTTCGATTGCTAGCGGCATGGCGTTTGAAGGGTTGAATCATGCGGGAGTAACTGATGCTAATTTACTCGTGATTTTAAACGATAATGCAATTGGAATTGACCCTAGTGTAGGAGCATTGAAAAACTACCTCACCGCCGTGAAAGAAGGTAAAAATCCGAAGGTGAACAACATGATTAAATCGTTGAATTTTGATTATACAGGTCCAATAGACGGACATGATTTGTCGGCATTGATTTCAGAATTGGAGCGGTTGAAAAAAGTAAAAGGTCCGAAGTTTTTGCACGTCATCACCACCAAAGGAAAAGGTTTGCAAAAAGCGGAAGAAAACCAAGTAAAATACCATGCTCCTGGAAAATTTGATAAAATAACCGGAGAAATTCTTTTAAAAGAAGAAAGCCATTTACCACCAAAATTTCAAGATGTTTTTGGATTGACGTTGGTGGAATTGGCTCAACAAAACGAAAAAATTATCGGCATTACTCCTGCCATGCCAACCGGAAGTTCGCTCAAATTCATGATGGATGCTTTTCCGGAAAGAGCTTTTGATGTGGGCATTGCCGAGCAACATGCTGTGACATTATCCGCGGGAATGGCAACACAAGGAATGGTTGTTTTTTGCAACATTTATTCCACTTTTTTGCAACGAGCGTATGACCAAGTGATTCACGATGTGGCGTTACAAAATTTACCGGTTATTTTTTGTTTAGACCGTGCCGGTTTAGTTGGTGAAGATGGAGCCACCCATCACGGCGTTTTTGATTTGGCTTATTTGCGATGCATTCCGAATATGATTATTTTCTCACCAAGAAATGAAATTGAATTGCGAAATATGCTTTACACTGCTCAATTGGGATTAAATCATCCCATCGCAATTCGATATCCGAGAGGAAGAGGTGAAATAGTTGATTGGCAAAAACCGTTTCAAAAAATTGAAATTGGAAAGGCTACTTTGCTAAAAAAAGGGTCAAAAACGGCCATTTTATCAAATGGTTTTATCGGACGAAATGTAACGTTAGCAATAACTGAAATTAGTAATGCTACACTTTTTTCGCATTATGATTTTCCGTTTGTGAAACTGCTGGATGAAGAACTTTTACATTCCATTTTCGAAGAATATGAAAACATCGTAACAATTGAAGACGGGACAATTATTGGCGGATTTGGTTCGGCTATTGCTGAATTCAAATCAAAATATAAGTATAAAAATGACGTTCAAATACTTGGAATTCCTGACCAATTTATCGAACAAGGAACCGTTGAAGAGCTACAACGTTTTAGTAAAATTAGTCTAGAAAACCTAATCGCAGTTTTGTCAACTTATTCAAAATAGTGATTTTTGCATTTTGCAATACAACCTTTACTGATGAAAATTAAGCTTTTTACACTCCTTTTTATCATTTCTTTTGCATTGAATGGGCAAAATTTGGAATCTGAAACTAACCCAACAAAAAAAGATACTTCGTATTGGACCCACAAAAATCAAGCAGGATTAGATTTTAGCCAAATTGCTTTTGTGAATTGGAATGCTGGTGGAAACAGCTCCATTTCCGGATTACTAAAAGGTGATTTTGTTCGAAAATATGTGAAGGAAAATGTCATTTGGAATAATGAAATGTCTATACGCTATGGGGTAAACAAGCAGGAAGGCAGAGAACTGAGAAAAACAGATGATGCTTTTACCTTTTTATCACATTATGGATTTAGAAAAGTAGAAAGTTCAAATTGGTTTTATTCAGCTCGTTTTAATTTCAACACACAATTCACAAATGGATATGCTTATCCAAATACGGATAAATCGATTTCAACCATTTTTGCTCCTGCCTACATCTTTTTGGGAGTTGGTTCTGAATATAACCGAAAAGATAAAAATTTCAATATCTACTTTTCACCTTTAACCGTAAAAACTACTTTAGTACTTAATCAGCGATTAGCAGATTTGGGTTCCTTTGGTGTAACAAAAGCCTTGTTTGATGAAGAGGGTAATCTGTTAAGAAGAGGAAGAAAAAGTAGAAATGAAGTGGGTTTGTTGGTAACAAATTATTGGAAAAAAGAATTCTACAAAAACATGTTTGTTGAAAACAGACTTTCGCTGTATTCAGATTATATCAACAACTTTGGAAATATTGATGTAGATTGGCAAATTCAAATGGAAATGGTAGTCAATAAATATGTGAGAGCCAACATTGGTGTTCATTTGATTTATGACGACGACATCAAAGCGAAAGAAGAAGTGAATGGTCAACAAGTAACAGTAGGTCCAAAAATTCAGCTTAAACAAGCATTAGGAATTGGATTAATCTATAGTTTTTAAACAAAAATGCCGAAGAACTTTCTCCGGCATTTTTTTATGATTTTACAACTGATTTAGTTTTTAATAATCTTTTTCGAGAAACTTAATTGATCTGCTTCAACATTGATGATATACATACCGGATTGAAGGTGTGTTAAATTGATTTCTTTGGAAGAATCAAACGATGCCTCTTTTTCAACATATACAACTCTTCCATTCAAATCCGTTACTTTTAGGTTAACTTTTCCAAAAAACTTATTGATTTGTATATTGAAAATTCCATTTGATGGATTAGGATAAACATAGAACATTTCATTGTTCACAAAATAATCAACTGACAAGGTACAGTTTGGTCCATCCGGTGGAACAGTGTAATCTTCAATTTGATCCGATGCACTATTTCTACTACCTGATGCGGCATTTAACCCCAAACCTCTGTTTGCAAATACAGCCCAAATCATACAAAAATCTTGACCTCCTGTAGTAGCTTGATCAGCAGCAATTAAAGCATTTCTGGCTTCCACAAAGGTAGGAGAACAAGGTTGAATTTTTAAACCATCCAAAACTAGTCGCATAATTTTATTATTTCCACCTGTTCCTGTGTATATGTTAGGATCAAAACCATATTTGTCGATGTAAGCCCATGTTAAATCCCACAACATTGTTGCCCAAACAGAACCAACACCATGAGGAATAACTTCCGTGTTAGTACTCGCAAAAGTCATCGGGTTTAATGAAGTACTAGTACTATAAGGAAAAGAACGAATACCTACTCCGTCATTTGGTTGGCTTAAAGCATAAGTACCAATCCCTCTACTGGCAGAACCTACATCATTTGGTTTAAGTTGCATCATCAAAGCAAACCAATCAGACCATCCCTCACCCATTTGTTCAGCATTATTTAAACAATTTGAATTGTTTCTTCCGCCGGCAAGGCGAATAGAAATTCCATGACCAAATTCATGAGATATAATTCCATTATCGAATGAACCATCAGCGTTTATAAAAACTTCTAAAGGATCTTGTAAAGTTGCGTTAACTGTTCCAAGAGACATTTGAGCAATAATGGCTTCTCCTATTTCTTGGGTTACACTTATTGCTGGAATAGTGATTGTGGCATCTCCACCTCCCATTACAATGTTACCTTCAACATTATTCACAACAATAACAGCCAATGCTCCTGCATTTTGGGCATTTTTCACTTTTTGAACGAATAAACAGTCTCCCCTTCTAACAATACAAATTTTTCCGGCTATTGCTGCTGCGTTTGTAGCAGGAGCACAAGCTAATGAAGGATCTGACGAACCATCATTATATAATACTAAGTCAGACGTTATACCGTTTGGTTCTGTTGGTAAAGGGACATATCCCGGATTAAAATTATTTACTCTGGTTGGATAAGAACCCGCAATAGTTGAAGGTGAATTTACCGTTAAAGAGAGAGTTGGTGGTCCAACATCCCATAAATACATCTGAACCCTTCCTCTTTGTCCATCAAATGGTGCAGAAAAGTTAGCATTATTTGTACCCGAACCATCTTGTGCATCGGCAAAAACATAATCAAATTCTGTGCCGCCTCTTCCGTAATTATTCTGTTGAAAATTACCATTTGCCTCGTCAAAACCATAATTATACCATACATCATGCATTACATTTATCATGTAAAACAAATTTGTAATGGATGCATTTGTATAACTACTCGGTTGAGTGCTATTGCCACCATAAGGAAAGTCAAAAATTAAATTTGGCCCTCCATCGGGAGAAAATCCATTACCATTAATTCCCTGAATATCTTCTCTTGCCCAAACATTGTTACCTCGTGTCCTTGTAAAATCAGACCCAATCTGACCGTTCGTATCATGCCAACCGAATGGAGAAGCTAAAGCATCATGAGGATTACTGATTAATTGTCTTTGTCCATGACTTGGACTTTCAATATTGTATGGAAATACACGGTAGGAACCGGATTGTGCTTCTAATACACTAAATTCTTCTTTTATAATTTGTTTTGTGAAAGGCACATTATGAGCATGATTGGAATGATCAGAACCAAAAGTACAATTTACAACTAAATCGAATTTTTCCAAAATTTCACCATTAACGGCATCCACACGCACACTCCATAAGTTTTTATATTGTGGAGAATAAAAAGTAAAATCCCATGCTAATCGAAGTTTATTTTCTTCTGTTAATTGGAAAACTAATTTTGCAAAAACTGGCTCTTCTAAACCAATCCCATTAGATAATTTATAGTAATTTGTGCGTATAGTTTCTTCAATTGTAATTGGGCCGACATAATTTATCCCACAATTATTATAAGCTGCCGCTAATGCTTGACTGAATGAATACTGCGGAGTAACCGTATTCACTTTTTGAGCAATAGAAGATTCAAATCGATTGGCTACATAAAAAACTTTTTCGTTTTTAAAAGATAGATTTGTTTGAGCATGAAAAAGTTCGATGCCTTGATAACGTTGTTTAATGTAGTAATTGGTAATTCCTGTTGACTCAGAATATGCTTCGCTTTCAATAATCCAATCTTGAACATCGGGTAAAGTAACCTCTAGATTCGTGTAATTTGTATCAAAATAAGATTGAATTAAACTTTTAGATTGTTGAGCATTTGACAACAAGGAACATGTAAATAAAAACAATAGTAATATTTTCTTCATTTTTTAAATTTATTTGCTCAAAGTAAAGCAATTATTTTATAATCTTTATTATTTTAACTTTTGTTCGCCGAAAGTATGGTATGCATTTTCATTGCATTTCCATCACTTAATAAAGAAACAAAGTGAGTAATATGTAATAATCTCGAATATAAATCGCTTTTTTCTACATGGTATTTTTCAGGTAAAAGACTCAACAACAATTTGTCATAATTCGACATTTTACCATTGTGTTTATTTTCAAAAGCGGTAATGAATTTGTCCAATAAATGATTGATGACTTGATAGCCGGTAATTTCTTTATGAATCACTTCCTGAGATTGATAGATGTTTTTCACACTCAATTTGATAATATCATCCATTTGAGCTTTGTATTTACTTTTGTCCATCAATGCATTAGGAAAGTTACCATTTAAAATAGATTCTTCATTTTCAAGAAAAACTCTAACTGCATCATTAATCAGACTCCCGATGGCTAATGCTCTTAAATAACTGATTCGATCTTCTTTAGTTAGTAAACTATTGTACTTGTTGACATCAATGGTATCTTTTACCAATTTAATCAAGTATTCCAAAGCAAAATCTTCATTGACCAATCCTAAATTTATTCCGTCTTCAAAGTCGATAATGGTATAACAAATATCATCTGCAGCTTCAACCAAATAAGCCAACGGATGCCGTTCATACCCAATATCATCACCCGATTTGTTTGGTATTAGACCCAATTCTTCTGCTACTTCCTGAAAAAAAGCTTTGTCTTGCTGAAAAAAACCATACTTTTTATCTGCTATGTTTGAAGTTGGTTTTTTAGGAAGGCTTTCTTTTGGATACTTCATAAACGTTCCCAAAGTGGCATACGAAATTCTCAATCCGCCTTCGTTACCGGGACGATTAGCGGTTAAAACAGAAAAACCGTTCGCATTTCCTTCAAAATCAATTAAATCTTGCCACTCTTTTTCAGTTAGTTGATCTTTATATTGTAACCCATTTCCGTTTTTAAAGTATTCGCCAATAGCTTTTTCACCTGAATGCCCAAAGGGCGGATTACCAATATCATGAGCCAGACAAGCAGCAGCAACAATGGCCCCAAAATCATTCATGTGATACCCGTGCACATCTTTTAAATAGGGATATTTTTCGATAATTTTTTTTCCAACCAATCTGCCAATGGAGCGACCCACAACGGAAACTTCCAAACTATGCGTTAATCGTGTATGCACAAAATCGGTCTTTGAAAGTGGAATAACTTGCGTTTTGTCTTGTAAACTTCGAAACGCTGCCGAAAAGATAATTCGGTCATAATCAACTTCAAAGCCCAATCGGGTATCATCTTGTTCAGAACGTAATCGTTTTCCCGTGTCGCCTTGTCTTTTTAGCGATAAAAGTTGTTCCCAGTGCATCATAATTATTCTTGTTCTTTTCCAATTTCGTCAATTGAATCATACGATTCCAAAGCTTGATTATATCTTTTAACATCTACCACAACCGTTTTGGCTATTGAATCATGCCATCCTTTAGGTTTATCAGCTAAAAAGGAAAACTGTTCAAATGGAATCAATCGCGAAACTGAACGAATAAACACCGCATGAGTGGTTGGCTCTGAACCATCTTCCATCAAAACTTTTGTGTTGGTTGCTAATTTCCCTAATGATCTTCCTGTTAAGGATTCAAAAGTGAAATAATATAAAACTACTACCAAATATCCAATTAAAAAATCAACCACCGGATTAATATCATCTAACCAAAAAGAAAGGTCATAATGTCCGAAAAACTCACTCATAATAAAGGCAATCATTAATGGAATAACACCAATAATGTTATGGGCAAACATATCGATTAAATAATTACCGAATCGTTGCCCTTGTGAGGCTAACATTTCATTGGTGACAGGAATGGTTTTAGGCTTAGAAAGATTCATGAATTAAGTTGCTTTTTTGTCGTTTGCCAAGAAGAAATGCTTGGATTTTTTTGGATATTGATTATAACTAATATCACTTGGATTTTCGATAACCGATTTGATATTGACGACCTCGCCAAGCTTAAAATTTGCTACAGTATATTTATAATCCAACAAATATTCACCACAGAAATAATTTCCTTTTTCATCTTTTTCAATTACTCCGGTGTAAATTCCTTTTTTTTCTTTTGACATGATTTTGATGTTATTTTTCAAATGTACGAATTGGAATTGAAATAAAACAGAACAGCTCCTCACAAAATGAAGAGCTGTTTTTTTATTAAATTGAGGTCTTTTACGACCCACACATCTCACAATCTTCCGGTCCAGAATTTCGAGCTCGTTCAATCATGGCTCTGTATTCTTCTTGTGACATTTCAACAGGTTCGTTTACCACCGCAATGGTTTCCAATTTCTGTGGCGAAGGTTGCTCAATAATTTGAACGGGCTCTGCTTTTTTATCATTATTTAAGGTAAACTTGATGGCATCCACTGCAGCTTTGGTTCTCAAATAATACATTCCTGTTTTTAATCCGGATTGCCATGCATAGAAATGCATCGACGTTAATTTAGCATAAGTTGCACCTTCCATAAACAAGTTCAACGATTGTGATTGGTCAATAAAATAACCGCGTTGACGAGACATGTCGATAATGTCTTTCATGCTCATTTCCCAAACCGTTTTATACAACTCTTTTATGTCTTGTGGAATAGCATCAATATTTTGAACCGAACCATTATGACGCATGATTTCTTGCTTCAACGTCTCATTCCATAAACCTAATTTTACTAAATCCTCTAACAAATGTTTGTTTACTACAATAAACTCACCTGAAAGCACTCTTCGAGTATAAATATTGGAAGTATACGGTTCAAACGCTTCGTTGTTTCCAAGAATTTGAGAAGTGGAAGCCGTTGGCATTGGAGCCACAAGCAATGAATTTCTCACCCCGTGTTCTACTACTTCTTTTCTCAAACTTTCCCAATCCCATCTTCCGGATAAATCGCTGTCTTTTAATCCCCACAAATTGTATTGGAATTCTCCTTGAGAAATAGGTGACCCTTTGAATGTTGAATACGGCCCTTCTTCTTTGGCCATTTCCATAGAAGCGGTTACGGCTGCAAAATATAAGGTTTCAAAAATTTCCTGGTTCAATTGTTTAGCCTCATCACTTGTAAAAGGCAAACGCATCAAAATGAATGCATCAGCTAAACCTTGTACACCCAATCCAATGGGTCGGTGACGCATATTGGAATTCTCCGCTTCAGGAACCGGATAATAATTTCTGTCAATTACGCGATTCAAGTTGCGTGTTACTCGTTTCGTTACATCATATAATTTTTGGTGGTCAAATTTTCCATTTTCAACAAACATGGGTAGCGAAATAGAAGCCAAATTACACACAGCAATTTCATCTGCTGATGTATATTCTAAAATTTCGGTACACAAGTTGGAAGAACGAATCGTTCCTAAGTTTTTCTGATTCGATTTTCGATTTGCGGCATCTTTATAAAGCATGTATGGTGTTCCGGTTTCAATTTGTGATTCCAGAATTTTTTCCCATAACTCACGTGCTTTGATGGTTTTTCTGCCTTTTCCGGCTACTTCATACGAAGTATATAACGCTTCAAATTCGTCACCATATACATCGCACAACCCCGGACATTCATTCGGACACATTAAGGTCCAAGTAGAATCTTCCTGTACCCGTTTCATGAATAAATCAGAAGTCCACATGGCAAAGAATAAATCTCTGGCACGCATTTCTTCTTTTCCATGGTTTTTCTTCAAATCCAAAAATTCAAAAATATCGGAATGCCAGGTTTCTAAATAAATAGCAAAACTTCCTTTGCGTTTTCCGCCACCTTGATCTACGTAACGAGCAGTATCGTTAAATACTCGTAACATCGGAACAATTCCGTTTGAAGTACCGTTTGTGCCGCGAATGTAAGACCCCGTTGCACGCACATTGTGAATTGAAAGACCGATACCACCAGCTGATTGCGAAATTTTTGCGGTTTGTTTTAAGGTATCATAAATACCGTCAATACTGTCATCTTTCATGGTCAACAAGAAACACGATGACATTTGCGGTTTTGGTGTACCGGCATTGAATAAAGTGGGTGTAGCGTGCGTGAAGAATTTTTTCGACATCAATTCATACGTTTCTTTTACGGCTTCAATATCATTTAAATGAATACCAACCGAAACACGCATTAACATGTGTTGCGGACGCTCCACAATTTTTCCGTTTATTTTTAATAAATACGAACGTTCTAGTGTTTTAAAACCAAAATAGTCATAATTAAAATCACGGTTGTAAATAATCATAGAGTCCAATACTTCTGCATTGTTTTTGATTACTTCATATACCTCATCTGAAATCAAAGGAGCTTTTTGACCCGTACGTGGATTGACATACAAGTACATATCAGTCATGGTTTCAGAAAATGATTTTTTGGTATTTTTATGTAGATTCGATACCGCAATACGTGCGGCCAACTGGGCATAATCGGGATGTGTTACCGTCATGGAAGCGGCGGTTTCTGCGGCTAAATTATCCAATTCAGAAGTGGTTACACCGTCATATAAACCTTCAATTACTCGCATGGCTACCTTTACGGCATCCACTAAATCATTCAATCCGTAGCAGAGTTTTTTAATTCTGTCGGTGATTTTGTCAAACATTACCGGTTCTTTGTGCCCGTCTCTCTTTACTACATACATACGCTTTAGTTTTTTGTAAAACAGAAAATCCCTTTTGCTGTTTTGGTTATTTGTAAATTGGTTTTTGGGAAACTACTCCCGGTATTTAAAACCCGTTTAGGGCTAGGTAATCAATTAAAAATCAGCATCAAAACTAATTTTTTGAGCTTCTGAATCGTTATTCATTACCCCGGCTTTTTGGTATTCTGCTACTCTTTTTTCAAAGAAATTGGTTTTACCTTGTAGCGAAATCATGTCCATAAAGTCGAACGGATTGGAAGAATTATATACTCTTTCACATCCTAATTCAACCAACAAACGGTCAGCAACGAATTCAAGATATTGGGTCATCAGGGTGGAATTCATACCAATCAAACTTACAGGAAGTGATTCAGTAATGAACTCTCTTTCTATGGTTAGGGCATCGGTGATGATTTCAGTAATTCTAGCTTTAGATACTTTATTTATCAAATGGTGATTGTGTAAATGCACCGCAAAATCACAATGCACCCCTTCGTCACGCGAAATCAACTCGTTTGAAAAGGTCAAACCAGGCATTAAACCTCTTTTTTTCAACCAGAAAATGGAACAAAACGCACCGGAAAAGAAAATTCCTTCAACTGCCGCAAAAGCAATCAATCGTTCCGCAAACGAATCTGATTTAATCCAACGCAAAGCCCAATTTGCTTTCTTTTGAATAGCCGGAAATACTTCAATTGCGTGAAACAAAATGTTTTTTTCTTTTTCGTCTTTAACATACGTATCAATCAATAGTGAATAGGTTTCACTATGAATGTTCTCCATCATAATTTGGAAACCATAGAAAAATTTAGCTTCAGGATATTGCACTTCATTTACAAAGTTTTCTGCTAAATTTTCATTCACAATACCATCAGATGCTGCGAAAAAAGCTAAAATGTGCTTGATAAAATATTTTTCATCATCATTCAACTTGGTATTCCAATCCGATAAATCTTGATGTAAATCAATTTCTTCTGCAGTCCAGAAACTGGCTTCCATTTTTTTGTACCATTCCCATATATCGTGGTGTTTGATTGGAAAAATTACAAATCTGTCTTTATTTTCTTGCAAAATTGGTTCTACTGCTGCCATCTTTTTCGATTTTGGTTTTATTGAGGGTTAAAATTTTTGCGTTTTGTGAGTTACAAAGATTGTAATTCAAAATGGTAAATGAAAGTCAAACTTATTCACAATCGGGCTTAGTTTTTAACAACCAATGAGGAAATTCTTACTTGAAAAATGAAAATGTAAAAAACAGCATATCAGCCACTTAAAAACGTGTTTACTAGCTGTTACGACGGAAAACGAAATTATTTTAAGAAATAATTAAGAAGTAAAGTAAGTAAAAAT
>LFEF01005979.1_pt1 | contig 17835 bp, 10 predicted proteins | sample 619371 | NCBI WGS metagenome assembly LFEF01 (sample SAMN03014291, study PRJNA259931) | freshwater metagenome | biome: lake; feature: waterbloom | place: China: Taihu Lake | collected 2006-08 | depth 0 m m
TGTCTTGTCCTAAAATAGCTATACACAAAAAAAGTGTATATGGAACACCAAGATCAAGAGATTTATGTTTTACGAGAGCACAAGCAGAGCCGTTTTGACAAACGCTTAATTTTAAAAATTGTCAAAGAAGTTGAAAATGGACTTCCTAGAAAAGAAGCACTTCGGATTTATGATTTAGGTAAAACATCGTTAGATAGTTGGATGCGTTACTTTGGCTCACCCGATTACCATGAAAATATCAAACGAAGAAGCTATTCAAACCTTCAGAAGCGAACAATTGTTACGGCCATTGAACAAGGAAGATTGACTATTAAGGAAGCTAAAACAGCTTATAATATTAAGGATGAGCAATTAATTCGTAAATGGATTAAGCAATATCAATCAGAAAAAGTCGAAATTTGTATTGAAAACACTTCTCCAATGGCTAAAGAGAAATCATCTTTAAAAGATTTAGAAAAAGAAGCTTTGCAAAAAGCTTTACAAGAAGCAGAGCTTAAAATAAAAGCCTTGAACACGCTAATTGATGTAGCCGAAGACCAACTTAAAATTGATATTAGAAAAAAGTCTGGTGCCAAGCAGTCTTAAAAATGAAACAGGACTTCCCTAAGATAGGAATAGCTGTTTTATGTCGATTGTTTGGCAAAACAAGGCACGCTTATTACGATAGTTTATGGCGAAAAGAGAGTAGTTTAGTCAAAGAAGATATTATTCTTCAAGAAGTAATTAACATCAGAAAAGACTTGCCGCGACTGGGAACTAGAAAGTTACACTATGTAATACAAAATAAGTTGATCTCCCATCAAATATCTTTTGGCAGGGATTATTTATTTGATTTATTGTCAGAGCATAAACTGTTGATTCGTCAAAGAAAAAGAAAAGCTATAACCACTGATTCTAGACATTGGATGAGAAAGTATAGTAATTTGGTAAAAGGACTTGCAATAACAAGACCAGAACAGGTTTGGGTAAGTGATATTACTTATATCCGATTAACCAATCAATGGGGCTATCTAAGTTTAATTACAGATGCGTATTCAAGAAAGATAATGGGCTATAGTTTTCGTCAAGACCTTGCTGCTGAAGGTTGCATTGAAGCATTGAAGATGGCTCTAAATAATAGATTGTATAATGAATCAATCATCCATCATTCTGATAGAGGTTCACAGTATTGTTCTCACAACTATGTTGATTTATTACTAAAAAACAACATAGGTATTAGCATGACCGAAAATGGAGATCCATATGAAAATGCATTAGCAGAAAGAATAAATGGTATTATTAAAACAGAATTTAATCTTTACTCTAGCACCTTGGGTTTTGAACAAACAGGATATCAAGTAAGTAAAAGCATTAAGTCTTATAATGAATTAAGACCTCATGCAAGTTGTGATTATTTAACACCTAACCAAGCTCATTTGAAATCAGATAAATTAAACAAACGATGGAAGAATTATAATAGAAGTTTTAATTATGAAAAAACAGTTGTATAGTATTTTTAGGATTAAGAATTATATTTGTATAACTATAATAGGATTTATTTAATAACCTGTATAGTTATTTTAGGACGGGTCAAACAACCCCTTTTTCCGAACACGGTTCGAACAAATCCCAAACGAATCTCGAACAAAACCTCTTTTTTAATTGAATATTTTGTAAGAATTGAAAGGTTGATTTAGAGAGGTGCTGAGTCGCTGAGTGGCTGAGTTTTGTTATTGCTTAGAAAGAAAGCCATTTTTTAAAAAGGAAAAAGATAGCACTTACGAATCCGTTTCCATCTGCTTTCGCAAAGCGAATCCAAAAAAATCCGTGTGAATTTTTAAAATCCGCCACATCCGCGTTCCAATTACACCAGTTATGCAATTAATCACAACTCTTCAAACGAAGATAGCAAATTGACACATTGCCGAATTGCCGAATTGCCACATTGACACATTACCACATATACCAAATTGACAATTTATTCCAAAAAAAATAAACATTTCAGAATTTGTTTCCTATTTTTGTGGCACTTTTTAACAGACAAACGTAATACAACTATGAACATACACGAATACCAAGGAAAAGAAATTTTAGCGAGTTACGGCGTACGCATTCAACGTGGAATAGTGGCGAATAGCCCTGTAGAAGCTGTAGCGGCTGCTAAACAACTTACCGCAGAAACCGGTACCGGTTGGCACGTAATAAAAGCCCAAATCCATGCCGGTGGAAGAGGAAAAGGAGGCGGAGTAAAATTGGCCAAAAACTTGCAACAAGTAGAGGAACTTTCTGAGCAAATTATTGGAATGCAATTAATTACCCCTCAAACCCCACCGGAAGGGAAGAAAGTACACAAAGTATTGATTGCGGAAGATGTATATTATCCAGGGGAAAGTGAAACGTCTGAATTTTATATGTCTGTTTTATTAAACAGAGCAAGAGGTAGAAACATGATCATGTATTCTACCGAAGGAGGAATGGATATTGAAGAAGTAGCGGAACACACTCCACATTTGATTTTTACTGAAGAAATTGATCCTGCTGTTGGCTTACAAGGTTTTCAGGCGAGAAGAATTGCGTTTAATTTAGGATTGTCGGGAACGGCTTTCAAAGAAATGGTGCAGTTTGTGCATGCGTTATACAATGCCTATATCGGTTGTGATGCATCAATGTTTGAAATCAATCCGGTTTTGAAAACGTCGGATAACAAAATCATGGCAGTAGATGCAAAAGTGAATATTGATGATAACGCATTGTACCGTCAACCGAAAATTGCTGACATGCGTGATGTTAGAGAAGAAAATCCTATTGAAGTAGAAGCAAAAGAAGTAGGCTTAAACTACGTAGACTTGGATGGAACCGTTGGCTGTATGGTGAATGGTGCCGGATTAGCGATGGCTACGATGGATTTAATTAAATATGCTGGTTTTGAGCCGGCTAACTTCTTAGACGTGGGTGGAACAGCCGATGCAAAACGAGTGGAAACTGCGTTTAGAATTATTTTGAAAGACCCGAATGTCAAAGCGATTTTAATCAACATTTTTGGTGGAATCGTTCGTTGCGACCGTGTAGCACAAGGGGTAGTAGACGCCTACAAAAACATGGGGGATGCGATTAAAGTGCCGATCATTGTTCGTTTACAAGGAACCAATGCTGAAATTGCGAAAGAATTAATTGATAATTCCGGTATGCCGATTTTATCAGCGGTACAATTCCAAGAAGCAGCGGACCAAGTAAAAGCAGCGTTGTCGTAACAACACGAAAATAGATAATTGTAAAATCCCGATTCGTCGGGATTTTTTTATGAATAAAAGGAAAGTGTGAAAAAAATTTATCAACACGAAAACGTTTTCGTAATTATGCTGTTTTAAAATAGAAAATGGCACTAGTTGGTTAACAAAAAATAGTTTGAAAAAAATGTAATTTTTGCCATTCTAGTATTCATCGAAGAAATATGATTTTCTGGATCAAAAAAACAAATAAGAAGTAATAATTGTGATATTATTATCAACATTATCTCTCTTAAAATGAATTATATAAAATGAATTTTTAATTTAAAAAAAATGTATTGAATCGACTAAGTGTAAATTTTATCGATTATATTTGCCATCGCTTATACCACATTTTCACAAAAGCAAAACTAAAATTTTAAGAATATGAAATTATTTTTACCAAAAACAGTTTTATTTACTGTTGTTGTTTTATTGTTTACCATTACCAATACAACTGCTCAAACCACTTTTGATTGGATGGATACCGCACCAGACGGAAATTGGCGTCAAGGGGCTTCAGGAGCCAGATGGTTTGGAGGAGGCTGTGGCGGAGGTTGTTTTGATGAACCGGGATTTGGTATTCTTAGGTTTAACAACAACCACCAATTGAACATGACAAATAATGTGCCGGGTACGTACAACATTCATCAAATTGTATTTGGTGCTTCAAATACCTCGAACAGAACGATTACAGGTTCAAATATTGTTCGCTTTTTTGACAGCAGTGGTGCTGACCCAAAAATTGAAAATTTGTCATCGGCTAGTCATACTATTTCTTTCAATATTATTTCTGATGACGGTACTGATCCACTTGAAATAAATCCAGTTAATGGAAACTTAACTTTTAATAACACGATTACAAATTCAGGAAATAGTATCTTAATTTTCGGGAATAATGGATTTACTGCGAGATTTAACAATATTATTTCCGGTGCCGGTGCTTTTATTATCAGACAAAATAGTAAAGTTATTTTTAATGATATTAATACATATACAGGAAATACAGAATTAGATAATGGTGAACTTTGGATTGAAACGACCGGAAATGCCATTGCCAACAACAATATTTTTGTAGGTAGAGGAGATCAATTAGCCAACGTGGCTAAAATGTTTTTGTCCAGAGCTGCAGGTGGTACCACATTTTCCAGAAATATTAACATCAATCCAGGAAATGCGAATACACGTTTTTTAGGCGGTTTAAATACATCAGGAACCAATACTTTTTCAGGGAATATAGTAAGAAGTGCTGCACAACCATTAAATATTGAAGTAGTGAATGCAGGTGGAACAGTAGCTTTTACTGGATTAATTAATGGTTCTGGAAACATTACTAAAATTGGTCCCGGAACGGCTACATTATCAACTACAAATTCAACTTTTACAGGAAGTTTAATAATTGAAAACGGTTTATTTAGTGTAGATAATTTTCCAGCCAGAATAAACAGTAGACCGATTACGCTTGGAGCAACTTCAACAAGTGGCTCTTTTAGATTCACTTCAACTAGTGGTGCTTCTTCAGGATTAGTTTTATCTACAGCAGCAGGAGGAGGTTCAATTGAAAACAATACAGCAACTAACTTCACATTAAGTGGAACCAATACATTAACTGGAACGATTACTTATAATTCTTCAAGTACAGGAAATACTACTGTTTCTGGGATTCATTCCGGGGCAGGTGGATTGATAGTAGCATCTACAGGATCAGGAAAAGTAATTTTAGGTGGAAACAATACTTATACAGGTACAACGAGAGTAAATTCGGGTATTTTAGAAACTAACGGAACAACACGTATTGCTAATACATCAAACATGATCTTAGCCGGGGGTACATTCAGTTCTGGGGCTACTATTGGATATTCTGAACAAGTAGGTACATTACAGTTGCTTGCAAATTCAACTATTGCTTTGGGAACAGGTAATCATACGTTGACTTTTGCAAATAGTTCTGCTGTGGGTTGGACAGGAGGAACAGCACTTACAATCAATGGATGGACTGGTTCAGCCGGTGTTACAGGAACTGGTGCAGGTGGAAAAATTCAAGTTGGTGTTGGAGGTTTAACAGCGACACAATTGGCACAAATCAATTTTACTGGGTATGCTACAGGTGCAGTTTTAACGGCAACCGGAGAAGTAGTTCCATCTGACTATAGAAAATATTATTCTAAAGGATCTACCGCACCAAACTTAGTATCCAGTTGGTCGTTAACTCCTGATGGAACAGGTGATGCTCCGGCTGATTTTGCAGGGTCGAATGAATTTATTATTCAAGATACACATGCAATGGTAACAAGTGCATTGTGGAACTTAACCGGTGGTGGTGCAAAAGTAACTATACAAAATGGTGGTTCTTTAGAGTCTACTTTTGCTGTTACGATACCTGATACAGGAATTTTTCAAATTGATAACGGTGGTACATATTTTCATAATAATACTGCTGCTTACAGTTCAACAATATTGCAGGGTATAGAAATTTTTGGAAACTCAAGTACTTTTGTCTATAAACAAATAGGTACTTTTTCGTCTGCAAACAATGTGACTTATGGTAATGTTACAATTGATTCAAATTCATTATCAGCAAACATTGGCTTAGGAGGACATTTGCAAACTATAAATGGTAATTTTAGTATTTTAAATACTAATAATAATCAAGTAAGGCTTGCTAATAATGGAACATCTCTTAATGTAACAGGAAACTTTATTTTAAATGGAAGTACAGCTAACATTGTTTTAAAAAATAATACAGATGCTGGAAATCAAACAATTACTGTTAATGGTAATGTGCAATTATTAAATGGTACTTTTTCATTAACAAATAATGCAAGTGGTGGTGCTGCATATTTTATTGTTAGAGGAGAAAATTTTGAGATAAGTAACGATGTTATTTTTGCTGGTACTCTAGTTGGTTCCTCAGGTTTTTACCTTAACCGAATAGGTTCCCAAAATATTGTTATTGCTAATGCTTTAGCCACAGGTTCGCACAGAGACAGATTCTATTACAACACTACCAATGTAACCGGTATCAATGAAACGTATAACGGTACGGTAGCTCAATCAACTGTATCGGGTACGGGAGCTACGCCACTTGCGGGATATGCTGCTTGGCCAACAACCGGAACAGTATTGAAAAATTTCACTGTAAACAATAGTGCAGGAGTGACCTTACGAAACGATAGAAATGTTAATGAAACCTTATTCATGACTAGTGGTGATCTTACCGGAACAGGAATCGTAAGCTACGCTTCCGGTGCTACATTACACTATAACGGGACTGCGGCTAAAACGTCAACAGATGTTGAATTTCCATCTTTAAATGGTCCAAGTAACTTAATTATTGGTAATCCAGCTGGAGTTACACTTCATGCTACTAAAACCTTAACCGGAAATTTGACAGTAAACAACAGTGGAATTTTTGATTTAGGAGCCAATACTATTGACAGAAATACAAGCGGTGGTTCACTTACATTAGGTTCTTCAACAGCATTAACTATCGGAGGAACAAACAGTTTCCCAGCAAATTATGACACACATAGTGTTAATGCAACGAGCACAGTTGAATATAACGGTGCAAATCAAACCATTGCGGTATTAAACAGTAGTCAAGCGTATGGTAATTTAGTGCTTTCCGGAAACGGAATTAAATCCTTTGGAGGTAATGTAGTAGCTACAAATTTAACCAACGGAATCAATGCTGTTACAACTGTAGCGGCCAATCAAAATGTTACCGTAAACGATGTTTTAACCAATAATGGTACATTTACTGTAGCCAACAATGCCAATTTAATCCAAGTGAATGATACCAATAATGTTGGTGCAATAACGGTAAACCGCAACAGTTCAGCGTTAATGCGTTTGGATTATACCTTATGGTCGTCTCCAGTGGCAAATCAAAACTTATTGTCGTTTTCACCTTTAACCATGGCTAACCGTTTTTATGTGTACAACCCGTCTAACAATCAATATGCAGCGGTAACGCCTTCTTCAACTAATTTTGCAGAAGGAACCGGTTACTTGATACGTATGCCGGATAACCATCCCACTTCGCCAACCACTTGGAGTGGAAGTTTTGTAGGTGTGCCTCACAATGGTGATGTGACCATTACAGTAACCAATAATACGTATAATGCAGTGGGTAATCCTTATCCATCAACCATTGATGCGGATGATTTTATCAACGATAACAACTTAACAGAAGCTCTTTATTTCTGGAGAAAAACCAATGCTGCTGCAGGTTCGGCATATGCTACCTATACGTTAGCCGGTGGTGCCGGAACAGGTGGTAGCGGTAGTAGCTCACAAATTCCAAACGGTATCATTCAAGTAGGACAAGGATTTATAGCCCGTTCAACTTCTACTGCTTTGGTATTTAATAACCTAATGAGAGTTGCCGATAACAACAACCAATTCTTTAGAAGTGCCAACAATGTTACAAAGAGTAGAATTTGGTTAAATTTAAACCAACAAAATAACATATTAGGTCAAACGATGGTGGCCTACATGGAAGGAACTACTACCGATTTAGATGCTAAATACGATGGTAAATACATCAACGATAGTCAAACAGCGATTACTTCAGTAATTAATAATGAAGAATATGCCGTTCAAGCCAGAGGAGAATTTGCAGCAACGGATGTTGTTCCTATGACTATCAAACTAGAAACAGCCGGAAATTATACCATTTCACTTGCACAAGTGGATGGCGTATTTTCAACCGAACATGACATTTTTGTAAGAGATATTGAATTAGGAGTAGAGCATGATATAAGAACTGCACCTTATTCTTTTTCAGCACCTGCGGGAGTGTTAACCAACCGTTTTGAATTGGTGTATCAATCTACGTTGTCGGTTGAAAATCCAACATTCAATAACGTAGCAGTATTCTCAAAAAACAAAGCTCTTGAAATCAATGCCGGAAATGAAACAATTTCTTCTGTAACCGTATTTGATATCAGAGGTAGAAAAGTGGCAGCTCAGGAAGAAGTTAACACATCTGCTGCTTCATTAGATTTATCAGGGGTTGCCAATCAAGTATTGATTGTTCAAATCAAAACAAGTAACGGTCAATTGATCACAAAGAAAGTGGTGCATTAATCTTTTTTATAAAATATTCCAAAAGCCTGTCAATTTTTTGACGGGCTTTTTTGTTTACTACTAAAATATTTTTTGTACGTTTGCACCCAATACCGCAATTCCCAAAACAACATTTCCAACCTATCAAGCTGTATTTTAGTTACAAAACAAGATATTCTATTCTTGTATTTGTAATACATAACCTAAAAATATTGTTAATTATTGCATTTTATCGATGAAATATGTATTTTGTCGATAATAAATTTTATTGTTTCATTGATTTTTTGGTTATTTGTGATGCCAAAAAAACTATTTATTTAGTAAGTTAATACATTTCATATATGAAAACACGAATACTCCATTTGAAAAGAACAAAATTTGTTGTGATGTTGTTTTGTTTTTTTCTCTCAAATTTAGTTTCTGCTCAATCGGGAACCATTACAAGTGTTGCCACGGGTAATTGGAATGCTGATGCAACCTGGGCTAATGTTAATGTTACACGAACAGGAACCATTTCTTGTTCAACAGGTTCCACAACAGTAACAGGAAGTGGTACTCTATTTTTAACTGAGTTGACGGTTGGTTCAGTAATTCAAAGAACAAACGGTAATGCTATTGGAACAGTCGCAGCTATCAATAGTAATACTAGTTTAACGTTAACTGCTAATGCAGGAAGCAACCAAACATCACAAGCTTATCGAACAATTTCCGGACCACCTAGTCCAGTTGATACCGTAATTATTGATGATAATGATGATGTTACGGTTAATGTAAATTCAATTTGTGCTGCTTTAACAATTGCATCGGGAGGAAATGATAGTACACTAATTATAAGCGGTACAAACTCTCTAACAGTAAATGGGGTGATTACCATAAACAATGGAACCGGATCTGGTGATAATAAAATTATTCAGGTTGGTGCCGGTTCACTAACATGTAATTCAGTATCAATTGCTGATACCACTAATGACAATAGAGATTCAGAGATTACTATTTCAACGGGCACAGTGAATGTAAACGGAAATATAATAATGAGTGGTAATGCGAATAGAAATGCCATTAGATTTAGTGGTGCCGGAGTGTTAAACATAGGTGGCACCGGAACAATGTCAGGTGGTTCATTAGTTCCATCAAATGGAACCGTTAATTATAATGGAAGTGGTGCTCAAAATGTAGGTGCCTACACCTACTATAATTTAACTACTTCTAACAGTGGTACGAAAACATTAAATGCAAATATTTCGGTAACAAATAGTCTTTCTATTGAAGATACTACAGTGTTGGTCCCTAATGCTGCAAACAGAATCAGCAATTCATCACCCATTAATTTAAACGGCGGTACATACAGATCTGGTACAACTGCCGGTTTTTCTGATACAGTAGGGGTTTTAACGTTAAGTGAAAATTCAAATATAATTTTAGGAACGGGTAATCATACATTAACTTTCGCCAATAGTAGTTCAGCATCATGGACTACCAACAAAATACTGACCATAACCGGTTGGGTGGGAGGTTACAATGGTACAGCTGCTTCGGGGACAAATCCAAAGCTATTTGTTGGAAGTACAAATACGGCGTTGACAAACAGTCAGTTAAATCAAATACAGTTTTTCAATGGAAGTACTAATTTTCCGGCTACTTTATTATCTACCGGAGAATTGGTGCCAATCCAAACACGTGTAGGTGATTTTTCACCATCAGCGGTATGTGCAGGTGCAACTATCTCAATAACTGGTTTTGGATTCACTGGTGTTACTGCTGTGAGAGTGAATGGTGTGAATGTGGCGAGCTATACTGTAAATTCTGCTACTTCAATTACTGCAACATTATCTACATCCAATACTACTGGCACGGTTTCCGTTGTAACCGGTGCAGGAACTTTTACAAGTACTAATAGTCTTATTGTTAGTCCAATACCGACAACTGTTACTGCTGTTGCTAGTGCTAGTGCTATTTGTATAGGAAGCTCTCTAAATCTAACATCAAGTGGAGATAATACTCCGGTTGATGCTATTTCAAGAACCACATCACCAGCTTTAGCTATTCCGGATAATGATACAAATGGTATAACCTCAACAATAACGATTCCAACTACTTGTGCAACAGCAAGTGCTATTGCTACGGTATCAGTTAATATTACGCATACTTGGAATGCCGATTTGGATATCTTTTTAGTGGCCCCAAATGGTTCTCAAATTGAATTGAGTACAGACAATGGTGGTAATGGTGATAATTACACAGCAACATTTCAAACAGGTGGGGCAGTTTTACCAACAGGTAACTCTACCATCAATGGAACTTTTGCTCCTGAGCAAGCATTTTCAAACCTAACAGGAGCCGCTTCTGGTATCTGGACCTTGAGAGTGGTGGATGACGAAGGTAGTGATCTTGGTACGTTAAATTCATGGGGAATAACTTTTGATTCTACAACCTGTCCTTTAACTTATTCATGGACCTCTGCACCATCAGGATTTAGTTCTGCTTTGCAAAATCCAGCAGGAGTATCTCCAACAGTCAATACAACTTATACTGTAACGGCTACCAACATTTATGGATGTACAACAAGTGCATCAACAGTTGAAGTTGTTGTCAATCCAACTTCTGTTGGTGGTACAGTATCCGGAGGAACAGCAATATGTTCTGGTGCTTCTAGTGGTGTATTGACTTTATCCGGAAATACAGGAAATGTCGTACGTTGGGAAAGTGCTGTAAGTCCTTTTACAACATGGAATCCGATCGTTAATACTACATCAACTTATACTTCCGGTGCATTAACACAGACCACTCAATTTAGAGCAGTTGTTCAAAGTGGAGTATGTTCAGAAGCTAATTCTACCCCAACAACGGTATCCATCAATACAACTACTTGGACCTCCGCTTCGGGTGGAAGTTGGAGCAATGGTGCTCCGGATGCAACAACCGCTGCGGTAATAGCGTTTAATTATACTTCATCAGGTAATATAGATGCTTGTTCATTAACCGTAAACAACGATGCTGTTGTGGTGATTTCAAGTGGTGATGTAGTAACGCTTAGTGGTGGGTTGACTGTAGCTACAGGTAGTTCATTTACTTTAGAAAACGAAGCTTATTTAATGCAAGAAGGGACAAGTAATCCTAACAGTGGTGATATTACAGCTAAACAAGAAAGCCAAGCCTTAATGCGTTTGGATTATGGTTTATGGTCATCACCGGTTGAAAACCAAAATTTATTGTCCTTTTCACCTTCAACAATGGCAAATCGTTTCTATACCTACAATACCACAACGGATGCATATGCTACAATTGTACCAAGTACCAATAGCTTTGCAACAGGAAAAGGATATTTAATCAGAATGCCGGATAATCATCCAGCCTCACCAACCGTTTGGGAAGGTAACTTTATTGGTAAACCAAACAGTGGTGATTTAACTATTGCACTTTCAACTGCCGGTAGTGGTTATAATGCGGTTGGTAATCCTTATCCGTCGCCTATTAGCATTGATACGTTTATTGATGATAACAACAGTGTGATAGATGGTGATTTATTTTTCTGGAGAAAGACAAATGGTGCAGCCGGTTCGGCTTATGTAACCTATAGTGGTGGTGTGTTCAGTGATGGACCACATGCTGTAGATAACATTCAACCGGGTCAAGGTTTTATCGTTAAAGCAACTGCTGCGAGTAATCTTCAGTTCAACAATGGACAAAGAGCAACCGGAACAGGAGTTTTTTATAGAAATGCACAAGAAACAGCAACCTCTCGTTTATGGTTGCAATTGAAAAATAACAATACAGTGGTGGGAAGTATGGCCGTTGGTTACAGAGAAGACGCTACAAATGGCATAGATAGCGGTTTAGACGGAAATTACATCAATGATAGTGCGTTAGCTTTAACATCAATTGTTGAAGGAACCTTATTAGCGGTACAACAAAGAGCTACTTTTGATGCAACAGATGTAGTTCCATTAGCCTTCAAAACTAATAGTGCCGGTACGTATGAAATCACTTTGCATGCCTTTGATGGTTTGTTTGCCAACGATCAAAATGTATATGTAAGAGATAATGTTACCGGAGCTGAACACAATTTAAAAGACGGAAGCTATTCATTTACAACGGCTACAGGTGTATTTAATGAGCGTTTTGAATTGATTTATCAATCTACGTTGTCTGTTGAAAATCCTGTTCTTTCTTCGAATGTTGTAGTGTATACACAAGAAAAAAATATGCATGTAGCAGTTCAACATACAACCCTTTCAGAAGTTAAAATATTTGATATGCGTGGTCGTTTAGTAAAAGCGGCGACGGATGTAAATGATGCTACTTATACCGCTGATCTAAGTGCAGTTGCCAATCAAGTATTGATTGTGCAAGTGAAAACAGCAGAAGGGGAGTGGTTAACCAGAAAGATTGCTTTGTAATCTGCCTATCTTATAACAATAAAAAATGTCCTCTGTTTTGGAGGACATTTTTTATTTCTTCAATTTACCGTTTTTGTATTTTACTTTTTCCACTACATCACTTTTCTTGATTTTCGGTTTTGAATTAGTAGCTTGAAAAGGTTTTTTGGGTGCTGTACCTTTTTTTGGTGGCGTATTTTGTTTTGGTTTTTGTTCTTTTGTTTGGGATGGATTGGCTTTATGACTTTTGATAACGTCCATCGGGTTTTTTGGGTTTTCTTTTGTTCCCCTAAGATGAATGACCAATCCGTTTAAAAAATTACGTAACACCTGATCGCCACATTCCATATAATTAGGATGGTCAGCATTGCGAAAAAATGCTCCTAATTCTGCTTTCGAAATACGGAAATCAACCAATTGTAAAATGTCAACAATTTGGTCGTCACGAAGTTGCAAAGCGACACGGAGTTTTTTGAAAATATCGTTGTTGTTCATGAGTACTGTGGTTAAATTAATTTTCAAAGGTAATAACAAATAAGGAATATCTAATGCTGAAATTGAATAAACAATTATCATACAACCATCAATCTTTAACCTATCATTGATAACCTAAAATCCTTTTTTTTATACCGGAACTAGCATGACGAACAGTCTTTAATGACCAATGACACAAAATAGCTTTTATCTTTCTCTTTCTTCTGTTGAAATAAATTTATAAAATTTTAAAAGAACTTCCTCTTGCAAACATAGGATAACTCAGCTGGGGAAGATAGAAGTTGAAATAACAGAAAAAATTGGCAAAAACGAATCGGTGTTCATCCCTCTTTGCAAAGCAAATCCAAAAAAAATCCGCGTCCATCAATTCCATCCACACCATCCGTGTTCCATTGACACATTGCCCCATTGCCCCATTGCCCCATTGCCCCATTGCCAAATTACCACATTACCAAATTGCCACATTAAATTCATACCTTTGCCAAAAAAGAAATCCATGCTCGCACTCGGCATATACCATACCCTCAAAATCGACAGAAGCACTCAAGTGGGATTATTCCTCACCAACGGTACTGACGATGTACTTTTACCCCTAAAATACGTACCCAAAACCTTTCAAATAGGCGAGGAGCTCACCGTTTTTGTCTATCTCGATCATGAGGAACGTCCGGTGGCCACAACCTTAAAACCGTATATTACGCTTGGTGATTTCGCCTTTTTACGGGTGAATTATACCAATACATTTGGAGCGTTTTTAGATTGGGGATTGGAAAAGGATTTGTTTGTTCCCTTTAAAGAACAAGCCCGTGTGATGGAGCAAGGAAAACGTTATTTGGTGCATTTGTACTTGGACGAACAAACCAATCGTTTGGTGGCTTCCAGTAAATTGAACCAGTTTTTAAATCAAACAGATGCAACTTTCCAAACCGGTGAAGAAGTGCATCTGATCATTTCACACGTAACCGACATGGGTGTAAATGTCATCATTAACGGCACCCACAAAGGGTTGGTGTATAAAAATGAAGTCTATCAAGATAAAATACGTCCCGGCGACAAAACCAAAGGCTACATCAAGTTAGTGCGTCCAGATGGTAAAATAGATGTGACGTTTACAAAAGTAGGAGTGGAGAGCATTGAAGAGCATGCCCAAACGGTTTTAAACGAATTAAAAGCCAACAGAGGTTTTCTTCGCCTAACAGATGATAGTCATCCGGAAGACATCAAAACGGTACTTCAAATGAGTAAAAAAGCATTTAAAAAAGCGATTGGTACACTTTACAAACAACATAAAATAGCCATCAAACCGGATGGGATTTATTTGATTGATTAATTCATTCATGGTTGAAACTGTTGGGAAATTTTACTCTAGTATGCACAACAAACCCAAAATATACCTTATGCTCAGTATCCTTTCGGTCTTGCTGTTGTTTTTGGCGGTGGTCAAAAGTTTCTACACCATTACCCTTTGGGGCGAATCGATGGATGTGATTTGGTTGCCAACCTTATTGTTGATTTTTACGTTACCTTTTTTAAACATTGTTGAAATCATTAAAAATCCGGACGAAAATAATCTATTGCATTGGTTAGCCTTGGTGTTTAATGTACTGAGCATGTATTTACTACTTCGTCATTTAGGCATTGGTTTGTTGTAAACCTGTCATATTTTTCTATAGCTTTTAAATTTTGATGAATCCTTTTGTATGAATCAATAAAATTATATATTTGTATATACAAATAAGATACGCTTGAACCGATTAACCTTTATAAAAACACTCTTAGGAGGAGCAGGCATGGCAACATTACATCCCTTTTTAAATTGGACCGACGATTTGGCTGAACAAGACGTTCTAATGCCTGTTTTGTTTATTGGTCATGGTTCTCCCATGAATGGAATTGAAAACAATTCTTTTTCGCAAACCTGGGCTAAGTTTGGTAAAGAAATTCCTCGTCCAAAAGCGGTGTTGGTTATTTCCGCCCATTGGTTAACAAAAGGCACGCATGTAACCGCAATGGAAAATCCGAAAACGATACATGATTTTGGTGGCTTTCCTAAAGCTCTCTTTGAGGTACAATATCCCGCCAAAGGAAATCCTATTCTTGCCAAAACAACGGCAGAATTGATATATTCAACGCAAGTGGGACTCGACCATGATTGGGGACTCGATCACGGAACATGGACGGTTGTGCGTCACATGTATCCAAAAGCTGATATACCGGTCTTACAATTGAGTATTGATTATCATCAACCGGCTGCTTATCACTATGCGTTGGCCAAAGAAATCGTGTCGCTCCGTAAAAAAGGAGTACTGATCATAGGTTCCGGAAACATGGTACACAACCTTCAGAAAGTGGCATGGGACAAATTGAATGAACCCAATTATGGGTTTGATTGGGCGATTGAAATGAATGAAGTGTTCAAAAAAAACATTTCGGAAGGAAATCATCAAGCATTAATTGCCTATGAAAAACTTCATAAAGCAGCGTTATTGGCAGTTCCCACACCAGACCATTATTATCCGTTATTGTATACTTTAGGATTGCAATTACCAAAAGATAAAGTTTCTTTTTTTAATGACCAGTTAGTGGGTGGTTCTTTAAATATGACCTCGGTAAAAATGGGTTAAAATCCTTTATTCCTTCTCATCCAATTCAAATGGAAAGTCTCTGAACAAAGCGGTTAATCGCATAGCTCGATACGTTTTTTGAGTGTATTTATTGGATAATGCAATAATGACCACAGTATCTTTTTTCATCGTAATATAAGAAGAAGTATTGCCATGCCACCATCCATTGTGGTAATGCATCGTTTCGCCATTATCAAATTCTTTCATTCGATAGCCTAATCCGTAATTGTTGAAGCCTCTTTTTTCATAGCTGTAGCCTTTCAATGCTTCTTCCAATAAGTCTTTGCGGAGAAATGTTTCAGAATAAGTGGCCAAATCAAATTTTACCATGTCGCGAAGCGAAGCATAAATATTTTTATCACCATAAATCGCGTCAAATTGATCCCAACCATGGTTCACATAATTGGTTTTATACGACTGTGCAACTTGTTTTTTTTGGGTTTCAAAATCAATCACAAAACTATCGTTCATGCCAAGCGGTTCAAAGACATATGATTTCATGGCCTCCGGAAAAGATTGTGTGGTTACTTTTTCTGCAATCAAAGCCAAAATTGCATAGTTCGTATTGCAATAATTAAAATTGCGGTTGTCTTTGGAAAGTAAAGGAAACTTGTGTTTTTTTAGGTATTGCAATACGTCTTCATTGGTCAATACTTTTCGGCTGTTCCATTTTTTGATATATTCACTAAATCGTGAATAATGCGGTAAACCACTTCGATGATTTAACAAAGTTCTTACAGACGTCTGCGTGTAGGGAAAATCTGGAAGATAGGTTTGCACTTTTTCATCTAACGCAATTTTGTTTTCCTGCACTAATTTTAAAATTAACGTAGCCGTTAACACTTTGCTCACCGATGCTAAATGCAAAGCCGATTGAGCATTGATTGGTTTTTTCTCAGCAAAGTTTTCATATCCTTTATAGTCTTCAAACAGAATTTTACCGTTTTTAGCCACTAATAAAGCACCACTGAAATCAGCTAAACCGATATTTTTTCGATAAAAGGCCTCAATTTTTTGTTGCTTTTGGGTTTTAAATTCTTCTGAAACCGGATTAAATTCTATGGATAAAGGAATGGTAATCAAAAGTGAATCTATTGCCGGCACGGGTTCTTCCTCCGGAATATAATGAGCCAAAAGGGGAGCTTCCTCTTTTTTCTCACAAGAGAAAGCCATATATAAGGTAAGAATTGCAAAAGCAATTTTTAATTTATTCATGCTAATTTGGGTATTCAGTTGTTTGGTAAAAACAAAGCTAACTTTTTTGAACTAAACTACACTCAAATTAATTCAATTTTAGGATTAATTTTCAACAAGTAATTAACAAACTCAGTTTTATCCTTTGGAGAAATGTAAATGTCTTCAAATTTGTCATAATATAAATAAAGACCATTTATGCTTAAAGCCGGTTTCATTAAACTCTTTTGGTACCATCCTTTTTGATGTTCAATTTTGCGAATCTTCATGATGTTAATTTTACCGCGAATAGGTCCGCTATTGTAATACAGTAGTTCACCTTTGATGACATATTTGGTATCAAATAGCATCCAAAAAAAAGTTATACAAATAGCTGTTAATAGTAAATTAATCCCAATTGCTACGGGTTCTGTACCAATTTCAAACCATAAAAAAAAACTTAAACAAGCTAATGCTGTTCCAAAAACGGTAATCACAATACAGCTAGAGCGACTTACTGCCGAGGGGAATACCATTTCTTCTTGTATCATAAACCAAGTTGATTAATAGTTTTTTTAGAGAAAGCTTTGCGGTGCACCGTTACGGGGATTCTTATGAATGACTTCACAACAGTATTTCATAAAAATTATAACGTTAATAATTGAAAGGAATCGGTAAGTTGATACAAGAGTGTGCGACCTTGTAATTCTGTCTCGCTGAACACCATCATTGCATAAAGTTTATTTTTATGCAGTAGAGTAAAGACTTGTGCATAATAATTTCCTACTTTATCCACTGAACGCAAGGCAAGTAAGGTTTTATATTCCTCAAAAATTTCAGAAACCAAGGTTA